>Ga0209373_10002087_pt1 | contig 20986 bp, 18 predicted proteins | sample Higcelweek5metaG_FD_187173 | JGI IMG/M metagenome (GOLD analysis project Ga0209373, IMG submission 187173) | Freshwater pond sediment microbial communities from the University of Edinburgh, under environmental carbon perturbations - High... | ecosystem: Environmental > Aquatic > Freshwater >... | reverse complement strand
ATCGCGCGTTAGTTGATTACAAAAAAGCAATCGAAAGTCCTGAATTATTTGATTCCTTCGCATATTGTGGTATGGGTTATTGTTACATGATTAAATCGGAATATGACGATGCAATTAAATGTCTCAAAAAAGCAATAGAACTAAATCCAAAAAACGATAAGTCATATTTGTATATTGGGAGTTGCTATTCTCATACAAATGATTACCAACAAGCAATTACCAACTATGAAATAGCCTATAGCATGGAGCCTAAACTATATCATGGTTTTGGAAATTTGGGATGGGCCTATTATTGTGTCAACGATTTTAAGAAATGCATGTATTATTCAAAAAAAGAATTTTTGCGTAATGACGATGCGTTATATGCCAAATTTAATTATGCCCTTGCGACCCTTCGTTTAAATGAAATTGAAGAAGCACATAAACTTTATAAAGAATATTACGACGAGGCTATTCATAAAAAGATAGACATTGCTGGTGCAATCACTGATTTAAAAGATTTGATTGAAAAAGATATCTTGAAAGATGAGGCATCTTTTATTTTAACAAACATCATGAATGAGGGAAACTAAAAATAATAAAACCTGGCCTATACTGCACCTCATTTGAGAGTAACCCCGCTACTGGACAATTGCATTAGTAAATGCTATTTTAGAATTAAAGTAAAAATGGAAACTTGAAACTGGATTTATAAACAAAAAGTGTAACCTTTTTTCAAGACGAGTCAGGGTAAACAATAAGCTGCTTGTCTTAGATGAAAATACTATTTATGAAAAACATACCCGGTTTGATTCTCCTAGTTCTTTTATCGATTGTTCTATTTAGTTGTAAAAAGGAAGAAGGTATTGATGAGTATCCGCATGCGAATGCTCTGAACTATCTGTTGCACGATTACACCCGGTCGTATATACTTCATGTTCCAACGACCTATGCAAAGGATGTGGAAATCCCACTGGTCATAGTTATGCATGGTTACACAGCTACAGCCGAAGGTATGGAGCAATGGACACACATGAGCGATAAAGCGGATAAGGAAGGTTTTATAGTGGCCTATCCCAATGGTATTTCTTACCCGTGGAATGATAGCAATCCTCAGGCATGGAACTGTGGTGGACCATGGGAGGAATGGACTGCAAAAACCGATGATGTGGGTTTTATTAATGAAATGATCAAAAAAATTTCGGCACACTATACCATTGATCAAAACCGAATTTTCATCACCGGGCATTCTAATGGATCAAGAATGACCTATCGGCTAGGCTTTGAGTTATCGAAAATAATTGCAGCCATTGCTCCTGTGTCAGGACAAATGGTTTATGAAAGTGATAAGATTCCCAACTATCCTGTATCGGTATTGCACATGCATGCGCTTGACGATAAGACGGTGAAATACGATGGTCAGCACAATTCAAATGAAACCATGTACGAATCAGTTGATAGTATACTTACCCGATGGTCATCTTATTATTCATGCAATGCTATTCCTGATACGATTCTGAAGGAAGAAAATTACATTGTAAAAAGTTGGAGTTGTGATGATAGAAACATCGGAATCGATTTATATGTTATGCAGAGAGGAGCTCACCAATGGTTTACGGTTGAAAATTCGGGAATCGATGCTAATGATATTATTTGGGAGTTTTTTAAAACACATCCGAAAAAGCTTTTGCAGAAATAGATTTTTTAAATTGCCAATATTGTTTGTGATTATCCGTCAGACTACTGAGGCGAATTCGGTACCACATTAAGTAAAGAACAATAGAAGCATCATTAAATACCCAATTGCACCTCGTTTTAGCGTAACGAAAACGAAATGTATGCCGATAGTAGCCTACAACAAAACCCGAATCTCGCGAAGCGATCATCATAAAAAACCCGACAGATTTTAAAATCTGTCGGGTTTACTATTGTTTATTTATTACTTGCGTAAATAAACCTGTTGTATTTATCTGGTTTAATGAATCGCTATACGTCTTGATTCGCCACTACCATCTTGTTTACGAAGAATGTAAACCCCATTAGGATACTTACCCGTTAGGCTTGAAATGTCGCCATTGTTAATTTCAACCTTTCCCCAGCTGATGCCAAGAATAGAGAACATCTCATAAACACCGTCAAATTTGGCAACTTCCAAATCGTTAATGCCTACCGGTTCTTTGCTGAAAACTACTTTGTCGATATTGCAACCTGAATTCTCAATCGCTAATTTTAGCTGGTGAGTTCCTGCCGGCAATGCAACTAATGTTTTGCCCGAAACCTTCGTGTAAGTATCCCAGCTTGCAGTTTTTGGAACCTGAATCTTTCCGGTAATGTCGGTGTTGCCCAAGTAAATTTTGAACGCAGAACCAGTTGATCCCGCAGAAACATCGGCAGTCCAATAATAAACCTGATCGGTTTCTACGGTAACAGTATATAACGTCCATTCGCCCGCAACGGTGTATCCAATAACTTTGCCTTTATTGCCGTTTACAATATCAACGCCAGCATCGGTGCGGAAATTGGCATTCCCATCATTTTTACTGTCGGTATCGTTATAAGCAGTTGCCTCCATGCCTTTGTCGTACAATTCAGCTTCCAAAGTACCAGGTATGGCAATTGGCTTGGTGCTGTATGGCGTAGTAAGAACTTCGTCACCTGTCGATTTCTCAAACGTAATCTTATCGATATTACCATAAGCACTTTCGATTACCAAACGCAATTTGTGAGTACCAGCAGGCAACGCAATCTTTGTGCGGCCTTTAACTTCGGCATATACCGACCAAGTGCCCGAATCGGTTTGAGGAACAGTAACTTTACCTGTAATGTCGGTATCGTCCAAAAAGATTCTGAACGAAGCGCCACTATTACCTGCAGCAACTCTTGCCGACCAAACCATTACTTGCTCTTCTTCAATGTTTACGGTATAATCTAACCATTCGCCACCTGAAGTCCAGCCAATAACATATCCGCTTTCGGCATTACCATCAATATCTACACCGCTATCGGTACGGTATTTTCCTCCATCATTCTTATCGTCCGAATCGCTGTAAGCCACGCCATTTACTCCGTTGTCGTAATCTTCGGCTTCAACTATGCCAGGCAATGCAATTGGCTCTCCTTTAAATGGAGTGCTTGGTTCGTAAGCCTTAACGGCACAACTTTTATCAAAAATTATGCTGTCGGAACTATTCAACACTTTCATTGTAAAAGTATAGTTACCGGCAACACTAGGTGTCCACTTCAGTTCAAACGAAGGCTCTGTACTTTTGCTTAGCAGCGAGTCGTTTAAGTAAAGCTGAATTTCGGAAATGCTGTCGTTCTCGCTGAATACCTTTGCTTTAATTGTAGTTTCGGTATTAATTTCAACCATGTTTGCCGAGGCTGTGATGTAAGCATATTTGCCAGCGTTCATTAACGGGCTCTTTGCATTAATTGCGGCATCGGTAAGCATATATTCACGAAGCCATTTCAACGCCGGGCGTTCAACTCCGTTTTTTATCACCCCCGAATAATCAACCCATGTTGAACCGTAAATGTATCCCCAAAGCGTTACTCCGGCTACATAATCGGCCTCCCACATAACAGGAATCTGCTCTTTGAAGCGTGTTAACTGAAGCTGATCATCTTGTAAATTGATGTCGTATTCCGAAATAAGAATAGGAAGCTTTGTTTCATTGTGAATTCTTTCAAGCACAGTTTTGAATTTAGCGCCCGAGAGATCGTTCAGGTCGTGCGACTGGCAACCAGCAGCATCAATAGGAGCACCGGCAGCAACAATCTTCTTCAGCAAATCGATAAACCCATCGGTATTCCATTGGAATGTATTGTAATCGTTGTAAATAAGCACCGCTTTTGGCCAACGTTCGCGGGCCATAATAAATGATTTTACAATCCAATCGTATCCCGAAACACCATCGCCACCAAGCGCGTTTTTGAATGGAGCAGGAGCATGTCCGGCAAGAGCTTCGTTCACAACATCAATATATTGTACATCCGGGTAGCGTTTAGCTGCCTCGTCAAACCATTCGGTAATTTCTGCCAACTGTTCGTTTTGCGAAAGGTTATCCATCCATTTCGGATATTGAGATCCCCAAACAAGGCAATGAAACTTAAACGGAAAATTGTGATCCTTGCAATATTGATACTGCTTGTCGACTGATGTCCAATTGTAAACATCCCGGGTTCCTTCTACCGACGCCCATTTCGTTTCATTTTCAGGAGTCAGCTGATTCCAATAACTATTGAAATCGCTTCTGATAGAACCCATGGTGGTAATGTTGCCCAAAAATTTATTTGGATTTTTCGACAGTTGGGCATAACTGTTAGTGCCGCCCAACGCTAGCAACGATAATAATAGTGTTGCTTTAATTCTCATAGTACTTTTGTGTATTTATAATTAGACATAAATGTTTAGTTCTGTAATTTAAGACATGGGTAATATTACAATAATTCGTTGTGTTTACCTCTTTTCTGAAATGTTTATTTGGACCGATTAACATTTTTTAGGCTAAAAAAAACTTCAGTATCCGAAGCATAACATTTTCAAGTAGTTGAATATAACAGACTGAAATAATGCTTTTTGCGTGCTTTTATGCCGAATAAGAGATATATATTGGTGTTCTTTGTGAAAAGACGGGAACCGGAGAACGGAGAATGGAAACCGGAGACGGGAAAAAATGGAGAAGGGAAACCGAAATAAACCTCTGGGTACTTTGCGAAAAACCTTGGTGTCCTTTGTGGTTAAGTTTAAATAAGTACGATGAATAATTTAATGTCGCATTTAAGGTTTTGTGAAATGCAATTTTTGGCACTAGCCAAAGGCCTTAGAAAAAAAGGAATTCGAAGTGAAGGAAAACCATAGTAAGACCGGGAAGCTGAGAGCTTTGCTCGAAGATCACCCGGCCGCACTAAGGTTTTGCGAAAGGCGAATCCCTTTTTTTCGAGAGCCTTGATTTTTTTGCTTCGTTTTTTTATCAAGAAAAAAATGAAGAGCCCAGCCGGCTTGAGGCGAAATATAAGTTCAATGGAACTATAAGTTTGCGCTTACTGTGGCTTCTAAATTAAGGAAAACACGACATTATTTATGATTTATAACTTATTTGTTGGCTTTTGATTTATTTTTGCTTAAAAATAAGTCTTGAATGAAGAAAATTGGGATTGCATCGATTATAGTAATCTTTTTAACTGCACTAATCATCACCGTTCGATACACGAAAGAATCTAAAACAGAAATAGCACCAGCTCCTGTTCAACGAAACGGCGTGGCCATAATTATGACCGGGGCAGCAGCCCGAATACCACAAGAAGCCGCATTACTTGAAGAATTGGATAAAATGGGGCAACTGAAAAACGTTGTGTTTATTTCGGGGGTTAGTTCGGGGGCGCTTAACGCCGTTATGCTGAACGGTATACTTGACAAAAAAATAACATGGTGGGACTACAAAAAGATTCTCTACAATATTAAAAACAGCGACGTATTTACTTTCGACGATGTGCATTTCCCGTTTAACACATCTCCGGCGCGTGAGCTCTACACCAAAATTGTTGAGAAGAAATTGGGATACCATTCAATAGGCGATCTGCCAATTACAACATCAATATCTATTGCAACCATAAAACCGCTACAGCTAAAGAATATAGCGTACCGAATGAGCAGCCACAAAATAAACGAAGAGAGCGATACAACATTAAACCTTGTTGATATCCTGATGGCTTCAACAGCCTTCCCTTTTGTTTTTCCTACGGCCAGAATTCCAAATGCAACAACAATACCCGATGTTGAATACATCGACGGTGGAGTTGGCGACGACCAAGTTCCATTTAAAGCCCTTCTCCAATTTGAAAAAAAGAGAGGTATCGGCGTTGAAAAGGTGTTCATTATAAGCCGAAAAGAAGATAGTCGAACTGCAATTAGCGAGGAGTTAAAGGCACTTGGAATAGACGACGATGGCGTTTTCGACGATTTTGATATTCCCAGTGAACCCTCGCTCAAAAATGGAATTATTAAACGGCTTAATGAATATGCAAAAGAAGCTCCGGAGCTGGGTGCAAAGACCTACGTATGGATTCCCGATTTCGAGGAAGATTTTCTGATGTTCAATTTCGAAAGCATGAAAAAGCAATACGAAATTACCATCCGCTGGGCAAAAAAGAACAAGCCCAAAACGCTTACCGAATTTTTAGCCCCATATAAAACAGACATTGAATAACCCAATTGAGTGAGTGGCTTGTAGCTTCACTTGGTTTGTAGTATATTGCAATAGTTCAGAAATAATCAAAATCATTGTAACTATGAGTTCAGGAACAGGAAAAGTTGTAGTGGGTTTGTTGGCCGGATTGGCTGTTGGTGCTTTGCTGGGAGTTCTTTTTGCCCCCGATAAGGGATCGGAAACCCGTAGGAAAATGGCCGAAAAAGGATCTGATTTGGCCGATGATGTAAACGAAAAATTAAAGAAACTGATTGATGAATTGAATCAGAAAATTGATGCGGCAAAAAATAAAACAAGCAGTGCTCCGCAAAATGAAACTGATACCGCAACATCTGTAGATTAAACTTTTTTCAGAAAAAATGGAAAAGCCAATAGAATTAATTGAAACACTGATTGAAAAAGGGGAAAATTATGGCAAGACAACCCTTGAACTGATAAAACTAAAGACCGTTGATAAGTCGTCGGACGTAATTTCTTCGTTGATTTCATGGATTATCGTTCTTTTGTTTGCAGTAATGTTTTTCACACTCATCAATATTGCCGTTGCCCTGTGGCTTGGCAAAGTTATGGGCAATGCCTGTTATGGTTTTTTTGCCGTTGCCGGTTTTTATGGGTTGCTTACCCTTATTTTTACAATTTTCCGCAAGCAACTGGTTAAAAACCCTGTAAACAATTCAATAGTGAAACAACTACTCGACTAATAACGATGGGAAAACAAAATCCAACCGAAATACTGAAAGAGCAAATCAAAGCGCTCGAAATTAAAAAGGCCGAAGAGGGTAAAATGCTGAAACAACATTTTCAGGTTACCTACGAAAGCCTGAAACCCATCAACCTGATAAAGAGTTCGGTGCAGAATTTTTTAACTCACGAAGGCAAAAACGAAACCATTATCGAAACATCGGCACTATTAATTTCGGGGCTGATATCAAAAAAGATAATGAACTCGACCAAAATAGGAACAACAATGAAACTGCTCGCTACGTTGGTACAATTAAGTGCTACAAGCCTGATTAGCAAACATAGCGACGATATACAAAATCTGATTATGGGCTTTGTCGACCGGATTGTGCATAAGCCGAATAAAGAAACTGCCCAGTAAGAATTCCCGCTTAGCACGTCCTTTTATCGCATTGTATCTAACGCCTGAATAACAATCATACCTTACCAAAGGAAGATAATGAGGTCGATAATGATTAATCCTTAGAGTTTCGAAATTTTCTGTTGAAACCCAACACCATTAGGAGTTTTGAATTTCAGTAAATAAATTCCTTTCGGTTCATTTCGTATGTCGATTTGATTATCACCAACATTCAGTTTTGTTTGAACAACAATTTCGCCTAGACCATTAATAATATCAAGTTGAACATCAGCATCTTTCAAAAGTTCTATGTTTATCTTTCCGTCCTTCACCGGATTTGGATACACCTTAAGCAACTGTTCTATCTCACGCGAAAAATCGACAGAGACTTCATCCTGATTACTAATCGAAATCAGAAATGCCTTGCTAAATGTCTTACCTCCCCTATCGTTCGTTTGAATTCGGACAGAATAAACAGGTTGCTTCTCGAAATCAAAAACAATGTTGCTAACCAACGAATCACCCTGAATCTTAAAGCTCTCATTATTTGTATCGAGATCGCCAGTAACTAACGAATAAGTATGAGAATCGTCCAAGTTCGCATCAACCGATGAAAGTCGCCCAACAAAACTACCTACAGGCATGTTCTCGTCGATAACCGATTTGGATAGTTTTATATTTGTTGGAGCATTATTAACTGTAGTAACCTGTATGGTAAAAGATTTGCTGAAAGTCAGTCCAGCATGATCTTCGGTTTGAATCCGAACCTGATAAGTTGCATTAATAAAGTCGAAATCGGCACTAAAGTGCAATTTGTTACCATCAATTGCGAATTTATCATTGTAAAAATCACCATCATCTGGAGATAATGAATACGTAAACGTTTCGTCAACATCTTCATCGACAGAACTTAGTATCCCTATCAATGTTTGTTTGCCAGAACCAACTGAAGCCAAGGAATTTGACAACAAAACATCGGTTGGCGGATCATTTGTATCGTTTATCTCAAAGTTGATTGCATCGATAATTGTGGAGTCGCGCTGAAGCAGTATCGAATACTTTTTCTTGATTTCGTAGTTGAATCTTTCATTTGTACGAAGTGAATTCTTATCCACGTAGAAACTGTTGTAATCAGTATTTTCATCTTGGACAATACTATACGTGTAGGCAGAATCCAAGACACCATCAAAAATATCCAAAACATTTCCGACCAAAGCTCCTACTTCTTCATTTTCATTAACCGAATAGCTTGATAGTTGGATTTCGGGACGATTGGTAACGTTTATTTCAAACTTTCGGGTATAGGTAATGTTATTTTCATCTACGCCAGTAACTTCAATCAAATAGTTCTTTTTTGATTCATAATCAAAACCTCCGTTGGTTACAAGTTGATTATTTACGATAGCGAAATGACTGTTATCATTCAATGAATCAGTAGAATTAAGAGTAAACACAGCTGGCACGTCATCTCCCGACAACGACAAAGTCCCAATTACAGTATTAGCGGGGGCATTCTCTTCAACTTCTAATGCCGACAACTCAATTTGTATATGTTCCAACTTTACAATGCCGAGAAACTTTGTATTACTCCATTGTAGGTCTGTATTTGAATTCCAAAATCGTTGTCCTGTTCTATAATTACCATCGTTGTCCGAAACCTCAATGTCAAATCGGATATATTTATCGTCGAAGTTGGCTCCACTAACCAATGCTGTTTTGGGAAGTATAAATTCCTGAGTGTATTCTTTACCATTATCGGTTGTTCCAAATTCGAAACCATCAGATTTCGCCAATGAATCAATATTGAATTTGTATTGACTTGAATATCCATCGAGATAACCCAACACTCTAGCATCTTTTTTAACTCTTTGAGCTCTCAATTGCCAACATCCATCGAAATAAGCTCCATTTTCAAGTGTTGTGGTATCCATCGAGAAATAGAGTTCAGAACAGTCATTATCGAATGTATTTACATGAGAACCGCCAACGGTTGCATCCTGAACTTTTACGGCAATAAAAATATAATCAGCATTGTGCATCATTTGAAACTGAGCAAAATAGTCGTTATGGCTTGTGCTCGAATCTTTAATTTTCTCTAACGGAATCCACGTGGTGTTCCAACAATCACTGGAATCAATAATTCCATCGCAAAGTGGAGGTTTTACTGAAAACGGTGCCACCAATACCTGAGCATACAAACTTCCAAATAGGTTTATCAGAAGAAAGAAAAGGAATAGCAAATTTTTCATAAGGCTGATTTTTAATGTTTTTACGAAGTTATATCTTTAAATTAATATGTACAACTTATTATTAAACATTAAATGGCATTGTTCACAACTACTAATGCTCTACTTGATCGGCAGAATTTGTATTTCTTATGCTTTTTGGGAAATCAGGTTTTTTTCTCTGTTCGTCCTCTGCAATACTCTAATTATAAGAAGCGGGAAACAGGATAAAACGGTATACTCCTTTTAATTTTTGCCAAACAGGAATCCAAGGTTGAAAAATAGATGGGTTGGAGGAGCTATTTCCGGTAAAATGGAACCGGGCATCCCCTCTATAGTGGCTGAAACTATTGTTCTTTTGTAAAAAATAACACCTAACGTTCCGCTTGCCATGACTTCGTAAGGGTTTTTCAGGTAAGCATGGTAGGCTACACCAACGCCCATAAAAGGTGAAATTGCGTTATTATTGAACCTGTATGTGCCACCAAAATAAAACCTAATGAAGTCGTTGTAAGGTTTTTTTCCGAAATCAGACTCGTACCATCTGTCAAAGAAAACCCCAAAATCGGTCGATACTTTCTCATTCAGGTTGGGATAAACAATCTTTAATTGATAACCAACATTGGCACCAACGAATTCACCATCGAATCTGTCAATACCTAATGCACTAATGACTGGCCCATGTGATATCCATGGTTTTTCCTTCTTGATTTTTACGGTGAAACTTTTCACTTCGGAATGGTAACCGTTAAGTTTACTTATTAATGGGATAATTTGATTGTCTGAAAAATTCAAATCTTTTACCTGTTCACTAAGGTCTTTGTAATCTCTTAAAATATAATAGAGTACACCTTGGTAACCTTTTATCAATTTATAGCTTGAATATTCAGGATAATAAAATATACCCCCCACAGGGTTTGTAGGATACGCGAAGAAGCTTACACCCTTCTGCGAACTTGAATCTTCCAGCCTTTCTTTTTGATAGAGAGTATAATAATTAGTGTCGATTTTCACAACATAAACAAAAGTGTTGTTGACCTCAAATATTATTGAAATTTCTTCCGGGTGGAGTTGAAGTTTGTAAAGACATGCATAGCCTTCAATCATTTTTTTTGCAAGCCTCTGCTCTGTTATTTTTATACTATCCTTTCTCCATGTATAATTAACATTCTCGAAGGTTAACGAATCAGCGGTGAAAACTAACTGCTGAACATCATCTACATGAAATAAGATTGAATTATCGTCATCAATGTTCTGTTTGAACTTTAAAACTGGATTTAGTTCGCTTTCCGAAATTTTTTCAACATACCCTGAATAAGTTGATGAATCTTTCTTTACAATTAGAGCTTTCTTGTAATAAGAATATTGGCCAAATGTTGAAATATAAATGAAACAAAAGGAAAGAAGGAGCAAGGTTTTAGTCATGGTTTAGATAGTTTGTTTGTTCAATAATAGCTGCAAGATAGTATTTTTTGATTTTCAATTTAGGTCTTTGGAATGAAATTCAAATTACCGTTAATCGACTCCTGGTAATTTACTATTGTCATTCAACTCATAATATCAATGAGATATAAAGTTTCAATTACAACATTAACTCAATCTTAGAACTTATATTCCCTTTATACTAAATATTTAACTTGAGTTCGACTTTATTTTTGAGTTAAAAAATAAAATCGAACTCTGGTTATTAACTAAAACTTGAAAGTTACACCTGTAAGCTTTTCGGAAACGGACCAAAGTTCGTTTGCAAGCTTAAGATTGTACGATGCTTTATTTGATTTTGTAAGTTCGGGATACCCGCGCGACTCCATTACTTTTGTAGGCCCAAAATACTCAGCGCCAATAAGTCCTTGTTGGGTTGTTGCCCTCAATATTGGTAAGGTTCCCATCTCTGGTTTTTGCCCAAACAATGAGCTTAATGAGTCGATAAAAGCTCCCGACGATCGGAATAAGCTTGTGCTGCTAACACCCGGATGACAGGCCACCGCCATTGCATCAATATTATGGGCTTTAAACTTACGGTCTAATTCATAAGTAAACAACAGATTAGCCAATTTGCTTTGCGCGTAGGCTTTCATCTTACTGTACGATTTCTCAAAATTCAAATTATCAAAATTGATATCAACGGCCACTTTATGACCAATACTGCTCTGTGTTACAACCCTTGAATGAGGTGTCTTTTTCAGTAAATCTAACAATAAACCTGTAAGGGCAAAATGGCCTAAATGGTTGACGCCGAACTGAATTTCAAATCCCTGTTTTGTCTCTTCTCTTTTGGGTGGGAACATTACACCGGCATTGTTCAAAAGAGCGTTCAACTGTGTGTATTTTGAATGGAATTCTTCTGAAAACTTGCTGATCGAGTCAAGATCTGATAAATCCAATTGCATCAATTCTACGTTTGCCGTTGGGTTTTCATTTTTGATTTTTTCAATTGCCGCCTTTCCAGTTTCTAAATTGCGGACTGCCATTATTACGGTTGCTTCTTTTTGACTTAATACTCGCGATGCTTCCAGTCCAAGCCCGCTATTCGCTCCTGTTATCAGTATAATTTTCCCCTTTTGACTAGGAATATCATCTGTTGTCCAATTGTTTTTGATCATCGTTAAGCTATTTAATTGATTAATAAGTGCTAAAAATTCCACATTCAACAATTACAAGATATGCTTTCGTCTCCATACATTTCACGTTTCACGCAAAAGATTAAGATTTCGCAGAATAAATAGGGCACAACAGTAAATAATTGACTAAATGATTTAGTTTTGGAGTTCAATCGATTGAATTATGTCATTTTTTAAAGAAGAATTACTAAACGTCAAAGCGTTTGTATTTGATGTAGATGGGGTGCTTTCGCGAGATGTTTCGCCACTCGACGAAAACGGCGAACCCATGCGCACCGCCAATGTTAAAGATGGTTATGCCATGCGCATTGCCCTTAAAAACGGCTACCCAATTGCTATTATCTCGGGCGCAAAAAACGAAAACATCAGGAAAAGGTACAACAACCTGGGTGTTGACGAAATTTATTTGGCTGTCGACGACAAAACAGACAGCTATAATGAGTTCCTCGCAAAACACAACATTGATGCGGCAAATGTACTGTTCATGGGCGACGATATCCCCGATTACCCGTTGATGAAACTCTCGGGCGTTCCAACTTGTCCGGCCGATGCTGTTACTGAAATTAAACTGGCAGCAAAGTACATTTCGGACAAGAACGGAGGCGAAGGTTGTGTGCGCGATGTGGTTGAACAAGTATTGCGCGCTGCCGGAAAATGGAACAACGCTGAAGAATCCCGACAATCATCTTATTAAATTTCAGCATGATTCTTGAAAACCTGAAAGATTATTCGATTGTCTTGGCCTCGAAATCGCCACGGAGGAAATCGTTGTTGGAAGAACTGGGGTTAACGTTCGAAGTCAAAATCCTCGATGTGGAAGAAACCTACCCCGAAAATCTTTCAACAGAAGAGATACCCCTGTACCTTGCCGAACTTAAAGCGTCGCCATTCAACAACAAAATCGACGACAAAACACTCATTATCACATCCGACACTATTGTTTCTATTGGCGATGAAGTAATGGGAAAACCTGCCAATTACGACGATGCCTTTGCAATGCTACAGAAACTTTCGGGTCGGTGGCACAATGTTTCAACGGGCGTTTGTCTGTTCAGCAAGCACAAAAAAGTTTCGTTTACATCGGTCACAAAGGTACTTTTCAAAGAGTTGACTCCCACCGAAATCGACTACTACATTACCAACTACAAACCGTACGACAAAGCCGGGGCTTATGGCATTCAGGAGTGGATTGGCTGCGTTGCCGTTAAACAAATTGAAGGTTCGTATTTCAATGTAATGGGACTGCCAGTGCAACGATTGTACGAAGAGCTTTGCAGGTTTTAACTACTGAACTTTAAACCAAAATTCGATCTCAGGTTATAAACTTATTTTTTTGTGTTCCAACGTCGGTTCGGTCGAAAAAATTAGTTTACCATCGGGGTCAATCAGAACATAAAACGGCTCTTTCTGATTCTTTTTGCCTGCCAAATTAATATGACTGCTTGTCACCTTTGAACTCAAGTTGCACACAAGGCTTTCGGTCGATTTATATTGATGAATCTCGCGGGTCTTCCCTTCGCGTGTAATGTAGATTCCTATCATATTCATCAAGTTTTCTTTCCCCGAGGTAAGGTTCACGCTGTTCAAATCGGTGAACGATGAGTAATTGCAGGTTATAAAAAAGTTCGAATTGGTAAATATCACATCAACAAAATTGCCTTTCAGCAAATAGTTGTTTTTCCAGATCACATTTCCCGAATAATCGAAAAGAGAGACTGTTAACGTATCTTCCGACGATAAAATATTCTCTTCGGTTTGACCCTTTGTAATCATCAGGTATTGTTCGTTAATTTCATCGACATAGAAATAGCGGGGATAACCGTTCGCCCCAAGTACCTTATATTTATTTGGATTACCATTCCAATCGTATTTTGAAATGAAGTTTTCGACCTTTGAAACTCCCGTATTGCATGACTGTACAGTATTGACAACCACCAATGTACTATCGTCGAGCGGCTGCTGAAATACAGGGATTATCTTCTTAATTGAATCGGGAGATTGGAACGAAGGTATTACAAACCAAGCAACACTCCCCTTCTCTCCCACCTTTGCAACAAACGATTTGAAGATGCTGTCTTTGCCAATTTCGTAACCCGAAAGGTAGTTCCAGCTTTTCTTAAACGGGTTTAAATGAAGTGTTATCATTGTATCGCGCTTAAGACTTTCGGGGGCTGGCTGCTGAATTCCAAAGGCAATTGCTTTATTTTTAACAAAAATGGTGCTGTCGGTGAAAGTATTCTGCAATGCCTCTTGTTCAACAAACACATCCAAGTGATTCAGGTTTGAAATAAAGAGATTGTCGTTGTCGTACTTTTCGACTTCGCACCAGCGGGTCAACCCATCGAGACCACGATATCGGGTATCAAAAAACTCAAAGTATTTCCCAACATCATCAATCGAAGCCGACTGTTTTAACCGGTTAGCCTCTTCGTTCAGTTCAACCTTCAGAAAGGCCAAATCTTTAAAATACCTCAACCTGTTTATCATGTATTCTGCCGAATTGTTGGGGTCGTTAATGGTTTCGCGGGTTTTGGCAAGGAATTTCACCTTCGAAATTTTGTAACCCAGCAACTCATTGCAAAGCGATGCGTAATCGTATTTACCAATTAAGTTCCGGAATTTATCTTCGGGCTTAAAGTATTGCAAATCGTCGCTATAAACCTCCTCTTTCTTAAGTTTTTCGATTTGCTTATCGAGCTGTTTGTCGTTTTCAACCAGACCATCTTTTATGTTGTGGATGTCGCCGTTCAGAATATCGAGGAAGTTTTTTGCCCAGCTCTTAAAGTCCCACAATCCTACAACAGGTTGTGTAAAATCGGGTTCGACCAGACCTTCCAGCCTGTAAGTTACAATCGGGTTCAATTTGTAATTGTTCACGTTCAGCAGGTGCGAAAGCTTTGCACACGAAACCTTGTATGCATCGAAAAACACCAACGAAGAATCGAAGTTTGCGCCAATGGTTTCAACATCTTTTTTAATGCTGTAATCGGCAAGCAGGTAAAGGTCTTTATAGTTGGGGTAACCTTCAACAATTTCGCGGAACTTAAATAAACATTCGTTGTATTTGCTAATGCATTTCAGGTAATTCTCGTGAACACTTTTGGCATTGTTGAAATAGAGATCGGCCTCGGCCAACCTCACATCAATTGCATTCAGAATATCGGGCAAAGTAATTTTCTTCTTATCAGTAATAATCTCAATATTGCCATAATACTCCCTATCCTGCCGGGACTGAGATTCGGTAAGCCTGAATTTTGCCAACCCGTAATAAGTCACCAATTCATGGTAATTCGATTGAACAAAGTCGAACTGATACAACGGGTTTGTTTCGTACATGTACTTGTAATGTATTTCGGCCAGAAGAAAATACGAAATTGCATGTTCGGGCTTCAACGACTGATAATGCCTCAAATTGAGCATATTGCTAAAACGGTCGTTTGAAGGGATGCTTTCGTACAACTCTTTGAAATCGGGCTGCGAAAAGCCTGACAAAACTGAAAAGGTAATGAGCAGTGTGAGTATATATCGCTTCATAATCATTCGTTTAAGGTGTTTTTCGATTCTACTTTGAAGTATTTGCATCTTCGTCCAAGTCAAGGATTTTCATTTCAACCCTACGGTTAATTGCACGGTTTTCGTCACTATCATTGGGCACTAAAGGCACACTCTCGCCATATCCTTTCGATACCAGCCTGCTACTTTCGGCTCCGCTCAGAACCAGATAATCTACCACCGACTTTGCCCGTTTTTCGGCCAACACGCTGTTATACTTATCGGTTCCCTTATCGTCGGTGTGGGCCATAATTTCGAGTTTGATGTCGGGGTTATCTTTCACAAGCTGCAATACACGGTCAAGTTCTTCGTGCGACGACTCCATCAAATCGGCCGAATTGAATTCAAAGTTGATATTGTTCAAACGGATAGCCACCTTGCGTTTCAATGGTTTAAGCTCCACATTTAACCTTCGGAGAGTCCGGTCTTTATCCAAATCGATTTCGGCATGGTTGAACGCAAAACCCTTTGGTCCACGCACCTCAACATCGAACTTTTCACCTTCGCGAAGAGTGGTTTTGAAATGACCTTCTTGACCTGCAACAATCTCAGGACGAAAACGTACTTCGCGCCTGAAATCATATAATTCGACTTGTGCCGGCAAAAGGTTCTTTGTCTCTTCGTCGGTAACAAAAATCTCGACATCACGCTTCACCGGCACAAGTTCGATATCGCGTACAAACTCGTCGAAAAGAATGATGTTCGACAACGCCAAATCGAGGGTGTTCGAATAATAATCTTTTACCGAAACAGTAACCGAATAGTCGGTACCAATTGGCAGGGTAAACTTCTTCTTCCCGGGAACAACATTCTGAACCTCAACATCAACCAATTTACCCTTGCTATCTTTCACCTTCACATCGCCATCCAACGGAAACAACTCTTCCTGATCGTAAATATTTACAGTCAATTCGGTCTTTGGGAACAACGAAAAATCGTGACTGAAATCTTTATCCGTCTGATTGTCGGCAAATAGCATGTATTGATGCGAGAAATTCTCTTTAAAAACATGGAATATCATTGTTTCTGAAGCGTTAAGGAGCATTCGCCATTCGCCAGTTTTAGGATCGGCGGTTGTTTGAAATTTTATACGCGACAAAACAGGATCGGTAACCAACAGTGTTGCTGCAACAGGTGAATTGTTTGTTGGGTTTAAAACCTTCCCCTTTATAACAATTGTCTTTTCGGGTCTAAACTTATCATCGAGCATGAACCTGAAAAGTTTGCATTCGGGTTTTAAGTCAGAATTCTCATTCACAATAAAATAGACACACTTATCGGCCTTGCAATAATTGGGGCAAATCTCGTTCAACTTGCTGTTCAACGTGTCTATTTCAACAGGAAGGAACCAATGGATGTCGCCCATTTTCTTTGCCCAGCAAATCTCCCATTTCTCTTTATCATCACGAATCCGCGAATAAATCAACGTCATGTTATCGTCGTAAATCTTTGGATAAGAAATGCCCCCATTGTTGATCTCGGTATTCAGTTTCTCGGGTTGAAGCCACTTTTCGGATGCGCTGTCGATTTGGCTCACCCAAATTTCCCCGGTCGAAAAATCTTCGAGCTTTTTAATCTCTACATTCCGGGTGAAATTCAAACTTCTGTTATTGCCCGAAATCGAAGGATGGTTTTCATTGAGTTCGCTGTTGATAGCAGCGCCCAAATTTATTGGTGCAGAGAATTTTCCATTTTCAACGTTGCAGAAATAGAGGTCCATTCCCCCTTTTGAATCGGAGAAATTAGCAGAAAAGTAAAGGTGAAGGCCATCGAAACTAAAACAAGGGGCATCTACCTTCATATTCTCGCCAATCAGCTGGTTTATAGCAGGAATTGAATCGGCAGCACCCCAACTACTTTCAAGATAGGGGCGCGAAGCCAGCTTAACAACAGGAAGGCTCTTCTTCGGACAATCGACCACAACCATTTTTAAACCGTCGGGACTAATAGCAAAGCTCACAGGATTTACAACACCCAATAAATTAATAAGTTCTAACTCGGTTTTTTCGGCTCCAGAACTAAAAAACACAACGGATAATAACGCAAAGAGGGTGAGTATTTTGTACATATCATTTACTTGTGGTTAACGATTAAAGAGGCGAAAAGATATATATCAAACTGAACTGTTGCGAATTGTCGACTTTTGAGTTAGCAACATGGAAATTCCACGAGAATGTCCCTTTTACATGTTTCGTATTTAACGGTGTAAAGTACAGATCGGTACGAATGTAGCGCGACGTGTGGTTAAAGAATTCATCGCCAAAAGCAAAGTTGTGCGACGGCCCAAAGTTGAAAACCGACTTCACCCCAAAGCCTTTATAATCGGCATGAAAATCGATATAAGCAGAGTTTGCAACTTCAAATGCCAACCCGTTTCCCCTGTCGCGGTAAAGCGAATTAAGTACTCCCACTTTGAGTGTTAGGATATCGAGCGGAACAATCGACGAGAAATTGTAACCCACCAATGCCAACGCGCCCATGTAATCTTTGATGTGTTCGCCTTCTAACCGTTGGAAATTAGGACGATTGTGAAACAGATACCAATACCCTTCGGCAATGAAATTCCCCGGAGTTGCTACACCCGAAACACCTGCCATAAACTGCTCTCGCTTCACCGAGTCGATGCGGCTAACCCAATCGACAAAAACATTGGCATTCCAGTCAGGCTTTTTATAACCAAGGAACAGCCCGTCGACGGTAGGGTTGTAATACCCGTATTTTTCGGAAAGTATGGCAACAGGGAAATGAATCACACTATTACGAGGATATGCTCCCATGTTGAATTTCCAGAAACCATTATCGACCGAATAATAGAGAATTGGATGCAACTCTTTGCCAGGAAACTCGGTTCCAAACTCGTAGAGATAACTTAATCCGGCACGAATATGGTGAATGGAATCGATGCTTGTTCCAACGTCGAAACCGATGCGGCTCCCAAGAATGGTTTCGGGTTCGCTGTAACCACTGAAAAACTCGCGGTTGTCGCCAATTCCTTCAAACTGCAAACCGTATTCAACCTTTTGGGCAAACAAACCCAACGAAAAAAACAGCAAAAACGATATCGTCAGAAAAATGATCTTCATTGTAGTAACTGAATAAGTGCTAAAGATATGCTAATCGGCGAAAAAATGAAAAATAAAAATTATACAGTCCTACCTAACTCAAATTTGAATGACAAAAGTCGTTGAGAAAACACACTTGGTTTCAACTTAAAATATTAACAATTAACTTTGCGAAAAAATAAGAATCAGAAGATATGTGGGTAAGAAAAAATGATATGGAAAAAGCTGAAGAAGAAAAGGTTAATAAGAAAATCCGTTTCAAAGGATCGATAAAGTTTGGAATCCTGATCTTTCTTTTAATTGCCATTATCTGGCCGGTTGCTGCAATAATAATTGGAATAGTTGGAAGCAAGAATCCCGAAACGGCCGATGCTGCAATGAAAATTGGCGATCTCCCTAAATATATTCCCGGATTCCTGCGTTTGGCCGCAATGATGGGTATTGCTTCGTTTGTATTCTCTGCTATTTCGAAGCCTAAAAAACGTGTAACTACTATGATGTGCAACAGCTGCCACGAAACAAAAATCAAAGATAAGGCAACACAGTGCCAATGCGGAGGAACCTTTATCGACAGCGATAATTTTAAATGGGTTGAAGATCAGCAACAATAAACTAAAAAGCGAAAACTACCCCATTTCAATCAAGCGCAATTACTAATTAAAAACACCATTTCAACAGCCATTAAAAATTGGATGATCTGATATTTTAAAAGTTTGTTCCTATTTTTGAGGCTTTCTTTAAAAATTGCATTTCAAACAAAACAGCAATTAGCTATGAACAATCAGCACGAAATAATTTTGCTCAATATATACGGAAACGATAAGCCCGGATTGACTTCTTCGTTAACCCAAATTCTTGCAAATTACAATGTTAACATTCTCGATATTGGACAGGCAGTAATCCACAACAACCTCGACCTTGGTATTTTGTTTGAAGTACCGTCCGAATCGGAGTCTTCGCCAATATTGAAAGATCTGCTTTTCAAAGGTTACGAACTTGGGATCAGGGTAAAATTCACACCAATTGCTGAAGAAGAATACAACCAATGGGTTGGCAATCAAGGAAAAGGAAGGTACATTATCACTCTTGTTGGTCGCATTATAACTTCAAAACATATTGCCGATGTAACCAGCATTGTCTACAACCAGCAACTGAATATTGATAAAATATCGCGTATTTCGGGGCGAATAAAACTTACCGAACGTTCAGAAGACACAAAAGCTTGCGTTGAACTACTGGTCAGGGGCACACCGCTCAATATAACCCAAATGAAAAGTAGTTTCCTCTCACTTGCCCACGAATTAGGAGTTGACATTGCATTTCAGGAAGACAACATTTATAGGCGCACACGCAGGTTGGTCTGTTTCGACATGGACTCTACACTTATTCAGACCGAAGTAATTGACGAACTGGCACATAAAGCAGGAGTTGGCGAAGAGGTGTGCAACATTACAGAAAAAGCAATGCGTGGCGAAATCGACTTTGCCGAAAGTTTCAAACAACGTATAGCACTACTGAAAGGCCTCGACGAACAGGTGATGAAAGAGATTGCCGAAAACCTTCCGCTAACCGAAGGCGCCGAACGTCTTTTCAGAACACTTAAAAAATATGGCTTCAAAACGGCCATCCTTTCGGGCGGATTTACCTATTTTGGAAAACACCTTCAGAATAAGCTTGGTGTAGATTATGTGTTTGCAAACCAGTTAGAGATTATTGATGGAAAACTTACCGGCAACTATCTGGGCGAAATTATTGATGGCTCGAAGAAAGCTGAATTACTGCGCAATATAGCCTTTAAAGAAGATATTCACCTTGAACAAACGGTGGCTGTTGGCGATGGATCGAACGATTTACCTATGCTCAACATTGCCGGACTAGGAATTGCCTTCCATGCAAAACCTGTGGTGAAGAAGAATGCACAGCACGCCATTTCAACAACCGGGCTCGATGCTATTCTTTTCTTGATGGGCTTTCGCGAAAGGGATATTGAATAATTTGAGGCCTGTTTTCCGAAACAACCCAAATTTTATTATAAGTAGCGCGAATTTATTGTTGTTGTAATTGACTTTCTTCTTAATGGCAATTAATCAGTTGTTTTGTTGAATAATAAATAGTCAATTATAATTAATAAATTACTTATCTTACGATTCTTAAATTCAATGTGAAGCAACAAACCTAAATTTTTCACTGTGAAAACAATCGTAGTTTATTATTCAAAAAGTGGCAGCAATAAGTTTCTGGCCGAAAAAACAGCCAA
>Ga0209373_10002086_pt1 | contig 21002 bp, 23 predicted proteins | sample Higcelweek5metaG_FD_187173 | JGI IMG/M metagenome (GOLD analysis project Ga0209373, IMG submission 187173) | Freshwater pond sediment microbial communities from the University of Edinburgh, under environmental carbon perturbations - High... | ecosystem: Environmental > Aquatic > Freshwater >... | reverse complement strand
CGTACATTTGTTGTTTGGTAGTATCAACTTTTACATCGTTTACCAAAATCGAAAGCGAATCAGTACGGAATTCTTTTTGATTTATTTTTACCAATAACTTCGGAATCACATAGCGTCCCGAATCAAATTGGGTTAACCCGTATTTTTTGATTAATTCGTATTGGTTATCGTTTTTTATGGTGTCAATTGGATACGATTCTAATATTTCCAATGCGCCAAAAAACTTTCCAGCAGGAAAAACTACTTTGTCTTTTGCGTTTACTTTTGCTTTGATGGTTAAATTGAATTGCGATCCAATTTTAATCTGAGTAGAATCAATAGAAGACGAGATTTGTTGGGAAAAACCCAAAAATCCGAATAATAAAGCAATATATAAGTAAAGTTTCTTTTTCATTTTTCTTAATTACGCGCTTTAAAATAACCTAATAATTTGGTTACATAGCTTTCATCCACTCTCGAACTAATTGTTCCAGCTCCACATTTTGAAAAAATATCTTTGAAATAATTTACGTTTTCACGATAGTATTTTTCGTAATCCATTCGAACTTTATTTGATGTTGTATCAACCAAAAGTGTTTCTCCTGTTTCAGCATCAATCATATTTACAATTCCAATGTTTGGAATACTTTCTTCTCTTTGGTCAAAAACTCGAATTCCGGTTACATCATGTCGTTTTGAAGCGATTTTTAGCGTGTGTTCGTAATCTTTCACCATGAAATCGGAAATTAAAAACACAATGGCTTTCTTTTTCAAAACGCTTGATAAATATTTCAAAGCTTGCGACAAATCGGTTTTTTTGCTTTTTGATTCGAATTCGATTAACTCGCGAATGATTCGTAAAACGTGCGATTTTCCTTTTTTAGGTGGAATAAACAATTCGATTTGGTCCGAAAACAAAAGCAAACCAATTTTATCATTATTTTGAGTAGCCGAAAACGCTAATGTCGCAGCAATTTCTGTAACCATATCACGTTTTAACTGATTTTTTGTGCCAAAACTTTCCGAACCTGAAATATCCACCATCAACATCATGGTTAACTCGCGTTCTTCTTCAAACACTTTTACAAAAGGTTCGTTGTAGCGAGCGGTTACATTCCAATCGATAGCTCTTACGTCATCACCGTATTGGTATTGACGCACTTCTGAAAACGTCATCCCACGTCCTTTAAAAGACGTGTGATATTCTCCCGAAAAGATATGATCACTCAATCTTCGGGTTTTGATTTCAATTTTTCGAACTTTCTTTAGAATTTCTTTGGTATCCATTTTTATTAGTTGGCAGTCGCAGTTGGCAGTCGCAGTATGAAAACTGAGACTGAACACTGATAACTAAATTAAGGCACTTCAACTTCGTTTACAATTCTACTGATAATGTCTTCTGTGGTTACATTTTCAGCTTCGGCTTCATATGTGATTCCGATTCTGTGACGTAATACATCGTACACAACAGCACGAACGTCTTCTGGAATTACGTAACCTCTACGTTTAATGAAAGCGTAACATTTAGCAGCAGTTGCTAAGTTGATACTTCCACGTGGCGAAGCTCCAAAACTGATTAATGGTTTTAGACTTTCTAATTTATATTTTTCTGGATAACGCGTTGCGAAGATTAAATCTAAGATGTATTTCTCAATTTTTTCGTCCATGTACACTTCACGAACAGCTTCTTGAGCTCTTAAAATTTGTTCAATAGAAACCACTTGGTTTACTTTTTCAAAAGCGCCTTTTAAGTTTTGACGAATTACCAAACGCTCGTCTTCCATTTTTGGATAATCGATAACGACTTTCAACATAAAACGGTCAACTTGTGCTTCTGGTAAAGGATATGTTCCTTCTTGGTCAACAGGGTTTTGTGTTGCCATTACTAAGAACGGTTTATCTAATTTAAACGTTTCGTCACCAATAGTAACTTGCTTTTCTTGCATCGCTTCTAACAAAGCCGATTTACTTTGGCAGGAGCACGGTTAATCTCATCCGCTAAAACGAAGTTCGCGAAAATTGGTCCTTTACGAATGGTAAAGTCATTTTGTTTGATGTTGTAAATCATGGTTCCTACAACGTCTGCAGGTAATAAATCGGGTGTAAACTGAATTCTGCTAAACGAACCGTGTACTGCTTGTGAAAGCGTATTGATAGCCAAAGTTTTTGCTAATCCAGGAACTCCTTCTAATAGAATGTGTCCTTGTCCTAAAAGTCCAATTAACAACCGTTCTACCATTTGTTTTTGACCTACAATAACTTTGTTCATTTCCATTGTAAGCAAATCGATAAAAGCACTTTCTCTTTCTATTTTCTCGTTGATTGCTCTTATGTCTAAACTCGATGTATTTTCTTCCATTTTAAGGTTTAATTTGGTGGTGTGAAATTAACAACATTTTTTAACAATGCAAATTGTAATTTTTTTTAATTTTTAGTTGTTAATTAAGCGTTAAAATGTGATTAAAAAAGTGCTTTTTGTGAGTGTTTTATGATTCTATTTTATAATTTTAAGGAAATTTTAAAAAACAACATCTTATGTCAGTAAAATTATCCCCTATAATCGCTGGAACGATGAATTGGGGTATTTGGGATAAAAACCTAAGTACCACTGAAATGTCACACTTGATTAATATTTGTATTGAAAATAAAATCACCACGTTTGATCATGCCGATATCTATGGTGGTTATACAACCGAAGCTGCTTTTGGAAAAGCTTTAACCGAAAGTAAAGTGGATAGAAAAAAAATTCAATTAATTACAAAATGTGGTATTGAACATATTTCAGAAAATCGTCCAAAAAATGCAGTAAAGCATTACGATTATTCTACAGCATACATTATTTGGTCAGTTGAAAATTCACTAAAAAATCTACAGACTGATTATTTAGATGCTTTACTTTTGCATCGACCAAGTCCTTTAATGCAAGCTGATGAAATTGCCGAAGCAGTTGAAAAACTAAAATCGGAAGGAAAAATTAAATCGTTTGGTGTTTCTAATTTTACACCTTTTCAAACAGAACTTTTGCGTCAAAAAACCGAAATTTCATTTAATCAAGTTCAATTTTCAGCAACGCATCACGAAGCTATGTTAGATGGAAGTTTAGATTACATGCAAATACACAACATTCAGCCCATGGCTTGGAATCCGTTAGGAACAGTTTTTAGAGAAAACACAGAGCAAACTTTCCGATTAAAACAGCTTTTAGCCACTCTTGTAGATAAATATCATGTAGGTTCTGATTTAATTTTATTGGCTTGGATTTTACAACATCCTGCGAATATTTTACCTGTTGCCGGAACTGTAAATGTAGCTCGAATTCAGCAATTATCGAAAGCGTGTTCATTGAAATTAGACAAGCAAGATTGGTTCGCTATTTGGACAGAGAGCATGGGAAATAAAGTGCCTTAATGATTGCAGAATGATGATTAACGATTTATGATTTTTTGAAGTATTCAATCTGAAATCAAAAATCGTTAATCAAAAATCAAAAATCTTATGATAAACAAGCGACTTCTTATAAAAAACATATTATCTCACCACGATGAGAACAGTTTTTATGATAAGAAGCGCCAATTGAATTTACACACCAAAGAAGGAAAAGCGAAATTTTTAAAACACATTTGTGCGCTCTCGAATTCTAATCCAAGTAATAACTCTTACATTGTAGTTGGAGTTGAAGATGAATCGAATGAAATCGTTGGTGATGACTTTTTTGATGATAGCCGAATTCAGAATTTGGTGAATGCTTTTTTGGAAAATCCACCTAAAATTCAGTATGAAAATGTACCTTTTCCAAATCTTCCAAAAGACAAAGTGGTAGGATTGGTTACGATTAAACCCAAATCGAAAACTTCTTATTTTAAAAAAGGAATTCATACTATTGAAGCCAATAGTACTTTTGTTAGAAAAGGAAGTAATACTTCGCCGACAAAAGAGAAAATTCCGTATTCGAAACAGAATGTTGAAACTGTTATCAGTATTGAAAACAGCTCTCGAAATAGCATTGCGCATACGTTAGAAAGTGTTTTAGATTTCATCAACAACCGCCATAAAGACATTCCTTCTAACTATCATGTTTTTAAAGAATTATTCGTGGTTTGCTGGGCGGGAAATAAGAAGAAAATTCGGGATAAAGTATATTATTCTAGAGTTGATATTGAATTGATAAACGAGCAAGTGAAGTTGTTTTATTCAGCATTAGACGAAGTAAGTATCGAATATGATGATAGTACATTTTCAATTACGGAATATGTTTCTTTAGGTTTAAACGATAAAACGAGTTATTATCCGTTTGAAAAAGTTACGTTGAGTTTTTTTGATAATGGTTATTACAAAATGAATTCAGAAATGTTGTTTGAACCACCACAATACAACCGAAAAATGTTGTACCACATTTACAATTCGAATTTGACATTGTTAAGTAAACTTCAAAAAGGATTGCCTTTGCAGGATTCGGAAAAGAGAGACTTGGAGAATTTACCTCACATTATGATGATTTGCTATTTGAACGGATTTGAAGAGGCAAAACAAAAATTAATTGATGCAAAACCTTATCTTAAAACATTTGAAAACCCAATGATTTATGTTTCTTTTAAAGAAGTAATGCGAATTTTAAGAAAAATGAAATATGATTAATATAGGTTTTTATTATTTCTTTTAAAAAAAATCAGCATCAGATAAGAAACAAAAAGTACAACTCCCAATATATACACTAATTTGAATTGCAAACTATAATCAAGCGTGTTAAAAAAAGGTGCCTTTTCTTGAAAAAGGGTATAATACGTTAAATCAACGATAAAGTAAATCCAAATTAGACTAAGGATTAACAGTACGATAACTAATTTAGTATATAACTTCATTTTCTGTATCATTTAGATTATAAAGTTACTTATACTTAAAAGAAAAATTGTTACAGATTTTCTGTATATTTTTACTTTTATTTTTCAGTGTTTTGGGCGTTTCTTGAAAAATTTTAAATCAATCCGTGCTTTTTAGCTTCGCGAATGATGTCTTCGTCGCTACCTTTTTCAATTTTAAAGAAGAGTTTTATTTGTGCTTTTCGTTTGTCGATTGCACTTATAGATAAATTCATTCGTTGAGGTAAATTTTTAGTTTTTACACCTTCCGCCAATAAGGTAATTAGTTTTCTGTTGTTTTCGTCTAAGAAATCACTTTTCTCGTGCAATTCAGCAATATTTTCCACAACTGTTTTACTTGTGTAGAAATGATTGTTGTAAATTTTTTCAAATGCTAATAAAAACTCATCTGCCGTAAAATCACTTTTTACTAACAAACCATTTGGTGCTATATTTTTTTGAATGGCATCTAAAATAAATGCTTCTGCATGTGAAGTAAGAATAACAATTTTACAATCTGGAAATTTCTTTTTAATAAGAAGTGCTAAATCTTCACCGCTTTTAATGTTTTTTTCTAAATAAGGTGGTAAACTCAAATCGACAAAAGCAAAATCAAATGCTTTGAAAACTGGTGTGCTGTCAATTATATTATATGCCGCTTCGCAGTTGTAAGCTGGAGTTGTTGTGATTCGCAAACCTAAATCGTTAAAAGACAATATGCTTTTATAACCCTCAATCATTGATGGGTGATCGTCAATCATTAAAATATGTAAGTCTGTTTTATTCACGCGATTTTATTTATTTCAAATTTACAATTTATTTAATTTACCAACGGAACTTTTAACTTTATAAGTGTACCTTTTCCTTTTTCGGATGTAATAGAAATTTGACCTTTCATGCTTTCAGTTCTGCTTTTCATGTTTTTTAAGCCAATGCCGTTTTTAACTTTTTTCTCATTAAAACCAATTCCGTTATCATTTATTTCTAAGTGTAAAAAATCATCTTCCGTATCCAGTATTAATCCAATTTTAGTAGCATTAGCATATTTATTAATGTTGTTAAATGCTTCTTGAATTATCCGATAGACATTCATTTTGATTTCAGGACTCATATTATTCATTGCATCATCATAATATATTTCGAAATTACATTCTGGAGAATATGTTTCCTTTTGATTTTTTAAAAGTTCTTCTAAAATATTTTTAAAACCACTTTTATATATTTCTGATTCATTATGTAGATGATGTGAAAAGGCTCTGATTTCTTGTTCTATAACTCTAATGTAATCAATGTGTTCTAAGGCTTTTTTAATGGTTTCTTCATCTTGTTTTCTAGATATTGAAAATAAATTTAATCTAACTCCCGCTAGTCTATTTAGAATATTATCATGAAGCTCTAAGCCGATATTTCGTTTTACATTTCTTCTTACTTCATCAATATCTTCCTGATTATTAAGCATCAATCTGTAAATTTCTTCATTTGATTCTTGCTGTTGCTGAGTAAAAACCAATTCTTTGTGCTTACTTCTTTGATAGAGAATTACATATAGTAGAAAACTAAATGAAATAATCAATAGCGAAGCTATCAAAATAATTTTTCGTTGATTAGAAATTGTTTCCTTTTCAGAGATAATTTCGTCCGTTTCAAATTCGATTCGAGCTAGTTTGTTTCGAGTGGCTCTTTCTTGTTTTTGAAGACTATCGTTCAATTTGATGTAATCTCTAGCATAAGATAAGCCTTCTTTTGGAAGTAACTTTGTAAAGAAATCGAGAGTTACTAAAACTTCTTTGTTGTAATGCGATTCTTTAGCTAATTTGTTGGCTTCACTGTTATGTTGAAGTGCTTTTAAAGTATCGTTTTGAGAAAGGTAATATTCGGTAAGATGAATTCTGCTGTTGATTTTTCCGTACACATCGTCTATTTCATCTCTTACCGCTAAAGCTGTTTGAAAATCTTTTAAACCTTCATTTTTATTAATTTTAAAGCGAGAATAAGCAAAATTATCAAGTAAAGAAGCATAAAAAATTGGCTGGCTCTGTCTAAGATTGCTAATTTTTAATCCTTCAGCAAAAATTTGGCTTGCCTCATCAAATTTGTTAATACTTAAGTAAACAAAACCGATGTTATTTAAGGTTTGTGCCTGGAATATAGGTTTATAATTTGGATCATCAATTTTTTTGATTTGAAGTAAGGCCTTTTGATGATATTCTAAAGCTTTTTCATAATTTCCTAAACCTGACAATGAACTGCCTAAATTTGCATAACTTTCATATATTAAATATTCATCTTTTAATTCTTTAGCAATACTTAAAACTTTAATTGTCTCAGATTCACTTCCTAAAAAATCTTTTTCATATGATAAAATATATGCTTTATGTAATTTAGTATTAGCTAAATTAAGCTTGTCATTTATTCTCTTATATTTCTTTTCAGCACCTAAGTAATAATAGTAAGCACTATCATTTTTAGAGAGAGAAAAATAATAATCTCCTAGGTAGTATTCTGCTTTTGCTATGTTTAACGTATCATTAATTGATTCCGATATTTTCAATATTGTAATAGTCGTTTCTTTGTACTTTTCATATTCCAATAACATAAAATAGCGATTAGCCAACTTAAAATAATTTTTAATTCTTATGGAATCGTTATTAGTTCCTTTTTGAATTATAGTATTAGCCGAATCAATATATTTCAAACGAATTCCTCTATCTAAATTTACATCTGAGCTTTTATTAAAATAAGTTTCTAATTTTTTTTGAATAACCGCATCTTTCTCATTTGAATTACATCCAACGAGAAAAAGAAAACCAAATAAAATTATTATCTGTTTCAATGAAAAGAGTTGCTTTTGAACAAATTTAAAGTTTAAAGATAATAATTAATCTCTTTTTACAATTATTATTGGTGTTCTTGAAGTAAGAATATTTTCCGTTTTAATTTTATCTGTTTTTTCAATTTTAAAAGCCATTACTTTTTCAACCGTATCAATTTCTTTGTTATTTGGCATATTTGACACGAACAAAGAACTTACTAATAATACTAATAGTGTTTTCATTTTTTTATTACTTTAAAATATTAATCTCTCTTTATAATTACTAAAGGTGTACCATCTTCTCTTGCAATAGTATCCATTTGTGTTTCATCTTTTACGATAGTATCCGACTTGAATTCGTCAACTTCTCTTGCTTGAATTTGTTGCATGTTCTCTGATAGTTTAATAGCTCTTTCTAAGTCTGCATCTTGCTCGTCAGATGAACATGAAAATAATACAACACTAACCATTAATAAACCGAATAGTTTAACTGTTTTTTTCATAGTGAATTGGATTTTAATTGTTTATTTTTTGTTTTAATTTTTTAATTGAATTTTTTGTCGAATTTTGCATTATAAAAGTAATAATCCCTTTTTATATTGTTGTTACAGATTTTCTGTAAATTTTCACTTTTATTTTTCAGCGTTTATTGAGTTTTTATGAAAAAATTTGTCATCGGAGACATCCACGGAGGTCTAAAAGCATTACTTCAAGTACTAAAAAAAATTAACTGTGATGAAAACGACACATTAATTTTTTTAGGTGACTATGTAGATGGTTGGAGCGAATCTCCAGCGGTTTTAGATTTTCTAATAGATTTGCAAAAAAAACAAAATTGTGTTTTTATTCGAGGCAACCATGACGAACTTCTATTAGACTGGTTATTAGGTAATAACGAAAATATCGATGAAAAATTGTGGTTTCAACATGGAGGTGAGGCAACCGTTTTATCTTATCAAAAAATCGACGTGGCAACCAAAGAAAAACACATTCATTTCTTGCAATCGCTTCAAAATTATTATTTAGATAATGAAAATCGATTGTTCATTCATGCTGGTTTTACTAATATGAGAGGTGTGAAACACGAATTTTTTAAAGCTGCTTTTTATTGGGATAGAACTTTATGGGAAACCGCATTGGCTATGGATAATCAACTTTCAAAAGATGCGATTACCTATCCAAATCGTTTAAAAATATATAAAGAAATTTACATTGGACACACTCCCGTTACTAAAATTGATGAAACAATTCCGGTAAATAAAGCCTGCGTTTGGAATGTAGATACTGGAGCAGCCTTTAAAGGCACTTTAACTATTATGGATGTTGATACTAAAGAATTCTGGCAAAGTGACTCATTGCCAGGTCTATATCCTAACGAAAAAGGGAGAAATTAATTATTAGTATATTTGTACTCAATTTTAATTTTAATACGATGAAAAAAATACTAGCAGTAGTTTGTTTATTAGCCGCAGTTCAAATGTCAAATGCGCAAGTTTTTAAAGGAAAAGGAGATACTAAGTTTCAAGTGGGAGCTAATATTCAAGAAAAAGGAACTGGAGTAATTGCTACTTATGATAGAGGAATAGGAACAAATATGTCGTTTGGTTTTACCTCTTTGTATTTATTAGGAATTGAAGAAGTAGCTGGAGAAAAACCAAATTTTGATGACCGTTTTGATCTTAGAGCTCGCTTTAGCGCTAATATTGCCGATGTCTTTGGCATCGAAGAAAAAGTAGATATCTATCCTGGATTAAATATCGGAATTAAAAATTTTGGTGCACATTTTGGTGTTCGCTATTTTATTACGGATGGTTTTGGATTGTACTCTGAAATACAATTACCAATTGCTCATTATGATAATAATCCTAGAGGGTTTGAAAAATATAATAATCAGTTTAATTTATCAATTGGAGCTTCTTTCAATTTATAAAAATTGTAAAAATATGTTTATAAAGGAAGTCTAATTGACTTCCTTTTTTTATTCTGGTTGAAGTAAGATGGTTCTTTGTTGCGGAATTACATGACAAACATCAGAAGTAACACTTACTACTTCAGAAGTAAAGGTTACATAACCAGTTTTTGAAACCGTAATAGTATAATTCCCTTCTCGCTCATAAGCGCCAGAAAAAATTGGTTCTGCTACATCAAAACTTATCAAGGCTTCAGAATAACTTCCATCGGTAGCTACCACAGCAACACCTTCGTTTAAATACACATTGGTTTCAGCATCTTTAACTGTGATGTTTAAGCCAGCTCTTGCTTCTTCAGTACAAGCAATTCCATTATCCTCATCATCGCATTGGGTAGCTAATAAAAAAGGAAACAAAGCTATAATTAAGAGTAATTTCTTCATTTTAAGTAGATTTTAATCGAATAATCAAAGATAATTAAATTCAATTTATAACTTTGCTCGCAAAATATTTATTTACGTAAAATCCATTCAAAATGAGTGTAATAGAAAAAAAACTGAAAGACCGCAGTGGTTCAGTTTGCGAAATTAGTGGTGCCGAACATGATTTAGTTGTGTACACGTTGCTACCTCACACTGCAGAAAGCTTAGAACATTCGGTTTTAGTTGCAAAACACTTAAAAGACCAAATTGAAAACCCAGAAACTACAGATGAAAAAGACTGGAGAGGCTTATCGGAAAGTATGTGGAGTGAGCATTTACCAGTTCAAATTTTATCTTGGCGCATGTTAGCCCGTTTGAAAAATAACGATTTGCTTGATATGATGTACTTAGACGAAGAAGCATTAGAATGGGCAAAAGCAACGGGTGAAGGCGAAGAAGAAGACGAAAACAAAATTGTACATAAAGACAGCAACGGCGTAACTTTATTAGATGGTGACTCGGTTGTGTTAATTAAAGATTTAGATGTAAAAGGTGCTACTTTTACCGCAAAACGTGGAGCTGCCGTACACAACATTAAATTAGTTTGGGACGACGCTAACCTGATTGAAGGTAGAGTGGAAAACCAAAGTATTTATATTTTGACGCAATACGTGAAGAAAACGAAGTAATTTTCAATGTGCCGATGTGGCAATGTGATAATATAAGAAACCCTGCAAATTTGATTTGTGGGGTTTTTGTTTGCAATTTGTTATCTTTGGATAAATTAGCCAATGGTTTAAATAATTAATTCATGAAAAGAATAATTTTTATATTTTTTATTTTATTGAGCTTAAATAGTTTTGGTCAAACTAAAGAGAAGTCCATTTATATTGAAATAAACGATAGTTCTAAGGTTTTTACAGATAAAATAAAAGACTCTATAATTGTTACTTATAAAATATTTGTGAATGATCATAAATATCCCTATTGGTATGTTAATGCAAGAAAAAACAATGAAAATCAAAAAATGATTTCATTAACAGAGTATAAGAAATTAAAAACTCAAATTCTAAGTTTAGATTTAATAAACAAAATGACAGATGAAGAATTTACTAAAATTATTGAGGGTAAAAAAATTTATATAATTGATAAAATTTACGCAAAAGAGATAAAAAAAGTTTTGGTTAAGAATCTAGCATATGTTATACCAGATTAATTTTTAAAGAGTTGTTGAAAAGAGTTTTAGCATGACAAATTGAAATAAACAAAAACCCTGCAAGATGATTGCAGGGTTTTTCTATATCCAAAAAGTAACTATTCACTAATTACTTTTCACTAATCACTTATTTTAGAAATCAAACTTAATACCTTGTGCTAAAGGTAACGCTGTTCCGTAGTTAATGGTGTTGGTTTGTCTTCTCATATACGCTTTCCATGCATCAGATCCTGATTCACGTCCACCACCTGTTTCTTTTTCACCACCAAAAGCACCACCAATTTCAGCACCAGAAGTTCCAATGTTTACGTTAGCAATACCACAATCAGAACCCGCAGCAGAAAGGAATAATTCCATTTCTCTCATGTTGTTGGTAAAGATAGAAGAAGATAATCCTTGAGGAACGGCATTTTGCATTGCAATCGCTTCTTCAATTGTGCTGTATTTCATTACATATAAAACCGGAGCGAATGTTTCGTGTTGCACGATTTCGAACTCGTTTTTAGCTTCGATGATACATGGTTTTACATAACAACCGCTTTCGTATCCTTTTCCTTCTAAAACACCGCCTTCTACAATTACTCTTCCACCTTCTGCTTTAGCTTTTTCGATAGCGTTTAAGTAATCTTGAACTGCACCTTTATCGATAAGTGGCCCTACGTGATTATTTGCATCTAATGGATTTCCAATTTTTAACTGTGCATACGCTTTAGCTAAAACGTCTAATGTTTTATCGTAAACACTTTCGTGAACAATTAATCTACGCGTTGATGTACAACGTTGACCTGCTGTTCCTACCGCTCCAAATACTGCACCTACCAATACCATTGATAAATCTGCTTCTTGAGAAACGATAATAGCGTTGTTTCCACCTAATTCTAAGATAGTGTTTCCAAAACGCTCAGCAACTGTTTTTGATACGTGACGACCAATTCTTGTAGAACCTGTAAACGATACTAATGGAATACGTTTGTCGTTATTAATTAAATCTCCAGATTCGTTACCTACTACTAAACAGCTGATTCCTTCTGGCAAATTGTTTCTTTCTAATACCGTTTGAATGATGTTTTGACAAGCTACACCACATAAAGGCGTTTTTGAACTTGGTTTCCAAATACAAACGTCACCACAAATCCATGCTAACATCGTGTTCCAAGACCAAACTGCTACAGGGAAGTTGAAAGCCGAAATGATTCCAACAATTCCAAACGGATGCCATTGCTCATACATTCTGTGCATTGGACGCTCAGAGTGCATCGTTAAACCGTGTAATTGACGAGATAAACCTACTGCGAAATCACAGATGTCAATCATTTCCTGAACTTCTCCAAGACCTTCTTGATACGATTTACCCATTTCAAAAGACACTAATTTTCCTAATGCTTCTTTATGTTTACGTAATTCTTCTCCCATTTGACGTACAATTTCCCCTCTTTTTGGAGCCGGAACCAAACGCCATGTTTTGAAAGCTTCTTCTGCAGCACTCATAGCTGTTTCGTAATCTTCTTTTGTTGAAGATTTTACTTTTCCAATCAAATCTCCTGTTGCTGGTGAATATGATTCAATAATTTTTCCGTTAGAAAACCACTTAGTTCCCGTAGAAGTTCCTTCGTTAATTTCTTTAATGCCTAATTGTTGCAAAGCTTCTTGCATACCAAATTGAATTGCTGCTTCAGATATCATTTTATAACTTTTTATTCAGTTTTTGTTAAATTTTCACAAATGTAAAAAATATATTTTAATAATTGTGTGTCTCAAGTTACACAGCGCTTTTTTAACTATTTCTTAGTCGTAAACTTAGGATTGGTTTCCATTACAGTACCACATTTTTTACACGTTCTTTTTTCTTCCGAATTGTAGAACGTACTAAAATGAGGTAGAAAATCTTTTTCAATATCGTGTAATTCAAAATAGACTTCGTGTAATTTATGATTGCAATTATCGCAAAACCACAGTAAACCATCGTTGAATCCTTTTCCAACGCGCTTTCTTTCGATTACCAATCCCACTGAACCAGCAGTTCTTGCAGGAGAATGCGGTACTTTAGCAGGGTGCAAATACATGTCACCTGCTGAAAGTTTCATGGCTTTCTTTTTGCCATCTTCCTGAATGTAAACTATGATTTCACCTTCTAATTGGTAAAACAATTCTTCTGTTTCATTGTAGTGATAGTCTTTTCGTGCATTGGGTCCACCCACAATCATTACAATGTAATCGTCTGATTCTAAATATAAATTCTTATTACTAACGGGTGGTTTTAATAACTCTTTATTGTCCTCAATCCACTTTTGTAAATTAAACGGTTTTCCTATTGCCATCTTTTTTGCATTTAAAATGTAAAGTTACAGAAAAAGAAAAAGGTTAGCTGCATTTTATTGCAAACTAACCTTATTAAATTATTATCATTGGAATTACTTCACTTCTTTTACTAAATAAATGTAAACTGGAAAGTGATCCGAGAATCCAGGAACTCCGTTTTGATTACGAAGTGGATATCCTTTGTATTGTCCTGTTTTTTGGATTAAGAAAGGTTTATTATAAATACCTGCCTTCCAATATTTGAATGAACCATAATCGTTGTTGTCAGCTGGAACTAATTGTTGACTTACCATAATTTGGTCGAAAATATCTCCTGAATCTCTGTAGAATAAAGAAGCATGTCCGTCTTTTGCCATTTGCTCAAATGGATTGTAAACATCTCTTGGCTCTTTTAATTCTGTTTTTTTCAGTTTAGCACCAATACCTTGCTTTACACTTTTGTTGTAGGCTCCATCATTCAAATCTCCCATAGTAATAATTTTAGCATTAGGATTAATTTTAATAATTGAGTCTATTATTTTTCTATTTAATCTACCCGCTGCTTCTCTGTAAGGACTACTTCTTTTTTCGCCACCAGAACGCGATGGCCAGTGATTCACAATAATGTTGATTTCTTCACCATCTAATAAACCCGTGACTAAAAGTTGGTCACGAGTGTAAATTCTTTTGGTTTTTTTGTCATAATTAACATTCTCTTCAACCTCTTCCTCTTCTTTTTTGTTTTTTTTATCAGATGTAGTTTCATTTTCATAAACATACAAAGGAACATTGATGTAGCTTGTAGGTTGAAAATGTTTTTCTTGATATAAAAACCCTACATCAATTCCACGCTTGTCAGGTGAATCAAAGTGTACTATTTTATACCCTTTGTCAATCAAGGTTGGGTGTTTTACTAAATCTTCTAACACACCGCGATTCTCAATTTCACATCCACCAATAATAACTGGAGAGTTTTTTTGATTTTCGCTTGTTCCTAATTCTATAAGAACACGACTAAGGTTGTCTAACTTCTTTTTATAGTTTTTTGTATTCCAACCATTAACCGGAGTATATTCTTCATCGTATGTATCTGGGTTGTTAATGGTATCAAATATATTCTCTAAGTTATAAAATGCTACTGTATGCACTTTAAATTTTTTTTCCTGAGAAAAAGCACTACTTACAGACAAAATCACGGTAAATACAGCCAAAAGGTGTTTAATTTTCATAAATCAAATGTTATATTAATATCAAGTTTATTACAAATTGGGTGCCAAAGGTAAATAATATTATTAAAAGTTATACATTTGCAGGCTGTTAAGTTTTAAACCACTTAACGTTAAATAAGTATTAATTATAATATTCTTTATGAAAAAACTTGTATTGAGCACTTTATTAGTGCTGCAAGCTGTTTTTGTTTTTGCACAGCAAAATCCAGCCTTAAAAGGTAAGGTTATCGATGCTAAAAGTCAAAAACCATTACAAAATGTAGTTGCAACTATTCAAAGCACGAATCAATCTGCCTTGACTGATTTTGACGGAAATTTTGTATTTCAATCAATTCCTGGTGGAGAACAAGTATTAGTAGTTAAATCTACTGGATACAACCAACAGACATTCGTGTTAGAGCCAAACAATGGGGAACCATTAGATTTAGGCGTAGTTGTTTTAGAAGAAGATGTTACTTCTGAACAACAACTAAGTTTAGTAACTATTACTGAAAATGACTTAGGAGATGACAACAGTGGATCGGAAAGTACGTCGGGCTTATTACAAGCAACGAGAGACACTTACCAACAAGCTGCTGCTTTTAACTGGGGGCAATCTCGTTTTAGAATTAGAGGTTTAGATAATGAATATGGAGTTACCATGATTAATGGTATTTCAATGAATAAATTGTATGATGGAAGACCACAATGGAGTAACTGGGGTGGTTTAAATGATGCAACAAGAAATCAAGAATTTACAATGGGTTCTGCACCTTCAGATTATACTTTTGGTAGTGCTTTAGGAACTCAAGAAATTAACACAAGAGCTTCATTTTACCGTCCAGGTTCAAGAATTTCGATGTCTGGAACAAACACTAACTACAGTTGGAGAATGATGGGAACTCATGCCTCTGGCATGAACAAAGACGGATGGGCATTTGTAGTTTCTGCATCAAGAAGATGGGCTGAAGAAGGATACTTTGAAGGAACTGATTATGCTGCAAATTCATTATTTGCAAGTGTTGAGAAAAGAATTAACGAAAAACACAGTTTAAACTTAACTGCAATTTACGCTCAAAATAGTAGAGGAAAATCTTCTCCAAACACTAAAGAGGTAAATGATTTAATGGGAATCGAATACAATTCATATTGGGGATACCAAGGAGGTAAAAAACGTAACTCTAGAGATAAAGATGTTGAAGAACCAATTGTAATGCTTTCTCATTATTGGAGAATTACAGAAAAAACATCGTTAAATACTAATGTTGCTTTTCAAACAGGATCAATTGGAAACTCTAGATTAGATTATCAATTAGGTAACAACCCTGACCCAACTTATTACAGAAACTTACCAAGTTATTTTAGTAATTTAGGAGGTTATACACCTCTTCAATTAGAAGAAATTGGAAACACTTTTAGAGAAAACTCTCAAATTGATTGGGATGCAATGTACATTGCAAATCAAAATAGTGCTTTTCCTGGAAGAAGCGTTTATGTTTTATATGAAGACAGAACCGATGACAACCAGTTAAGCGCAAACAGTATTTTAAACTCAAGTATTTCTGAAAATGTTAGCTTAACTGCTGGAGCAAATTTTAGAAAACTACGTTCTCATAATTATCAGAACTTATTAGATTTAATGGGTGGTCAATATTTCTTAGACATTGATCCTTTTTACACAGGAAATGCTAGTCAATCTGATTTAAATAATCCAAATAGACAAGTTGGTGAAAACGAATCTTACGGATATAACTATTTATTGCACGCTTTAACATTTGATGGTTTTACTCAATTCAAATTTACTTATGATAAAGCAGATTTTTATTTAGCTCAATCTTTTTCTAGAACTGAGTATCAAAGAGAAGGAATTTACAGAAATGGAATTTATGCAGATAATTCATTTGGAAAAGGAGAAAGTATCACTTTTGAAAACTTCGGATTCAAAGGAGGTTTAACATACAAATTAAACGGAAGAAATTATTTAGATTTCAACGGTTTATATCAAACAAAAGCGCCAAGTTTAAGAAACTCTTTCTCAAATGCGAGAATGAACAATGTAATTACTCCAGACTTACAAAGTGAAAGTATTACAAGTGCTGATGCAAGTTATATCTTAAGAGCACCAAAATTCAAAGCTCGTTTAACTGGTTTCTACTCTAAAATTCAAGACGCTACTGAAATTTCATTTTATTATGGAGAATTTTCTAATGACGAAGACAATGCTGACGATACTTTTGTAAGTGAAATCGTTACTGGTATTGAAAAACAAAATATGGGTGCAGAACTTGGTTTAGAATACCAAATTACTTCAACTATTAAAGCTACTGCTGCTGCTTCTTATGGTCAGTATATTTACTCAGATAATGCAAAATTAAAAACAAACGATGATGCATTAGCTGCTGTAGGAGACAATTCTTTAACAGATTTCGGGACGGCTTACATTAAAAACAATCACCAACCAGGCATGCCACAAACAGCAGCTTCATTTGGTTTAGAATATAGAGACCCTAACTTCTGGTGGATTGGAGCTAATGTGAACTATTTAGCCAACAGTTATGTTGATTTTTCGAATGTTTTAAGAACTAACAACTTTGCTATTGATCCTGAAACCGGAGACAATTACCCTGGGGCTACTCCAGAAACAGTACGAGATATCTTAAAACAAGAAAAATTTGACAGCTTTACCTTAGTAAACTTAACTGGAGGAAAATCTTGGAGAATAAGCAAAGCAAATCGTAACACTGTTGGATTCTTTGCTTCTGTAAACAACGTTTTTGATGTAACCTATAAAACTGGTGGTTTTGAACAATCTAGAAAAGCTAATTTTATAGATTTACAGGCAGACCAAGCTAATGGTACACCTTCATTTGGTTCAAAATATTTTTACGGATACGGAAGAACATTCTTTGTTAACTTCTACATTAACTTCTAAAAAAAATATACTATGAAAATAAAATTTTTAAAAACAATGTTCTTGTTAGTACTTAGTACAAGTGCTTTAACAAGTTGTGTAGGTGATGATGATTATGTTATTCCTACCGTTTTTACCTATGCTTTTAATGAAGGATTTGAAACTTCAACTACAGGAAGTGGCTCTGTTGAAGTGCCTATTACTTTAGAAGGCTGGGTAAACTATAATGCATCAACATCAACGCCATTATCAACTCGCTTGTGGCACGCAAGAACATTTGATGATAATATTTATGCTGAGTTTTCTTCTTTTTATTCTACAACAGGTACTAATGATGTAGCTTGGTTAATAAGTCCAGTAATTGATTTAACTGGAACAACAGGAGAAATCTTGTCTTTTTCAACAAAAACAAGATTCGCAAACGGGTATCCGTTAACGGCTTTTATTTCAACAGATTATGACGGAACAACTGCTGGAATTGCAACTGCAACCTGGACACCTCTTACTTTCACTGCACCAACTGCAAATGACGTTTTTGTTAGTAGTGGAAACATTGACATCAGTTCTTATGAAAGTGATAATGTAAGAATTGCATTCAAGTACACAGGAAGCAAAGCAGGTGTAACCACTACTTTGCAACTAGACAATGTTAAGATCACCAAAAATTAATAGCTATGAAAAACTTAAAATTAGTATTAACAACAGCCATTTTAGCATCTTTAGTAGGATGTGTTAATGGCGATGATTATGGCACACCAGATTTATCAGATAACTGTGTTACCATTACACCAACGAAAGAAGTTTTTGAAATAACTGATATTGCAACTGCTACAACAGTTCAATATACAACTGACGAAACTTTAACTGACTACATTGAAGCTTATGTTACTTCAAGTGATGAAGGTGGGAACTTCTACAAATCTATCTCATTGATGTCATTAGATGGATTAAAAGGTTTTAGTATGCCTGTTGACAATTACAACTTGTATACCGAATTTGAACCTGGAAGAAAAGTTACCATCAAATTAGACAAAAACAGATATTTCAACAAACAACATGGTTCAACTGTTATCGGTTCTTCTTATCAAGGCGGTGTTGGAAGAATTTCTGGAGTTGAATATAAAGATGTTATTTTAAGATCTTGTGAAAATGTTAACGAGAATGACATAGTAAAAGATTTAAGTATTGCAGCGGCTAAAAACGATCAATATTTAAACATGTTAATCGAATTCGATGCGGTACAATTTACCGATGCGTCTTTGGGTAAAAAATACTATGATGCTACTCTAAATAGTTTTGGCGGAGCAACAAACCATGAAATTACAGATGAATTTGGGAACAAAGTCATTGTGCGAGTTAGTGAATTTGCAACTTTTGCTTCAAATGCAGTCCCATCATTTAATGGGAAAATTAGAGGAGTAATGACTAAATATAATAGTGATTATCAATTCATGATTAGAACTTTAAATGATGTAAATTTAACAGATACAAGATTGGCAATTGATTTATATCCGCCAATCGGAGGTTCAGCAATTGTTTATGATGCAACTTTAAACGAGCCTTTCACATCTTACACAACAACTAATCAACAAGTTTTTCCAAAATACATCAATGATGCAGCTGTAGGAAGCAGATATTGGCAAAGAAAAACCTTCAGTGGAAATACTTACATTCAAATGTCTTCATTTGGTGGAACTCCAGAAGCAAATAGATCTTTATTTATTGTTCCTGTTAATATGACAGCAGCAAATACATTATCTTTTGCTACAAATGCTGGTTTCCACAATGGAAATGTATTAAAAGTATACTATACAACTGACTATGTTCCTGGTTCACAAATAACAACAGCAACATTAGTTGATATTACTTCAAACTTTACAATTTCTCCAGGATTACCAAGTGGTTACCCAGCATCATTTACACCAAGTGGTGTTTATAATATTCCTTCTGGGGTAACAGGAAATGGTTTCTTCGTATTTGAATACGTTGGAAATGGAACTTCTGGACCAACAACTACAATGCAAATTGACAACATTGTAATTAACTAATTACACTTTAAATAAAATTCTAAAAGCGACTCAAATTGAGTCGCTTTTTTTATGCCCGCTATTTCGTACCTTTGTATTCTTAAAGAACGATTATGTTAGAGAAAGAAGTTATTGACTTTGAAAAATCAATAGTAGTAGGAATTGTTACGCAAAACCAAAGTGAAGAGAAACTAAACGAATATCTTGACGAATTGGAGTTTTTGACCTTTACCGCTGGAGGAACCGTTGTAAAACGTTTTTCTCAAAAAATGGACAAACCAAATCCGAAAACTTTTGTTGGAACAGGTAAATTAGAAGAAATTAAATATTACATCAAAGACAACGATATTACAACCGTAATCTTTGATGACGAATTAACGCCATCACAATCCAAAAATATTACTAAAGAATTAGATTGCAAAGTATTGGACAGAACCAATCTTATCTTAGATATCTTCGCACAACGTGCCGAAACTTCTTATGCAAGAACGCAAGTAGAATTAGCCCAATGTCAATATTTATTACCACGTTTAACAGGAATGTGGACGCACTTAGAACGCCAAAAAGGAGGAATTGGAATGCGCGGTCCTGGGGAAACTGAAATTTAAACCGACCGTCGTATTGTACGCGATAGAATATCATTACTAAAAGATAAAATTAAAGTAATTGACAAACAAATGGCCACTCAAAGAAGTAATCGTGGTGCCATGGTTCGTGTAGCTTTAGTGGGTTATACCAATGTTGGAAAATCAACTTTAATGAATGCTGTTGGGAAAAGTGATGTGTTTGTTGAAAATAAATTATTCGCAACCCTTGACACAACCGTCCGTAAAACCGTAATTAAGAATTTGCCGTTTCTTTTAAGCGACACGGTTGGTTTTATTAGAAAACTTCCAACACAATTAGTTGAATCGTTTAAAAGCACCTTAGATGAAGTTAGAGAGGCTGATTTGTTACTTCACGTTGTGGATATTTCTCATCCTGAATTTGAAGATCATATTGCTTCAGTCAATAAAATTTTATTAGATATTAAAAGTGCCGATAAGCCAACTATAATGGTTTTCAATAAAATTGATGCCTTCAAATCAGTTTATTTTGATGAAAACGATTTGAGTGTTGAAAAGACAACCAAACACTATACTTTAGAAGATTGGAAAAGAACCTGGATGAGCAAACTAGGTGAAAACAACACTTTGTTTATTTCGGCAACTGAAAAAGCCAACTTTGAAGAGTTTAGAGAAAAAGTATACGAAGCTGTCAGAGAAATTCATATCACCCGATTTCCATACAACAAATTTTTATATCCAGATTATAAAGATGCTGTTGAAAATGAATAAAAAAAGACCTCAATCGAGGTCTTTTT
>Ga0209373_10002085_pt1 | contig 21007 bp, 19 predicted proteins | sample Higcelweek5metaG_FD_187173 | JGI IMG/M metagenome (GOLD analysis project Ga0209373, IMG submission 187173) | Freshwater pond sediment microbial communities from the University of Edinburgh, under environmental carbon perturbations - High... | ecosystem: Environmental > Aquatic > Freshwater >... | reverse complement strand
AATGGATTTTGAAAAGGCAAAGGATTATAGAGATTTACTGTTTAGTGTAAAAAATATTGCACAAAAGCAGAAGATTACAGATAATAAAGGTGAAGACAGAGATGTCATCGCACTTGCAGCATCAGAGGAGGCGTGCATTATTCAAATTTTCTTTGTACGTGATGGAAAGATTATTGGGCGTGAACATTTCTATATGACTAATACGGTAGAAGATAATAGGGGCCAGATTATACAGAGCTTTGTTCAGCAATTTTATGCAGGCACCCCATTTATACCTAAAGAAATCATGGTTCAGGAGAAAATGGAAGATACCGAAATAATTGAGAAATGGTTAAGCGAGCGAAAAGGTCAAAAAGTAAAGATTGTTGTGCCACAGAAGGGAAAGAAAGAAAAATTAATTGAATTAGCAGCAAAAAATGCGGAAATATTATTAAGTCAGGATTTGGAGAAATTCAAAAGAGAAGTAAGCAAGACCACAGGGGCGTTAGAAGAATTAGCAAAACTTCTTGCATTAAATAAATTGGGAAGAATAGAAGCATATGATATTTCCAACATTAGTGGTTATGAAGCGGTTGGATCAATGGTAGTCTTTGAAAATGGAAAACCTAAGAGAAGTGATTATCGTAAGTTTAGAATCAAATCAGTGGATGGGCCTAATGACTATGCAAGTATGGAGGAGATACTTAATAGAAGATTTGAACATGGATTGCGTGAATTAAATGAATTAAGAAACCAAAAAATGGAGGGTTCTGACGTTGAAGAGACAGAGGATATAAACTTTGGAAAGTTTACTAGATTTCCAGAATTAATCATGATGGATGGCGGAAAAGGTCAAGTTAATGTAGCAACAAAAGTATTGGAAAAGTTGCAGTTAAGCATTGCGGTATGCGGATTGGTAAAAGATGATAATCATAGGACAAGGGGATTATACTTTCATAATATTGAGACTCCGATTGATAAAGCATCAGAGGGATTTAAATTAATTACAAGAATACAAGATGAGGCACATAGATTTGCAATTGAGTATCATAGGACGCTTCGTAGTAAAGGACAAGTGAAGTCGGTGTTGGACAATATAGCTGGAGTAGGTAAGGTCAGAAGAAAAGCAATCATGAAACATTTTGAATCTATAGACGATTTGAGGAATGCAACGTTGGAGGAAATTGCACTTATACAAGGGATGAATTCTCGCGTAGCTGAGGATGTTTATCAATATTTTCACAATTCTTTGGGTTGATGTTAATTAATAGGTATGCTATCATAAAGAAAGTGGATTTTGCTTGATATAGTAAAACATTAGATATAAAAAATAGTTCTAAGAGAAAAAGTACTAAACAGAGTTAAGATTTGATAAAAATAAATCGATATGAGGGAGAACAAAAAGGATGGATAAAGTAGCATTAACGGAATTAATTGATAAGATGAAGTTAAAGAATCTTACTCCGAGTATTGATATTTCAAATACTAAGATTTCTCAGCCTGATATTAACAGGCCTGCTTTGCAGTTAGCAGGCTTTTTTGAACATTTTGAGAGATCCAGAGTTCAGATAATTGGTTTTGTGGAATACACTTATATGGAGGATTTGGAGGAAATAAGGAAGCGAGAGATATTTGAAAAGTTATTTGATGATGAAGTTTCTATTCCATGCTTTGTTTTTTGCAGAGACTTGGAGCCAGATGATATCTTTATTAAAATTGCAGAAGAACACAATGTACCTATATTAAGTACATCTAAATCGACATCTTCTTTTATGGCAGAAATTATCAGATGGCTTAACGTTAAACTTGCACCTTGTATTTCTGTGCATGGTGTTCTAGTGGATGTATTTGGTGAAGGAGTTCTGATAACTGGCGAGAGTGGAATAGGAAAGAGCGAGGCAGCACTTGAATTGATTAAGAGAGGGCATCGATTAGTTACAGATGATGTCGTTGAAATTAGAAAAGTAAGTGACGATACATTGATTGGTTCTGCACCAGATATTACACGTTACTTGATTGAACTGAGAGGGATAGGAATTGTGGATGTTAAGACTCTCTTTGGCGTATCTAGTGTTAAAGATACACAATCAATCGATCTCGTTATTAAGTTAGAAGAGTGGGATAAAGAAAAAGAATATGACAGAATAGGACTCGAGGAAGAATATACAGAATATTTAGGGAATAAAGTAGTATGCCATAGCATTCCTATTAGGCCAGGTCGTAATCTGGCTATTATATGTGAGTCTGCGGCAGTAAATTATCGCCAGAAGAAAATGGGCTATAATGCAGCAAGAGAATTATATAGCCGTGTGCAAAGTTCATTGGCTAAGAGAAATGAAGAAGAGTAAAAATAAGGAACGGTAGGGAAATTATATGTGCAATTATTGTTTTGGTATTGACATCGGAGGCACGTCTGTTAAGATGGGATTTTTTAATGCAGAAGGAAAACTTTTGGAACATTGGGAAATTCCGACACGAAAAGAGGATAATGGGAAGTATATCCTGCCAGATATTGCAGAGGCAGTTTTGGCAAAGATAGAAGAGAAATCAATTGTCAAAGAGAATATTATAGGAGTAGGAATAGGAACACCTGGACCTGTAGATGAAAGCGGCATTGTACATAAAGCGGTTAATCTAGGCTGGGGTGTTATGAATTTAAAAGATGAACTTCAAAGCCTGATTGGCGTAAACGTGATGGCAGGAAATGATGCTAATGTTGCAGCACTTGGAGAAATGTGGAAAGGCGGAGGACAAGGATTTGAGAATGTTGTTCTTGCAACGATTGGTACAGGCCTTGGTGGCGGTATTATAATTAATGGAAAAATATTGACGGGCTCGATAGGAGCAGCTGGTGAAATCGGTCATATTCATATGGTAGACAATGAAGAAGATGAGTGCGGGTGTGGTAATCATGGTTGCTTAGAACAATATACTTCAGCTACCGGCATCGTAAGACTTGCTAAGAGAAAGCTGTCTTCTTCAGACAAAGCATCTACATTAAGAAGTGCGGTGATAGATTCTAAAGTTGTGTTTGATGCCGTAAAGGCAGGAGATGCTCTTGCAATGGAAGTTGCGGAAGAGTTTGGAGAATATCTTGGAAAGGGACTTGCTGCTATTGCAGGAGTCTGTAACCCAGAGGTATTCGTAATTGGTGGAGGTGTTTCTAAAGCAGGACCAATACTGATTGATTACATACAGAAGTATTATATAAAATATGTATTTCATGGAAGCAGAGATGCTGAATTCAAAATGGCAACACTTGGAAATATGGCAGGTATATATGGTGCAGCAAAATTGATTCTGAATTAAAGGGAGATATCAGTTGAAACAGATTTCTATTGGGCATTTGGAAAAAGTAGTAGAGAAAAAGGATATTTTGTTTGATGAATCAATGAAAAATCACACTACTTTTTGTGTTGGAGGCAACGCAGCATGTTTTCTTATACCACGGAGTGAGCAACAACTTATTAGCATAATGCAAATATTGCGAAGCAATCAAGAAAAATATTATATTCTTGGACATGGGAGTAACTTGTTAGTAAGTGATAGTGGATTTGATGGTGTTATTGTTCAAATTGATGACAATATCAGTAGCATTGTGGTAAGTGATACTGTTGTTAAAGCATCAGCAGGCGCTTTGCTTTCTCAAATAGCTTCTGAGGCTTGTGAAAATGGACTATCTGGTATAGAATTCGCTTCAGGGATACCGGGAACGCTTGGGGGAGCTGTTGTTATGAATGCAGGAGCCTATGGCGGAGAAATGAGCCAAATTATTCAAACAGTTGATGTGCTTACAAATGAAGGTGACATTGTAAAATTTGATCGCAAAGAAATGGAATTTAATTATCGTTCCAGTTTGGTAAAAAGAAAATCGCATATTGTCTTATCGGCAGAAATTATTTTGCAGAAAGATAGTATGAATGAAATAAAGGTGAGAATGGAAGAATTGCGTGTAAAGAGAGCAGAGAAGCAGCCCTTAGAATTTCCTAGTGCGGGTAGTACATTTAAAAGACCCACAGGATATTTCACCGGAAAATTAATTGCGGATGCAGGTCTAAGGGGTTACAAAATCGGGGGCGCTCAAATATCAGAGAAGCATTGCGGATTTTTAATTAACAGGGGAGATGCCACGGCAGCTGATGTGTTAAATCTGATTAACCATGTAAAAGAAACGGTATTTCGGGAATATGGAGTTTTACTAGAACAAGAGGTATGCTTATTAGGGAACTTTTGATGAAATTAAGTGTTTTTTGTAATAAGAAAGGTAGAAAATGAGATTTGTAATTGTAACGGGTATGAGTGGTGCTGGAAAAAGTACTGCTTTAAAAATGTTAGAGGATGCAGGATATTACTGTGTCGACAATTTACCGGTTCCGTTAATTGCGAAATTCTCGGAATTGGTCACTACACCTAATAGCGAAATCATGAAGGCAGCTTTGGGAGTAGACGTCCGTACGGGACAAGCCTTTGAAGAATTAGAGAAAGTACTTGACAGCATGAAGATGGCGGGTTTTCCGTATGAAGTGCTGTTTTTTGAATCCTCGGATGAAGTACTAATAAAGAGGTATAAAGAAACGCGTCGAATGCACCCATTGGCAGGAGATGACCGCATTGATCAGGGGATTGAAAGAGAGCGAGAAAAACTTGTTTCAATAAAAAAGAGAGCAGATTATATCTTTGATACTAGTCAGTTACTTACAAGAGAACTAAAAGCAGAAATAGACCGTATTTTTGTTAAAAATAAAGAGTATAATAATTTGTATGTCACAATTCTATCATTTGGCTTTAAATATGGAATTCCAACAGATTCTGATTTGGTTTTTGATGTAAGGTTTCTCCCAAATCCTTATTATTTTGATGAAATGAAGCAGAAGAATGGAAATGATAAACTGGTTATAGATTATGTGCTTGAATTTGAAGAATCTAATATTTTCTTAGATAAACTGGAGGATATTTTATTATTTTTAATTCCAAACTACATTTTAGAGGGGAAGAATCAATTAGTAGTATCAATCGGGTGTACGGGTGGAAAGCACAGAAGTGTGGTTTTGGCAAATGAGCTATATGCGCGCATGAAGAATAAGGGAAATTACGGATTGAAAGTAGAGCATAAAGATATTTTAAAAGATTCTGGTATAAAAAAAGGGTGAGGTTTGTCATGTCTTTTTCTGGGAAAGTGAAAGAAGAATTATCAAAACAAAGTATTCCATCTAGACATTGCCAGATTGCAGAATTAGCAGCTATCATTTTAGGTACTGGAAAAATGTATACGGATGCAGATGGTAAATGTAGAGTTGAAATAGAAACGGAAAACCTGCGGGTTGCCAAAAAATGCTTTACATTACTCCGAAAAACCTTTAATATAAATACGGATGTTCGTATTAGGGTATATCAGAAGCAAAAACGAGTGAAATATTATAGTGTTTTTGTTTTGGATGAAGAGGATGCAGAGAGAGTAATTATGGCAGTGACTGGAGTAACAGTCGTACAAAAGGCTTGCTGTAGAAGATCATTTATCAGAGGGATGTTTTTGGCATCAGGTTCCATCAGTAATCCAGAGAAGTCTTACCATTTTGAGATAGTGTGTTCTACATTGCAAATAGCGGAGCAGCTGAAAGAAGTAATTAATTCATTTTCAACAGAAGCTAAGATAGTATTACGAAAAAATCATTATATCGTATATATAAAAGATGGAACGCAGATAGTGGAAATGCTAAATATTATGGGAGCTCATTTGGCACTTATGGATTTGGAGAATCTGCGAATAGTAAAGGAAATGCGTAATTCGATTAATCGCAGAGTAAACTGTGAAACAGCTAATATAGGAAAAACCGTTTCTGCATCAGTGAAACAAGTGGAGGATATTCAATTTTTAATGGAAATATCGGAATTTAAGAAGTTGCCCATACTATTGCGTGAAATAGCAGAAGTGAGATTAGATAACCCAGATGCGACGCTTGTGGAATTAGGACAAAAATTAACTCCGGCAGTAGGGAAGTCGGGTGTAAACCATAGATTGAGAAAAATGTGCGAAATAGCAGATAGACTAAGAGGTTAAAGAAGGAGTATAAATTATGATTAAAAAACCTATTACGATTCAACTCAAAAACGGTTTAGAGGCTAGACCGGTAGCTATGCTTGTTCAGGTGGCAAGTCAATATGATTGTGCAATTTATATTGAGACAGAGGATAAAAAAGTCAATGCCAAAAGCATTATGGGAATGATGTCACTTGGAATGGCTAATGGAGAAATCGTTAATGTTTCAGCGAATGGCAGTGATGAAGAGGCTGCAATTAAAGGGATCGAAGATTATTTAAGCGAGAAATAAAAATAAGTATGGGGACAAATTTGTTTTGTCCCCATACTATATTACTTATTCTTATAGTAAAAAATAGCCAATTGTGTTCGGTCACGTAAGTCTAATTTTTCTAGAATTGTGCTGATATAATTACGTACGGTTCCTTCACTTAAGAAGCTATTGTTAGCAATTTCTTTATTACTTAAGCCATCTGCAATTAATGTGATCATATCGATTTCTTTATCTGTCAAACCAAAATGTTCAAAAGAAGTTCTATTAAAATCTATCATCATTCCTGGAATTTTACTTATAATCTCATCTCCAAATACACGCTGACCAGTGGAAACCGCATGAATAGAAGGGACAATGCTCTCAAAATCTTGTTTTAAAAGATAGCCCTTAGCACCAAGCTTTAGAGCATCAATAATATATTCATTATCTGCGAAAGTAGTCAAATACAAAATTTTTGCATTAGAATCTTTTTCTATTATTTGTTTGCCTGCTTCAATTCCTGTCATGGTGGTCATACGGATATCCATCAATAGAATATCTGGTTTATATCTGAAATACAAGTCAATAGCATCTGTTCCATCATTTCCAATTGCTGATATTTCGATATCTTCTTCAGCTTCCAAAATTGTCTTCAATGCCTGACATACGATTTTATCATCATCTACGAGTAAAATTTTCATTTAAAAATACCCTCCTTAGGAATAGAAATAAAAATTTGGTAGCCCTTTTCTTTATCTATGTGCATAGTGCCGTTAATTGATTCAATTCTCTCATGCATACTGTTAATACCCATAGAACTGGTACTTGCGTTAGAGACCGGAATGGTACCGTTATCTGCTATTACAATCTGATACAGGTTCTGATGTTCCATAATAGAAATAGTTACTCTTGTAGCATTAGAATGCTTCATAACATTATTCAGTGCTTCTTTCACAATATATAGAATAGAATACTTTGCTTTCGTTGTAAAGTCAGTGGTAACATTATAATCAAAATAAATACTACAAAAATTAAATTCATGTATTAATGCATTTAGTTTTGTTTTCAAATCAATTGAATCTTCGTGGATATTATGGATACTGTTTCGTATACTATCCATGCCTTCTGTTAGTGAATCCTTTATGTTACCAAGTGTTTCTTTGGTGGTGGCATCTTTGGTAATAGAAGTGAGTGCACCTACCTGAAGAATGGAGCGAGATAACATATGCCCTACATTATCATGTATTTCGCGGGCGATACGGTTGCGCTCGTTTAGAGTGGCCAGATTTACTTCATAATCCTGTTTCTCAAGTAGATCTTTATTTTTTTTCTCGAGAATATCAGCCATCCCAGCTGTTTCGTCACGCAATTTTACATAATTATCTTGAAATATCTTTAATTTATATGCATTATGCTTTAATATATAAGAAAGAATACAAAGTATAATTATGATAATCAAAGTGATGCCATTAATTGTCTGGTATTGAATTATTAGGGGAATGCATATAAAACCAACTGCAAATTGGTATTGCGTGAAAAAAACTTCATAGCAAATCATTGGCAGAAAATAGAGTAAAATTGGGTAAAAGCAGCAAACAATTATATAAGCTATTAAAAAAATTGAATTAAATAAGGGCTTTTTGAGGACATTAGTAAGCGCAGTTAAAATAATAACAACCAGCATAGGAAGAACGACATAGGAAGAATCGCTTTGGCTGAGTGCATATCCGATACAACATAAAAGTAAAATGGAGCTATTAATAATAGTAGTCATTGGAATACCCCCGTATATCAGTATATCATAAAAATAAAAAACATACATGGAGAAATAATATGTCAATAATAATAAAGGATTTAGTAAAAAGATACAATAATAGGTTGGTGCTGGATTATTTCAATCTGCAGATTCAGGAAGGAGAAATACTTGGTCTGCTCGGCTCGGATGGATCGGGGAAATCAACTGTAGTTGGATGTCTAATGGGCCTACTCGCCTATGATAAAGGCGAGGTGACCATATTTGGTCAAAAACTTGATAAAAAAAATCTTGAGTATAAGTTGAAAATCGGAATTGTGCCTCAAAGTATTACAATATTTGATGGACTTACTATATATGAGAATGTAGATTTCTTCTGTGGAATGTATATAAAAAATAAAGCAGAGCGGCAAAAATGTGTAAAAGAGGCTTTAGGGAATTGTGATTTAGAGAAAGTATCCAGGATGTATCCTAAAAATTTAGATTTGGGGACATTAAGGAGAGTTAATTTTGCTTGTGGTATTTCACATAAACCAAAATTGTTAATTTTGGATGAAGCCACACTTGGCGCAGACGCTGCAAGTAGAGAAAATATATTGCAAACTATTAGGAGAATGAATACAGAAAAGACAACGGTATTTTATGTGTCAAAGAGCATGGAAGAATTAGCAGGGCTATGTGATAGAATTGCTATCATGGATAAGGGAAAAGTTATTATTACCGCAACAGTAGATGAATTGAAAGCATTAATTTCTGTTGGAGAGAAAGTTATAATTGAAGTATTTAGGCTAAGTAGTATAGAAGAAAGTGAACTTAGTAAATTGAGAGGTATCGTATTTACAAACTATACCGGCAACGAATTAGTGATAAAGTCAGAAAAAGGAATCAACAATCTTGCAAATATACTACATTATCTTGAAAACCATCAAATTCCTTTTGGAAAAGTATATTCAGAAGTACCAGTGCTAAAGGAAGCATTTTGGGAAATTACTGGAAGGGAGTTATAAACTTGCTTATAATTATGAAATATAGGATAAAGTGTATCATGAGAATAAAAGGCTTACTTGCATGGGGACTTGTGCTACCTATTGTTTTGGCAACCCTGTTTTATCTTTCCGTAGGGGAGATTTATGCAAAAGCGAACGAAGAGAAGATTCCAATAGGGATTGTAAGCGAAGAAAAAATAGATACAACTATTATTTTTGATAAGAATATTTTTAAGGTATATGAATTAACCGAAACTATGGCAGAAAAGTATTTGGAAGATGGTATTATTGTAGCATATGCAAGAATCGGAAAGTCAACCGAGCTAATAGCAATAAACAGCGAAAAAGAACAATTAGTAAGTATGCTTTACCTGAATGCCTATATCAGTGGAATCCAGCAAGAAGAGATCGAACATATTGTGAAAGAAATTCAGGCAGCAGACTATGTATCTTCGCGGAATTATGCATTTATCTATTATAGGTTACCAATTGTTGCATTGCTTTGTTCAGCACTATCTGGTCTGCTACTTATCTCTTCCGTACGTGCTAATCGAAATGCAGTTGGGATAAGAACCCGCATGGCATCAATTTTAAACAGTAATATTTTGTTTTACGATACAGTAATAGAAGTAATTATTTTAACATTACTTGCAACATTGATTTATTTATATCTTTATTTTATTCTGCTTTGGAGAATATAGGGGGAAATATGGAATTATATTACGCATTTTTTAAAATTTTGCGGCATAATATTCGAGCTATTATTATATATATACTGGTGCTGCTGGGCTTGATTATTTTTCTGACATTTCAAATTCAGAATATTAAATATTCTGATGCTGTCCATATGACGGAGGAGTATGAAAAAATATGGGAGGACTATATCGGGACAGAGCCAACAGGAGTCTCTTTCCACCTGTACAGTAGTTTGGATATCACAGACAGTCAAGAATTAAAGCTGTATTACTTTTTTAATTATGTTGCCTTTTCCATTATGAGTGTAACCGCAACAGGAATTGCAATTATGTTTGCGGAATTTCAAAATGATAATACAGATAGAAGGATTCGGAGTGCTTTAGTACAAGAGGGTAAACTTTTTTTTCTATATATGTCCGCGGGATTAATACTAGCTGTATGTATTTGGTTCATTCATATACTTGCCGCTGTGTGTTTATTAGGACGTACTATTTTCGGGATAAAAGGTATTCTGGCGGCACTTAATATGTTGGCATTGGCGGTTTCGGCACATGGATTTGCAACCTTAATGATGCAGTTTATTAGAAACAAAAAAAGAATTGGAGTGACTATAAATATGTTGGTATTAATTATGTGCCTGATTAGCGGTGTTTTTACACCACAATATCTATTAGGTGATACCGCAAAAGCAATTGCTGTTCTAATGCCCACATATTGGTATGTCAAAGCAGGAGATATTATATGTATGAATCAATTTATAGAAACATTTAATTATATTGAGATAATTCGCTGTATAGCAATCCAATTTTTATTTGCAGTTGCAATGTACATATTTGCGCTTGTTGTAAATAAAGAGAGGGAGGACGAGGCAGGAGGTGTATTAAAGGGTGAATAAAAGAATGTTATTTATTTATAATCCACATGCGGGGAAAGGACAAATTAAAAGTCATTTAGTGAAAGTGATTGACATATTTATAAAAGGCGGCTATGAGGTGACGATACATTCGACACAGCATATTGGAGATGCAATCGTTATTACAAGAGATAGGCAAAAAGAGTATGATATACTAGTGTGTTGTGGAGGCGATGGTACGCTTGATGAAGTTGTGACAGGTATGATGAATAGCGAAAAGAGAATACCTATAGGCTATATTCCAGCGGGGAGTACGAATGACTTTGCTAAAAGCCTAAAAATCCCAAAAACAATGACTAAAGCAGCAGAAATTATAATGAAAGATAAGCGATTTATTTGTGATGTGGGTTCTTTTAATGAGAATGTATTTGTTTATATTGCAGCATTTGGAGTTTTTACAGAGGTATCTTATGAGACGAAGCAAGAGTCCAAAAATAGGTTGGGGTATTTAGCATATATTTTAGAGGGAATGAAGAGACTGCCTATTGTCAATAATTCCTATCGGATTAGAGTGGAGTATGATACTAAAGTAATAGAAGATGAATTTTTATTTGGGATGATTACAAATTCATATTCAGTAGGTGGTTTTAAGAGTATCACAGGAAAAAATGTAAAATTGAATGATGGATTGTTTGAAGTGACTTTAATCAAGAGACCCAGAAATCCATTAGAAATGCAGGGAATCATGGCATCTCTTATAGCAAAGGAGACTGATGAAAAGTATATGTATAGCTTTAAAGCAGATACATTAAAAATTACTTCAGATGAAAAAATACCATGGACATTAGATGGTGAATTTGGGGGAGAACAAAAAGAAGTTGTGATTAATAATCATAAAGAAGCCTTAGAAATTATTGTACCACTTAATAAATGCACGTAAATACTTCCGATAAAAGGGAGGATGCCAAGTGAATAAATTCACTTGGCATTTATTATGAAAAAGTATTTAAAAATAGTAATGTTACTATTGATAATGGCTATCTGTATTTCTATATTATTAGTATATTATAGATAAATGGATAAATAATGTTATGTAAATGAAAATTTCTTTAATTAAATATGAACAAACCATGAACAACGAGTTTAGGATGTTTGAGGCTCAGGATAGGCAACACCAAAGGTCTCAACAGACATGGACTTAATTTTCTGCTCTGTAATAGGCTTGTCAGAGTAATCGACCTGTGTGGATGCGATTTTATTTAAGATATCCAGACCCTCTGTTAATTTACCAAAGCCAGCATATGCGTGATCAAGATGTGGGGAAGTCTTATGCATTATAAAAAATTGTGAGCCAGCCGAGTCAGGATGTGCGCTTCTTGCCATGGAAAGAACACCGGGTTCATGCTTCAGGTCATTTTTAAAATCATTTTGTGAAAATTCACCAGGAATATTGTAGCCAGGTCCATCGTAACCTGTTCCTGATGGACATCCACCTTGAATCATAAAGCCTTTAATGACTCTATGGAAAATGAGTCCATTGTAGTATCCTTTTGATACAAGACTAATAAAGTTGTTAACTGTATTCGGTGCAATCTGCGGATATAGATCAGCCTTCATGGTGTCTCCGTTTTCCATTATAATTGTGACAATTGGGTTTTGTGACATAGTATTTATTCCTCCATATTTTGTTTTGTAATCAAAAAAGCAAATATGTAATCAATATCAATATAGTTGCCCTTTGATTAATATAGGTATTATTATAATAAATTTAGGAGGGTTCGTAAAGAATAAGATATTGAGACTTAAAACACATTCAGATTGACATTTTTTAACTACAATGGTATGTTTATTTTAAGTAAAAACAAGGGAGTAGTCAGTGTGGATTCTTGAAATTGAATCATGCGAATAAATTGATAGGCATACTTATTTAGATAGGATTATTTGAGTGTGCTCTTTTGTTTAATTTCAATGACGAGACCTAAGCTTTTTTAGTGGGAAGCAGTGGTCTATTTTTAAGTCATAAATGTGAGATTGGAAGCAAAGCAGACTACATACTAAATCAAATAAACAGCAGGAGGAACGGGTATGGATTTTTTAACAGCAAATATAGCAATGATAACTTGGCAGCAATGTGTGATGTATGTGGTGGGAATAACACTGATTTGGCTGGCAATCAAGAAGGGGTACGAGCCGACACTACTTTTGCCAATGGGTTTTGGTGCAATATTGGTAAATCTTCCAAATACAGGCGTGCTAAACCAAACGCTTTCAGGTATTGGAGAAACAAATGGTATTATTGAATGGCTATATAGTGTAGGAATTGAATCTTCCGAAGCATTGCCAATACTTCTCTTCATCGGAATTGGTGCGATGATTGACTTTGGTCCTTTATTAGCACAACCAATTTTGTTTTTGTTTGGTGCAGCAGCGCAGTTCGGAATTTTTGCAGCAGTTGTATTTGCAACATTAGTCGGGTTCGATATTAAAGATGCGGCATCCATTGGTATTATCGGTGCAGCAGATGGTCCGACTTCTATACTTGTATCACAGATGCTAAAATCAAAGTATGTGGGAGCAATAGCGGTTGCTGCATATTCTTATATGGCACTGGTGCCAATTATACAACCTTTTGCGATAAAATTAGTAACAACGAAAAAAGAAAGACAGATAAAAATGCCTTATAATCCTAGGAGCGTGTCAAAGACTACAAGAATAATTTTCCCGATAGCAGTTACATTTATAGCAGGGTTTGTAGCACCAGCGTCTGTAGCATTAGTAGGATTTTTAATGTTTGGAAACTTAATCAGAGAATGTGGTGTGCTCAGTTCATTATCTGATTCTGCACAGAATGTACTTGCAAATCTGATTACACTATTGCTTGGAATTACAATTGCATTTAGTATGAATGCGGAAGCATTTGTCAATATTAATACGATTATGATTATGGGAATAGGATTATTGGCCTTTGTGTTTGATACTATTGGTGGGGTTCTGTTTGCAAAACTGATTAATTTATTCCGAAAACAAAAAATTAATCCCATGATTGGTGCAGCCGGTATTTCAGCATTTCCAATGTCTTCACGTGTTGTACAAAAGATGGCATTGGCAGAAGACCCTACTAATATACTAATTATGCATGCGGCGGGAGCAAATGTAGCTGGACAGATCGCATCAGTAGTAGCGGGAGGCATGGTAATGGGCTTAGTTGCAAGTTACATGTAGGCTGACTTCATTTATTTTTATTTAGAAAACATTTTTATTGTTGAGTAGGATTTAATAAATAATTAACCTAGGAGGAAATACATATGAATATGGGAAATACGATATTTGCTTTGGATATGATGTGGAAAGGTATGCTTGGAATCTTTGTAGTAATAGTTATTATTATGCTATCTGTTATGTTTCTTTCAAAGATAACAAAAGAGAAAACTGATAAAAAGGTTGATAATACAGATGGTAATTAGTTTTTTATAAAAGGAATGCTGTGTAGGTCGTTATGAAGGCTAAGCTATTTCGAAAGGAACGACAATAGATGAATACAGTTTTAAAAGTTCTAATTTCGATATTTGTGACATTGCAGTTTTTTGTGGTAGCAGTTCATGCAGGAACAGTCTCAGAAGATATAAAAGCGACTGAAGAGGAAAGAATTCCTTGCTATATGGTGGATTTTTCAACGAATGCGGATGGGAATCAGTTGTCAGAAAATGCTCTAAATTCTGATCTTGTTCAGAATTATAATTGGAATAATACGTATCTATATTTTGGAAATTATGAGCAGGATAATAACGCGCTGACAAAAGAAGAACCAATATTGTGGCGCGTTATTAATAGGGAAGATAACTCCTTATTGTTAGTATCGGATAAGGCACTTGATATGAAGCCATTTCACATAAAGAATGAAACTGTTTCATGGGAAGATTGTTCATTACGTGCTTGGCTAAATGGATATGATAACAATCCATGGAAGGATAGTTTTTTGTATAGTGCATTTGGAAAAGAGGAGCAGGATTTTTTACAAAAAGATGCTCTAGGTGATTGTGTTACGATGCTTTCGATAGAAGAAATCAATAAATACACGAAGGGCGAGAACCGAATTTCCATAAATACAGAATATAATCGTAAACTAGGGGCAATAGATTATAACGGTTATAGCCTGTGGTGGACTAGACCAGTAACAGAAAAAGCAAGTAAAGTCTCTTTATGTGGCAGTGATGTGGATTATGTCGGAACGCAGGTAAACCAGACAAATTATGCAGTACGTCCAGTTATAAGAATAGACTTATCTAAAGTACTTTTTGTATCAGCGATAGAAAAGGGAAAAGCGTTATATGTTCCTGATGGTGAGATGACAGTAGTAGACCGTAGCATTGAAAATATTTACAAATTAACACTCAAAGGAAACGCACAGACGCTACAGATTGACGCGCCAGAAGAGATGGAGGTTATTCAAGGGCAGGTGCTCACACTTCCATATAGCAAAGCATCAACAGGATATCATAATTATATTTCGGCCATTATTACCTATGATAGTGAAGAGGAAAATAATAGCGAGAATATTGCTTATTACGGAAAATTACAACAGGGACGTGCGGAGACGGGTGAGGTTTCAGTACATATTCCAACAGATTTAAGCGCTGGCGAGTATCAATTGAAATTATTTATGGAAGAGTGCCAAGCGAATGAAGAGCAGGATTATGGCAGCGACTTTCAGATTATAAAAATGACCGTTCCAAAATATTCTGGAGGTTTTAAAATACAGGAAGTAGGTGCAAAAACATATACGGGAGAAGAAATAAAGCCAGAAGTTATTGTGTTTGACAAAAATGGACGTATTGTGGATCCTTTAGAATACGAGGTCTCATATAAAAATAATATTGAGGCGGGGTTAGCCGAAGTCACTGTATCAAGTAATGAAATAAATTATGACAAGACTTGTAATACAACAAAGGCATTTCAGGTAACCGGGAAGGTAATGCCTATCATATTGACATGTAATGCACAAGGTAGTGATAGAATATATCCAGGACAGGAGTTCCATCTAATTGCTCGTATTGAAACGCAAGAAGGAGAGGCGGCCGCAGCAGGTGGCTTGATGGAATTTTATATGAATGGAATACTTTTAAATAAAGAAGGTACACCAGTAGAGTATGGCTTTGCCATATATGAAATAGCAGGACCGCAATTACAGGAATATGGAACCAAAACATTTTATGCAAAATATGTCCCAGCAATCACTGATATCTATGGAGAAAATGCATCAGATGAGATAGTTGTTTATTATAGAGAAAATCAGAGTGAAGACAAAAAAAGAACATATCTGCTATTAGGAATAGGTGGCAGTCTTTTATCCATGCTGATAATACTTTTTATGATTACTATGGTGAGAAGAAAGAAAAGAAAGATGATAATTTGAGAAGTTGCTATATTTCTAAAAGTCTAATGTGACAAAATAGAATATGATTCGTATACATTTACGATATCAAAAATCTTTAGGAGGAAAAATGTATCGATTGGCAATCGTCGTACCTTGTTATAATGAGGAACCTGTAATTAATGAAACAATAAAACTGTTGACTGAAATAATTCAGACAATGATTATGAAAGACAAGATTACGAAGGATAGTTTTATTCTTCCAGTGAGTGATGGCAGTAAGGATGATACTTGGAAGTTAATTGAAAAGGCATATCATGAAAATCCATATGTATATGGTATAAAACTTGCAGAAAATGTAGGACATCAGAATGCTTTGGTTGCAGGACTTTTAGCGGCAAAGGATTTGGCAGATATATGTATTTCCATTGATGCCGATCTGCAGGATGATGTTAGCGTGATTGAAGAAATGGTCAATCAGTATGCAAGTGGACATGATATCGTATATGGTGTGCGCAGTGCACGAAAGACAGACACCATTTTTAAACGGGTAACAGCAGAAGGATTTTATAAGATTATGCGTTTTATGGGTATTAAAAGCATATATAATCATGCAGACTATCGATTAATGAGTAAACGGGCAGTGGAACAGCTTGCAAAGTATAAAGAAAGAAATCTGTTTCTAAGAGGTATTATTCCCCTCATTGGATACGAGACGGCCTGTGTATATTATGAGCGAAAAGAGCGTTTTGCGGGAGAGTCAAAATATCCTTTACGAAAAATGATAAGTTTTGCATTTGACGGAATCACATCTTTTAGTATTAAGCCAATGCTATTTATACTGGGAATTGGAGTGATCATGGTAGTGCTGAGCATTTTAGCTGCTGTGTATGCTTTTATCTCTTATGCATCTGGCAATGTGGTAGGGGGATGGACATCCATCATGTTATCATTATGGTTTATAGGTGGTATCGTACTATTTTCTTTGGGTTTAATAGGACAATATATTGGGAAGATTTATATTGAAGTAAAAGAGAGACCTAGATATAACATTGAAACATTTTTAAAACACGAGGATTAGTAATGAATCAGCAAGAGGAATCTAAGGTTGTAGGTGGTCTTAATTTTTTAATTAAGCTACATAGGCGATTTTGTGAATTGCGAGAAAAACTGAATAGAAGGATGGAAAGCAAGTATTCTCCGGGTTTAATTGCACTAGTTGTTATGTGCTTTTCACTGATTCTGCTGATTTTTATGTTATTTGTACCAAATTATCTTGGCGTAGCAGATGATGGTTCTATATCAAAGATAATGAATGGTGCTGGAGTAAGCTATTTACAGAGTGATGTAAATGAGATTTATAACAATTATTTTGTTAGAGTATATTCGAATGTGCTGACGGATTACCAGAAAGCGAGTGGAAATTTATCAAGTCATATATTGATTATTCGGGTAGCAGTTGCATTAGACAATTTAATAACGCATGATAAGTATTTTGATATTCGTTTTTTAGGACTTATATATGGAATATTATATGCCCCTGCACTATGGTTGCTCGTCAGACAAGCATGCGCAAGAGTGAAAAAATTCTCCGAGGGGGTTGTAATTGGTGCTTTCGGAGTTTTTATTTTTGCTGATGTTTCTTATATCACATATTTTAACTCATTCTATCCAGAGGCATTTTGGTTTATTATATTTTTATATTGCGCTGGTGCTGGGTTGGCATTTCAGGAACAGAACTCAGCAGGCAAAGATGTAGCATTACTTAGTTTACTCATGTGTTCAGGTTTGGTTTTGATATCATCTAAACAACAAAGCGCAGTGATTGGCATTTTTCTAGCTGTATATATTTTAAAGTTAATGTTTATCAGAAGACATTGGTTATGGGTTGCATTATGCATTATAATGTCAACTTTTTTAACGTTTGCGTCGTTGCTCTGCATGCTTAAACTAGAGAGCGACTTTGATGAAAGAAGCAAATTTCATGCTATGACAAGAGGCGTTCTGTTTCAGTCAAGTAACCCTGCGGATACGCTTGAAGAGTTTGGAATTGACCCTTCATATGAGATGTTAACAGATGCATCTTCATATGATTTTCTTCCATTTGTACAAGCTGAGAATGTAGATGTTTTGGAGGATGGATTTTATCAAAAATATGCAATCCAGGATATTGCTGTTTATTATGTTAGGCACCCAGGGAAAATGTTGGCCATGCTCGATGTTGCCGTAAAAGCTTCTTTTTCGATTAGAAGGAGTTATTGTGGTAACTATGAAATTAGTGTTGGTCTGCCAGAGAAGGCAAAGAGCTTATTTTGGTCTGGTTGGAGTACATTTAAGAGTCAATCCGCGCCAAAAACGGTGGGATATGTAATTCTTCTTGTTGTTGGAATCGTTCTGTTATATGGGAAGTCATATAGTCTGCGACCTGAGAAGAATAGGCGAAGTACAGTTATTCTTGATACATTGATATTTGTCTTATTTGTATGTTTATCGCAAGCAATCATTGCTATTGTGAACAGCGGTGATGCCGAATTAACGCAACACTGCTTCCTGATGGGGATGGGAATTGATATAATATCTTATTTTGTTTTAGCTGAGGTACTACATAAACTAAATATTTTATAAAAGAGAGATGAGGTAATAGCTATGGTTGAAAAGCGGGCTACAGGATACTTGTTTCAAGATGTCGGTATATTTTTGTTATTGGGTACGATATTAGCAAGTGCACTGGTTGTTGTAAATGCAGACAAAGGAATGCTGATGGAAAGTACAATCATGATGTTGGCACTTTTTGTCGCAATCCTTTTTGCGGCATTTAAAATGAACGGAATTGCAATTATCGTAGCTGGATTTCAGATATTGGCGTACTCAGCATATAAGCTATTTGTATTATATGCTTACGGAGTAAATATTGAATGGAGTTGCTATGCATGGATTGTATTACCAATCGCAGCAGTTGCGTCAATGATTATGTTTGTGAGTGGGAGTCATCGTACTGAAACGGAGAATGATATTTTAAAGGAGCAGGTTGAAGAGCTTGTCATGGTCAATGCATTAACTGGATTATATAATCTGAGGAGCTTGTACAATGATATGAGAAAGCAGACTGCGTATACAGATAGAAATCGCTTACCACTTTCCCTAATGATTGTTAAGCTACGATATGAGCCAGAACTTAAAAAAATATTATCACGATCACATTATGAGACATTGATTCAGAAACTGTCGGTTTTAGTTACTGATGCAGTGCGAGTTGAAGATAGAATTTATTCAATTGATAATAATGGTTCTATTGCTGTTCTTCTGACTTGTGATAAAAAGGGAACAGAGTTTGTAGCAAGTAGAATCAAGGCAGCTGTAAGTAGTAAAGAGTCTTTTGCGGGGATTACAGAAGAGGCAATCAAGGTAGACATTAAAGTCGCAACCATGCAATACAATAAAGAAGAGTTTGGTGATGATGTTATTCTATTTAAACAGAGGGTAGAAAATGAACTTCAATATGATGTTTAAACACAGCATGTTATATATTGCTGTATCAGGAATCATACTGTGTACTTTTGTAAGACCTGTTTTTGCTGCAGAAGAAGCAGTAGTGTTAGAGAGTGCTAATATGGAAATACCGGAGGGTGAGATTCTGGTGGTCTATTCGGATGCGGCTTCGGAAGCAGAAGTGGAAGCAGTTTCTGATATTGTTGAAATATTAACTTATCAAGCATTTCAGGTTTCTTTTGGTAAAGCATCAGAATGTACAAATGCGCTACAGCGTTTTGATTATATTATTTGTTATGATATTGAGAAAAGCCAGCCATCATTTTTACAGGCACTAATGGAGAGAAAAGAATCAGGTGCTAAAATTATGATTATTGGCAATTCATTTATGAAAAGCTATATGGATGGACAAAATAAGCAAGATTATTATGTGATAGATGATAAAAAAGTAGGAAAACTCACGTATTATTTTGATTCGCTAACATTAAAGGAAGGCTTAGTGGAGGAAGGCGATTTTCTCTTTTTAGTAAAAGGGATTAGCAGCCAAGGTGGAACACTCGAGGTTGGAACTACAAAAGGGTATGTGGTTGCAAATATTGGGAACGTAACACACATGGCAGTTAGTGATATGCAAAATAAATTAGTCAAGGCAATATTTGCAAAAGAGGTGGCATATTGGAAGTGGATATATGATGGCGAGCCACATGCATATGCACAATATATTGTTTTAAATGAAGTTTACCCCTTCCAGGAACCAGAAAAGCTTATGGAGATAGTTGATCTTATGGTCGATATGCAGGTGCCATTTGTTATTTCAGTTATGCCTGTCTATGTAAATGGGGAATATCCTGCGATGCAGCGTTTTTGTGAAATATTGAGATATGCACAGGATAATGGCGGAACTATTATTATACATTGCCCAATTAATCAAAAAAATGAAATTGATGCTGAACTGATTGACGAGTATATTACAATGGCAATCCAGTATTATATCAATCAAGGGGTTTATCCTATGGCGCTACAAGTGCCAAGTGTTTGGATGTATGATGAGAGTGCAATTGAAGTATTAAGCCACTTTGGAACTATTTTTACAACAAACGAGGAAGATGAGCTGGTAGAATTTCCAGAGGATGCGCATACAAATAATATTTATGCAGACGGTCATCAATGGGTAGGTGCTACGGTAGCATTAGACTATTCTGGTGTCAGTTATACAAAAACATATTCTACGGCCGTATATATAGGTATGGAAGAGGATAGTGATATTATTAGAGACAAGATTAATGCTTGTAGGAATTCTTTTGTTCCCTTAAAGAGCTTGTGGGATATAGAACATGATTTTTGGACAGAGAAAGATCAAATGAGTTATGAAAATAGAATTATTATGCTGAACGGAGAAAGAAAAGAAAAAACATATCACGCCACTGAATATGCAGATGAGTACGATTATCATAGAAATATATTAAAGAAATTTTCGAAGGATTTAGCAGAGGAGAATAGGAAGCTTGTCATTGCAGTTATTATGGTATCATGCATTTTTCTGATTTTTCTGCTTATCGCAAGATATAACAACAAACGTAGGTTCTTTAT
>Ga0209373_10002083_pt1 | contig 21013 bp, 22 predicted proteins | sample Higcelweek5metaG_FD_187173 | JGI IMG/M metagenome (GOLD analysis project Ga0209373, IMG submission 187173) | Freshwater pond sediment microbial communities from the University of Edinburgh, under environmental carbon perturbations - High... | ecosystem: Environmental > Aquatic > Freshwater >... | reverse complement strand
ATAGAAATGGAATAATAATTAAGAGAAGAAATAAGTATTTTTTCATATAATATGAGTTTGTTTGAATTACTTGTTAGTGGAATTGTATTGTAAAAAAACAAAAATACAACATTTTTACTTTATATGGTTAGTTTCCTGTTATTATAATCCGGCGCGTCAGGCTATGGAGTACAAAAAAGGATCGACCGAGTACAAATTAAGTACTCGGTAGTACAAAAAAGGATCGACCGAGTACAAATTAAGTACTCGGTAGTAGTAAAAAGGATCGACGGAGTACAAATTAAGTACTCGGTAGTAGTAAAAAGGATCGGCGGAGTACAAATTAAGTACTCCGGAGCAGTAAAAAGGATCGACGGAGTACAAATTAAGTACTCCGGAGCAGTAAAAAGGATCGACGGAGTACAAATTAAGTACTCCGGAGTAGTAAAAAGGACCTCGGGAGAAGTGCCCAAAATGAACCCGAAACCCGAAAAACGTTGAACTGTTGAAGCGTTGAACTGTTGAAGCGTTGAACTGTTGAAGCGTTTACGAACTCAGAACTCGAAACCCGAAACCCGAAACTCGAAACCCGAAACCCGAAACTCGAAACCCGAAACTTTTTTACAAATTCAGTTTCTGTCTGAGCAGCTTATATCCTGCCTGACTTGTTTTTATCTGATGGCCATTTTTAAGGGTCAGTTGCTGACTTTGTTTCTCGTACAGTTCAATGCGCGAAATGGCTTCGAGGTTAACGATACAGGAGCGATGTACCCTTGCAAACTGAGTTGTCGGTAGATGTTCCTCGAAGTATTTCATGGTTTGTTCTTTCAGGTACTTGCCGGTCATTGTAAATATAAGCACATAATCGCCATCGGCTTGCAGATATACAATGTCGGGGATCATTATTACATGAATTTTTTGCCCGCTCTTTACCGCTATGCGTTCAAGCTTTTCTGTCGTTTCGGTTTCCGACTCAGTTGCTTCGGTTGTTACGCTTGCTATTGCAGGCATAGTGGTTTCAGGTTCAGTTTCCTGTTCGGTTTCTCTTAAAAGCCGGTAACGGAAATATTGCACCATGGCATAATACACCAACACCGAAATAAATCCTCTCAGATAAATGAAGGGCTGAAAGCTTTTCAGTATTTCATCTCCCATCAACCACTGTATACTATATCCGGCGCCTACATTGATTGCTATAAAAAGTATGGCAAGTGCAGCGTAGTTAATGGTTCGCTGAAAGCCGGGAAGCGCTCCAAAATTACCATACCTGATCACACTCCACAAGAGTATGCCAATGATAGCGTAAATAAATGCATGTGCTGATGCATCAATAAAAATAATTGCCGGTGGCTGTGGAATGAATGAGAGATAGCAAACGCTTTGCAGCAATGCAAACAGACACCACAGCACTAAGTATTGCCAAAATTTAAAATTTTTATCAAAGTACGACTGAAACATAGGTTTGTTTTTAGAATTACTTAAAAAAGAGAATTCCTATATTTTAGTCTCTCAGTTCCCCACCTCCAAATACACATGCACCAACGATGACAAGTTTTTTGCTCGAATCTATAGCGTCCAGTTTAAAGCGTTTATCTTCGAATCCGCCAAATACGGCATCCAAATGAGTTTCTACAAGCCATTCGGGCGGTACTATTATGGTTACGCCTCCGAAAACAGCGTTGATTTCGAGCACAGTTTCACCTTCAGCCAAATTTGTTTTGCGTAAATCGAGCGTAATGCCTCCGAAAACAGCATTCAATTCACCACCCTTAAATTCGGGATCCAAAACAATGTGTTCGCCGGAGCCGAAAATGCTGTTTTTCGAAAATCCATTGATGTTGTTGGTTTTGTAATGATGATGTTTTTGATGATGTTTATATTCGAAGTCCTTGTAATCGGCAAATCCGTAATTCCGGCCAATAAGTTTGCTTACAATTAAAAGTATACCTGCGGCAATCAATAACAGCGGCCAGTAAGTGTGTGTAAAGTTCCCGTTTATTCCGGGGAAGTAGGCGGGATAGGCATCAACAATTCTTGGGATAAGAAAAAATCCACCAATGATAATTAATATTGTGGCAGAAAAATTGCGTTTCTTTATGATATTGAAAGTGCCAATCACAATCAGTAGCATGGGCCACGATATTAATATATGTCTTGCTTCATGGGTTACAAACCCAAAATTTACGCCCAAAAAAACAATGCCGATAAGCATAAGCAATAGTCCAAACCCTAATCCTTTTGTGTAACCCGAACGAAACGAGTTTTTTATTTCATTTTCCATAAAAATTGATTTTTAAAAATTATGATGCAAAAATAGAGCACTCCGAATGCTGATGCAAACAAAAATCGACCAACTTGTCCCATTTTCCCGATGAAAATGGTTTAAATAACAGACGGATTTTCTTTTCTGTGTTTTGCAAAGCAGCTTGGGTGTCTTTGTTTTGTGGCTTGTAAATTATTATAACTAAAAAACAAAACAAAAAGCACTGAAAAATACTGATGTTTTTTACAGCGTTTTTCAGTGCTTTTTTACATAACAAAAGTTTTTATTTTTTTTCTTTCAGTAAATCCCGGATTTCGGCAAGCAATAGTTCTTCTTTCGAAGGAGCAGGAGGAGGTGCGGGTGCTGCAGGGGCTTCTGCTTTCTTTGTACTTAACCTGTTCATACCTTTAATGAACAAAAAGATACAAAAGGCGACAATGATGAAGTCAAAACTTACCTGCAGGAAATTGCCGTAATTCATTGTAACTGCTGCTTTTTCTACGCCGTCAACGATTTCAGCGCTTTTCATTTCCCATTTTAAATCGGTGAAGTTAACGCCGCCAACCAACAAACCAATAGGAGGCATAATCACATCGGCTACCAACGAAGCAATGATTTTTCCGAAAGCGCCACCTATAATCACACCTACTGCTAAATCAATTACATTGCCACGCATGGCAAATTCTTTAAACTCTTTCAATAATCCCATGGCATAATTCTTTTTAAATTAATACAAAAATTCAATTTAAGTCGCCACAAAGTTATAAAATCATAAATCATTTGCAAGTAGATTGATCATTTTTTTTTGGGATCATTGTTTTTTATATTTAATTGATGAAAAGTTTTTGGTAGAGCGACCTTAAGTCAAGCTGATAGCATTCCGGAAAGCGCTTAGGTCTAACTCCCATCAATTACTTCTGTTAATCGTTATTCTCGTTTCGCTGTAATAATTCAACGTAACTACAAACATAAAAGGCAGTTCCTGTATTTTCGGAACCTGTTCGCCCGATGGTAATACATTTATTACCAATACATAACCAGCCACCACAGGCGCGCCATCTTTTATGGCAGGTAACCAACCCGTGTTGAGTTTTCTAATGACCTCCACTATGTTTTTGTCAAATCCACGATGGAGCGATTGCTTGATTTTAATATTAACAACATTCCCTTGCGTATCAATTTCGAAAGTGGCAATGCTTTTGCCTTTGAGGCTTTTATTAGGGATGGCCATGGGCAGTCCTATGCTGGTCATTGCACGGAAAATATCAACCTCATTGTTCAGATAGAGTGGCGGACGATCAACGGTGCTATACTCAAATACCGAATCTGTTTTGATATAGAATTTATCCACAGCCTTTATTTTATCCGACAGGTAGGTCACCGCTTTGTTCCCATAATCATATTGGAAATATAGCTTTCCCCGGCTATCGTAAAAACTCCATTCGCCTGCCCGCTCCCCGTTTTCGTACGCACCTTTCATTAGCGTATCGGGCGTCGCGTTGTTTAGGCGGAGATATTGTCCGTGCTTTTTCGATGTCTTTTTATCCACCATAAAATACTCGGTATAATCCCCTTTGTTTACTTTTTTTGTTTTAGTTCCCTGCGCAAAAGTCGTTAAACAGCACATTACGCACAATGACAATAAGATTTTTTTCATATATAAATGTATTAAAAGTTTCTTTTGTATAAAGTGGCAAATAAAGAGTAAAAACATCCGTCGGCAATTACTGCAAATTCTTTTTCAGATAAATCATATCCACAAGTTGTATATCGCCTTCGAACATGGGATGATCGTAATAGTCGGTAAAGAAATTCCTGAGCCTGTGCGATATCCTGAAACCGCAACTTTCGTAAAACGACAGGATGGCCGGCGTTTCGCCTGTGCCCACAAGCATTGTTTTAAAGTCGGTTTTATAATAGTCGGAAATAAACTGTATCAATGCGCTGCCGGTTTTTAAAACCTGTCAGATCTGAATCGTTCAGCCCCCATCCTCAGACTATCTCCTAAACGTCATGCTGCTATAATTCATTGTTAGTGTAAACATAAAAGGCAGTTTCTGTTCCTTAGGCACCTTATCGCCCACTGGCAACACATTTATTATCAATATATAACGAGCTGTCACAGGCGTGCCATCTTTTATGGCGGGCAACCATCCTGTGTCGAGTTTTCCAATGTTCTCCACTATGTATTTGTCTAATTCAAGATGGAGCGACTGCTCGATCTGAATATTCTTGACATTCCCTTGCGGATCTATCTCGAAGGTGGCAACACTCTTGCCTTTGATGTTCTTTTCATGGATGGCTATGGGCAGTCTTATGTTGCTCAATGTACGGAAAATATCAACCTCATTGCTCAGGTAGAGTGGGGGACGATCAACAGTTGTATACTCAAATACCGAATCTGTTTTGATATAGAATTTATCCACTGCCTTTATCGTATCCGCCAGGTAGGTCACTGCTTTGCTCCCATAATCATATTTGAAATAAAGCTTTCCACGCTTATCATAAAAACTCCATTCGCCTGCCCGCTCCCCGTTTTCGTACGCACCTTTCATTAGCGTATCGGGCGTCGCGTTGTTCAGGCGGAGATACGGTCCGTGCTTCTGCGATGTCTTTTTTTTGACCGCAAAATACTCGGTGTAATCCCTATTCGTTATTTTTTTTGCTTTGATTTCCTGTGCGGAAGTTGTTAAACAGCACATTACGCACAATGACAATAAGATTTTTTTCATATAAATGTATTAAAAGTTTCTTTTGTATAAAGTGGCAAATAAAGAGTGAAAATATCTGTCGGCAATTACTGCAAATTCTTTTTCAGATAAATCATATCCACAAGCTGTATATCGCCTTCGAACATGGGATGATCGTAATTGTCGGTAAAGAAATTCCTGAGCCTGTGCGATATCCTGAAACCGCAACTTTCATAAAAGCTCAGAATGGCCGGCGTTTCGCCTGTGCCTACAAGCATTGTTTTAAAGTCGGTTTTATAATAGTCGGAAACAAACTGTATCAATGCCCTGCCATAACCTTTGCCCTGATGTTCAGGATAAGTTGCTATGTTTTTCAACTCACAGCTGTCGCTGTCTATCGGCAATACAACGCACACACTTTTCAACCGGCCGTCGTCGTACAAAGCAAACATATCGCCGGGCTGCAAATACCGGTCAATCATATCCTCCTGCTCGTCGGCCAGCAACAAAAGCTAAAGGAACCGCTTCTTGTTTTCGGTTATCTTTTCAATTTTAATCATATTGCTGTTATTCAGACCTAACAGGTTTCAAAAATCTGTTGGGTTTTATCTTTATTTCCTAAAAATATGCTGATAATGATAATCTCTGAAGATTCCGTCGAACATATTCAGGGTTTTGTTTTAATATGAAAAGTAGGAGCTTTTCTTTTAATTCGGCGTAGTTTCCTGACTACGCCGAACATCTATACATTACGCGCAACGGATTAAAAAAAAACTATAAGAATTAATTCTTATAGTTTTTTTTATTTTTACTCAGTTGTGTAAATCTCTAATATGAATAATTTAAATATTATTCATCAATCTCTCTTTTTTCCATAATTGACATTTTTGAGGGTTGTTTTTTAGACATGCAAATATAAAAAATATAATTGAAATTATACCTATATAATTTCAATTATTTTATTTGTCATCATTATCACTGTTATCTATTTCAAGAACATCTTCAATATTACCATCTACAAATTGATTTTCCAAAGAAGATATTACAACTATTATACCATTTCTTGGCAATAACCAATCAAATGTCTCAATACTTAAATATTGTTGATCTTTTGCAAAATTAATCGCAATTTTTGACTGATCAATTAGAGTACCTAGTAACTGCCCATATAAACGAACGTTTTGATGTTTAAATTTATAATCTAATCTAAAGTATTTAACAGGGTAACGGAGCCTTTTTGTATAAAACAAATCATTTGTAGGGACATATATGTTATACTTAATTTCGACCTTTATCTTATCTTTAAAATAAACATCCAAAACATCTTCATACTCGTCTCGTTCAACTTCATTTATCTGAATTTTCTTGCCTGCTTGACTTGTTTTATTCTCAATAGATTCAACATGATCATTAAGGTTTATATGCTTACTTTTACTATACAGGAAGAGTTTTTTATTATAAAATTCGGTTTCTTTGAATAAATCTGTGGCACCTATGCAAATATCTCCATTTCTAATTAGTTCCAACAAATCTAGTTTCTTTTTGTTTCCATCAACCGTTATTTTAAATTCTTTAAATTCAAGATAGCTATTTATATCCACATCATCGTGTTTCATAATATGGCTATTAAAACCAATATCAGCATTAATCGGATGATTTTTAATATATGGATTAAACATTAAATATTCAATGGTAACTTCTTTAAGTATATAATCTTTACCTTTTTCCGAACTAATATCTTTTTCAGACTCAAGATTAATTGTTTTAAGTTTAGCTAATTCGCAATTAATTCCTAATCTATAATATTTATAATATGGTTTTTTTAGGTATTTACAGATTTCTTCATCAAGTTTAATTAGCCCCTTGGGCATATGTGGAACATCTTTTCTATGTAAAATGTCAGTTACATCTGAACGCAATTCAGTCAATTGATCTTCAGTAAGTTTCTTTAAATACTCTTTTGACGATAATGTTTCTATTATTGAACTTTGATATTCCTTAATTTTATTAGGAATATCAATAAGTAAAGCAATCAATGTGGCTGATATAATTGAACAACTCAGACCTAGCCCTGCATTATAAAAAACCGAATCTGAATTTAACAAATGTTTAAATCTAAAAATTAAGATACTGAATAAAAAAATAACTCCAACAAACAAACATATAATTTCTATTACATTTGTTTTAAGCCAATTCAGAAATTTATTTTGTTTATTTTTATGACGGCATGTTTCTTTGTTATAACCACATTTTTTATTATCTGAAGAAAATGGACAGTCAATTATATCTATGAACGGACAGTCAATTTTGTTTGTATTACAGTTTTTCTTTCGTCTACACATAATATTAAAATTAAAAGAATATATTAGGTTTATTAAATTCAAAAAGAGGTAAATATAAATTATATTACAATTTTCACGCTTACAACAATAAGATATTGCTACTTTATCTCATATATCAGTTTTTGATTTTTTTTGATTTAAAATTTAATGGATTCCAATCTTCAGCATCAGGTAGAATCAAATTATCACTGAAAAACAAGACTTCCTGCCCAATTCGTGATTGATACGCAGTGTGCTTAAATGAAAATTCCTTCCTTCGACGATTTAAATATAAATTTTGGATTTCTGACACATTATCGTATGACACAATCCACTTAATTCGCTCTATTTTTTGAATTCTATTACTAATAATTTCATGGTCATTACTCTTATAATGATTCATATAAAGAGAACTTGCTTTTAGATAATATGGAGGGTCAAAATAAAAAACGACATTCTCGTTATTAGCTTCTTGTTGTATTTTATCTATTAGTTTTACTGCATCTTTTTGATAAAGTCTTATATCATTTTTTCTTGAAGCAATTAATTTTATTCTTTGTATTAACTCCGACTTATTGTAACGACAATTAATTAAATAATCTCCGTTCTGTTCCATTCCGCCCATAACACCGGCATTTATAATGCCGGAACGATTAGTTCTATTCATGAAAAAAGTGGAAAATCCCAGTTCTAACAAGTCGGCTTTTTTCTTTCTGTGTTGCACCTCTCTTTGCTTTCTCCACTCCTCCATTGTTATATCTGTTTTCTCAATTAGTTCGCAAAGCTGATTTGTTTTGTTTAATACAGAATACCAAAAAGCATAAATAGACCTGTCTTTGTCATTTATTGTGATTTTTCTTACAAATCCCTCTAATAATAAGAAAAGTGCAACTGAAGCCCCTCCAGAATAAGGCTCGACATAATGTCCATTTATATTATTGTCAATACAAATTTTTGCAATGAAAGCTGATAATTTATTTTTGCCTCCAGGGTATCTTAATGGTGAATAGAACATAGTTGCTATTTTTTTGTCGAGTTTTTCTTAAATGAGTAGTCCCATAGTAATTGAAAGAACTCTTCAAGATTATCCCATTTAAGTTTCAAATCACCGGAAGTTGGTTGGGTTTTATATGAATGTATATAGTCATGAAAGTTTTGGATACAAAGCATGTGATTTTTATCAGTCGCTACTTTCCTAATATTAATTAGTTGCTTTTTTGTTGCAATGGTTTTAGATTCCATAATTTCAGCACACTTAGTAATTTTGCCTGATAATTTAGTGTCGAAAGGTAGATTAACCCCTTCCTTTTCCAAAAAACAGTCAATGCTAATTTCCAAAAATACTCTAAATAATACTCCTACAGCATTTGGGACTGCTTTACTCGAATCATCGATTAGTAAATCATTCCTTAATTCCAAGTAGATATTGTTGATTTTAGTTTCTGAAATGCTTAGTCTACAACTATTAGGAATTAAATAATTTCTAGTAGTGGATTTAGGTAAAATTCTTTGCTTAATTGCATTATTTCCTACAGTTACATGTTTGTTCCCAAACATATCTTCTGTCGTTTTTTTCTTTATTTCTTCATCGACTATCTTCGTATCTTCAACTGTAACAGCTTTAATAAAGTCTCCAATTTTATCAACTTTGTTCAGAGTACGAGAATCAACATCATTACCTTTCGCGTCTTTCTTATTTAAAACTGAATATATAATAACTTTCAATTTATCTCTGAAATTTGGGTCTTTAATTTCTAATTCACCTGCTTCTGTAATCGAATATCCATATTCTCTTTTTGCAGGTGTACTAGTGATTAATCTAAAGAAAGTTGTGACATAACCACTGCCAAGAATTTGTTCTTTCATTTCTTCTGGTAAATCTAATTCCCTGACGATCTTTGAAATTCCAATTTTCAATAGTTCCAAAACATTTTTACTTCCACGTCTAACGCTGTAATGTGCTCTTTCAGAGTCTTGCCAGTTTACTTCATTATTTCCGTTATAATGTTTTCTGTCAATATACCTATATCCTTTTTCTTTGTCTTCAGTAACTATACATTCAAGCGTAAAGTCATCTGAAATGTTGATTATTGATTTTTGTTCTGTGAGAAATCTAATAAGCTTTGAATCTTTTGTAAGCTCAGGATTGTTTAATAACTTATAGGCGGTTAACCTTCTATTTCCTTCAAGAACAATATTTTGCCCATTATCATTCCAAACTACTAGTTTTTCTAGTTGTGGTAAATCAAAATCCTTTACTATTTCTTCTACTAAAGAATTAATTTTATAATCTGGCTTAGATAAAAAGAAGGCAACCAATTCAGTTTCATCTGAATTAAAGTATTTGTCAGGAAATCTTGCATTCTCGTCCCAAAGAGTTAAGTCCTTAATTGAAATGTTTTTAGTCTTTACACTCATGATTTCTTCTTTATATTAGTTGTGAATACTTAAATCGTCTTCTGTCTTCATTTTTTTTAAATTACTGCCAACAAGAATATGTACGCATCTACACATATTTCAGTTATATATTCTCTATTTTACTGCACATATCGGCAAATTATTCGAATATGTTCTTTGAATTTTATTAACGCTCACAAATATAAACATTATTTTTAAACAATTAACCTAATTGATTGAAATTGTCAATAACTTTCATGTTTTTTCTTTCCACTCACCACTCTCATTCTCAGTACTTCTTTCCGATTATGTTCATCGCGGAAGCTCACATGTACCCAGTCGGATTGAGTATTTGTTGCCACCTTCCCATATCAGTTGGTCGTAGGGCGGGTGAGCTGAAAAGGTTGTGCATTATCGTTCGTATCAAGGTCGACGGCTTCACTGGTGCAATGCTGTGAGTTGGAGACACCGCCTGCGGCGTGGTTAACTAAGGTTGAACGAAAACCGCTGTTTGTGCGTATTGGTTTTCCCCTGCTTCCCGCTCGAATTGCATCGCGTGAGAATAAGAAGAATAAGATAATTGAAGGTTGAACAGGCTTATTTGCCATACGATGTAATTCGAGCGGCAGCGAAGGTGAATTTGCGCTACGGGCTGTCTGTTGGTACTTTTCATTTCAAGGAAAAGGGAAATCACCTGCTTTATCAATATATTATTTTTCCAATCATTCCTTCCCTTCTTTGCTGCGAGGACGAGCGTTTTTTATATGCGGTTATTCAAAAGCCATCCCCTCCGCAGCTTACCTTATAAGCCACAGAGAGGATGATGCTTGTTGGGTGATACCTTATTCCTTTGGAGCTTCGGTAACGGGGGTCTTTGCTGTTTGGCCTTTGCTAATAGCTATCGATTCCTTGGCGCGAGTGATACGGGCGTTTAGTTCCTTTACAAATTCGGTATAAGGAGCCTCGCCGTTCACCACTATAAGCGCGTTGATACGTTTCACTATTTTTTTGTAAGCTGCGTCCACTTCCACTCGTACTTGTTTCATGCGTAATTCTGTACGTGTAGCCTCTTCCGAGTTACGTGTAGCTTCGAGAGCGATAAACACATTGTTCAGTCGTTCAAGTTCATTTATCCACTCCACAATGGATAAGGTTTGAATTTCTGTTGCAACTTTCGTTCTCAAATCAGCAATCAAACTACTTATAAGTCCTGATTCTTCATCATCTGGTTTGCGTGCCAAATTGCCAAATCCATCGAGAATCACTTTCACTCGCCGGGCAGCTTCGCGCACAGCGGGGTCATAGTGGTTCAGGCTGTTAGTTACATTATCGGCCAAACCACGAAATGTAAAATCGCGATTTTTGTCGGCTGTTTCAACTTCTTCGGTAGTAGCACTTTTAGTGATAGCTACCAAAGCTACACCTTCGTCTTGCAATAAAGGCGTGTACGCTGCATAATCTTCAACAATACCAAGTGCCTGGGGTGTGTACTTGATAACAGTACTATTGAAGTCGGTTTGAAACTGGTAATGACCTGCATTACGTTGACTGTGTAAATCAAATTTTTGTATTTCCATACGCCATTTGTTTTAAAAAATTAGACATATTATTTAGAAAATTACAAGAAAAACCAAAAATAAGTAAGCCAGAATACCGTCCGAACCTTCGGAGATTGCTGTTGAGTGGTTAACAGCAATTTCCGAACTTTCGGAATCAATAGTTAAGTGCTCCGCGAAGCTTTCCGACTGTTCGGAGATTGCCGATAAGTAGTTAATGGCAATTTCCGAACTTTCGGAATCTATAGTTAAGTGCTTAACTCTACTTTCCGGGACTTCGGACGGCATTTTCAAATACAAAGAATCCGTTGTTCGCCCACCGGCCAACAAAAATTGTAAGACTGAATGTAAAATATAGTGGTTGAAAATAAATTGCCGATTGTCGCTGCCTGACGGGACTTTTAGCGGGTTTGTGTGCTGAAAATCAATTGCTAGTCAGATTTACGCCACAAATATATGTAGTAAATTTTAAATAAACAATACTTATGTTGAAAAAAACTAATCGTATTCTTTTTTCTGAAAACAGACGTTCTTTTTTAGGCTAACTTCTGATATAAATATACAAAAAACACCCCAACCTGAAATTCGTCAGATTGGGGTGATTCTTATCTTGCTCCCTCTCCTCAAGGAGAGGGGTTGGGGGTGAGGTTATTTCACTTCTTCAAAATCCACATCGGTCACATCGCCTTGCTGGTTTCCGCTCTGGCTTTGTTGTTGCTGACCGTCGAAATCCTGAGAACCGGCTTGCTGTCCGCCCTGTGCGTTTTGAGCATTGTACATTTCCTGACTTGCAGCCTGGAATACAGTGTTCAATTCGTTGGTGGCAGCGTCGATACCCGCAATGTCCTGGGCTTTGTGCGCTTCTTTCAGTTTTGCCAAAGCAGCTTCGATAGGGCCTTTTTTGTCGGCTGGCAGTTTATCGCCAAATTCCGAAAGCTGTTTCTCGGTCTGGAAAATCAATGAGTCGGCATGGTTCAGTTTGTCGATCTTTTCTTTTTCTTTTGCATCGGCTTCAGCATTCGCAGCAGCTTCGTCTTTCATACGTTTGATTTCAGCATCGCTCAAGCCTGATGAAGCTTCGATACGAATACTTTGTACCTTACCTGTTGCTTTATCTTTGGCCGATACGTGAAGAATACCGTTGGCATCGATATCAAAAGTTACTTCAATTTGAGGTTCACCTCTACGGGCCGGCATAATACCATCCAGGTGGAAACGACCGAGTGATTTGTTATGGATCGCTGTTGGACGTTCGCCCTGCAATACATGAATCTCAACCGATGGCTGATTGTCGGCAGCTGTTGTAAATGTTTCCGATTTTTTCGAAGGAATAGTAGTGTTTGATTCAATCAGTTTGGTCATTACACCACCCATTGTTTCGATACCCAACGAAAGTGGGGTAACGTCAAGCAACAATACATCTTTCACTTCACCGGTCAATACACCACCCTGAATAGCAGCGCCTACAGCTACTACTTCGTCAGGGTTTACACCTTTCGAGGGGGCTTTTCCAAAGAATTTCTCAACAGCAGTCTGAATAGCAGGGATACGGGTTGAACCACCTACCAGAATAATTTCGTCGATATCGCCGATTGTCAAACCTGCATTTTTCAAAGCAGTACGACATGGTTCGATTGTTTTTTGTACCAAATCGTCGATCAGTTGTTCAAATTTTGCACGGGTCAATGTGCGAACCAGGTGACGTGGCACACCATCAACAGGCATGATATATGGCAAATTGATTTCCGAAGAAGTAGTGTTCGACAATTCGATCTTGGCTTTTTCGGCAGCTTCTTTCAAACGTTGCAATGCCATTGGATCTTTACTCAGGTCCATGCCGCTGTTTTCGCTTTTGAATTCAGCTACCAACCAGTCGATAATACGGTGGTCGAAGTCATCACCACCAAGGTGAGTATCACCGTCGGTCGATTTTACTTCGAATACACCATCACCCAATTCAAGCACAGATACGTCATGCGTACCACCACCGCAGTCGAAAACCACGATTTTCATGTCTTTGTTTGTTTTGTCCAAACCATAAGCCAACGCAGCAGCAGTAGGTTCGTTTACAATACGTTTTACGTTCAAACCTGCAATTTCGCCGGCTTCTTTAGTGGCCTGACGTTGAGCGTCGTTGAAGTAAGCAGGTACAGTAATAACGGCATCAGTTACTTCTTGTCCAAGGTATTCTTCGGCAGTTTTCTTCATTTTCTGAAGGATGATAGCCGAAATTTCCTGTGGAGTGTAAAGACGTCCGTCGATATCAACACGTGGTGTGTTGTTGTCGCCTTTTACTACTTTATAAGGTACACGTGCAATTTCTTTTGCCAAACGGTCGTAAGTTTCACCCATGAAACGTTTGATAGAAAATACAGTTTTTGTTGGGTTGGTAATGGCCTGACGTTTTGCAGGATCACCTACTTTGCGTTCGCCACCATCCACAAAACCAATCACCGAAGGTGTGGTACGTTTTCCTTCGCTGTTGGCGATAACGATAGGTTCGTTACCTTCCATTACAGAAACACAAGAGTTTGTGGTTCCTAAGTCAATTCCAATAATTTTTCCCATGATTGTAAATCGTTTTAATATGTTAGTTTTTTATATTTTCGTTTTATGAATACGCTTGCCAATTTACAAAGCATATGCCAAGCGGATTTTTTGAAATTAATTCTGAAATTTGACAGTAAAAGTCAGTTTTACAAAAGCGATGAAAAGAAATTAACTGACAAAAAGGCGGAAATTGGCAGAAAGTTGAGGATTCAGAATTCATAATTTGAAAATTTGAGGATTTGAAGATTTGAGGGTTTGAAGATTTGAGGAGTTGATTAATTTTCAGAGCACCGCATAATCCTGTTTTTTTGTTTACTTTTATGTAAATATATTTCAAGATTAGACTCACACTTAGATTAATTTTCAGAAACCCCTCCGCTTCGCTCGTCCCCTTTTTCAAAGGGGGCATCTACGCAGTTCGATATTTATCAGAAATAATATTATTCAGTAAGGTTTCTGGCTTCAATTAAATATATTAAGTGTGCAGATTGTCGCGTACAATGATCTCCCCTTATTTTAAGGGGAGTACCCGCAGGGGGAGGGGTTAAAATTTCAATTTCCGAACAAAAAAACTGTAAACAAATTTCAGGACGATACACTGCCACGATCTCAAAGAATGAAACATTGGTTCATTACTTAACAATTCTCTATAAACAACTCTCCGCTTCGCGATGATCTTCCCTTTTCTTGCTCCCTCTCCCTGGGAGAGGGCTGGGGTGAGGTCTGGAAGCCCTGAAACCCGAAACCCTTCGGGAGACACTTTCAAATCTTCAAATTCTCAAATTTTCAAATTCTCAAATCCTCAAATCAATTCTTCAATCCCTCAACTCTTCAAAATATTTTCTTACTTTTGGGAAAAAAATAATCACATGGCACTAACTTATCTCGGACTGGGTACTAACTTAGGCAACAAGCAGAAAAACCTGAACGATGCAATCATTGCTTTGTCGATAGGGGCGGGGAATGTACTCGCTGTATCTTCTTTTGTTCATTCCGAACCGCTGGGGTTTGCGTCCGAAAACCAGTTTCTGAATGCTGTGGTCTTGTTCGAAACCACACTTTCGCCTTTTCAATTGCTCGAAAAAACACAGGAAATAGAACGCTCACTGGGCAGGACAGCCAAGTCGGTAACAGGGTACTCCGACAGAATCATCGATATCGATATTTTGTTGTACGACAATGAACTTATTGACCAGCCGACACTAAAAATCCCGCATCCGAAAATGACGGAGCGGGACTTTGTGCTGATTCCTCTGTTGGAGTTGGCGCCGGATCTGATCCATCCAGCCACAGGAATTAAATTCCGGAATTATAATCTTTAAATTGTAAATCGTAAATCTTTAAATTGTACATTCCTAAATTGTACATCTTTAAATTGTAAATTGTACATATTTAAATTGTACATTGAATTAATTGTACATTCTTTCCTATTCTTCTATCGATTTTTTGTACTCTTCAATTACTTTTGTTGCTTTGTCGAAATCTTTTTCGAACACAAGAATCCTTAATCCTTCGTTCAGTTCCCCGAACATAGGTAACAGTTCCACTGCATCTTCGTTGTTGATGGTACTGTCGATGCCGTTATTGCGCAGCAATTCCTGGTCGAATAAGGCTTCAACCATCGAATCGTAATTTTTGAGAGATTTTAATTTGTCGTCCATACTACTTTGATTTTAGTGGTTGTTTTTAATTTGTAAATTCTTGTATTGATAAAACGCTTTCACTTTTGAATTTGTTTCGTCGGATATTGTTAAATAGTGATTGAATAACAGAATAATTGAATAACAGAATAATTGAATGATTAACCAAATAGTAAATGGTAAATGAACAAATAGTAAACGAATAAATGGTAAATAGTAAATGATTAAATAGTAAATGAATAAATAATCTTGATATTTTTTTTGTACTTTTGCATTTGCTAAAAAATGACAGAAAAATGATAACCGAAGGATTACCTGACCACATAGTTTACAGCCCGGCTGTAATTGATTTTGTTACTGTTGCAGCCGAAACATGTTTGTTTCTCGAAAATGCAACCGAGCAAACGCGTGAGGATTTTATAATCAAATCAGTCAAAATTCTTCCTTTGCTTTACCTCAAAGCTTCGTTGCTCGAAATACCCGAGCCTGTGTTCGACGATCAGCCTGAGCGCTTTGTGACGGAAGAGGATTACCTGTACGTAAAAGAACAGGTGGAACAAATGCTGGGTGCCGACGATTCGTATCTTGAGGTTTTTCATCCCGATATGGCGCTGAGCGATACACCAATTGCGGCTTTTGTGTCGGAAAACGTGGCCGATATTTATCAGGAACTGAAAGATTTTGCCGCCAATTATCAAACCGTCGATACGGATATTATGAATGATGCTTTGGTGGCTTGTTTGCAGGGATTCGCCGACCACTGGGGACAAAAACTGCTGAATGCTCTACGGGCGTTGCATGCTGTTCGTTTTAGCGATAGCTTTTTGCCCGACGAGAATGCTGAAAAGGTATCGGAGCGTAAAATTGACAGGAATTCATTCCTCGGATTTTTACATGATGATGAAGATGATGAATTAAATGATAAATTTCTCTGAAAATTAATTAATACAACAATAATTTCTGCCGTCGGCTTTTTTTCGATAACAGGATTTTCAGTTTATGTTCAAATCAAAAATTACAAAAGAAGAAGTAAATCAAATGCCGGTAGTTGGCTTTGATGGCACCATCACGCTGGTGGACGATGTGTCGAAATTACAGGCAGCTATTGATGAACTTCGCCTTGCCGATGTGGTAGGAGTGGATACTGAAACGAAACCTTCTTTTACCCGTGGAACGCATCATAAAGTCTCGCTGGTACAGATTTCTACAACCACCCATTGTTTTCTCTTCCGACTGAATAAAATTTCGTTCCCCAAAGAGCTGGCCGACTTCCTTGCCGATGATAAAATTAAGAAAATCGGGCTGGCCTTGCGCGACGACTTCAACGGACTGATCCGGCAACGTTCGTTCAAACCCGATAATTTTGTCGACTTGCAGTCTATTGTAAAAAACTACGGCATTCTGGAACTTGGACTTCAAAAGATATTTGCTATCGTTTTTGGACGTAAAATATCGAAAGCACAGCGACTCACCAACTGGGAGAACGATGTGCTCACCGACCAACAGCAAGTATATGCTGCTACCGATGCCTGGGCAAGTTTGCTCATTTATCTGCAGTTGATGAAAGAAAAAAAACTTACAAAAAAACAAATGGATGCGCTTATGGCCGAAGTGGCTGCCGAACAGGCATTGGCTCACGAGAACAAAAGTGCTATCTGAATTATATAGTCTCGCTAATTTACATTCTATTCATATTCTTCCTCCCAACTCCAATCAACATAATGATCATAGTAATTCTGAAACCAAAAAAAGAAGAAAGTCTTCAACGTTTTCACCCCTGGGTATTTTCCGGCGCCATTCAACATATCGAAGGAAAACCTGCTGAAGGTGATCTGGTAGAGGTGCTGGATAATAAACGTAACTTTTTGGCCATTGGTCATTACCAGATCGGAAGTATTGCGGTGCGTGTGATAAGTTTCGACAAAGAGCAGATAGATGACAATTTCTGGTGCCGGAAAATACAACTGGCTTATACTATGCGGGTATCGCTGGGGCTTGTCGTTCCGACGAGCAACAATACCTACAGGTTGGTGCATGGCGAAGGTGATTCGTTGCCGGGCCTTATTGTGGATGTGTATGACGATACGGCGGTGATGCAGGCTCATTCGGTGGGAATGCACGAAACGCGTGAAGCGCTGGCGAAAGCCATTGTGGAAAATGTGCCGGAAGTGAAAAATGTATATTACAAATCGGAAACAACCCTGCCTTATAAGGCGGATATCGCGCCCGAAGATGGTTATCTGATAGGAAATGACTCCAAAAAATACATTGGTATCGAAAACGGCCTGAGCTTTCAGATGGACTGGCTCAAGGGGCAGAAAACAGGTTTCTTTGTCGATCAGCGCGAGAACCGTTCTTTGCTCGAACGTTATTCTGCCGGAAAATCGGTGCTGAATATGTTCTGTTATACCGGCGGTTTTTCGGTGTATGCCATGCGTGGCGGTGCTCAGTTGGTGCATTCGGTCGACAGTTCGGCCAAAGCCATTGAGTTGACCGATAAAAACATTGAACTTAATTACCCCGGTGATAAACGCCACAGCGCTTTTGCCGAGGATGCTTTTAAATACCTGAACAACCTGCACACCCTCGATCAGCAGTACGATCTGATTGTGCTCGATCCTCCGGCTTTTGCCAAGCACCGCGAAGCCCTGCGAAATGCCTTGAAGGGATACAAGCGTCTGAATGCAAAAGCTTTCGAACAAATTAAACCGGGTGGAATACTGTTTACGTTCTCCTGTTCGCAAGTGGTAACCAAAGATCAGTTCCGGTTGGCTGTGTTCAGCGCTGCTGCCGAAAGCAAGCGCAATGTGCGTATCCTGCATCAACTCACACAGCCTGCCGATCATCCCATCAATATCTATCACCCCGAAGGCGAATACCTCAAAGGCCTGGTGCTGTGGGTGGAGTAGTGGATCTGCTTGTTTTTTGTTGCTTCTTATATGGTTGTGAATAAGTGAACTGCTAAACGCTTGTCGCCTTATTCAACTTTTCAGCAAAGGAGTAGCATTATGCAAAAGTGAAAATTATTTGATTTTTCTTTAGAAAAAGTTTGTTTTAATGATTAGTATCGCTATATTTGCAATCTGAACATTATTTACTAACCATTCTAAACTCTTATTGCCTATTGCCACAATATTACTCTTAAATCCCAAAATTTATAAGTAATGATTATACTGAATCAATTAGCTGATGATACATTGGTGAAGTTGTATGAAGATGGCAATAATGAGGCGTTCGAAGTTTTGCTTTTACGCTACAAATCAAAAGTTTATTCCTATATCTATTTGATTGTACGCAATAAAGAGCTTGCCGAAGACATTTTTCAGGACACTTTTATCAAAGCCATTGCCACCATTCAACAGGGGCGTTATGTGGCATCCGGTAAATTTCTCGGGTGGATCAATCGTATTGCCCATAACCTGATTATAGACCATTTCCGACGGGAGAAGAATGAAAATACATTCTCGGCCGACAGTGTGGATTATGATGTTGTAAATAACAACACCAAATTATCCGAAAAAAGTGTGGAAGATGTGATGACAAATGAGCAGATCCTTACCGATGTGGTTCGGTTGATCGACTTTTTGCCGGCATCGCAACAGTCGGTGGTGCGTATGCGCTTTTTTGAGGACCTGAGCTTTAAGGAAATTGCCGAAAAAACAGATGTAAGCATCAATACCGCTTTAGGTCGTATGCGCTACGCATTGCTTAATATGAGGCGTATAGCACAGGAGAATGATGTGTACCTGGAGATGAAATAATATTTTATTGATGAAATATACTTTTTTGTAATCGCCTGCGTTTTTATTGTGTACTCATAAAAAAAGCGTAATGTGCCTATGCAAAAAACTACTACTTTATCAAAAAACACTGATTTGAAAATTAAAAAACAAAAACCTGCTGAGCAAAACGAAATTCAGCCTTCGGAAAAAGTATTGCAAAACATACGTCGGTTTGCCGCCGCTTACAGGGTGCAGGCTATCACTTCAAATCAGTTTGTTGAAATGATTTTAAACTAACTTACAAAAAAGGCTTCCATGCAGGAAGTCTTTTTTTTTATCATTTTTCCCTCCTTTGTGCAACGTTTTCGAAAGATAAGCATCAGTATTGTTGTAACGAATTTAGTTCTTCCTTTTTACAGGTTTTTTTTAATTGCAGCTCAGTACCAATGATTGATCGGGTGACTCGAAGTCACCCGATCAATCGGGGTATTTTAGAGTTACAAAACAAACCATTAAATAATATTACTTACTTCATCATGCGAATCAAGAGTTGAAAATAGTCCGTAGGACTTCAATATCAATAGAATGAACAGGTATCAATGTTTTATTGTCCGTAGGACATTAATGTTATATCTTTGTTTATCCCCTACGGGGAACTGATTTGTGATGATTTCTATTTTCTATTGATATACATTCCCTACGGGAAATAATTTACAGTAAGCAAAACAGAATTATCTTCAACCCCTGATTCATATTAATCACTTATGAAAACAATCAAATTCATCTTCGCATTCCTAATTTCAGCCCTGCTGCTGGTTGGCTGTGAGCCGAAAAATGGCATTGACAATAATTTGTCCGACAAGGAATTGATTTCCGAACTAAGATCTATGGTGACCGAGACTTTATTTATCGATTCCAAAAGCTATGTGCTGGAGGCCTATATGTGGCGCGATTTTCAACCCATCAGTCCGGAAAATGGCAAACCATTGATTTCCATTAACTGGCTTGTTTGCACGGATTCAGTAAAAATACCTGCTAATATTCATCTTGTGAAGCAATTTGTTATTTATGGCGATGTAGTCTGGGTCAGCGATTACAGCAATGAAACCTTAGATGCCGAACCGGAATATAAAATAAAGAAAGTTTCGCGCGAGGGACCCAAATGGGGACCACATGTATCTGTTGATGTAATTTCACAAATTCACGACTCCAACACCGACAAGGATTATTATGTCGGACTGAAAAATGTATATATCGGTAGAACCGATTGATGTTCCGGTGTAAACGACAATAGGGATGTTGTATATCTTTATTCTATTGATATTGAGGTTATACAGGCTGTTTTGAACTGCTGGTTCGCATAAGTTGTAAATTGTAAATTGTCAAATAGTAAATACTTAAACCTCAACTTCATTCACTCCCTCATGTTTTTTTATTATTTTTGCAGTAAAATAAAACTGAGAAAATGACTAAAATAATTTCCCCCTCCATACTTGCAGCCGACTTTGGCAACTTACAGGCGATGTGCGAAATGATCAACCGCAGCCGTGCCGAGTGGGTACATATAGATGTGATGGATGGCGTATTTGTGCCCAATATCTCGTTTGGTTTTCCGGTGTTGGAAGCGGTGAAAAGGCATTGCCGTAAGTTGATCGATGTGCATATTATGATTGTGCAGCCCGAAAAATACGTAAAGCGTTTTGCGCAGGCAGGGGCCGAAATGCTTACTTTCCATTATGAGGCGGCTGAAAACCCTCAGCAAATAATTGATCTGATCCGTGCCGAAGGCATTAAAGTGGGCATTACTGTGAATCCGGATGTTCCGGTAAGTGTGTTGGCGCCTTATATCGATAAAGTGGACATGGTGCTGTTGATGTCGGTGTTTGCCGGCTATG
>Ga0209373_10002082_pt1 | contig 21037 bp, 19 predicted proteins | sample Higcelweek5metaG_FD_187173 | JGI IMG/M metagenome (GOLD analysis project Ga0209373, IMG submission 187173) | Freshwater pond sediment microbial communities from the University of Edinburgh, under environmental carbon perturbations - High... | ecosystem: Environmental > Aquatic > Freshwater >... | reverse complement strand
TAACAACAGGCATTCTATTAACGTTTCGGGAATTGGGTACGATTCAATTATTGCAAAACGGTTCAACAAAAGGGAGTCACGGGGCGTTTTCAATTATGCATTGCTTATTCTGCAAAGTTATTTTTCGTATAAACCAAGTGACTATCATTTTTCGGTCGATGGAGTGGTGGTTGATGCAAAAGCTTTCCTGATTTGTTTTGCAAATACACGGCAGTTTGGCAATAATGCCTACATCGCTCCAAATGCAAAACACGACGACGGATTGATTGAAGTGGTGGTTGTTAAGCCTTTCCCAAAGTGGTATTCAGTTCATTTTGCATTTCTCATTATGACAAAAAGGGTCAACCGTTCACGTTTCGTTACCACCTATCAATGCAAAGAAGTGATCTTCGATTCAAAAAATGTAAACTGGTTTCATGTCGATGGCGACCCGTTGAAACTGCGCGGGCCTGTAACCATAACTATTGAACCCCATGTGCTCAATGTTTTCGACACAAAAAAGGGCAATGTTTTCAAATAGATTATTGGAACTTTTCTTCACGAAGTAACAAGACCAGACTGATTCTGAGTTCACATAAGTGGCCAACTATAAATTGTACGATACTCAGATCAACTCAAGGTTCTGAATTCAAATATTCTGATGTTGTGTATATTTTATTCACCACAATATTGCAGTTGTTTCTAATTATAAATTCGCTTAACCCAATGTGCGACTTGTTTTTAGGGTTCCAATCGTAGGTGTATCCCAATTGGGTCCAGGGATATTTGTTGTATAAGTCGCAGGGGTAATAACGGTCGATACGATTGGCGTTTATCCAATTAATGTGAGTTGAATCGCTGTTCTCTGGAAAACACAAGCTGCATCGGTTGTCCGATATTTCATTGTCGGGACAAGGTCGGAATAAATCTTCGGGCTTAACCCAGAACTCTACAAAGTAACTGTACACTGCATTTGGTGGTAATCCTAAAAGTTGGATCAACCTCAGATTGTAGTTTTTTGGGGTGCAATTTTTCATTCTGTTTTTCAGTTCAGGTGCAGTAGTAATCCAAATTGGATATTTGCCTGTGTTGTAGAATGCCGAATCGATGTATTGCTTGTAATAATTGATGTTTTGCTTCCATGTAACCATTAAAACATATTGTTCACCACCAATTGTTTTCCAAATAAGATTAGGGTTTTTAGCAGTAACGGTTACAAGGTTGGAATCAATCTTGTCGGGCATGGGCGACATGGCATCGGCAATTGACTGTTGATAAAGGAGTTCTAGATTATTTCGGTGTTTTATTGTGCTGCACGACAATAAGATAAAGGTACAGCAGAACAGGAGAAAGGAGGAGTATTTCATTCTTTAAATATGTATTAAGTTGCTGTTCATCAGTGTTTCTATGCAAACATGTTCGCTCCATATTTGGTTTTAAATATTAAGGATTCGGATAGTCTTTTTTAGTTTAATTTATCCCAGCTACAATCAAAGATCAGTTGATCCAACGATCGGCGAATACGGTTGTCGGGTGGCTGAGTGCTTTTATCAATTTTTCCAACAGCAATAACGGTTACCGGTTCAAAATTAGCGGGAATATCGAAATTCAGAATTGCCTTTTCGGGATAAAATCCACTCATATTTCTGATGTGTAGTCCCATATGTGTTGCCTGATGGGTTAAATTTCCAATTGCCAAACCCAAATCGTGCCATCGATGTGTAAAAGGCGCATTGCTTTTAGTATCTTCCTTTTGAACCAGAGTTAACAGTAATGCCGAAGCGGTTGTGGTCCATTCAAGGTTGCCGTCAACGAGGCAACTGTGAAGGAGTTTCCACTTTTCTGTTCCAGGCAAGGCAATTATAAACCTCCATGGTTGAGAGTTTCGCGACGATGCAGCCCAGCTTGCAGCCTCGATTAACGTGTAAATTTCCGGTTCTGAAATGGTGTAAGGAATAAAACCACGTGGGCTCCATCGGTTTCTGATATCGGGATGTATTGATTGTGTTTTCATTGTGAAATTCTTTAGCATCAAAATTAGTTGTTTTAAAAAAAATAATAACTCCGTGAAATGATGGTTGAGATCGATTCACGGAGTTTATAAATTGAAATCTAATTTTTAAGGTTATTGTACTGGTTTTTCAATAGGAGAGCCTTTAATATCGTTGTAGAAATTGGCGATACTAACCTGAACCCAAGGGCCTAACCACAGATAGCCAATTCCAAAAGTGAATATACAAAGTATTGCCCAGCCAATGAAGCGAAGTCCGAGGCAGAACAGTTTCCATTTATAACCGTACATCATTTGCTGACTTTTACGTAAAGCATTCATCCCGTCAATGGTTGGGTCTTCGGCCATAATGTAGAAAACCATTGAATACGACAGTGCTGCAATAATACCAGGAACAATGAGCAACAACATCCAAAGAATGATAAAGATGATCATCAACAAATAAGTGATGAAGGGTTTCATAAAGTCTTTAAAACCATCGAATAACATGTTGATCGTTACTTCTTCGCCACGGGCGATGGTCAATGTAAATTTATTCCATCCCAGATTTAGAGGACCAGAGATTAATAATGATAAAATTGATCCAATAACTGGAATTGCACCTAACGAGCCCGATATCAAGGCCATTATAAGAAAAGTAACTACGGCTGTACCCCATCGGCCATTCAGAGCTTCACGGGCATTTTGGATTAGAATTTTGTTTTCAGTCATTTTAATTGTTTTTCTTAGATGATTAATTTAGAACTTGAACTATTTTAAAGTCAATTTGCCAACATTGGTTGTTTTGCCTTGTAATACCTCTACATCGTTAACAATTAATTCGTTCATCCCATTTTGAGGTAAAAGAGTCAATTTATATGTACCCTCAGGAACTCCGTTTAGTACAAATTTTCCTTCGGCATTTGCAACTGTACCTATTGTATCGGTTTCGTTAACGGCCGAAACAAAAGGCAGTGCATCTGTAGGATCAACATTTCCTTTAATTGTTCCGCCACTGGTCTCAGAAAAGACTCTGATTACAGGTTTAAGTATGTATTTGCCATTTCCCTGGGAAACAACAGAACGGGAAGCATCAAAATCTATCACTAATTTATAATTTTCACCTTCAACTATTTCCTGATGCAAATTTACTTTCAATCCTGATTGAGATCCAGACGGTACTTTTAGCTCTAAGGTATCCCCATCGACGACTATGCTGTTGTTTTCACCCAGAATTAATCTTAATTGAGAGACATTGCCCACTGGCAAATCGATACTTCCCAGAAGTGTGTCCAAACCACCCGAAAAATCCAGCAGATTATAAACACCTGGTTTTTCAAGTTCAACATCAATTTCTTCAGTTTCAGCATCTGTTTTAATCATTACATTTGTAATGTCTATATTTACAGCATCATAAGATGCAGGGGCATCGGTTAAATAGAGTGAAACATGACCGGTGTTTTCATTTTCTTTAGAACAACTAAAGTTGATTGTAGTTAGAAAAATCAACGAAAAACTAACTGTTAGAAACATTAATTTTGTTTTCATTTTTTAAAATTATTTAATTCAATATCTATCTACGAATTTAACTTTTTTATGGGTTAAAATATAAATTGGTTCAACCTTTTTTAAATACTAACAACTTAAACCTGTGTGAAATGAAATTATTTTCAATTTGTCTTACTTTATTATTGTTGTTCATAAATAATATAACTCTTTACTCCCAAAGCGATCCCAAGCTTACCGAAGTTTGGGAACCAGTTCCTGCAATTGTAACCTCCGGAGGTGGCACTGTCGCTCCTTCCGATGCGATTGTTCTTTTCGATGGTAGTAATCTTGATGAATGGGTTACAGAAAAAGGAAATCAACCTGAATGGATTGTTCGCAAAGGAATTTTAACGGTTAAACCCAAAGCAGGAATTATCCAAACCAAACGTTGTTTTGCCGATTGTCAGCTTCATGTTGAATGGAGAACCCCTACTGAAATTGTTGGTGAAGGACAGGGCAGGGGCAACAGCGGTATTTTTCTGCAAAGCCTTTACGAAGTGCAGGTTCTCGATAGTTATAACAATTCTACTTATAGCAACGGTCAGGCCGGATCGATTTACAAACAGCACATTCCAATGGTAAATGCATCGCGCAAACCGGGTGAGTGGCAAACTTACGACATCATTTATACCGCGCCTCGTTTTAATGTTGACAGTACTTTGAAAACACCAGCATTTGTAACTGTAATCCAGAATGGTGTGGTTGTTCAGAATCATGTTGAATTGAAAGGTTCTACCGAATACATTGGCCAGCCGAAATACAAAAAGCATGCATTTAAAATGCCGTTGGTGCTTCAGGAACATGGAAATCCGGTTTCGTACCGGAATATTTGGATAAGGGAATTGAACACACAACAGCTCTTCAGTGGCAAGGATACAAAAGGGTGGTACACCTATTTAGATTCGATAGGAAAGAATAACGACCCCGAAAAAAACTTCAAGGTCGAGAACAATTTGTTGCACATTGAGGGGAAGAATTTTGGCTATATGAGCACCGAAAAATCCTTTTCGAACTACTATTTAAAGGTGGTTTTCAAATGGGGGGAAGCCAAATACCCACCGCGCGACAAAGATAAACGCGACAGTGGAATACTTTACCATTTTGCTGCTTCGGAGAAAGATATGGTTTGGCCAAAATCGATTGAATGCCAGGTTCAGGAAGGCGATTGTGGTGATTATTGGTGTGTGGGCACCATGCTCGACTCTCCAAATAAATTTGAAACGGCTTGGGGAATGAAACACATTATTCGATCTGAAAATTTCGAAAATCCCCATGGAGAGTGGAATATCTTGGAGATCATCTGCAACGGTACACAAACCGAGCACTATGTAAACGGCCATTTGGTAAACTGCGGCACTAACGCATCGGTGAACGAAGGCCGCATATTGTTGCAATCTGAAGGTGCAGAGATTTTTTACAAAGAGGTTGAGTTAATCCCGTACTAGTGATCATTAATTCAGTGCAATACCCACAATAAACCCGATCCAAGGTTTTTTGTTGTATATCCAAATTTTTCGGTCAGGACTTAAAAGATAATCGTAGCCAGTTGCAATTCCAAAACTGGCTACGTCTGATTCAATAAAACCAGCTATACCATATTGGATGACCATCCCGTTGTATTCATTATCAAAATTATTGTTTGTGGTGAACGGGCTGATTAGCGTAGTGCCAGGTCCTGCAAATGCACCAAAAGTGAAGCCATAGTTGCTGGCCTTATGATGATGTTTTCCAAGTGGGTTCTTTATTCCTTCAATAATATAGTTATCGTGTCGTAAGCCTGCAAACATAGCCATGTTGTAGTCTGTATTTAGTTGCGCCTGAGTATTGTTTAAGCCGAATCGGTATTTGAATATTATGGAAGTGATGTCAAGGTCGAGACTGTTTTTACTTAGTACCATTTTGGGGTGTATACTATCGCATCCGGTTAGGAGAATGGAGTGTTGGCTTTTCTGATCTATTTGTCCATCATATATCTTAAATACTTCCACTTTCTCTTCGGTGATGTTTGCATAAACTCTTTCTCTTTTATTTTCACTTGTTTTTTGATTATAGTAATTACTCTCGAATCCATGCATCGATGATTCTTCAATTATTTTGCATGAACTAGCTGAAAGAAAAGTGGCAATAACCAGTGATGGGGTTGCGATATTTTTTAAGAATGCTAAATAATTCATATTTCTAAAGTGCAATGATAGGTTGGTTCTTTTTATTCTAAAAAAAATTAATCTTTTGTTTTAATCTGGCCGCAAATTAAAACATATTTTGACTCTTCCTTTTTTATAATGGTAAGCTTCGTATTTAGTATTAATTCCAAAATATTCTCTCTCAAAGATTAAGAAATCCAATTACATTTTTGATGTTAGATTATCTGAAAAAGCTGATAAACAAAGCAATGTTTAAGAGTGTGACAATTCCACCAATGGCATAAAGCGTAAACTTAAACCGGGTAGAGTTTTTGTACTTGCCCATCACTTTTTCCGAAGAGGTTAAGTAAACCTGTAAAAAGATGGTAATAGGCAATTGAATACTTAGTATCATTTGCGATAGTATTAACCCTTTGAACGGATTGGAAATCAGAAATATGATTAAGAATGCAATGATCAATGAAATGGCAACTCCAAGGCGTGAGTGGTTGTCTTTAATGTCGTAAGGCTCTTTAAACATGCCGGCAAAAATGCTTCCTGCAGCCATTCCAGATGTGATTGTTGATGCAATTCCAGCAAAAAGAAGGGCTATGGCAAATACCACTGCCGCATGATTTCCCAATAAAGGTGTTAACAAATTTTGAGCCTGTTCAAGTTCTGAAACAGGAGTTTTCGTTTTAAAAAAAGTTGCAGCGGCCAACAAAATCATTGCACTGTTAATGGCCCATCCAATTAACATTGAAATCAATGTGTCGAAAAATTCGTATTTCAATTGCTTCTTTATCACTTTTTCTTCCTCGCGGTTCCATTGCCGACTCTGAATAATTTCAGAATGAAGGAATAAATTGTGGGGCATTACCACTGCTCCCAAAACACTCATAATCACAATCATCGAACCTTTAGGAAACGACGGTGTTACCCAACCTGAAACAGCACTATTCCAGTCTATAGAAACCAATGAGAGCTCGTATAAAAATGATAAACCAATAACCGATACAAACGCAATGATCCACTTTTCGATCATTCGGTACGTATTGGTAAACAGCATAATTAGCACAAAAATTGTCACCAACAGTGCACCTGCTCTGATAGGTATGTTTAGCAGCATGTTCAGCGCAATTGCACCCCCTAAAATTTCGGCAAGTGAGGTCGATATGGAAGCCAACATAGCCGATGAAAGTACGATTTTTGAATAACGGGGTTTCAAGTATATCGATGCTGCTTCTGACAAGCATAATCCTGTTGCAATGCCTAAATGCGCAACATTGTGTTGTAAAATAATCAGCATTATGGTTGAAAGTGTCACCATCCATAGGAGCGAATAACCATAATTAGCTCCTGCAGCAAGGTTCGAAGCCCAGTTCCCGGGGTCGATAAAGCCAATTGTAACTAATAATCCAGGGCCTATGAACTTAAAAATATCTAAACCACCATAGCGTGGCTTGTAATCTTTTCGGTCAATATTTTTTAGAAATCTGAACATATCAAAAACAAATCAAATTGGGTTAAAAATTTCAAACTATATAAGCTTGTACTGATCTATTTTGTTCAGCCTAATTTAATTGAAAACATTGATTTGTTAATAATTATTTTTTAAGCTAAAAGTGGATTGTAGGAAAATTCAGGGATGTCACGTGATCCATCCAATTTAAGTAGACTAATGAAAACAAAAAAAGGAACCAATTGCTTGATTCCTTTTTGTTTTGAGCCGAATCTCATCCGCGATAGCTATCGGGATCGAACTGAGAACCCCTTTGCTTATTTAGAATAAGAAACAGACTTTTTAAGAACATGAGCCGAATCTCAGATTCGAACTGAGGACCCCGAGATTACAAATCACGTGCTCTGGCCAACTGAGCTAATTCGGCAAAACCCATTTTTGCTTTTTTAGTATCCTTATCATCGTAGAGGCACTGGCCTCTATGATAGCTATCGGGATGAGCTAATTTGGCAAACTTTTTTTAAAATATTGAGCGGGAGACGGGATTCAAACCCGCGACCCTTAGCTTGGAAGGCTAATGCTCTATCGACTGAGCTACTCCCGCATCTAAAAGCTATTAGCTATCGGCTTATCGCTTTTTTGTGTGGGGAGAGCAGGATTCGAACCTACGAAGGCGTTGCCAATAGATTTACAGTCTACCCCATTTGGCCACTCTGGAATCTCCCCATTTTTTCAATATTTTAAGAACGTTTGGTTGAAAACAACCTTTTAAACTTGAGCCGAATCTCATCCGCGATAGCTATTGGGATCGAACTGATGACCCTTTCGCTTCTTTTGATAAGAAACAGACCTTTTTAAAACTTGAGCCGAATCTCAGATTCGAACTGAGGACCCCGAGATTACAAATCACGTGCTCTGGCCAACTGAGCTAATTCGGCAAGTGGGTAAGCTTACTGTGTCGCACCGCTCAACCGCGTATCCTTGCTGCCTTCCGACTCTGGGGAGGTTCAGCAGGAGCTGGTCGCACAGGACTTACCCGGCGACAAAAGTAGAAAAATTTGTATTACCACAAAATAAAATTTCAATCTCATGAAATTTTTTTCAAAACCCGGTTTTACTCACTGTTTGACATAGATCATATCTGCTTAAAAATGGTATATTTGCCGCTGTTCAACTAATACAAATTTTTTTTAACCATGGAATCTAATAAAAATCTTTTCTGGAATAAAGCCATGTTTTGGGGCTTTATTGTTGCTCTGGCATCGATGATTATGACAACAATCTTCTATGTTACCGATAATATGATGTCGTCAGTAAAAGGGATAATTGAAATTGCATTTTATGTGGCGGGTATCGTATTATGCACTCTCGCATTCAAAAAAACACTTGAGGAAGATGAACCATTCCCATACAGCAGGGCATTAGGATTAGGTGTGGCAACCATGTTGTTTGCCTCAATTATTTTGGCCGTTTTCAATTTTGTGCTTTTCAAGTTTATCGATCCTAATTTGATTGAAGAGACGTTGCAATTAACTGCCAATACTTTGATGGATAAAGGATTTGACGAAGATATGGTTGCTCAGCAAATTGATCTTCAACGTAAATTCACAACCCCTGCAATTTTATCATTAGGAGCTGTTTTTGGTGGGGTTTTGTATGGTTTGATCATTTCTTTGGTTACTTCAATTTTCCTTCAAAAGAAAGATAAGGACTCTTTTTCAGCAGCAATGAACGAAATTGACGACGAAGAATAACTGTTATTAATATGGATTTATCTATTGTAATACCTCTTTTCAACGAAGAAGAATCGCTTCCAGAATTGACATCGTGGATTGAAAGGGTAATGACAAATTACCAGTTTACCTATGAAATCCTGTTCATCGATGATGGAAGCAAGGATAACTCGTGGAATGTTATTAAAGAACTTTCTGAAAAGAACAAAAATATCAAAGGGTTTAGTTTTCAGCGTAATTGTGGTAAATCAGCTGCCCTTCATGTGGGGTTTCAACATGCAAATGGCGATGTAGTGATTACAATGGATGCCGATTTGCAAGATAGTCCCGATGAAATACCGGAACTTTACCAAATGATTAATGAGGATGGTTTTGACCTGGTATCGGGGTGGAAAAAAGTAAGACATGACCCAGTTCTGTCTAAAAATCTTCCGAGCAAATTCTACAACTGGACTGTTAGGCGCATGACCCACATTAAACTTCACGACATGAACTGCGGGCTAAAAGCTTACAAAAAACGTGTAGTGAAAAGTATTGAAGTGTATGGCGATATGCACCGGTTTATTCCGGTTTTAGCTAAATGGGCTGGCTTTAAAAATATTGGAGAGAAAGTGGTTAAACATCAGGAACGGAAATATGGCGTCACCAAATTTGGGTTGGAACGTTTTATTCGTGGACCGCTTGATCTTATTTCAGTAATGTTTATTTCGAAATTTGGGAAACGGCCCATGCACTTTTTTGGTGTATTGGGATCGTTAATGTTCTTTATTGGCTTTGTTGCTGCTGCATTTGTGGGCATTCAGAAATTACTGGCTGTGCAACAACATATTCCTGCACGGTTGGTAACCGATAATCCTTATTTCTATATTGCACTTACAGCCATGATTATTGGAGTTCAGCTTTTCCTTGGTGGGTTTATTGCCGACTTGGTTTCACGAAATTCAGCCGACAGAAATAAATACCAAATTGCAGAAACAATTTAATTGTTAACCAGATATACTAAAAAAGGTGCCTTAAGGCACCTTTTTTTATTCTTTTTTTCCTGCAACAATTTCGAGTATTTCCTCTTTTTGCAGGTATTTGATTGCTAAATCTCTTATTTCTTCTGGTGTAATATTTCTAAGTACATAAACGAAATTGTTATAATGATCATAGTCGAGGTTGGCTTCAATCAATGTTTTTAAACTTCCTGAGAGAGCAAAAACGCCATCGAAACTGCGCAAGGTTTCGCCAAGCAGATAATTCCGAACCACCGTTAATTCTTCGTCTCCAACCAATTCTTGTTGTAACCGTTCAATTTCAAAGTAGATTTCTTTCAAGGCTGCTTCGCAAACATCGGTGCCCACTTCGGTACTAATGGTGAAGTAAGCGGCATTGGGCATGGCATAAATTCCAGCACCAATCCCATATGTATAACCTTTGTCTTCGCGAATATTGGTCATCAATCGGGACCCAAAATATCCACCAAGAATGGTAGCTAAAATTGATAGTCCCTGAAAATCTGGATGTTCACGGTTTACCACTAGTTTTCCCATGCGGATAGCTGATTGCAGAGCATCAGATTTCTCAATGAAATGGACTCTTTCGGTTGCAGGAGAAGGTTCAAAGCTAAAAGCTTGAATGGGGTGTTTTGAAACAAAATTCTGCTGTCCGAAATAATTGTCGAGCAAAGTTTTAAGTTCATCGGAATAGTTGCCGGCAACCACAATTTTACACTTTTGAGCAGTGTAATTTTCACGGTGGAAACGCACAAAATCTTCTCTGTTCAATAAATCATAGTCTTCTATTTTGTTTGAGTTGCTATAAGGATGATCTACTCCAAATAACGACTGGGAAAACTTCTTTTGAGCAAGGGTTTTTACCTTATTGTTTTCGATCAGAAATTGTTGCTTTTTCTTGGTAATCTGCGATTTGATCTCTTTTTTAGGAAATGTGGGGTTCAGCATCACACTGGCAGTAACTTCAAGTATTTCAGGAAGATATTTGTTCAACGTAAGGATCGACACATTGCCAAATTGCTGATCGGCATTGAGCTGAAGATAAGCTCCGCGGTAGTCGAAAATTTCGGCAATTTCCTGTGCTGAATACTTTTCAGAACCTTGATTCATAAAGGTATTGGTTAATCCGGCAATCAAGTTTTTAGGCTGGTACCATGTTCCTGCCTCAAAAGTAAAATCGATTTTTACCAGTTCCTGACTTCCTGTGTTGATTCCCCAAACCGGAATCCCATTTGAAAGGTGCCATTTTTCTGGAAGAACAAAACTAATGTTCGATATTTCGTTGGTAAATGGTGGTTCTATTCGGTTGATCATCGTTTTTTCTTGTAATAAAGGGTTGAACAATTGGTCTTTTGAAATAGTTTTGTTGCCACATTGCTAATTCTTTCAGAAGTTACTTCGTGGTAAAATTGGTATTGTTTGTTAATTAAATCAGCATCTCCAAGTAGTTCAAATGTGGCCAGTGCCATGGCTTTGTTCAAGTAGCTGATTTCGGAATAAACCAAATTTGCTTCTACTTTATTAATTACTTTTTGCAATTCAACTGTCGGAATTTGTTCGTTTTTCATCTTTTCCAACTCTTCCCAAACGGCTTTTTCTGCTTGCTCAAAAGTTACACCTTCAATTAATTTTCCGGCAATAGTGAACAATCCAGGGTCATTATCGCCCGATATATAGGCATCGAGTTCACCAAACAGTTGCTCTTCAATAATAAGCCTCCGATATAACCTCGACGAATTTCCGTTTGAAAGAATATCTGAAATCAAGTCGGTAGTGTAGTAATCAGAACTCATTTTTTCTGACATGTGGAATGATATGTAAAGCCCGTCGAATGGGACATTTCGCTCTACTGTTAGTTCGCGGTATTCGGTTTGAATTGGTTCTTGTGGAAGGTTTCGTACCGGAACATTACGCCTTGGAATTTCACCAAACCACTTTTCAACCATTTTGAAAATATCTTCAGCTTCAACATTTCCAGCAACTACAAGCACTGCATTGTTTGGTGCATAATGTTTAAAGAAAAACTCTTTTACATCGTTAAGTGTGGCATTTTCTATGTGCGAAATTTCCTTTCCAATGGTTGGCCAACGATAAGGGTGAACTTTGTAAGCCAATTCTCGTACCAGCGGATAAACATCGCCATAAGGTTGGTTCAAGTACCGTTGTCTGAACTCTTCGATTACCACGTTTTGCTGCACTTCGAAGCTCTTTTTGCTGAAAGCTAGTTCCAACATGCGATCTGATTCGAGCCAAAAACCTGTTTCAATATTTTCAGCCGGAAGGGTAAGGTGGTAATTGGTTATGTCGTTGGTTGTGAAAGCGTTGTTTTCTCCTCCTACTTTTTGCAATGGCGTGTCGTAATCCGAAATGTGTTTTGATCCTCCAAACATGAGGTGTTCAAAAAGATGGGCAAACCCGGTTTTAGAAGGATCTTCGTCGCGCGCACCCACATCGTAAATTACATTGATTGCAGCCATAGGTGTAGAGCGGTCTGTGTGAACAATCACCCGTAATCCGTTAGATAATGTATGTTTTTCGAATTTTATCATATGTATAAAAAGTCAAATGTGAATAGAAAATGAGCATTAATAAAAGGAAAAATTGTTGATCACTAAAGTCCATACGCTAAAAGGCGTTCGTATGCTTCATAGTATTCGTCCAACAGGGTTTCGATGATTTTGTTCACTGGTTTTATTTCGTTGATGAATGATGCTGACTGGCCAATTTCAAGTTCCCCCTCAATTAGATCGCCCTCAAACATGCCTTTTTTTGCGCGACCTTTTCCAAGTAGTTCTTTCAACTCATCAATATTGGCACCTCTAAGTTCGGCTTCTTCAACTTTTTTATAGAACTCATTTTTAATTAATCGGACTGGAGCAAGTTGTTTCAACATTAGTTTGGTGCCGCCTTCGCCAGTTGCAATAATTGATTTTTTAAAGGATTCGTGTGCCGATGATTCAATAGATGCGGCAAACAATGAACCGATCTGAACCCCGTCGGCACCTAGTGAGATGGCAGCCAACATTTGCGATCCGGTTGCAATTCCTCCTGCAGCAATCAATGGGAGCGAGGTCGCTTTTCTTACTGACGGGATGAGTGAAATTGTTGTTGTTTCTTCACGGCCTTCGTGGCCACCGGCTTCAAAACCTTCGGCAACAATTGCATCAACTCCTGCTTGTTCCGATTTTTCGGCAAACTGGGCACTCGAAACTACATGTGCTACTTTAATGCCATGATCGTGCAAAAAGCCAGTCCATTTTTTTGGACTTCCAGCTGAAGTGAAAACAATTTTTACACCTTCAGAAACGATAACATCCATTAGTTTTTCCTGCTCGGGGTAGAGCAAAGGAACATTTACCCCAAATGGTTTTTGAGTGGCAAGCTTTGTTTTGCGGATGTGTTCCTGTAATATTTCGGGGTGCATCGATCCGGCCCCCAACAGACCTAAGCCACCGGCATTGCTAACCGCCGAAGCGAGTTCCCAACCGCTGCACCAAACCATTCCACCTGAAATAATTGGTAATTCGATCCCAAAAAGATTGTTTATTCGTTCCATCATAGTTAAACGTGAAAGTGCAAAATTAAGAATATTGTTTAGTGGAGATAATTTATTCACAAAGAGTTCAATCCAAATGTCAAAAGATAAGATGAAAATTAACCCGATTCAAATTTGAAATGAGATCGTTAGAAAAGAGAAACACCCAACCCCTAAGTCGCATGACTACAGGAGCATGGGTGTCTACAAACCTAATTAACTAATAAAATATTTTGTGGCTTAAATACCTTCAAAATTTATTTCCTTTTTTAAGTCTTTCAATGTAAACGAAATTTGTAGTCTTTACACCGACCTTTTTGGAATTTGAGTGCAATTTACAATTTTCTTTTGCTTTTTTTCTCTTCTCGAACATCAAAAAATTTAATTAGTGTATTTTTTACCCTAATGTTAACTGTTTGATTTTAAAATCGAACTGTATGACATTTATTCAGTGTCTATTTGAAGAATTATATGAGTGTTAGATTTCAATAAAAAGTATTGAATGGATTTGATTTTTCTACTTGTTAGTATCGTTTTTTCTCTGGTGATCATTGTGAAACGCTATCTGTTTTCATGAACAAGCAACGCACATGAAATGGACGTAAACTAACGGCAGAATTCAAAATTGCAATTTGATTCGGGACACAGAAAATTTTTAAATATTTAAGTTGAATCTGGTTCTGATCAAATATATCGATAACTATTTCGTTTTCCGTTTTTGTTCTTTACATTTGAAAGGAATGATGGAATGGAGGAGAAGAATTAAGGATGTTCAATTTAAATCGTAACAACTATTATAATGAAACTCAATCCTCTTTTAATCGGTCTCATATTGATAATTAATACATCGTGTTCATTATGGGCCAACGATCAAATTTTTGAAACTGATGCAATAATCGTTGACCATAATTGCACAAAAATTACCGATGTCCCGGTTCAATATATTGAAAGTGCTAAGGAAAAGCTGATAATAGCTTATGGCCACACTTCACACGGAAGCCAATTAACCTATGGAATGGGTGAGCTTGATGCATTTATGCACCGAAATGGTTCGCCCGAAGGATTGTACAAATACAATAACGAAGGTAGTGATGGAGCTCTTGCTTTGCGCGATATGCCGTTTGAAGATGCTTATGATTTGGGTAATCCCGATTTTACTTCGTGGGCGTCGGCAACCCGAAAATACCTTGAGAAAAGTGCCACGGTAAATGTAATCATGTGGTCGTGGTGTGGTCAGGTTGGTTGGGCTTCGAACAGCGATATCGATTACTATTTGCAGTTAATGACTGCTTTGGAAACCGATTTTCCGACTGTAAAATTTGTTTACATGACTGGTCATCTCGATGGTTCGGGGGTAGATGGGACAACAAATCAGAACAACAATAAAATCCGTAACTACTGCAACCAGTACAAAAAAATATTGTTCGATTTTGCTGACATCGAAAGCTTTGACCCCGACGGAAAGGTTAATTATATGGAGCTAAAGGCAAACGACAACTGCGATTACGATAGTGATAACGATGGAAATTTGGATAAAAACTGGGCAACTGCCTGGCAAGAAAGTCATGTACAGGATAAAGATTGGTACTATTGCGATGCTGCCCACAGTCAGCCATTAAACGGGAACAGGAAAGCCTATGCTGCTTGGCATTTGTTTGCTCGTTTGGCTGGTTGGCAAGCTTCCAATACCGGTAATAAAGAGCTTTCTGAAATTGGTAATCCTCAAAAACTGGAGTGTACAATAAATAATGGGGTTTGTACCTTAAAATGTAGTCAAAAAGAGAAGGTTTCAACTGTACGTTTTTATTCGCTTTCGGGACAAGTAATCCATAGTGAAAAGATCAACAGAGAATTGCAGCAAAGCGAAGATATTTCGGTCAATTTAACTAAATTTGCTCCTGCGTTATTGAACAAATTCTTGATTGTGCAATTGAATGGCAATAAAAATTCATTGTCGACAAAAATATATTTCAAATAGAAAATGGTAATTAAAGGCAACTATATAATAAAGAACAGTCAGTTGTTAAAAACTGATGAGATTGCAAATTCAGGCAATCCTGAAAAAACTGTTTACGAAGTACTTCGCATTATCGATGGTATTCCTCTGTTTTTTGAAGAACATTTTGAACGACTGCTTCATTCCTGCGAGTTGATAGAAAAAAGTATAAAAATTAGTGCACCCAATTTATTTGATCAGCTGGTAGAATTGAGCATCAAAAACGACTTTCCGTTTGGTAATGTTGTATTAAAAGTTTTGTTTGAAGGCGATACTACCGACTTGCTGATTCATTTTATCCACCATTCTTATCCTACCGAAAATGAGTATCAAAATGGGGTAGAAGTCGGTTTTCTTGAAGGAGAAAGATTGAATCCAGAAGCGAAAATAATACATGCCTCAATTCGTGAAAAGGCCAATCAGATTATTGCAGACACTGGGGTTTATGAAGTGATGCTGATTGATAATAATCAGAAAGTTACTGAAGGTAGCAGGTCCAATTTTTTCTTCATAAAGAAAAATTCGCTCTACACATCTCCGTTATATAAAGTTTTAAAGGGGGTTACCCTTACCAAAGTTTTGGATATAGCCATTGACAAAGGAATTCATGTTCATTTTGAAATGATTGATTTACATGAGCTTTCACAGTTCGATGCGATGTTTATTTCGGGTACTTCGCCTCAAATAATTGCAGTTGCAAAGGCTGGTAAATTAACATTCGATATGCATAATCAGCTGATAATTACTATTACTGACGAATATCAAAAACTGGTTGATGACGATATTGCTCAAAAAAAGAGGCAATTAAGCCGAAGTTAGAAATCGATAGGAAATAGGGGCGTGGCTCGTATGCTTCATTTTTTAGATTTATACCCAAAATGATGAAACGGGTATGACTTTGAATCGGATAAGACTAAATTTGCATATGCGATTCCAATGGTTATTTGAAACAACCAGTGTTGAAAACAATTTATTTTCGGATGAAACCAATCGTGTTATTCGTTCTGCTCATTGTTCTAAAGATGAATTCCTTTTCTCAAGACAATTCATCGTTAAAATTCATTTTTGTTCCTCATCCACGATCAGAAGATAAAGTGAATGAGAGTGTTCTTCCCGGAATTGCATCCATTGATTTTGCTAAATATGATGTGACAATGCTTGGAGGAGACATTACTTATTCAACAAGTAAGAATAGCGCTACCTTATCGTATTGCGATCGACTTTTCGACCTTAAAAACCCCAATACATTGTGGGGTTTAGGAAACCATGATGTTGAAAGTGGGAACCGAGATCTTATAAGTGAATTTACCGGACGTGACAGTTACTATTCGTATTACCGCGACAAGGTTACATTTTTGGTTCTTGATGCCGAGCTTGATGCCGAGGGTTTTAAACGCACTTTCATTAAAGGAGATCAGCTTCAATTGGTTAAGAATGTATGTGATACAATTTCAGATTCAAATTTTCTTATCCTTCTTCATTCTCGTTTTATTTGGATGATTAATAACGAATATTTTACGGCAAAGCTTGCCGATTCCATTGCTGCAAGTTCAAGATCGATGGACACTACAAATTTCTATTCTGAAATATATCCATTACTGCAAAAGGTGAAAGCACGAGGAATTCAGGTTAAGGTTTTTGGTGGCGATAAATCGAAAATGAACATTGCTATTCTCCCGAAGACAGCATCACTTTCTATGCGGCAATAATGGCACCCGAATTTGCCGATAGTGTTAATAGTGTGATTGTTGTGAACTATGATGTTTTAAGCAAAAAAATTGATTGTGAGTTTGTTACATTGGCTAAAATAAATGAAGGAAATCAAGTTGGTGTTATCGCAAATAGCGATTTAGGCGAACAAGCTACTTTGACGGTTTGGCCGACTTCGTTTTCAAAACAAATTAGTATTCAGTTCTCAGCACATAATACTGAAAATGTAACCCTCAAAATTTATTCTGTCAATGGTCAGCTATGCCAGTCGATTAAATGTAAATCAAATGAAGAACAATTCGTTAACTTAAATAGATCGGGTGTTTATTTTGCTAAAGTGTTTTATAATAATTCTGTTCAAGTAAAGAAGTTTGTCGTTCAATAAAGCAGGAGAACAGATTTTACCTTTGGGCAATATTTTTCAAAAAATGGCTCAACTTAAAAAATATTTTTTTCTTTAAAGTTGATTCAATCAATTTTCAGGGTAAAAGATATTTTCTGAAAATTGGAGTATAAATGGTTGATTGTTTGTTGTTTCTGATTTGATAGATTGCCGCTTGTGCTCTGGTTTTTTGTGTTTAAATTCATTTTCACGATCACCAATTTTCTACGATAGTTATATTCAAAAAATGAAGGAATTAATTTTTGTAGTAATTTTCACGTGGGTAAACAATATTCTTTCTTAAAAAAATAACAGAACACACCTATGAAGAAACTTTTTTTTGCTGTACTTCTACTTTCTTCGGTAGTTGTTTCGGCTCAAGACTTAGTGATTTTGCACACCAACGATTTGCACTCTCATCTAAACGGGTTATCTCCCGAGTTAGAATACACACCATTGATTTCAGATAATGATCCAACGTTGGGTGGTTTTGCTCGTATTGGCGGTTTTATAAAATCTGAAAGGGAAAAACAGGGCGATAAATTGCTGGTGGTAAATTCCGGCGATTTTCTGATGGGAACTTTTTTCCAAACCCTCGAAACAAGTGAAGGGTTTCAATTGAACCTTATGAAAAAAATGGGATACGATTTTGTTTCTGTTGGGAACCATGAATTCGACTTTGGACCTAACCAGTTGGCTGCTATAATCAAAAACTCAAAGAGTAATGGCGAAATTCCACAACTGCTGCTATCGAACTATAAATCAGCTGAAACAGATGATCAAAACCTGAAAGCGTTAATAAATGATGAAACGATTCTTCCGTATAAAGTGATTGAAAAGAATGGTCATCGCATTGGCATTTTTGCGCTGGTTGGAATTGATGCCATGGAGTCGGTTCCCTCTAAATATGGAGTGAAATTTTACGATCCGATTAAAACAGCCAAAACAACTGCACAATTTTTAAGGAAAACCGAGAAAGTAGATTTGGTAATGGTGCTGTCGCATTGTGGTGTTAAAAAGAATGACAATGGCGAATGGTATGATGAAGACATTGAACTTGGAGAAAAGGTTTCGGATATAGATTTGATCATTAGCGGACATTCACATACGATTTTAAAAGAAGAGTTAAAAGCAGGAAACGCAATTGTGGTTCAAGCTGGCGAATTGGGAAAACATGTTGGGCGTGTCGAAGTCAGTTTTCTTCCAAACGGGAAACCCGATATTCATTACACCTTATTGCCTATGGACGATCAAATTGCTGCCGATGCTGAAATTCAGCAGCTTATTGACGCAAAAATCCCTATTTTAGAAAAGAATATCCTTTCACAATTTGATATTTCATATTCCAAACCTGTTGTCGAAACGTCGTTTGAGTTGTTTATGGACGAGAAAAACCCAATTCCAAGCAATCTCGGTCCGCTGGTTGCCGATGCAATTTATTCTCAATTGAACTCAACAGCAAGTCGTAATGTTGATGTAGCCATGGTTGCAGCTGGGGTAATCCGTTCTAATTTTTTTGTTGGAAAAACTGGAGCACAATCGATAAACGATATATTTAATGTAATGCCTTTGGGTGAAGGGTTCGACGATATTCCCGGAAATCCTTTGGCAAAGATTTATATTACAGGTGGTGAATTTAAAAAGGTGCTTGAACTGATATTGGCTGTCTATCCAAAAAAAACCAGTTATTTTCTATATTTCTCGGGTGCAGAAATTGATTATAACCCTGACAAAGGTTTGTTTTCTAAAATATCGGCCATACGTATTGGCAACAAAGACAAGGGTTACACCACTCTCGACATTTCGAAAAAAAGCAAGCAGCTGGTGAGTATAGCTGCAAATGCTTACATGATTGGCTTCTTTGGAAATTTGAAAAAAATGAGTTTTGGACTTGTGAATGTACAGCCCAAAAATGCCGATGGTTCACTGGTTGAAAATGACAATTTTTTAGTTGATTTTAATCCTGAAATTGAAGGAATACAGGAAGCAAAAGAATGGTTGGCTTTGTACAACTACGTTTCATCTTTTTCCGATACGAATGGAAACGGAATCCCCGATATCCCTGAAGGGTATCGGAAAAAGCATAATCCAATGTTTATTAAGCAATAGGTTATCAATAAAACGAGGCTGTTCAATCAATTTGAACAGCCTCGTTTGCAGAAAAAGCAGGATTGTTTCCAACACCTTGCACGTTTATACTTTAAAATTCATTTTCATGTTCATTGAATACATGCGCCCGGTCATATTTGGAGCAACATCGATTTTCGAATTGTTAAGCAAATGAATGGCGTAGGCCGATGCATCTCTGTTTGTCGATTGGGTTTTAACCACTTTTAATGTGCCATCCGGTTCAATGGAGAAGATCACATTTACGTTGTCCTCAATTTTTTTTATGTCGTTCACGTAAAGATAATTTCCAGTGCGATTTAAGTCGATGCTGAATTTTTGATTGATCATCGTTTTTAGATCCTTCTTGCTATCAGCTAAACCTTTGTTGTGAACTTTTGCACTTACGGCAATGATTGATAAGCTTATTAATGCGATTGCGATAAAGAGTTTAATTGTTTTCATGACTATTTTTTTATTATTTGATTGAATTCGCATGTAAATTCTGATCTGTGATTGTTTGTGTTTGTAACGAACATGCTCGCTTCATGACTTCTTGTTAAAATTTTTTTGTGTTTTCTTTTGTGTTTTCAGTGAATATGACACTTGAACCCATCAAAAGTTACAGGTCTAATTGTTTGAAACCCACCAATGGCGGGCATTTTGCGGTCAATTGCTGTAAACTGTCGGTAAAACGAGTAACTTTTTTTAGAGGTGGAGTTCGCAAGCGTGTTAATAATTGTATTCAAGCTTCATTAAAGCCCGTTGAATAGAATTTACTAAATTGTAACTTTAGTTTTTGCACCATTGAGATTATGACAGATAATCAGTGTTTTTTGAACATAAGAAATAGAACATGAGAGAATTAATCATTTTTGGAATCTTAAGTTTGCCAATTATTTTTATCTCGTGGCGAACGTTATTTAATTTGAAAAATCATGGTTTTTACCGTTTCTTCAGTTGGGAATGTATACTTTGGCTTTTTATCTCAAATGTGAGGTATTGGTTTCGCGATCCATTAAGTATCATGCATTTACTGTCGTGGATATTTCTCCTGTTTTCAGTTTATCTGATTATTTCAGGCGTTTTAAAAATGAAAAGTGCGGTGAAATCAGAAAAGAGAAGTGATGAAAAATCACTTTATGAATTTGAAAAGACTTCGGAATTAATTGACACAGGTATTTTTAAGTACATCCGTCATCCATTGTATTCTTCCTTGCTGTTTTTGACTTGGGGTATTTGTTTCAAGAATGCAACCCTTTTATTGTTGGTAGTATCTTTATTGTCATCGTTTTCCCTTTATGTTACAGCAAGGTTCGATGAAAAGGAGTGTATTCAATTCTTTGGCAATAAGTATAGGGAATATATGAAGCGGAGCAAAATGTTTATTCCTTTTTTACTTTAAAACAGCGGAAATGCTTTTCGCACTGTACTTGTAATTTTTTAGAGTTAAACTGTAGTTGTTGTTATAAAGA
>Ga0209373_10002081_pt1 | contig 21057 bp, 22 predicted proteins | sample Higcelweek5metaG_FD_187173 | JGI IMG/M metagenome (GOLD analysis project Ga0209373, IMG submission 187173) | Freshwater pond sediment microbial communities from the University of Edinburgh, under environmental carbon perturbations - High... | ecosystem: Environmental > Aquatic > Freshwater >... | reverse complement strand
TGTGAATCTCGTCGATAAAAAGAATCACATTGTTGACTTTGGCCAGCTCATTAAGAATCGCTTTCATTCGTTCTTCAAATTGACCACGATATTTTGTGCCGGCAACAATTGATGCTAAATCGAGTGCAACAACTCGCTTTTCAAAAAGAACCCGAGAGACCTTTTTTTCTATAATACGAATAGCTAATCCTTCAGCAATTGCTGATTTTCCAACACCAGGTTCTCCAATTAAGATTGGGTTATTTTTTTTTCTGCGGCTTAAAATTTGGGCAATTCTTTCAATTTCTTTGTCTCGACCAACAATTGGATCCAGACTTCCTTCTTCTGCAGCTTTAGTAATATCAATCCCAAAATTATCTAGCACAGGTGTTTCTGATTTTCCCGGTGTCGATTGAGATGGAGTATTCCCTGAAGTTGGTTTATGTGAAAAGAAGTCATTTGAATCATCGTCGCTATCGCCAGGCATATCAGATCTAGCCTCCGTTTGGCGTTGATGGTGTTCCATTAACCTTGATCTTACGGTTTTATAACTCAATTCAAAATCGCTAAGAATCTTGGATATCAACGATTTATCATCTTTCAATAACGCAAGAAGTAGATGACCTGTATTTATTGTACTACTACCCATAGAACGAGCTTCAAGATAAACCAATTTCAAAGATTTTTCGGCTGCTCCAAGTAATTGAACCGAAGCATTTACATCTAAAATTTTGTCGGCTTTAATCTCATTTTCAACAGCTCGTTTCAAATCGTTTAAATCAACTCCAATCTGTGTCATTATATCAATAGCAACACCTTCGCCATCGCGTAATATTCCTAAAAATATGTGTTCCAGACCAATATAGTCATTCCCCATTCTTATTGCCTCTTCTCGGCTATAGGTAAGAACATCTTTTATCTTTGGTGAAAATTTTGAATCCATATCTACTTAAAATAATTTTTGATCTAAAAAGAGTGACTAATATACACTATTTTCTATTTAGATTAAATCAGCGAGCCCAATGAAAATTAAGATTGTTGAAAGATTAGGCAACTATGTTAATTTTTTAAACATTTGCAATTGAGATTAACCTTTAAAAAATGGTATTTTTGTATTTTTAAAAACTTTTTTTGAGACTTAACGAAAAGATTATTCTAATGTCTGAGAACGAAAAAATTTTAAAGGTTAATATTGAAGAGCAAATGAAATCGGCATATATCGATTATTCGATGTCGGTTATTGTTGCGCGTGCGTTGCCCGATGTACGCGATGGTTTTAAACCTGTTCATAGAAGGGTTTTGTTCGGAATGAGCGAACTTGGCAACGTTTCCAACAAACCTTATAAAAAATCAGCAAGAATTGTTGGAGAAGTTTTGGGTAAATATCACCCTCATGGAGATTCATCTGTCTATGGAACAATGGTTAGGATGGCCCAAGAGTGGTCAATGCGTTATCCTCTAGTCGATGGGCAAGGAAACTTTGGATCTGTAGATGGCGATAGTCCTGCTGCAATGAGGTACACTGAAGCCCGATTGTCAAAAATTGCAGAAGAAACGCTTGCCGATTTAGAAAAAAATACGGTTGATTTTCAGCCAAACTTCGACGAATCACTTAAAGAACCAACAGTTTTACCAACTCGAATTCCAAATTTGCTCGTAAATGGCACTTCTGGTATTGCAGTTGGAATGGCAACAAATATGCCTCCTCACAACCTTGCTGACACAATTGATGCAACAATTGCCTATATAAATAATAATGAGATCGAAATTGATGATCTTATAGATATTATAAAAGCACCTGATTTTCCTACAGGCGGTATTATATATGGTTATCAAGGTGTAAGAGACGGCTATCATACCGGAAGAGGACGAATTGTTGTTCGGGGAAAAGCTCACATTGAAACTACAGAACATGGACGCGAGAAAATAATCATTACTGAAATTCCTTATCAAGTTAATAAGGCAGAATTGATTATGAAGATTGCCGACTTGGTCAATGACAAAAAAATTGAAGGTATTTCAAATGTAAACGATGAGTCGGATAGGAGTGGAATGCGCATTGTTATCGACATCAAAAAAGATGGAATATCAAACGTTGTTTTAAATAAGCTTTATAAAGACACTCTTCTGCAATCATCGTTTGGGGTAAACAGTATTGCTTTGGTAAATGGAAGACCTAGATTACTGAACCTGAAACAATTGATAAAATACTTTGTTGAGCATAGACATGACGTTGTTATCCGTAGAACTCAATTTGAATTAGATCAGGCTGAAAAAAGAGCCCACATTTTAGAAGGTTTAATAATTGCCAGCGATAATATTGATGAAGTTGTAGCAATAATCCGCTCATCGAGCAATACAGATCAAGCCAGAGAACGGTTAATGGAACGATTCACATTAGATGATATTCAGGCTAGAGCAATTGTTGAAATGAGATTAAGACAATTAACTGGCCTCGAGCAAGATAAGCTTAGAGCTGAGTATAATGATTTACTTAAACTTATCGAACACTTAAAAGAAGTGTTAGCTAATGTTGAACTTCGGATGAATATCATTAAGGAAGAGCTCCTCGAAGTCAAAAATGCATATTTTGATGAGCGAAGAACCGAAATAATTCCTAATGCAGAAGAATTTAACCCTGAAGACTTTTATGCCGACGAGGAAATGTTAATCACAATTTCACATCTTGGCTATATTAAAAGAACTCCTTTAACCGAATTTAGAACACAAGGAAGGGGAGGAGTTGGTTCAAAAGGAGGAACAACGCGTGATGAAGATTTCCTTGAACACATGTTCTCGGCCACCATGCACAATACATTATTATTATTTACAGAAAAAGGGAAATGTTTCTGGGTTAAAGTTTACCAAATACCCGAAGGATCAAGAACATCTAAAGGAAGAGCGATTCAGAATTTATTGAACATTGAGCAAGACGACAAGGTTATGGCTTACATAAATGTCAATAAACTAGACGATAGCGATTATATTAATAATAACTATATAATATTGTGTACCAAAAACGGTGTAATAAAGAAAACATCGTTAGAAGCATACTCCCGACCACGTCAAAATGGAGTAAATGCAATTACAATCAGAGAAGGAGACCAACTGCTTGAGGCCAAAATGACAAGTGGCAATCATGAAATTATGTTGGCTATTAAATCTGGTAAAGCTATCAGATTCAACGAAAGCACTGTTCGTGCAGTAGGACGAACAGCTTCAGGTGTTCGTGGTATTTCTCTTGCAGAAGGAGATGAAGTAATTGGCATGATATCTGTAATAGACCAATCTGAAGAAGTTATGGTAGTTTCTGAGAATGGATACGGGAAACGTTCTAGCATTGAAGACTACAGAGTTACGAACCGTGGTGGTAAAGGTGTCAAAACAATCAATGTTACCGAAAAAACTGGCAAACTTGTTGCGATTAAGAGCGTTACTGATAATGATGATCTAATGATCATTACCGAAAATGGAATGACAATACGGCTTGCTGTAAACTCAGTCCGACTTATGGGTAGAACTGCACAAGGAGTAAAACTCATCAACTTAAGGGAGAATTCCACAATTGCGTCTGTAGCTAGAGTTAGTCAAAGTGAAGATATTGAGGAAATTGGTGAAGTAATCGAAAATACTGAGAGTAACGATATTGAAGAAAATAATTCAGCAGAATAAATGTTAATATTATATCTATCAATTTAATAACAAACAAAGTAAATTCAATAAAACAATGAAAAAAGTAGTAACATTATTATCCTTCTTGATTGTTGCAACTTTTTCCTTTGCGCAAAAAGGAAAGGTAACAACTGCGATAAGCTATAAAGATGCTGGAGAAATCCAAAAGGCTTATGATGCAATTCAAGAAGCTATTGATCCAAACAATGTAAAAGCTGAGAAATCAATACCTTGGCCTAGAACATGGGAAGTGAGAGGTCAAATATTTCAGGAAATGTATAAAAAGGGTATTTCCAACATAGTTGCTGAACCTCTTTTTAGCTCTTATGATTCATACATGAAAGCCATCGATTTAGATGTTGAGAAAAAATACACAAAAAGCATTATTATTGATCTAACTTTTTTACAAACAGATTTATCAAATTATGCTGTAACATGTTATGAAAATCAAAAGTTCGATGTTTCGCTCGAATGTTTTGAAAAACATATGGCAATATCTCGGCTTCCAATCATGATTGAAGGCGCAAAAGTTGCAGTTGTGGATACGGCTATAATTTACAATGCTGGTTTAGCTGCATTTAAAGCAAAAAACTGGGATAAATCTATTCAATATTTCACTCAGTCGGCAAAAAACAATTACAATGGTTCAGCCTGTTATCACTTTGCATATCAAGCATATCAAGCAAAAGGAGATACATTGAGTTCTTTGAATTTATTAAAAGAAGGATTTCAATTGTACCCAAGTGATGAAGTAATGTTAGTCGAGATTATAAATTTCTACATCAGCAAAGGAAAATCTGATGAAGCAATAAAATATATTGATTTAGCAATTTCAGAAAAACCTGAAAATATTTCGTTATTTACCGCAAAAGGTGCAATGCTTGAAAAAATGGGCGACCCAGAGGGTGCTATTTCAATGTACAAACAGGCAATTGAAAAAGACAGCACACAATTTACACCATACTACAACTTAAGCGTAATTTATTATAACAGAGGTGTTGAAGTAATTAATGCTGCAGGTGCCATTCCTCCAAGTCAAACAGATAGATATAATGCTGAAATGGAAAAAGCAAAAGATCATTTTAGGAATTCATTGCCATATATAGAAAAAGCATATTCTATCGATTCTTCAGAAATTGCAATTATGGAATCCTTAAGAACCATCTATTATCGTTTACAAATGAATGATAAATACATGGAAATGAACAAAAAAATTCAGAGCTTAAAACAATAGAAATATAAAAAAGCCGACAACATTGTCGGCTTTTTTTATATCCACAAAAATTACATAATATCAATTATAAGACAGACAGGAAAAATAATAAATTGTCTTTTACTAAGTCTAATTCGTAATCAAATACGGTTTAGATTCATTATTATTTACCAGGTATTGATCGTTTAATATATTCGGAGTAATCTTTTAATATAGGCTGATATTCTTTATGAAATAATGAACTCGAAATTACAAAATCAGCAGTTGAACGATTTGTGGCAGTTGGTATATTATACAAAGCACTTATTCTTAACAAAGCTTTTACATCAACATCATGTGGCTGCGGCTGCATTGGATCCCAGAAGAAAATAACTATATCAATTTGTTTCTCAGCTATTCTAGCACCAAGTTGTTGATCTCCACCAAGTGGACCAGATTTTAACTTAACAACTTCAGGTGGAATTACCCCATTTTCCTCACATTTTTGTATTAATGTTTGTTCCACCATCGATCCGGTTGTTCCAGTGCAAACCAAAACATGAGGTGCCAATTCCTTCCAGTTATAAGCAACCCATTCAACCATGTCAGTCTTCCTATTATCATGGGCTACAATACCAATAGTTTTTTTCTTCATTTTAAATTCTTTCATGCGTATATATCTATTTTATTTTGCTATTTATTTGTTGTTGGATCGAAATCCGTTTCTTCGAACATCTATGCCTCGTCTCTTGGAACTCGTAGAGATTATACATATCCTTGTTGTGGCCGCATGCCATGCTCGTTTCATCAGCATTACGATTATTCTGTTCTCTTATATAAAAAATAGTTCAATAATTTGTAAACAACTATTCGCAAATTTGTTTAAAAATGTAACAAATACTGCCTTTTTTATAAACAAACTTATCATCTATTTTACATTTATCATATTTTTCCAAGTCATTCCAAATAATAACCTGCTTTAACATTTTTTTATAATCACTATTAGTCGAATATTTATTCAATTCATTAATTAGCTGATAAACATCACCTTCTTCAAATCTCTTAGCTCTCAAACTTTTGTAGGCTTTTGCTTTTCCAATCGTTAAAAAATAATGATCAACAGACTCGTATATCGTTTCATATTTTCTCATGAAAATCTTTTTTTCTCCTGAAATTCTAGATCCTAACTTTTGTGAATTTAAGTCTGATGATACAGATGTAATCCCAAATAAATTATTTCCTTCTAATGCAAACCTTGATTGTCCCCATCCCGATTCAAGCGCAGCCTGAGCTAATACTAAACTTGTTGGATGCTCTTTCAAACGAACCAATAAATTTTCTGGATTTTTTGCATCATACTTTTTCATTAAGCTATCAAGAAAATATTGCTCTTTCTCTGAAATTTCCTGTGTAGATCTATTTTTTAATAAATTTTCAATCTTATTATAATTAATTTGATTGAAAAATTTCACAATCAATATAGATGGAAGTACTTGATCTATAAACTGCTTCTTTTTATCAGCAATAGAAGATAAATTATTAATCAAAAGTGTGTCATATAAAATCGGAATTACAAGCGAATCGGTTATGGGAATAATCTGAGATACACTATCTAAATGAAGTGTTTTAATGCGCATATCTATTGGTGATTCTGGATCATCACAAGATACCAGAAATACAACTGACAAAAATATTAGAAACTTTGAAACTTGGTACTTCACTTAGATTTTCATTTTACTTGCTGTAGATAGTAAACAAATCTAATACGAATTTGATCAATTTCAAAAGTAGATAAATACTTATTAATAACTAATTTCTTTTCATAGACTTTTTTTTGAACTAATAGCCATACAAAAAGTCTATTCTGGAATCACAAAATTGTAGTAGTTAAAAAGATCAAAAGCCGGCCACTCATCAATTTTATTTGTAATTTTTTTCATCATTCTTACAACATAATGAGAAAAATATGGTCCTCTATAAGTACTTGTATTACTTAGGAATACCCACTCTACCCCATCATTCTGCCTATAAATTAATGCAGCAGTTCCTGAAAAAGTACCTGTTCTTAACCACCCATCTTTATATATTTCTTTCCATCCTAATGTTTTCCCAAGTTTTCCTGTCATCTCATCAACACTTTTAGGAGAAAGAATATCTTTAACATTACTAAATCCATCTATAGAGACCATTAAACGCGCCAAATCAGGAGCAGAAGCAACCCACCCACCAGCAGCACCTAACATACGTATATTATTACCGCCATAAATTTTAGGAACTTGAGTCGAATCTCCCATAAATGACTGACAATAAGCTTTATCTCCATAATCATAGTAGGTAACTTCTCTCGGTAGACGATCCTCAAATCTATTGTTTGCCAAACACATGTCAATTATACCCATTGGTTTAAGAATCTTTTCTCTAACATATTCATCATAAGGCAAACCAGAAACACGTTCTATCACTTCACCTAAAAATAAATAGCCCATATTAGAATAACTGTAAATAGTCCCAGGCGTAAAATGTAACATGCGAGTAACTGCAAACTTTATGTAAGTGTCCATATCTGCAGGAGGATCTGATTTCATTAAACTACAAATTTTTAATGGATTAAACATGGGATCACCATATTTTTGAGTCCAACCACCAGAATGATTTAATAAATTCAGAACTGTTACGTCAAGCAATCTTTTATCTTTAATTTGCAGATATTTCTTATCATTTATGATTCCTTCTTTGCCAAAAACCTTATCACTTAACGTTAGTTTTCCTTCTTCGATAAGTTTCATTATTGCAACGCTAGTGATTAGCTTTGAAACACTGGCAAGTCGGAACAGATTATCAGATGATGCTAATATTTTATTTTCTTCATTGGCATAACCATACCCTTTTGTAAAAACAAGTTTCCCATCGCGTACAATTGCAACAGAAACTCCCTTTAAACCATATAGTTGTCTGAATGATTCTATTTCAATGTCTATTTGTTCTGATTGTTCAAATTTTGCAAGATATTCTATCACAGATCTTTTAATGGAATTTTTCACAAATAAATTCGCATTATTCTTACTCCATTGATAAAATGGATACTGCACTATCAAAAGGAGTGTTAACGTTAAAATAGCAATCTTCAATAAATTTCCTTGTCGATACATTTGTAAACAACATTAATCACATTTGTAAACAACCAATAATATCGTTGATTGACTTGAAGTTATGTCGATCTAAATAATCATTGATACCTTTAACAATCTTTATTGTGATTTGAGGATCAATAAAATTAGCAGTACCAACTTGAATGGCAGAAGCTCCGGCCAGAAAAAACTCAATAGCATCTGTAGCATTCATAATTCCTCCCAGACCAATGACTGGAACATTAACAGCCCTCGAAACCTGCCAAACCATACGCAATGCAATAGGCTTAATTGCTGGCCCAGATAAACCTCCTGTTATCGTTGAAAGCTTAGGTGTTCTTTTTTCTGCATCAATAGCCATTCCAAGAAAAGTATTCACCAACGAAACACTATCTGCACCTCCAGCAACAACAGCTTTTGCTATTTCTGTAATATCTGTGACATTGGGAGACAGCTTAACTATGAGAGTCTTGTTATAAACTTTGCGAACTTCTGATGTAATTCGCTCTGCCATAAGACAATTAGTACCAAAAGCCATACCGCCCTGCTTTACATTAGGACATGAAATATTCAACTCAATAGCACTAATCCTATCTAATTCATTTATTCGTTTAGTTAACTCTACATATTCATCAACAGAAGAGCCATTTACATTTACAATAACATTTGTGTTATATTGAGAAACAATCGGATAGATGTTTTTTATAAAGTAGTCAACACCTTTATTTTGAAGACCTACTGCATTTAACATCCCCGAAGGTGTTTCAGCCATTCTTGGGTAATCGTTACCTTCACGAATATTCAGGGTTGTTCCTTTTAAAAGTATGCCGCCTAAATGATTAACATTTATAAAATCATCGAATTCAACACCATTTCCAAAAGTCCCAGAAGCTGTCATAACTGGATTTTTCAGTTCCAGATTATGGATTTTTACACTTAAATCTGCCATTCGAGTTCATTAATATTAAAAACCGGTCCTTCAGAACAAACACACTTATTCCCCTCTTTTGTCTTGGTTACACAGCAAAGGCAAACGCCGAAGCCACAAGCCATCATGTTTTCCAACGACACTTCGCACTCTACATTCAAGGACTTTGCTTTTTTTGCAACAGATTGCATCATAACTTCAGGACCACAACAGTATATAAAATCAAATTTTATCTCACCGTCTAAGATTGAATGATCAACAACAAAGCCTTTTGTTCCTAAAGAACCGTCGTCTGTTGTAATATGCACATGACCATGTTGAGAAAACTCATCAACTAATATGTGATCTTGTTTCGTTTTTGCGCCAAGTAGTATATGAACATTAGTACCGCTTTTTTTTAACTCTCGGCTTAAATGCATCATAGGCGCAATACCAACACCCCCTCCAATTAGTAGAACTTTATTAACTCTCGTTGGTATTGTAAATCCATTTCCTAAAGGAAACACAACATTCAGAGAATCTCCTACTTTAGAATGACTTATTTTAGCTGTGCCTTCACCAACTTCTTTAACCAAAATAGTTATTGTATTCTTTTCGTAATCAACATCGTGTATAGAAAATGGTCTTCGAAGAAAAGTATTGGCCGAATCTTTAACAAGTACATTTATAAACTGCCCTGGTATAATATTTTCAATTAATTCGGAACATTTAAGTTCAAGTTGGAAGTTGTTGTAATTAAGTTGGGTATGTTTTGTAATTATTAAGTCACAAACTTTTTTATTCATCTTTCTTTGATTTTCGCTACAAATATAGCACTATTATTCAGCTGGCCGAAAATCTTCAAATGTATGATCACTATAAAATATTAACACTTTTACTATTTTTTTTGAATTATCAGAAGGTAAAACTTCAGGAATAGAGCTAATATTTTTGTTATTTATCATTGATTTATGGTTGATTAAAGGTTCCTTTAGATCTATTGGTGAAACTTCTGGTTCCACTTCAATTGTTGTTGAAAACAATGAAGGTTGTGAACTTTCAGATACTGCTTTTTTATTTAAATACATATCACCTTCGCCAGTTATAAGCCACCGTGAATTGATTGAAGGAAAGGATTCTAGAACTTTTTGAATAAAGCCGAATCCAGGATTATTACGTCCATTTAAAACATGTGATACGTTAGAGCGTTGAACACCAATTTTGTCGGCAAATTCAGCTGCAGAAAGCTTTTCTGAATCAATAAACTTGACAATCCTATCTTTCATACGTCGTATATATCTATTTTAAGTTACTGTCTATCATTTAGATCTAAATCCATTTCACTTAACATCAAGACCTCTACTCTTGAAACTAACTCCTTTGCATTCTTTGAATAGCAAACATTAGCTCAACTGATTTTCGATTACGTACGGTGAATTTCGGTTCATATTCTTGAAAAGCCGACGGCCATGTTCGTTTCATGTTCTATAGTAAAATATTAATGTTGCTGTAATTCAATAGTATAAGTTGAATTATTTGAAAAAATAGAATTCCAATACAAATAACAACAACAAGAATAAACAACATTACAAATGTAACAACAATAACACAATGTGCAATTTATTTTTGTAAATTTCAACTAATTACAATTGTATCCGAACAAAATTAAGCTCTACCGAATTGGTCCTGATAATGAGTAATTTACAAAAAAATAATGAGTAAACTATTAATGCAAATAAAACATCTTAAATAACTAGTTATGTACACTTTAAGTCTTAATATTATAATTAAATATAGGGGAAAATGCAAAACTGGCGCACATTTCCTTTTAAACTTGAACAATTAGTTTAATAGAAATCTTATTATAATCTGATTATGAGTACTTAATGTTTAAATAATGCATAAATAGTGAAAGATGAATTACAGAAAATCTGATTTACGAACAACTGTAAATTATTCTTCAGATAAGTGTTGAAGTGTGGATAGTATTCTAGTATACTTTTGTAATCAACTACACTTATTCACATAAGTAACTCAGATACGTTTGTGGCATTTTGTTTTTGTATTGTAATTGTCGTGCATTTTGAAGCAAAACTGGAGCAAGGAAAAAATTGTGAACAGAAAAATCAAGCACCAACTATAAATCATTTACCAATAATTGATAATTAAACATTGATGGCTTTCAAAAACAACAAATCTCCTACCGGACTAATAATTTATTTCTAAAAACTAAAATCCTTCGATTATTTCTGCCCAACAATTAAGACAAATAAAAATATTCAATTCTCAGAAGGTTAAATTGATACATTTTGACGTCTAATATTTTCATTTATTGATATTTAAATAATAAATGAAATTTATTATTTTTGAGACAAATCAAACAAATAACCCAAAGTATTGATTTTTTAGGCTAAAAAATCGTAAAATCCTTATCAAAAGAAATATTTGCAACGTAGAATGATGAAATGAATATTTAAGAGACTTGAAAATAAAATTTGAATTTTTACTTGAGGCAAAAATATTTTCAAAATAGAGTTCTGAAATTTTGAAGGAAACAGGTTTATTGTCTGTGGATGGAATTTTTTAACAAAAAAAAGCGATCAATTGACCGCTTTTACAATATAAAATCAAGATGCATAGTTTTCAAGCATTGGCTTGTATAGTCGAATCGACAAAAACTCTTGTAGCCAACTCTTTATCAATAAGATATAAGCCTTGACCTTTACCTTCAACAATTTTTAGCTGATCAAGAATTGTAGCAACATTTGCTTCTTCTTCAACTTGTTCGTCTACATACCACATTAACATGCTACGAGTTGCGTGATCGCTAATCTCGATTGCGATATCAACAAGCTTATTAATTGAGTCTGAAATGTACTCTTCGTGTTTCAATACATTCTCAAATGTTTCGATTACACTTCCAAAATCAGCTGGCACAGAATCAATTGCCTTAAGCTCAACTTTACCATTTCGTTCAATAATGTAATCAAAGAACTTATTTGCATGAGTTAATTCTTCTTTAGCCTGAACTTTCATCCAGTTAGCAACACCTGGCAACCCAAGTTTTTGAGCATAGGCACACATAGACAAATACAAATATGAAGAATATAATTCTCTGTTTATTTGCTCGTTAAGAGCCTTTTCCATTTTTTCTTTAATCATAGCATATTTTTTTAGTTATACATAACGAGAATGTAAATTTAAGAATATTAAACGTCAGTTTTAAGAGTTAAAGTCAAGGTTGAAAATATTTTTCATTTTTTGAAGAGAAGGATTTTTCTTCATCATTGCTTGCATTTTTTGTTCATCAGTCAACAGTTTATCTTCATGAACAACAGTTACTAAATCGATTTCAACATCAATTTTGGTGTTGCTTAACTTCCGGCTCAAGAAACCAATTATCTCGGGCTTAAGTAAACGCATTTGATCTTGTTGAACTGAATTAGCTACATTAAATAAAACATTGAAATTATTGAGAAGTTCAGGTTTTGTTGTTGAAAGAGTGTTGTAAAGATGTCCTTGATCTACATATTTCTTTGCGTATTCACTCCACGCTTCTTGAAGCTGTTCCTGAGAAAAAATTTTGTCGATAGTGTCTGATTCTCGTGTATCACTTTCTGCTACAACAACTTCTATCTTTTTTTCAACTTCATTTTTACCATTTAATGCATCTAAAATAGATGGAGTCCCAATGTCTGACTTCTTTCTGGTAACAACTACTGAATGTTTTACGGTTTCAACTGGAGGTTTTGATACGACAGAAGAATCAACTTTTTCGTTTGCAGCTTTAGTTGCTACAATTGGTGTTGATATCGTACTAAAGATATTTTCAATAACTACATCAAAAACAGACCAATCTTGGTCATCTACTTTTTTTTTTGAATGATCTGAGCGATTTTAATTAGCGTAAGCTCAACTAAAAGTCTTTTATTTTGACTTGTCTTATAATTCAGATCACACTGGTTTGCAATATCTAACGCTTTCAACAAGAAATCGTGATCGCAAACAGTTGCTTGGATTCGGTACTTCTCCTGAACCTCTTTTCCAACTTCAAGAAGAAGAATTGTTGCAGGATCTTTGCAAACCAGCAAATCTCGAAAATGAGAATTCAACCCAGTTATAAAATGGTGACCATCAAAACCTTTTTCAAGAATTTCATTAAAAGTTATAAGAATCTCGGGGATATCAGATTTCAAAAAGTAATCGGTTAGCTTAAAGTAGTAATCATAGTCGAGAACATTTAAATTCGAAATAACATCTTGATATGTAACGTTCTTTCCAGAAAAACTCACAATCTGATCGAAGATAGAAAGAGCATCACGCATTGCACCATCGGCCTTGTGGGCTATAATATTAACACCCGTCTCTTCTATTGTAATACTTTCACTTTTAGCAACATACTGAAGATATTCAGCAATATCAGAAATTTTAATCCTATTAAAGTCAAAAATCTGACAGCGTGACAAAATGGTAGGTAATATTTTGTGTTTCTCGGTTGTTGCTAAAATGAAAATTGCATGACGCGGAGGTTCTTCTAATGTTTTAAGAAAAGCATTAAACGCTGACGACGATAGCATGTGAACTTCATCGATGATATAAACGCTGTAATGTCCTAGCTGTGGCGGAATTCGAACCTGATCGATTAAAGAACGGATATCTTCTACTGAGTTGTTCGAGGCAGCATCGAGTTCGTGAATATTGAATGACCTATTTTCATTGAAAGCTAAGCAAGATTCACATTCATTACAAGGCTCATGATCAGCAGTAACATTCTGACAATTAATTGTTTTTGCAAAAATACGAGCACAAGTAGTCTTCCCGACTCCTCTCGGACCACAAAATAAGTATGCATGTGCCATTTGATTATTCTTGATGGCATTTTTCAATGTTGCGGTAATCGATTGTTGCCCAACGACAGATACAAATGTCGATGGCCTATATTTTCGTGCAGAAACAATAAATTCGTTAGTCATAACTTTAATAATTGGATTCAAATATAAAGATTGTAAACTGAACATCCTTGGCCAAAATCGATCATTTTATCAACATTTAATTAAAAGTGCCTCAAAATGAGAAAAAATGAAAACAAAAAATCTTATTCAATGTTAATTTATAAAAAGAAAAAACAATGAAGACACTTTTATTATCCATCGCCTTATTTATCTCATGTTTTGCATTTTCACAGAAAACGCTTCATGATTTTACTGTTGTTGACATAGAAGGGAATGATTATAACCTATCTCAACTAAAAGGGAAAAAAGTTTTAGTTGTAAATACAGCATCTAAATGTGGACTTACTCCGCAATACAAAGATTTGGAGAAGTTATACGAAACATACAAAGATAGTAGCTTCATAATCATTGGCTTTCCTGCAAATAATTTTTTGGGGCAAGAACCCGGGGCCGATAATGAAATTGCAGAATTTTGTCAAAAAAATTATGGCGTTTCATTCCCTATGATGTCAAAAATATCTGTCAAAGGAAAAGATATTCACCCTCTTTACAAATGGTTGACAACTGAAACTAAATCAGATATATCATGGAATTTTCAAAAATATTTGATTGATGAAAACGGGAAAATAGTTAAGGTTCTTTCACCCAAAACTTCGCCTTTATCTGATGAAATATTGAATTGGATTAAGAAGTAATACAACAAACTATCGGTAGTGCTTATATTTGTGGATCAACAAAAAGATTTCACAAAATGAATAAACGAGGATTTGCAAGCGACAATAATTCGGGCATACACCCGGCAATTTTGGAAGCAATTCAAAATGTAAATATTGGGCATGTAGCCGGTTATGGCGACGATATTTATACACAAAATGCAATAAATGAATTCAAAAAAATCTTCGGTAACGAAATTGAAGTTTTTTTTGTTTTCAATGGAACCGGAGCCAATATTCTATCAATAACAAGTTCAACCAATTCTTTCAACTCTGTTATATGTGCTGCAACTGCCCACATATTTGTCGACGAGTGCGGAGCTCCCGAAAAAGCATCGGGATGCAAGTTAATTCCGATAACAACAAAGGACGGAAAACTAACCCCTGAATTGATAAAACCACAATTGCTTGGATTTGGTTTTGAACACCATTCTCAACCAAAACTGATTTCAATTTCACAGGTTACAGAGTTAGGAACGGTTTACGAGGTTGATGAGATTAAAGCAATTTGCAAACTAGCCCATCAGCATGGTATGCTTGTTCACATGGATGGAGCAAGAATTGCAAATGCTGCAGTTAGCCTTAATCTTCCTTTTAATGCCTTCACAAGTGATGCTGGAATTGATGTACTTTCCTTTGGCGGAACAAAAAATGGGATGATGTTTGGCGAAGCTGTTATCTTTTTCAACAAAGAGCTAGCTGAAAATGCGAAATATATCCGCAAACAATCTACACAGCTATATTCAAAAATGCGATTTATTGCAGCTCAGTTCAGTGCCTATTTCGCAAACGATTTATGGAAAATTAATGCTGCACATGCGAACAAAATGGCTTCGGTTTTAGCTGGGAAATTAGTTGAAATTGGAATTCCGATTACCCAAAAAGTAAGTGCAAATGGAATATTTGCAATTTTAGATGATGAAATAAGAGATAAACTGCAAAAGGAATATTTTTTCTATCCTTGGGACGAATCGAATCATGAAGTACGCTGGATGACTTCTTTTGACACTGCACCTGAAGACATTGACAGCTTTTGTAAAGCACTAGAAAAGCTTCTGAATGAATAACCTAATTTTTCGATATTACCCACAACCAATATCGAATGAAGACATATTGCTTGAAAAGAAAATTTTCAAATATAGTGTGGTGATCCCTATGTTATTTATTCTAGTCTTATGGATTATAAAAATAATTGAGATTACATTAGGTATTCATTTTATAACACTTGGAAATTATCCTCGACATTTAAAAGGTGTATTAGGAATAATAACGTCTCCCCTCATACATAAAGACTTAAGCCATTTAATTGGAAATTCAACTTCTTTTTTGATACTATCTACTGCCCTATTCTTTTTTTACCGAAAAGTTGCTTTAAAAGTTTTTTTACTTAACTATTTCTTCTCTGGCCTATTTTTGTGGCTTGGAGGACGTGAAGCCTGGCATATAGGTGCAAGTGGAATTATTTACGGATTAACAGCTTTCTTACTATTATCGGGAATCATACAACACGATTTGAGATTGCTTACAATTTCTCTTATTGTAACCTTTTTATATGGCAGTTTTATCTGGGGAATCTTCCCTTTTGAGCCAACAATTTCATGGGATGGGCATTTAATGGGGGCTGTTTCTGGAGCAATTTTAGCATTGATTTTCCACAAATATGGGCCACCTCGAAAAAAATACGAATGGGAAGAGGAACCTGATGTCGATGATAATTTAACTGAAAATGAAGAATTTAATAAACCTAATACTTTCGAACAAAGTCAATAAAATGTTAACTTGACACGTACAAATAAAATCAGGTGTTTGCTATTTCAAAAAAAGTATACTTTTGCACCAGTTCTAAAAACAGTTCTTTTAAATGATAAGTAGACGAATAATAAGGGTTAAGGTAATGCAATCGCTTTACGCATTCCATTCTTCACCAGATCAGACAATTAACCTTGCTGAAAAAGAGTTGTTTTTCAGTATCAACAAATCTTACGATCTTTACCATCTTCTACTTCAACTACTTGTTGAAATCCAAGATTTTGCGATCAATAGAATTGAGCTAAACAAGTTAAAGAATCTTCCTACAGAAGAAGATTTGAACCCGAATTTCCGGTTTTTCAAAAATGAAATTCTAGTAAAGCTATCAGAAAACATTGCGCTCAAAGATTATCTGGCAAAAAATAAGCTTTCGTGGATTGACCATCCTGAGTTAATCAAAAAACTCTATAGTGAATTAATTGAATCTGAAATGTACGCTAGCTACATGTCGGCTGAAGAAAATTCGATAGAAAAAGATCGGGAGTTAATCGAGTACTTTCTTACTAATATTCTAGGTACATCCGAAGATTTTTACCAAATACTTGAAGAACAAAGTATTTACTGGAATGATGATGTTGAGTTTGTTGTTGGGATGATTATTAAAACAATCAAAAAGATAAAAATTTCAACACCCGAATTCAAAAGTCTAATGCCACTGTTTAAAGATGAAGAAGATAGAGAATTCACTAAACAACTTTTCAGGAAAGCGACATTAAACTCTCAGGAACACCGAGAAATAATAAAGAAACACTTACGGAATTGGGATTTAGAACGCGTTGCATTTATTGATGTTCTTATTATGGAAATGGCCCTTTGTGAATTTCTATATTTCCCATCGATACCAACAAAAGTGTCACTAAATGAATATATTGACCTTGCTCGTTTCTATAGCACATCGAAAAGCCAAACGTTCATTAATGGGATTTTAGATAAAATTCTGAAAAGCTTAAAAGACGAAGGAAAGATTTCTAAAATAGGAAGAGGATTAATTGGTGAAAACGAGTAATTTATTAATTCTACAAGTAGTTATTTGCTTATTGTTTTCGTGCATCTCTCAAAATTCAAAGAAAATGGATACTTTTAAGGCAAATGAAGGAGGTGCTGTATTTGCTATTGATCCAAAAATCCATAATTTTGGAAAAATTGAATCGGGAGAAATAGTGTCTTTCTCATTTGGCATAGAAAATTTAGGAAATGTGAATTTAATTATTGATTCGATTGATGGAGGTTGTGGTTGCATTGAAACAAAACTTACAACAGACTTAATTGAACCAAGCCAAAAATCGTACTTGGAAATAAAATTTAATTCAAGCGGTGAATGGGGAAATATACTAAAACCAGTTATCGTATTTTCAAATGCAGAAAATGATACAATTTACATAACAGCACAAGTAAGTAATAAACTATTTAATTAAATGAATATGAATATTTTGAATATTATTTTAATGGCATCACCTCCAGCAGCAGAGGGAGCTCCACAATCTAGTCCTCTAGGTATGTTTTTGCCTTTGATTTTGATTTTGGTGATTTTCTGGATCTTCATGATCAGACCACAATCAAAACAACAAAAAGAATTGCGCAAATTCCGTGAATCACTTCAAAAAGGTGATAAAGTAATTACTACAGGAGGAATTTATGGAAAAATTGTAAGTACAACTGAAACAACTGTTGTATTGCAAGTTGATGAAAATACTAAGTTGACTGTAGATAAATCAAGTCTTATAAAAGACCCAAGTAACCTACAACAACCGCAAAAATAAAAGAGAAGGGGTTCCCCTTCTTTTTTTATTAAATAATTAGTACTCCCCTATTTATCACATTTCAACTTACTCTTGACATCAATAAACTGAATGACAGAGGCAAAAAAATATCAACATAAAAAATTCGACCTAAAGGAAAACAGTAAACCCTTCATTTTCATAGTGTGCCTGTTTATTGCTTCAGCGCTTTGGTTTATTAATGCAATGGAAAAGCAATACGAAAATACTGTGATGATTCCCATTGAATTTACCAACTTGCCAAAAAATAAAACGCTTGTAAATCCTCCTCCAAAAAAACTCAAAGCCCGAATCAAAGCAAAAGGTTTTACACTAGTCCGCTACAAGCTAAGTGCCTCAATCTACCCTATCAATTTCAACATCCGCTCGTTTACAAATAACAGGATGGAAAAAGAAAATTCTCAGGAATTTATAATTTTAACCGACAATTATATACCACAAATTACCGATCAGTTAAATTCAGACATTTCAATTCTCGATTTATCTCCCGATACACTTCTTTTTCTTTTCGATCGAATTATTGAATCGAAAAAGAAGGTAATTTCAAATCTTGATTTATCTTTTGAAAACCAACATTTTCAGTCAGATTCAATTCACTTCAGACCAAAATATGTAACAGTTAAAGGTCCCTCATCTTTAGTCGATTCTATTGAAGGTATTCACACTAAACCTGAGAAATTCGAGAATTTGAATAGTACAATTCAGGAAAATGTAGCGCTCGAAGAAATTGATCAGCTTGAAATTAGCCCCGAGAAAGTTATAGCTGAAATACCTGTTTCACAATATACAGAATACATTGAAAAAGTTGTTCTCACCAAAAAAAACATACCAGATAGCCTCAATGTTATTACATTTCCAGGAAGAGTTGAACTGAACTGCATTGTTTCTTTAGATCAATTTAAGAAAATAAAACCTACAGATTTTGTTGTTGGAATTGATTATAAAGACATTAAACCTGGATCAAAATCGATATCGCTAAAAGTATTTAGCACTCCCACAAATACAAAAATCATAAACATTCAACCATCAACTGTTGAATATATTATAGAAAGAAAATAGTATATGATCAAAGTTGCTGTTACAGGCGGTATAGGCTCTGGAAAATCTGTTGTATGCAAAATATTTGAAAAAATTGGCATTCCAGTATTTAATGCTGATTTTGAAGCAAAGAAGCTTATAAATACAAGTCGAACGATACATGATAAATTAGTCTCACTTTTTGGAGCCGCCATTTACCAATCAAATGGCGACATTCACCGAAAAAAAATGGCAGATCTGATTTTCAATGATAATTTTGCACTCCAAAAAGTAAATGAAATCGTTCATCCCGAAGTTAGAAAAAGATTTATAGAATGGGGCAAAGAGCAAAATTCACCCTACATAATTCAGGAAGCCGCAATCATTTTTGAATCGAAACAAACACAATCTTTCGATAAAATAATAACTGTTACCGCTCCTTTAGAATTGAAAATTGAACGGGTTATTAAACGTGATCAGGTTTCAAAAGAAGAAGTATATAAAAGAATGCAAAGCCAACTCCCTGATGAAATTAAGATAGCAAAATCGGACTTTGTAATTATGAATGATGAAATTGAAATGATTATACCACAAATAATTGAAATACATAATAAATTGATTTAAATGGCAAAATTTGGCAAATGGATAGGTGCCGGACTTGGTGCTTTTGCAGGTGGCCCCATAGGAGCATTACTTGGCTTTGTTTTAGGATCGGCTTTTGATGCAGGAACTCAAGGATCAAACAATCAAACAAATACATTCAGGCAAGCACCTTCGCAACATGCTACTGTTGGTGGCTATGCAATGAGCCTTTTGGTTTTAGTTGCAGCCTTAATGAAAGCAGATGGAAAAACTTTAAAATCGGAGTTAGACTATGTGAAGGATTTTTTTGTTCGAAATTTCGGTCTTCAATCGGCAAATGAAGCACTAAAATTGCTACGAGACTTGCTTCAACAAAATATTCCTGTTTCAGATGTGTGCCGCCAAATTCAACTGAACATGGATTATGCTTCAAGATTACAACTTTTGCATTTCCTTTGGGGCATAGCTCAGGCCGATGGAGAGATTCACGAATCGGAAATAAAGCTTATCGCTCATATTGCTGTGAACATGGGGATTAGGTCAAACGACTATGAATCGATAAAAGCAATGTTTGTTAAAAACACAGATTCATCATATAAAGTGTTAGAAATAGATCATAATGCAACCGACGAAGAAGTAAAACAAGCCTATCGGAAAATGGCTAAGAAATATCATCCTGATAAGGTTAGTTATTTAGGCGAAGATTTTCAGAAAGATGCTAAAGAGAAGTTCCAAAAAGTAAATCTGGCTTACGAAGAAATAAAGAAACAAAGAAATATTGCATAAATAAAAAACACGCTAAAAGCGTGTTTTTTATTTAACTAGGTCGTCAAAATCAACTTCTACAAAGTCTCTATTTAATATCGAATTTTCATCCTCTCCTGTTGGAGGTTGATTTTCTTTAATATAATCTAAAACATCGGCTAAACCATTCGAAAAATTTTCAAAATCTTCTCTATATAGAAAAATCTTAAATTTCTCGAAAAAGGCGTTATCATCATAGTCTCCTCTTTTTTTGCTCTCTGTAATGGTCAGATATAATTCATCTTTACGAGTAGCTTTAACGTCGAAGAAATAGGTTCTTTTTCCTGCTCTAACAACCTTTGAATACACTTTCTCGCGGAATTTACTTCCTTCAAAATCGCGATTTTCAGTTTTATCTTTGCTATCAAAGTTCATGGTTCATAGTCAATATTAAGTTCAGTTCTCAAATATATAAAAAATAACCAATTTTGATACTCTGAAACTAAGACTATAAAACATTTAACATTTATTTCTTGGGTTTATAAGCTTCCATTTCAGGTAAAGCCTTTTTTAAAGCTTCAATT
>Ga0209373_10002080_pt1 | contig 21081 bp, 18 predicted proteins | sample Higcelweek5metaG_FD_187173 | JGI IMG/M metagenome (GOLD analysis project Ga0209373, IMG submission 187173) | Freshwater pond sediment microbial communities from the University of Edinburgh, under environmental carbon perturbations - High... | ecosystem: Environmental > Aquatic > Freshwater >... | reverse complement strand
CACGCCGAGCGTGCCCTCGCTGCCGACCATCAAACCCGCCAGGTTCAGCCCGGTGACGCACTTCACCGTGCGCGAGCCGCTCTTGACGATCTCGCCGTCCACGTCGAAGAAGTCCACGCCCATGACGTAGTCCTTGGTCACGCCGTACTTGAGCCCGCGCAGGCCCCCGGCGTTCTCGGCCACGTTGCCGCCCAGGGTGCTCACGGCCTGGCTGCCGGGGTCCGGGGGATAGAACAGGCCGCGCGCCGCGACCTCGGCCGCGAACTTGGCGGTGATGACGCCGGGCTCGACCACGGCGTAAAGGTCGGCCTCGTTGATCTCCAGGATCTTGTTCAGCGCATTGGTCAGGATGACCACGCCGCCGAAGCTCGGGATGGTGCCGCCGGAGAGGTTGGTGCCGCTGCCGCGCACGGTGATGGGCAGACCGTTGTCGTTGCAGAGCTTGACCAGCTTGCCAAGGTCCTCGCGCGTTTGGGGCCGGACCACAAGGCCGGGCATAACGGACTCGAGCACCGCCGCGTCGTAGGCGTAGGAGAAGCGATCAGCCTCGCTCTCCATGACGTTTTCCTGGCCCACCAGAGCCTGAAATTCCTTGAGCAGCGCGTCGTTCATGCGGAAATCTCCTGGGTGTGGTGTGCGGACCCTGACTTGGGCCGTGTCTCTTCACGCGTGGGTATGGCAACTTGTGTGCCATCCCATAATAACATCTTTCGCTATCAGGGTGTTACAGCAATGTTACAGTTCCAGACACGCCTGGGGGGATGCCTCGTGTCCGCAATTTCAGACTGAAGGCGCGGGGCGTGGCGACGGAACGCACATGGAGCGCGGGCGTTCACTCCCCGTCCATTCCGGGGAAGGTGGGCAAAGCTGGGGTTTGGCGGCTGGGGGGGCTGTCCGAAAAATCAGAGGGGCTCGGCGGAGCCGATGCCAGGGCCGTCTGCGGAGAGCCCCCACTTCTTGAGCAGGGCGTAAAGATGCGAGCGCGACAGGCCCGAGGCCTCCACGGCCTTCTGCACGTCGCCGCCGGTGCGCCTGAGCAGCGCCTCCAGATAGCGGCGCTCCACCACGTCCTTGGCGACCTTCAGGGTGTCATCGCCCATGGCCTGGGAGAGCTCCGGCCAGGCGTCGCAACACGGTGCGGACAAAAGCGTGGGCTGGGGCACGTTTGAGGCAGCGGCCCGTGCTTCCGGCGGCGCCCCGTTGCCAGCGCCGTTGCCAAGGGCCGGGGGCCGCCGCAGGGAGGCCTTGGCCACCTTGATGCGCACGTCCTGGGGCAGGTGCATGGAGTAAAGGGTGCGCGCCGAGCCCGAGGCCACGAAGGCCTGCTCGATGACGTTGAACAACTCGCGCACGTTGCCGGGCCAGGCATAGCCCTCCAGCACATGGAAGAAGTCCTGGTCAAAGCCCTTGAGCGGCAGGTTGTACTGCTCGCACAGCTGGCCCACGCGGAACACGCAGAGCGGCTTGATGTCCTCGGGCCGCTCGCGCAGGGGCGGCAGGCAGAGGGGAATGGTCTTGATGCGGTAGAGCAGGTCGCTGCGAAAGCCGCCCTCCTCCACCATGGCGTCCAGGTCGCGGTTGGTGGCGGCCACGAGGCGGAAGTTGCTCTCCACCTCCTGGCTTGCGCCCACGGGCCGGAAGCGGCGCTCCTGGAGCACGCGCAGAAAGGCCTTCTGGAGGTTCAGCGGCATCTCGCCCACCTCGTCCAAAAACAGGGTGCCGCCGTCGGCCAGCTTGACCAGGCCCACGCGGTCGCTGTCCGCGCCGGTAAACGCACCCTTGCGGTGGCCGAAGAGGGTGCTCTCCACCAGGGTCTCGGTCAGGGCCGCGCAGTCCACCACCACGAAGGGCTTGGAAGCGCGGGCGCTGTTCAGGTGGATGGTGCGGGCGAAGAGCTCCTTGCCCGTGCCGGTCTCCCCGGTGATGAGCACGCTGGAGGCCGCCCCGGCCGCCCCGGCCACGGCGTCATAGCAGGCGCGCATGGCCCGGCTCTTGCCCACCACGTCCTCCATGACCAGGGCCACGGGGGCGCACGCGCCGCGCTTGCCGTCGCGGTATTTCAGCGCGCGTTCGAGCGCGAGCATGGTTTCCTTGATGGGGGAAGGCTTGAGCAGGTAGTCCCAGACCCCGCCCTGGATGGCCAGCTCCGCGCCGTCGGCATCGCCCCGGCCCGTGAGGATGATGACCTCGGGCGAGTCCGGCAGGGCTTTTATCTCCGCGAGCGCATCCAGACCGTTGCCGTCGGGCAGGCTCACGTCCAGAAAGGCCACGTCCACGCCGCCCAGGCGCAGCCGCGCAAGCCCGGCGGACAGGGAGCCCACGGCCTCGCCGACGTGGCGCATGCGCCGCGTGAGCGAGAGCAGGGTCTCGCGGACCTCGGTGTCGTCGTCGATGATGAGAATGTTGCCCATGCAGCACTCCGGTTGAAGGCGTTGCGCATGCGATAGCAAACTGCGGGCCAGACATACGGATGCACCGCGCGGGAGGGGGAATATTTCCCCCCTCCGTGCGGCTGGTATTCTGGACTAGGGCATGTGCGCCCCGGCGTCAATGCGTGGATTATCCACGAGGATCGACCGCCAGGGTCGCTGCTTGGGCGGGGCGGAGGCTTAAGGCTAGCGGTTGCCCGAGGTCTCGCCCGTGGAGCCCTGGGGACGGGCGCCCTGGGGACGGTTGCCCTGGTAGCCGGTGCCCTGCGGACGCGCACCCTGCGGACGGGCGCCCTGGGGGCGGCCGTAGCCGGGGCGGTCGGACCGGGAGCGGTCGCCGTAGGGACGGTCGCCACGCGGACGGTCGGCGGCATAGATGTCGTCGCCGGGCTGGCTGGTGGGGCGGTTGGTGTAGCCCACGGCCGGGCGGCTGTCCGATTTACCGGACGTGTTGCCGTAGGGGGTGTTGCCCGAGGAATTCCCGGAGGAATTGCCATAGGAGCTGCCCGAGGCGCGGTACGGCGAACGGGGCTGGGAAGGACGGCTTCCGCCCGGACGGCCCCTGGGCTCCAGCGGCGGACGGTGGAATTCCTTCTCGCCGGCGGGCACGGACTGGTTGTAGTCGAAGCCTTCCAGCTTCTTGCGGGTCAGCGGTTCACGCAGCAGCCGCTCAATGGCGCGCACCATGGAGACGTCCTCGCCGGTGACGAAGGTGTGGGCCTCGCCGGTGCGGGAGGCGCGGCCGGTGCGGCCGATGCGGTGCGTGTAGGTCTCCGGCGTGCTCGGCACGTCGTAGTTGACCACGTGTTCGATCTGGCTGACGTCGATGCCGCGGGCGGCGATGTCCGTGGCCACGAGCACGCGGTAGCGGCCCGCGCGGAAGCCGTCCATGGCGAACTTGCGCTGGTTCTGCGACAGGTTGCCCTGGATGGACGTGGCCGCATGCCCGAACTTGGCCAGGGTCTCGGCCAGGCGCTTGGCGCGGTGCTTGGTGCGCGTGAACACCAGCACGGAGCCGGTCTTGTGGCGGTCAAGCAGGGCCTGCAGCAGGCTGGTCTTCAAGTGCTGGCCGATGGGGTAGATGGCGTGGCTGACGGTCTCGACCGGGTTGGAGTTGCCCACGCGCACGGTCTCGGGCTCGGTGAGGCACTCTGCGGCAAGGCCACGGATGGCGTCGGGCATGGTGGCCGAGAAGAGCATGGTCTGGCGCTGCTTGGGCAGGGCCTGGAGGATCTTCTTGATGCCGGGCAAAAAGCCCATGTCGAACATCTGGTCGGCCTCGTCGAGCACCAGCATCTCCACGCCGGAGAGGTCAACGGTGCGCTGGCCCATGTGGTCCAGCAGGCGGCCGGGGCAGGCGACAACGATGTCCGTGCCCTGGCGCAGGGCCTGGAGCTGACGGCTCATGGCGCAACCGCCGTAGATGGTGGTGCTGCGGATGCCGGTGGACTTGCCCAGGTCGAGCGCGGCCTCGTGGATCTGCTCGGCCAGCTCGCGGGTGGGGGCCAGGATGAGCGCGCGGATCTTGCGGCGCGGACCGGCGGGCTTGTGGGCCAGCAGGCGGGTGATCATGGGCAGCAGGAAGGCAGCGGTCTTGCCGGTGCCGGTCTGGGCCAGGCCCATGAGGTCGCGGCCCTGCATGACGAACGGCATGGCCTGGGTCTGGATCGGGGTGGGAGTGGTGTAGCCCAGGGCCTTAATGTTGGACAGAAGCAGGGTCGGGAAACCGAAGGAATCAAAGGTCAAAATAGGTCCTTTGTAAGAGAGGGGCCGCGCGACGCAAAAATACGCCAGACGGCGGCGAAGAGCATATCAAGTGGCGGTCGCTGCGGGCCGGGACAAGATGGCTCTATCGGGGCAGTGGTCGATTCGGCGTGGGAACTGAGGATTTTTGTGGCGGGCTGTGCAGCGTTGCCGCGCCTCTCAAGAACGTATGCCGTGCCGGGGATTGCCCCCGGACTCGGGGTAAGTAAGGGGGATGGGAGGGGATGTCAAGGGGAAAGGAGCCCATAAGTTCATATAACTACAATTTCATATATCCGAAAACAACCTACGCCAGATTTGTGCTCGACTGCACTTCCTCATGCTCTGCTTGGCGAACAGCTTCCTCACACATCTTTGTAATAGCCTGCCCCTCTTCACTTTCGATGAACTGCGTAATTATTGTCATCAGTTTACTAGCAATATTTGGATTTTCTTTAAGCATGATTTTTGTATTAACCTCTACTGATACAAATGTGTATACTAATTTAATTAGTATCTTCCACAACTCTACGGACTGTGGCTGCAACAGTAGCATAAAATTCGCATTAAGAATTTCTTTTGGAAAGACATGCCTCATATAGCTATGTATAATATCTCCAAATGGTATACTGCTTGTCTGTTTATGCGCGACATGGTTTCTCATTCTAGAAATAGTTTTAAGCAACTGCCAGTGCTCTCTGTTATAGGCATTCCTAAATTTTATTTCTGCAATCTGTATAAGGACTGAGAAGCTCTCATTCAGCTCTGATTTCCTATACCCATAACAACGAGCAAGACCTTGTTTCAACAATTTTTCAAATAGTATAACTGCATTGATAATGACAATCTTACTGGGATTCATCTCAAGAGAATTATAAAATAGCTCGATGTCATCTTGTGCCTTTTTGGAATATTCGATCAACGCTTCCATGCAAACCACCATAATGCCCACAGGTTATCACAGAGCGTGGGACATTCAATGTTCAGGTCAACACACAATGGCAGACTACGAGGAGGTAATGCTCCCCCCACCACCATCTTCCCCTTCTTCTCGCCCCACTCCCTCACTCCCCCAACTCCTCCCCCAGCTCCGCCAAATACCTCCGCATGACCTCCACCCGGCGCTCGGCCTCGGCCCGGCCCGCAACGGTCTGCATGGTGGCGGCGGTCTTGAAGAGCTTGCGGTAGAAGTGGTCCACGGTGAACAGCCCGTCGTCCGGTTCGCGCGTGGCGCAAAAGGGGTCGACGGCGCTGTAAAAGGGCCGGTTCATGGTGCCGGAGCACGCGAAGCAGCGGGCAATGCCGATGGCCCCGATGCCGTCCAGCCGGTCGGCGTCCTGCACCACCTTGGCCTCCAGGGTCTGCGGCGCGATGTTCGCGCTAAAGCTGTGGGCCTCGATGGCGTGGGCAATGGCCACAAGCAGGGCCTTGGACTGTTTGGCGGAGTCGCACGCGGGGTAGCCGATGCCGGCCAGGTACGCGCGCGCGGCCTGGGCCGCCAGCCTGGACGCCTGGGCGCGCAGCGGGTCGTCCTTGGCCACCACAATGTAGTCGTGCAGCCAGGCCGCCGGGATGACGACACGCGGGTCCGCCCCCTCCAGGGCGCAGAGGCGCTTGGCCGAGGCCGCCACCCGCTCCAGGTGCAGGAGGTCGTGGGCCGGGTCGCAGGCCCCGGCAACGGACAAACGCGCGGTCAGGTGCGCGCGCAGGGTCGCTTCCAGGGCGGCGAGGTCCGGGCCGAAGCCCGGCGCAGAGTCCGGCGCAAGCTCCACGGCTACTTGCCGCCGTCCACGATGACCATTTTCCCCTTCTTCTCGCCCCGCTCGATCATGCGCTTCAAGTCCTTCTGCCACTTGGGCCCGCCGAGCTTCTCGGCCAGGTGCTCCGTGGTGTGCAGCACCTCGTTGGGCCGGTGCATCTGCATCAGGCAGCGCTTCACGCCGATCTTGCACGAGGGGCAGCCCACAAGGATGGGCGTGTGGCGGTCCGGGCGCTTGGAGTCAGGGCGCGAAAGATCAAGCGCCAGCTGCTCCTTCTTGCGGTCGCGGATGCGGTTGTAGATGTCCGGGCTGGTCAGCGCGCCCAGGCCGGACTCGCCGCAGCAGCCGGGCGAGAGCCGGACCTTTGCGCCGAGAGCGTCGGCCAGGGCCTTCCGGTAAATCTCCGGGGCCTTGACCTTGGGCACGTCCACCCACTCCGCGTGGCAGGCCGCGTGATACAGCAGCGCCTCGCCCCCCTCCCCTTCCGCAGGCTTCGGCCCGGCTCCGGTGGAGAAGTCGAGCCGGCCCAGCAGGAACTGCACGATGTCCTGGTGGCGCAAGGGCTCGGAGAGCTCCTGCGAGAAGTCGTAGGTCTCGATGGCCTCGCGGCAGGTGCCGCAACTCGTCACCAGCGTGGTGGCCTTCATGCCCGCGCGGCCGGTACTGATGAGCGTGTCCAGGATGTCCTGGATGGTGCGGTGGCGGTTGGCGCCATAGGCCTCGGTGCAGCCGCTGGACAGAAGCGGATAGCCGCAGCACAGGTGCCGGTCGGGCAAAACCACGTTCACCCCGGCTTTGAGCAGCAGATACACCCCGGCCAGCCCGATGTCGTGGCTGAACAGGCCCGCGCCGCAGCCCGGAAAATAGAGCACGGTGTCGTCAAAGGCCGCCTGGGACGAACGGAACAGCGAGTGCTCGGCAAGGTTCAGCTCCTGGGCCAGGCTGCGCAGGTCGATGAGCGGGCCGGGGCCTTGCAGGGCCGGGCTGACGAGCCGCTTGCGGAAGTGGCCCGGAACCAGCCGGAGAGCGGGGCCGAGCACGCTGTTGGCCGCGGCCTGGCCCAGCGACAGGAACTTGGCCACCTTGGGCAGGCGGTTCGACGGGTCCTGGGCGATGTGCGTCAAGAGCGCGGTCTTGATGGGGTGGCCGCCCTTGCCCTTGTACTCAAGGAACGAGCGTATCTGCAGCGCGGCCCCGGCGGAGTCGATCTTCACCGGGCACACGCCCTGGCATTTGCCGCAGGCCGTGCAGTGGTCCATGATGCGCCGCAGTTCGTCCAGGAGCTCCGGCGCGGGCTCGCCGCCCTGCACCTGGGAGTAGTAGATGGCCTCGGTGAGCGCGCCCAGGCTGATGTTCTTGTTGCGCGGGTGGAAAAGCAGACCGCGCGCGGGCGAGTACATGGGGCACACCTGCTTGCACTTGCCACAGCGCGTGCAGGTCTGCACGTTGCGCAAGAGCTCGATGAGCGTCTCCTTGTCCTTCAGCGCGGTCTTCTGCAGGTCGCCGATGAGCCGGTTGAAGGAGAAGGTGTAGGGCTCCACGGGCAGCGTGCGCCGGGTCAGCTTGCCGGGGTTGAGCACGTCGCCGGGGTCCACGATGCGCTTGTACGCAGCCAGGGCGTCGATCTTCTTCTGGCCCAGGAAGGCGATCTTGGTGATGCCGATGCCGTGCTCGCCGGAGATCTCGCCGCCGAGGCGCAAGACCTCGGCAAAAAGCTCCTCCACGGCCTCGTAGGCCTGGGCCAGCATCTCGGGATCGTTGGAGTTCACCGGCACGTTGACGTGGCAGTTGCCGTCGCCCGCGTGCATGTGGTTGGCGATGATGATGCGCCTGGCCTGGGCGTCCTTGTAGAAGGCCTCGATGTCGCGTTCCAGGCGCGGGTACTTGTCGGCCAGCTCGTGGAACAGCAGGCGCACCTGGCTGGCCAGCTCCTCGTCGGAGAGCTCGCTGGCCGTGGTGCGCTTCTTCAGAATGAACAGGCAGCGCTCCAGGCCGAACTCGATGTCCGGATCGTCGACCGGGACTCCGGGCAGCTCCCGGACCTGCAAGAGCGCCTTGCGCGCCACCTTGGCCATGTACACCAGGTTCAGGTTCTCCAGAAACTCGGCGAAGCCGGGGATGGCCCGCATGGGGATGACCACGTCCTCGTTGACCTTGAAGCCCGAGGTGCGCTTGGAGATGGCCGAGAGCTTGTGCCGGTCCTCCCAGAACAGCTCGGCCTCCTTTTCGTCGCGCGCGGCGAAGATGTCCACGCTGGGGTACGGCGTGGCGATGGCCAGCACCGCGTCCACCGCGTCGGAAAGCGCGTCCTCGAAGTCGGAGTCGAGCTGCAGGATGAGCACGCTAATGGGGTCGCCCTCGTACTGCGTGGACTTCTTCTTGTACTCGATGGCCTGGACGTACTTGGTGCCGAACTCCTCCAGGGCCGAAATCTTCACCAGGTCGCCCTGGGCGCGGATGGTGTCGCGCAGGCCGACCACGTCGCCGATGACAAGCATGGCGTTCTTCATGCTACGGCCGAAGAACTCCAGGCACAGCACGCGGGAGAATTTGGGCTTGGGGTGCAGGGTGAAGGTGCATTCGGTGATGATGCCGTCCACGCCCTCCTTCTGCACGCCGGGCAGCCCGCCCAGGTACTTGTTCGACACGTCCTTGCCCAGGCCCAGCCCGCGCACGTCGGTGCCGGCCAGGACCACGGCGTCCTTCAGCGCGCCGCGCTCGTCCAGGATTTCGAAGGAGGCGGTCTCGTCCTCGAAAATCTTGTGGCCGGGGTGGTCCTTGCGGCGCACGGTGATGACCTCGCCCAGCGGGGTGACCATGGTGAAAGCGCTGATGTTGTCGATGGTGGTGCCGTACTCGAAGGCGTACGGCCCGCCGGAGTTCTCGGAGATGTTGCCGCCCAGCGTGGAGGCCGCCTTGGAGGCCGGGTCCACGGTGAACAGGAGATTCTGCTCGTCCACGGCCTTGATGGCGTCCAGCGTGATGACGCCGGACTGGGCGGTCAGCAGCATGGTCCCGGGGTTGATGTCGAGGATCTTCTTGAAGCGGGCCAGGGACAAGACCACCGAGCGCGAGAACATGGGAATGGCCCCGCCGGTGAGGCCCGTGCCGCCGCCGCGCGGAATCACGCCGAAGCCCAGCTCCCCCGCCAGGCGGACGATCTTCTGCACCTGTTCCGTGGTCTCCGGGAAGAGCACGAACAGCGGCAGCTCCAGGCGCAGGTCGGTAGCGTCCGTGGCGCACTCGATGCGGGTGTTGGCGTGGTCGCCGATGCACTCCTCCGGCAGGAACTCCAGCAGGCGGCCCTTGAGGTCCAGGGCAAAGGCCTGGTCCGCGTCGTAGCGCTCCCAGAAGGAGGCCACGGCCCCGGCCAGCACGCGCGGGAACTCACCCGACAGGCTGGGCCGGGCGATGGACAGCTTGCGGTCCACGCTCTGGCGCACCAGTTCGGCGTCCACAAAGGGGTTGTAACGCACCAGGAACAGCTCGGCTGCCAGGCTGACGGCCAGTTCGCGCACGCCGTCGGGCCACTGGGCGAAGCCGCCCTCCTCGGGCGAGGCCTCCAGGCCCAGCACGCGGGTCAGGATGCGTTCATCGGAAATGGAGATATGTGGACCGATCAGCGGCATGTGTCGTCTGCTCCGGGGCGAAAGGGGTTGGTGGCGGCTGGTTGCGGTTGGTTGCGGGGATTGCCGGGTTGCGGAAATTTCGCGACTGGCTCAAGGAGAGGAGTATAGGTCCGGGCAAAGCGCTTGGCAAGTGCGGCCGGCCTTGAGCTCCCGCACCACTTTACAGGCAGGGGCAGTCCGGGTATGTGACTGGTTTCGCACGCCCCCAGCTGCCAAGCCGAACATTCTTCTACCACGAGGTGATCCGCTCATGAGCACCCAGGAATTTGCCGATCTGCAACTGTTCATCACCGGCCCGACGTTCATTCGCCCCGAGATCCGCGAGGCGGGCCTGCTGCCCGAATTCGGGCACCGCGACTCCGAGAACAACAAGCGCTTCAAACCCATCATGGCCCACTTGAAGAAGCTCGCGGGCGCTGGCGACGACTACCACGTCATCATCTTCAACGGCTCCGGCTCAAACGCCATGGAGGCCACGGTCCGCTCGCTGGTGGCCGACGACGAATGCGTGCTGAACGTGTCCGTGGGCGCCTTCGGCGACTTGTACCACAAGATGGCCGTAGTCAACGGCAAGCGCGCCGTGCAGCTCAAGTTCGCCGCTGGCGAGGCCATCGACATGGACGAGCTTGAGGCCGCCCTCAGCGAGCACAAGCCAGCGGTCGTCACCTTCACCCACAACGAGACCAGCACCGGCGTGACCAACGACATGCGCGCCGTGTGCGCGTGCGTGCGCAAGCATGGCGCCCTGCCCCTGGTCGACGGGGTGAGCATCTTCGGCGGCGCGGCCATCAACCTCTCCGGCTCCGGCGCGGCCACCTACGCCACCAGCACCCAGAAGTCCCTGGCCCTGCCCGCAGGCTTCGGCATTCTCTTCGCCTCCGAGGAGGCCATCGAGAAGGCCAAGACCGTGAAGAACAAGGGCTTCACCACAGACATCAGCACCCAGCTGGGCCGGGCGCAGAAGAACCAGACCCTGACCACCCCCAACTGCACCCTGGCCAACCAGATGGCCGTGCAGCTGGACTACATCGTGAACACCGAGGGCATCGAGGAGCGCTTCGCGCGGCACATCACGATGCGCGCCATGGTGCACGGCTTCGTGAACACCCTGCCGGGCTTCGAGCTGCTGGCCCCGGAGGGCCGCCGTTCGCCCACGGTCACGGCCGTGCGCGTGCCTGCGGGCGTCACCGTGGCCGACCTCAAGAAGGTCAAGGAGGCCATGCGCGCCAAGGGCTACCTCTTTGATCCCGGCTACGGCAAGCTGAACACCGACCTTGAGGAGAAGGGCCAGCGCGTGCTGATCCGCATCGGCCACATGGGCGACATCACCCCGGCCATGCTCGCCGACTACCTGGACGCGCTCAAGCCCGAACTGGCCAAATAGAGGGAGACAGAACATGCGTATTCTTGCCAATGACGGCCTGAACGAAGAGGCCATCGCCTACCTGAAGAAGGAAGGCTTCACCGTTGAGACCGAAAAGCGCAGCACCGACGACCTCCTCGGCGAGATCGGCGACTTCGACGCCCTGCTCGTGCGCAGCGCCACCAAGGTCACCCGCGCCATCATCGAAGCCGGGACGAAGAACGGCGGCAAGCTGAAGATCGTGGGCCGCGGCGGCGTGGGCACGGACAACATCGACCTGGAGGCCGCCAAGCAGTGCGGCGTCATCGTCAAGTTCGCGCCCAACGGCAACACCAACGCCACGGCTGAGCACGCCCTGGGCCTCATGTTCGCCGTGGCCCGCCGGGTGCCCATGGCCCACCACTGCCTGAAAGGCGGCGTGTGGCACAAGAAGCGCTTCGCCGGCAACGAGCTCATGGGCAAAACGCTGGGCATCATCGGCTGCGGCCGCATCGGCCAGGCCCTGGCGGCCAAGGCGCTCGGCATCGGCATGAAGGTGGTGGGCTTTGACCTGTACCGCATGCAGGACTCCAACGTGGACTACCTGGACAGCATCGACGAGGTGCTCAAGGTCTCCGACTTCATCAGCCTGCACACCGGCGGCAAGAACGCCATCATCACCGAGCGCGAGTTTGCGCTCATGAAGCCCACGGCGTACCTCATCAACGCCTCGCGCGGCAGCAACGTCAGCGAGGCCGCGCTGTACAACGCGCTGAAGAACGGCATCATCGCGGGCGCTGCGCTGGACTGCTACGAGAAGGAGCCCAAGCTCGAGGGCGAGGCCTTTGCCTGCTCCCTGCACGAGCTGGACAACATCGTCATGAGCGCGCACCTGGGCGCCAGCACCAAGAACGCCGTGCGCAAGACCGGCATGGAGATCGCCGAGGTGGTGACCAAGTACCTGCGCCGGGGCGACTTCGGCAACTCGGTCAACGTAGGCGAGACGGTTGAGGAGGAAGGCAGGCGCATTTACTCCCTCTTCATCACCCACGAGGACAAGCCGGGCATGTTCGGCAAGTTCGGCACAGCCCTGGGCGACCTGGGCGTCAACATCCGCGAGAACAACTCCCGGTTTTTGTCCGACTCCGTGCAGACCGTGTACGTGGTGCACCAGGAGCCCACGGAGGCCGTGCGCGAGAAGCTCATGGCCATCCCCGGCGTGAAGCGCGTGACCTTCTAGCACCCGCCCAGCCTGAAAGATTGAGCCCCTATCCGGTACGCCGGATGGGGGCTTTTTTTGTGCGCCACCCCCCAAGCCTCCCCCGCCTTCCCCGCTGGACGTTCTGTTTGTGACAAACGTTGCACAAGTGCAGGCACGTTTCCTCTCAAAATGGTCGGATACATGCAGGGTGTTGCACCGGCGTTTTAAACTTACTTACAACTTACTGAAATCATAATGAATATATCTTGGCACAGCATATGCTTTGTTAGAGTCAACCAAGTCGCCATCCCGCCGCCCTGGCAGGAAGGCAAGACAAAGGAGAAATCTCATGAACCGCACTTCGAAGATCTTCGCCGCCACCGTGGCCGCCCTTGCCCTTACAGCGTCCCTGGCCCTTGCCGCCGAGACGGTGACCACACAAAACGAACCCAACCGGACCACCCCCTGGCAGCACATGAAGGACACGGCCTCCGGCTACATGGGCCAGATCGGCTTCGGCCACATGAGCGCCGAGGGTTACGGCCACATGGGCGGCAACGGCTACGGCCACATGAGCCAGGCGGACTTTGAGAGCATGCACCGGGATGGTTACGGCCACATGGGCGGAAACGGCTACGGCCACATGGGCTCCCCGGACCGCGCCGACTAACTGTTGAACACGAAATAATCGGCGGCATCTTTCCGGACTCCGCCGATTATTGTTGTGCCATAAAGCCCCGCTCCGACCGTTAGGGCATCCCGCTGCCGGAGAGTTGAACCAGCCAAGGCTGCCCGGCCTCAACCATTAACCAAAGAGAGCCCCGCACATGAAGCGCTTCCCCAAGATCCTCGCCGCCACCTGCACTGCCCTGGTCCTGTCCTCCTCCCTGGCCCTGGCGGCAGAGACCCCGAACACGTCCAAGGCCGCCCCGGCCAAGACGCCCCACGCTGCCCAGGCTCTCCAAGGCCAGATGCCCGGCTCCATGCCCGGCCAGATGCCCGGCCAGATGCCCGGCCAGATGGGCCTGGCCTCGCTCTCCCCGGAAAAGCAGGAGCTGGCCCGGACCATCATGGACGCGCACCGCGACGCCCTGTTCCCCCTGCGCCAGAGCATGTACGCCAAAAGCCTTGAGCTTGAGGCCCTGAACGCCGCTGGCAACGGCGACTCCGGCAAGGCCAAGGCCGTCATCCGCGAAATCGCCGACCTGAACGCAAAGATGCTGCTGGAAAACGGCACGTACCGCGCCCGCATGGTCAAGGAGACCGGCCTGCGCACCGCGCCCATGGGGCCCGGCCAAATGGGCGGCATGGGCATGATGGGCGGGGACATGATGTCCGGCGGCATGAAGTGCGCCATGATGGAGCAGATGATGGGACAGATGATGGGCCAGACGAACGGCGGCATGCAGCACGGCGCTGGCGCCGGTCCCGGCATGGGTCTCGGCATCGGCGGCGGCGCTGCTGGCGCCATGTCCCACAACGCGGCTGCCGCGAACTAGCCGCAACCCTTCAGGATCCGCACGGCACGGGCGGTTCCTCCCACCAGGGGGGCCGCCCTTTTCCTTGGTTCCTGCCCGGCTTTACAGCGCCCCGGTGAGCTCCCCAAGCGGCACGCAGACCACGCCCATGTTGGACAGATCAAGGATGTTGGCCTGGGCCACGGCCTCGGTCTGGGCCGAGCAGGCGTCCGTGACCACGATGACCCGGTAGTCGAGGCTTAAGCCGTCCACGGCCGTGCCCCGGATGCAGTTGGGGTACTGCGTGCCCGCCAGCACCAGGGTCGAAACCCCCAGGCGGCGCAGCACAAGGTCGAGCTGCGTGCCCAGAAAGCCGCTGAAACGGCGCTTGACGATGCGATGCTCACCGGGCAGCGGGGCCAGCTCCGGCACGATGTGCGCGCCCGGCGTTCCCTCCACGCAGATGCCGCGCCCGACGCGGAACAAGTCGCGGCGGAAGGCCTCGGCGTCGCCGCCGTCCGGCCGGTGCTCACGGTGCACGTGGAACACGGGCCAGCCAGCGCCGCGGGCCTGGTCCAGCAGCAGCCGGATCACCGGCACCGAGGCCAGGGCCCCGGCCACGCAGGCCGGTGCGCCGGGCAGCACGAAATCGTTCTGCATGTCGATGATGACCAGGGCGATGTTCTGGCGCGATGTCCTGGGCGTGTTCATGGCGGCGCTCCTGTTCAGGTTCTGGCGAAGCGTCCGGGAAGATGTCCGGCGGTCACGGGCAGCCGGTCATTGGCCAAGCGGCGGCAGATGCCAGGACGGCCCGTAGCGCTCAAGCTCCAGGCGCGGCACCTGCGCCAGCACCGGGGCGCGGTCCGCATCCAGCCAGCGCAGCAGCTCAAGCATGGACGCCGGGGCCATGCTGGTGCAGCCGGACGTGGCCATCTCCTTGCCCCGCCAGATATGCAGGAAGATGCAGGAGCCGCCGCCCGGCACGGCGGGGTCCATGTTGTGCCGCACCAGCGCGCCCAGGCGGTACAGGCCGTCCTCGCGGCGCATGTCCTCGGCGCTGGTCCAGTCCGGCGCGGGAGTGGCGCTCTTCTGCACGAACCGGTTGTAGCTGCGCGAAGCGCCGTCGTCCACGCAGACCAGGTCCGCGTCCGCCCGCAGCAGGGGCAGGTGCGCAGGCCCGACCTCCCCCGGATCGTAGGCGAAGCCCGGGCCCAGCTCGAACAGCCCGGCCGGGGCGCGGCCGTCGCCCTCGCGCTTCACCGGCCCAGGCCCCAGGGCCAGGCCGTGCAGGCCGCGCCCCCAGCCCAGGCCCTTGCGGCCCAGGTTCACGGGCACAGGCCCGCCCACGGCGATCCACTCCGCCCCGGCCCCGGCGCGCTCGAACCGGCGCAGCTCGCCGCTGGTGGAGTCCCAGTCCTCGGCCGTGACGAGCAACAGCTGCCGCGAGGGGCCGGTCATGTCCGCCCCGCCGAAGGGCCGGGGCTGGCCGCCGGCGCAGCCGACGCAGAACAGGACGGAAAAGAGCAGGAGCAACGTGGTGCGAGTCAAAAGGCGCGTGCCTTGGCTGGACATGTGGTTTTCCCCCAGGAAATGAAGTGGCCGCTATTTTGGCAGGATGAGATTGCCCGCTTCGCCATGCTCGAAGAACGGCACGTTGACGGCCTCCCAGAGGTGTCCGTCGGGGTCCTCGAAATAACCGGAATAGCCGCCCCAGAAGGCCTCCTGGGCGGGCTTGGCGATCCTCGCCCCGGCGGCTGCGGCCCGGGCCATGAGCTGGTCCACGGCCTGGCGGGTGGCGCAGTTGCAGGCCAGGGTCACGCCGTCGAAGAGTCCGGCCCGGCCCACGCGCTCGGGGGGCAAGCAGGCGTCGTCGGCGAGCTCCTGGCGCGGGTACAGGGCCAGCACCATGAGCCCACACTGGTAGAAGCTGATCTGCGCGCTGCTTGCGCTGGAGGGGACCAGCCCCAGGCCCTGCTCGTAGAAGGCGCGGGACCGGGCCAGGTCGGCCACGCCCAGGGTGATGGTGGACAGATGCAGTTTCATGCGCACCTCCAGGGGAGTCTCAGCGGTCGGCCAGCACCATCTCGGCCAGGGCGTTGACCACGCTGGCGGCCAGGGCCGAGCCGCCCTTGCGGCCCTTGATGGCGATGTAGGGGATCCTCGACTGGGCCATGAGCAGGGCCTTGGACTCCGCAGCGTTGACGAAACCCACGGGCATGCCGATGATGAGCGCGGGCTCGGCGCGCCCGGCCTCCACATGCTCCAGCAGGCGCAACAGGGCCGTGGGCGCGTTGCCGATGACCCAGATGGCCGGGCCCTTTGGCGGGACGATGTTCTGGACAGCGAAGTCCACGGCGGCGCGCGCGCGGGTCGAACCCTGGGCCTGGGACAAGGCCAGGACCTCGGGGTCGCGCATGAGGCAGCGCACCGTGCAGGAAAGGGCGTTCATGCGCCGGTCCGGGATGCCCGCGCGGGCCATCTCCGTGTCCGTGACCAGGGTTGCGCCGCTGGCCAGGGCGCGTTTGCCCGCCTCCACGGCCCGGGGGTGGAAGCGCACCAGGTCCAGTAGGCCGAAGTCCGCCGTGGTGTGGATCATGCGCCGGACGATGAGCCACTCGCCGCCCGCAAAGGGCCTGGGCTCCGGCACTTCGGACTCGATGATGCGCATGCTTTCGGCCTCGATGTCCCGGCCCAGGCGGATGTCCGCGATCTCTGGTCCGCTCACGCGCCACCTCCTGTCGGCAATTCGGAAAGCATTTGCACCGAGGCCGAGGCCCCGATCCTGTCGGCCCCGGCGGCCAGCATGCGCAGGGCGTCGTCCAGAGTCCTGATGCCGCCGCTGGCCTTGACGCCAATATGGGGGCCCACGATGCTGCGAAGCAGGCGCACGTCGGCCTCTGTGGCCCCGCCCACGGCGAAGCCGGTGCCGGACTTGACGAAAGCAAAGCCCGTGCTGGTCTTGACGTAGGCCGCGCCCGCGTCCACGGCCAGGCGGCAGGCCAACCCCTTCTCGGCGTCCGTGAGCAGGCAGGTCTCCAGGATGACCTTGACCGGGGCAGGCCCGCAGGCCCGCACCACCTCGAAGACGTCCTGACGCACCAGGGCCATGTCCCCGGCCTTGAGCGCGCCGATGTTCAGCACCATGTCCACCTCGGCCGCGCCCTGCTCCACGGCCAGCCCGGCCTCGCGGGCCTTGACCAGGGTCTGGGAGGCGCCCAGCGGGAACCCGGCCACGGTGATGGCCACGGGCGCACAGTTGCGCAGGCAGCGCACGGCCAGGGGCAGGTGCCAGGGGTTCACGCACGCGGCCTTGAAACCGAAGCGCACGGCCTGGCCGCAGAGCCGCTCGATGTCGTCCGGCGTGGCGTCGGCCCGGAGCAGGGTGTGGTCGATGCGGGCGGCCAGGGCTGCCGGGGTCAGGGACGACGCGGCCATCGGGGCGGCCATCGGCGCTTCGGGTTGCACGGGCATCAGCGGCCCCTGGCCTGGTAGCGCGCCAGGTGGCGCTCCATGCGTCGGCTGAAGGCGGTGAGCACCCAGCAGATGAGGAAATACAGCACGGCGATGGCCAGGAAAATCTCGGCCGGGGCCACCACCTCGCGGTTGTTGATCTGCGTGGCGGCCTTGGTCAGCTCGTTCACGCCGATGATGTAGGCCAGCGAGGTGTCCTTGGTCAGGCTCACGAACTGGTTGACGAAGGACGGGATCATGTTGCGCAGGGCCTGGGGCAGGATGACGTAGCGCATGGCCTGGAAGCGGGTCAGCCCGGCGCCGCGCGCGGCCTCCATCTGCCCGCCGGGCAGGGCGTTGACCCCGGCGCGCACGATCTCGGCCACAAAGGCCCCGGTGAAGACCACAAAGGCCATGAGCGCGCTCTGAAACTCCGGCAGGTTGTAGTCGAAGATCACCGGCCCGAGGAAATAGAACCAGAAGATGAGCATCAAAAGCGGCGTGCCGCGGATGACCTCCACGTAGACCATGGCCACGGCGCGCAGGATGCGGCTGTTGGACAGGCGCATGAGCCCGAAGCCCAGGCCCAGCCAGAAGGCCCCGAAAATGCCCAGCACGGCCAGCATGATGCTCGCGGCGATGCCGCCCAGCGGCCCGTTGGGAAAGCTGCCCCAAAGCAGGTAGTCCAGGTTGTTGTAGACGATATCCCAGCGCATGAAGGCCCGCCTAGTACCTGAGCTGATGCAGGAAGTGCTTGTTGTACATGGTGATGGCGAAGGACACGGTGAGGGACACGGCCAGGTACAGCAAGGTCGCCACGGTGAAGGCCTCGAACCCGTGGAAGGTGAAGGACTCCACCTGCCGCGCCTGGTAGGTGAGTTCCATGACGCCGATGGTCATGACCAGGGACGAGTTCTTGAGCAGGTTCAACAACTGCGAGATGAGCGGCGGAATGACGATGCGGAAGGCCTGGGGCAGGATCACGTAGCGGTAGGCCTGCAGGAAGTTCAGGCCCGTGGCCCGCGAGGCCTCCAGCTGGTTCTTGGGGATGGAGAACACGCCCGAGCGCAGCTCCTCGGCGATGAAGGCCGAGGAATACACCGTGAGCGCGATGGTGCCCGCCGCGAACTCGAAGTCCTGCTTGTAGAGCCACACGTTCACGGCCTTGGGCAGAAAGGCCTCGCTGCCGAAGTACCAGAAGAAGATCTGCACCAAGAGCGGGGTGTTGCGGAAGAACTCGGTGAAGGCCAGGCTGAGCCACATGAGCGGCTTCACCCGGGACAGGCGCATGACCGCCACCAGCGTGCCCAGGGCCAAGGCGCAGACCCCCGCCACTGCGGAGATCTTGAGCGTCAGGACAAAGCCGTCCAGCAGCCAGTCCCTGTACTCACCCGTGAGCACAAGGCTCCAGTCGAATTGATATCCCACTCGGCTCTCCGCGATCAAGGACGCGGGGCGCGGTCGCCCGCGCCCCGCAAGTGCATCACACAGGGATCAAAAGCAGGCCCGGCGCTAGGGCCAGAGCGACATCTTCCAGGTCAGCGGAATGTAGTACTTGGTCTTGGGGCCCATCCACTTCTCGTAGACCTTGGCGTACTCGCCGCTGCGCCACATGTCGATGAGCGCGTTGTTCACGAAGTTGCGGAACTTGGAGTCGTTCTGGGGCACGCCCATGCCGTAGGGCTCCTCGCTGAAGGTGCCGCCAACAATCTCCCAGTCCTGGGGATTCTCGTCCTTGTTCTTCAGGCCCACCAGGATGGAGGCGTCTGTGGTGACGGCCACGACCTTGCCCTGCTTGAGGGCCAGGAAGGCCGGGGGATAGTCCTCAAACGAGAGCACCTGGGCCTGGGGGTTGGCCGCCATGACGTTCTTCTCGGAGGTGGAGCCCTTGGCCGTGCCGACCTTCTTGCCGCTCAGGTCCTTGACGCCCTTGATGGGGCTGCCCTTCTTCACGAGCAGGGACTGGCCGTCCATGAAATAGGTGATGGTGAAGTCGACCTGGCTCTCGCGCTCCTGCTTGTGGGTCATGGTGGCGGCGATGATGTCCACCGAGCCCTGGGTCAGCATGGGGATGCGCGTGGACGAGGTCACGGGCTTGAGTTCAAGCTTCACGCCCAGCTTGTCGGCGATGTGCTGCAGAAGGTCGATCTCGAACCCGGCGAGCTTTTTCGAGTCGTCCACGAAGCCGAACGGCGGGGTGGCGTCCTTGACGCCGGCCACGAGCACGCCTCGCTTCTTCACTTCGTCAAGCCGGCTGGACTGGGCGCCATCGGCCTTCTTCTCGCCCGGCTTGCTGTTGCCGCAGGCGAAAACGCCAAGGGCCAGGGTCAGGGCAAGGGCCACGAGCAGGGTCAGTCTTTTCACGTCTGTCTCCTTGGTTGGCTGGTTCGCTGCGTTTACAGGATTTCCTTCAAGAACAGCTTGGTCCTTTCATGGGCCGGGTTGGTAAAGAACTCCAGCGGCGGGGCCTCTTCCAGCACCTCGCCCGCGTCCATGAAGATGACGCGGTCGGCCACCTCGCGGGCGAAGCCCATCTCGTGGGTCACGCAGAGCATGGTCATGCCGTCGCGCGCCAGGTCCTTCATGACGTTCAGCACCTCGTTGATCATCTCCGGGTCCAGCGCGCTGGTGGGCTCGTCGAAGAGCATGCACTTGGGCTTCATGGCCAGGGCCCGGGCGATGGCCACGCGCTGCTGCTGGCCGCCGGAAAGTTCCGCCGGGTACTTGTGGGCCTGGTCGTGGATGCCCACGCGCTCAAGCAGCGCCAGACCCACCACCTCGGCCTCGGCCCTGGGCACGCCCCGGACCTTGATGGGCGCCAGGGTGACGTTCTTCAGCACCGAGAGATGGGGATACAGGTTGAACTGCTGGAACACGATGCCGATCTCCGCGCGCAGGCTGTTCACGTCCATGCCCGGATCGTGGATGTCGCGGCCGTCGAAGAAGATCGTACCCTTCTGGTACTCCTCCAGCCGGTTGACGCAGCGGATGAGCGTGCTCTTGCCCGAGCCGCTGGGGCCGCAGATGACCAGCACCTCGCCCTGCTCCACCTGGTTGGTGATGCCCCGTAAGACATGGAAGCTGCCGAACCACTTGTGCAGCCCGTTGATCTCGATGAATGCCATGCATGCTCCAGAAGCGGCCCGGCGTGGAAATCAGGCCGGGGCGCAGGTGTCGCCGGGTTCCCGGCGCGAATTGCTCGCACCTTGTAGCCTCACAGGAAACTCCCGGTCAAGGACGCACTGCGTCACACCGCATCTGCGCGTGAGCGCTTGCCTTGGGGCAAACCGCATGTTAAACACGTGTTTCAATCGTGGACTGTGGGAGTAGGCATATGCGCAACACGTTTTACTTGCTCATACTCTTCATGTTTTTCGGAACCTCCCTGCTCTTCTCCGGTTGCGGCCGGGGCCAAAAGGAAGCCCCGCGGCCCGCGCCCGTGGTCACGGCCAGGGCCGTGGTCAAGGACGCCCCGTACGTGCTCGCGACCGTCGGCACCATCAAGGCCGCCGTGTCAGTGAACATCAAGTCCAGGTTCGCCGCGAACATCAAGAAGGTGCATTTCGTGGAGGGCAGCCTGGTCAAGGCGGGCCAAGTGCTCTACACCATCGACCCGGCGGTGAACGCCCTGACCGAGCAGCAGGCCGGGGCCACCTACCAGCGCGACCGCGCCGACTATGAGCAGCTCGAACGCGACCTCGGGCGCTACAAGACCCTGGCCGACCAGGGCGTCATCAGCCGCGAGCAGTTCGAGGAGAAGCACACAGCCGCCCTGCGCGCCAAGAACGCCATGCGCGCCAGCGGGGCCGGGGCCTCCATAGCGCGGCAGACCCTGTCCTACAACACCATCACCTCGCCCATCGACGGCCGCATCGGCGCGACCCTGTTCGACGAGGGCAGCTTCGTCAAGGACAAGGACGACATCCTGGCCGTGGTCAACACCACCACGCCGCTTGATGTCAGCTTCTCCCTGCCGGAGCGCTACCTGGCGGAACTGCGCAGGCAGTACTCCCAGGGCTCCCTGGCCGTGGAGGCCGCAGCGCCGGGCATGGAGGCCCACCCCGAGGTCG
>Ga0209373_10002079_pt1 | contig 21084 bp, 21 predicted proteins | sample Higcelweek5metaG_FD_187173 | JGI IMG/M metagenome (GOLD analysis project Ga0209373, IMG submission 187173) | Freshwater pond sediment microbial communities from the University of Edinburgh, under environmental carbon perturbations - High... | ecosystem: Environmental > Aquatic > Freshwater >... | reverse complement strand
CTTGCCGTCCGTGACCACGAGGTCATATTCGCCGATGAGAGGCATATCCAGTCCCGGCACCGCAATCGAAAAACATTGCGCCACGTCCCGGATCGTGTAGTAATCCTGCCACGCTAAAACCGTCTCCCGGAGCATACGAAATCCGGTTTCAAGCAGGGAATCATACGTCTCCTTAGGCTTGTAGACTAGATTCTCTGCCGCCTTCACTTCCGCCTTGAAAAAGTCCGCAAAGAGATCGTTCCCTTCCTTCTCCGAAAGACTCTGTCCGACCTTTGCCCTGTATGCCTGGGCAGAAAGCGCGGCATGGAAGGCACGTCCGAAAGCAAAACAGGAGCCCGTGCGTTCCGGAGGTGCATGTTCGATATATTGGAAATAGAACTTGAGGCTGCATATATTCAGATATGTGTTCAGCGCCGAGAAAGACCAGTGCGGATTGCTCCGTTCCTTTTCCACGGTTCTTTCCATCTCACGCCGCCTTTCCGCTGAGCTCGTCGATGGCCTTGGAACACTGCGTCCGGGTCAACTCTTCCAGCGAGTTTACCCGATAGCGGGCCTTGATCTGTTCGGGCGTGACTCCGTTTGTCCGTGCGAGATCCAGCAGGAACTTGATCTGCTTGGGACTTGCCGGAACATCCTGGTTTTTCTGTCCGTGTGAAGGATCGGGTTGCGGCTTTGAATTTTGCGATTGAGAGACCGGGGACTTGCCGCCGTGGAGCTCATTTTCGACGCTGTTCTTTACAATCGAAAAAGTTTCATGGATTCGCGAGTCCAGCTGATCCTTGCTCAACCCTTCCGCGATTTCGATCTCCACACAGCAATGATACGACTGGCTGGAATACTCGCTTTCAGGAACAGGCACCTTCTTTGAATAACTGGCTGTCAATTTCAACATTTTCTTTCTCCGAGTTTAAAATGCGAAAGGACAGCTCCCGTCGTGGGGAACTGTCCTCTCTGACTTTTTTGTTTTTTGCGTTAGAATCCAGAAACCATGCGGATCCGTTCGATCGCACGTTTCGCAAGCACGAAATCGCGTTCCTTCTGCTTCTGGGCGAGCTGGACTTCCTTCACCTTGCGGCTCAGGTTGCTTGACTCGTCGAGTGCGGCCTTGAGTTTGAGACGGAAAGATTCGACCGTGGCGGTGAGATCGTCCATCGGCTGGATCGCTTCGGGTTCTGGATTGTTGTTCTGAGCGGCTGTCGGCATCGGAGCCGACACGACTTTGTTTTCGTTCATTTCGACCATTTCAGGTTCCTCCTTGAGGTTGGGTTGAATGGGGTTTCCTTTTTGAGGCTGAGTCTTGCGGTAGAGGGGCATGGCGACATACTGCCCGGTCCCGCCAGTAGCAAGCACGGGATAGTAGCCGTCACAAGCCTCGATTTTCGTGTGTTCCAACGAAAGTAAACGCAGGAGCAGATGTTTGTTCATGGGAAGCGTGAAGTCCTCCCAGCTGCCGGAAAATGAGGCTGTGATCCAGGTTCTCATCTCGCCCGCCTGAATATACATCGTTTCAGGATCGGACATCGATAATTCCACCTGATTGTGAGGCGGATTCTCGGGCACGTTTTTGAGGAAAATCTCCAGCTGGTCTCCGCGTTCCGGCAGAAACTCGACCGTATGCCGGATGTGTTCTTTGGGCGGCAACACCTGCTTCCAGTTCGGATACAGTCCCGGCAAGGCTCGGGCGGTCCATGTCCACTTCGGATACGCGATCCGGAACATCGTTAAATCCCGATCCTTCCAGACCGACAACTGCCCATCTCCATTCGGTTTTGCGCTCAACAACGCCAGAGGAAACGGCAGGTTCAGTCCATCGATTGGAAGGGCACAGGGAATGTTCAGCAACTCTTTCCCGTTCGTCACCGTGATTCCGTCCTGAGAAAGATGAATCCCCTGCAAGGTTCTCCGGACCTCGTTCCGGTTCACGATCGGAGCCGCCTTTGCCAGTATCTCCACGAACCCATCCGGCAAGTCCACCGGATTTAGCGGAGACGGAACTTTCACTTCCGGCCACTCGATTTGAACCGGCGAAAGAGGCACTCCGTTCACCAGCAGAATCCCGGACTCCACTTCGAGGCTGACTTCCTTGCCTTTTCCGCTCCTGACCGCCCTCTGTAAAGCGTCGAAATGCACGATCTGACGAAACGCTCCCTCCACCTCACAGTTCAGCGTGAATTCCATCGTTTCTTCCGGACTGCACGTATGGAAATGCAGGATTCCATTTTCCAGCACAATCAGCACGGATTTATACTCCTCCACGGGACTCATCCGGCTGACCAACTTCCCCAGAGCAACCATCGCTCCGGCCAACATGTTCTTGCTCACTTCGATCTTCATACTCACCTCCATTTTGAACTTGATTTTGACATAAAAAAAGCCCCATCCGCCCTATAAAAGGCAGACAGGACCTTTACTCATGAAGGTAATATATAGCCGATTATTTTTGAACTACACCAAAATAGAACGAAATAACAGCAAGTGAAATCGAATCAGCCTGAAGGTATCAAACCGATTGTTGAATGCGCATAAAAAATCTTTGATTTCCCAAGAAACAGAAAATAAGCCTGCTCTGCTGGAATGTATTGCCAGACATAAACCGGGAAGAATCCCTTTCGTGTCAGTGTAATTTTTAGTGAGTTCAGGTATCGGATGAATGAATCTCCTGTACAGGAGCCAAGCCGGAAAATTTCAATCGGCAGACTACAGAATCGTAAAATGCAATTTTCTACGATTGTGCTTACCTTATCAGTAACAGCGGGTTGTAATTGAGGGGCTTGCCTCAAATACTCCTGCCCGCTTCTGTTCATTTCCATCATCATGCGTGTTTCAATGTCGTTATCCATATTGTTCTCCTGTAAGGCCGCCTGAAAATCGGAAGGGGCAGATCAACTGGATCCCGCCGATGATATGAAGCCCCTCAGAGGAAATGAAGGAATATCGGGATGACTTCTGGAATATATTTCACTTGGATTGTTTGATTGTTACAGGGCTGTAAGCATAGGCACCTTCTTGGCGTTTGTCAGACTTTTCCATTTCATAGGATGGTGTTGGAAAGAGCAACAGGCTCAGGAAATCTGCAAAAATGATCCTATATTTGTTGGATATGCTTTTTCAGCTTCTCGGATTCTCGGACGAGTTGTGTGTGTTCTGCGGTACTCTCTCGGTGATATGCCGAAATACCGTTTGAAGGAACGCGAAAAATTTATGATCGAATCATAACGACATGTATTCATGATGTCCTTTATCCGTATATTTGTCATCGATAGCAGATCGGCGGCATAGGAAATTCTTTGTTTGCGGACATATTCAAGCGGCGGCATCCTGTGCAGGGTACGGAAAAGACGCCGGAAATGCTCATAGGTAATTTCATGTTCAGTAGCAATATGCTGGAAATCGAAGTTCTGAAGGGGGTTCTGCCGGATATTCTCGGCTGTTTTCATAATGCAGTATGGATCCTTTGCCGATGGAATATTGGGACGGAGTTCAGCCATAATCTGGCGCATAAGACGTACAAAACATTCCACGATTTCCATATGATAATATGTTTTGTCCATCTTATAATATTTTAGCATTTCAAAAAATGTCTCGGAGATTTTGGAAACGGATAACGGAATAAGAGTATTTCCGGGACAGACGCTCTCAAGCCAGTTGATCATCTTATCGCTCAGCGGCCCTGTGCAGTCGCAAAACAGATGATCACAGGGCTTTGTTCCAATATCTTTGTCAAAAATAAAGCGGTAACGCTGTCCACGGTGAAGCCAGAAAAGGATCGGTGCCTGCAGATCAACAGTCTTACCCATACATTCGATTTTTGCCTGTCCGCTTCTGAGAAGCTCAATGGAATTGCATACGGGCGTAAAAGGTTCGACATCGCTGTGAGTGATCCAGCGATGCAACAGTCTGAACTCTATATCGTCAAACATATTCATATTTACACCTGTCTGAAAAATTTTCTGTTGATGTAAATATAGACTGTATTTGTTCTGATATCCAACCGCAGAATTAAAAAAATAGCCCTTTTTGTCCGTTCAGGATAACTATTGTCCGGCCAGTATATTTACTTTCCCTGACCCGGATGATATAATATCCTGTAAAGCAGGATGCAAGTATAACAAAGACTCCTGAATATTAACCCATAAGGAAGGGGATACAATATGTTTAAGATCGGCTGTGCGGAAGAAATGCTTGAGGTGCCGTTATTTGCAGAGTTATTCGGTTATGGTCCTTTTCAGGGACGCCGGAACGTAGGGGCGCATGATCCCCTCTTCTGCAGGGTATTTTCTTTTTCGGACGGGACAAACCGGGCAATGATCATTTATACCGATATTTGTACTATGGATGACACTTATGCAAGAGAACTTCGTGCAGTTCTTTCGCAGAAGTTCTCCGCTTCTCCGGAATGCATTGCTCTTGTTGCCACGCATACCCACAGCGCTCCCGCACTCAGTTCCAGCGGCGGAATTGGCTTCGGAGAACCCCATGCGGAATTCCAGCAGATATGGAAGCATACCGTGATGAGGGTCGCTAATAAAGCGTTTCACAACGAAGAGGAGATCGTCTGGGCTGAAACAGGAAAAGCTCTACTGACGAAAAAATTGGGCAGAAATCGGGTCGAAGTTGAAAAGAATGCAACAGATGAAACGATACGCTGGGTCCGCTTCTGCCGTCCTGACGGAAGCTGTAAGGTCCTTTTGCACAATCACGGAATCCATGGGGTTTCCATGAATCTGCGGATCCGCCACTTGCTTTCTGCGGACTGGATGGGTGCGGCTAATCAGAAGATGCAGGAGCACAAACTGGCGGACATGCCTCTGTTTCTGCAAGGACCGTGCGGTGATGTGAATCCTTATATACAATGCAATGAACTTCAGAATTATACTGCGGCGGAACTGATCTCATCGCAGTATATTTCCGACCTTGAGAAAGATCTGGCAAAAGGAGGAGAAAAGATCACTGACCTCAGTATCCGCGGAACTCTTGAAACGGTCCGCATGCCCGTTGTGAAGCAGACTCATGAGGAATTGCTTCAGGATGTTGAACTATTCCGAAAGTTCAGTGAACAGCATGCAAGACGGGTGCAGGAAATGGCCGTTCTGGCAGAACAGGGATATGATCTTACTCCAATGCTTGATTTTCAGGTCATCCGTATGGGAGAGCTCTCCTTCTTTTTTATCCCCGGGGAATATTTTGTCGAAGACGGGCAGTCTTTGATGAAGCACTCTTCTTCCAAGTTCTGCATTGCTGCTGAAGTCGCTAACGGCTCCGGCGGTTACTTTCCTTCTGAAAGCTGCATGAAACGCTATCCTGACATTCTAAGTTTTACCGACTGCAAAAACAACTGCAGTTTCGGCTTTTATGAGATCTATGGTTATCCTGTCTGCTTAAGGTTCAAATATCAGGATAACATCTCTGAATTTGTATCATCTCAACTTTTAAGAATGGAGAAAACAATATGAGCAAGCTTGCAGTCGATGGCGGCACCCCTGTTTTTCAACAGGTGGAACTGGACAAATACATTCCCGCGTGGCCGGTGCCCCATCCGGAAACCGATCAGAAACTATTGGACATCTTTCATTCCAGTAATTGGGGCGGCGGTGAATATGAAGAAAAGCTGGGTAAGGAATTCGCCGCTTTTCAGAATGCAAAATATTCTGTCTGGATGTGTAACGGAACAACCACTCTCGAATGTGCTTTGCTGGCGCTTGGCATCGGCCCCGGAGATGAGGTTATCGTCCCGGGGGTAACTTGGATCGCCACAGCGGAGGCCCCGATCTATGTCGGCGCGAAACCGGTCATTGTGGATATTGATCCGGAGACACTCTGTATTGATCCAGTGAAGATTGAGGAAGCAATCTCTCCGCGAACAAAAGCAATCATTCCGGTCCACCTCTATTCCGCACTTGCGGATATGGACAGGATCAATGATATTGCAAAGAAACATGGTCTTTATGTGATTGAGGACTGCGCACATGCTCATGGAACCAAACAGCATGGCAAAGGAACCGGTTCGCTCAGTGATATTGGGAGCTTTTCTTTCCAGCTCTCCAAACTGATGACCGGCGGTGAGGGCGGCTGCTGTACCACCAGCGATGAGGAGCTGGCGGATAAACTCTTCCGGCTGTGTCATATCGGAAGTTCAAAAACATATCCTCAGATCATGCCGGAACCGGGAATGATCTGCCACCAGTACCGTTTTACGGGATTTCAGGCGGCGATCATTTATGATCAGCTTCAGCATCAGGCGGAATATCGTGCAAAACGTCAGGCCGGTGCCGCGATTCTCCGCGACATGGTCAAAGACATCAACTCCCTTGAAATGCAGAGATCTTCCTTTGAAGACGACCTTCGGGATTACTATTTTCTGACTTTCCTTCTCCATCCTGAGTATCTGAAAGAGGGTGTTGACAGGGTGACGATCTGTACCGCATTGAAAGCGGAGGGAATCTTTCTTGGAACAGGCTGGGGGAATCCGCTTTATAAAAGCAGGGTTTGGAATGTCCCGCAGGAGCTTTATGTCAAACATAATACCGATGTCTGTGAAGATGTGATGTTCAAGCGTCTGATGTGCACCCAGCACAGTCTGCTTCTGGCGGAGGCCACTGTGCTGGAACGCTGGGGAGAAGCTCTCAGGAAAGTCATGCTTGCATATACTAAGTAAAGGATGTGAATAAAAACATGAAAAACAAACTTGGAGTCGCTGATTACGGCCTGAATGACTGGTGCGGCGGTTTTTTCAATCTTGAGCAGCGTCTGGAGCTTTTGAAGTCATGCGGAGTAGATGGGATTGAGTGGCTCACTGCTCCAGATGCCGTGGAAGCTTTGCAGGCGGCTTCCGTATTCCACCGTCACAGGATGGATTTTGCCAGCTGTAATATGGGGAATCCTGAACTGACAATGAAATGTGCCTCGGCTTTTGGCAAAGAATATGTGTGGCTTTCCATCCCATGCAGGAGGGATGTTCCCTTTGAGGACTATTGCCGTTATGCCAATGTCTTTGTCAAAGCTGCAGAATATTACGGATTGAAAGCGGCACTCCATAATCATCTCGGCAACCGTGTCCAGTCTCAGGAGGAGATCTGTGACTTTATGGAGGCTGTCCCCGGGGTGGCTTTACTGCTTGATATCGGGCATCTCCATGCGGCGGGAGGTGATTGCGTGGAAATTATCCGCAAATATCATGACCGTCTTGCTTCTGTCCATTTCAAAGATATATTTTATAAAGACCTGAATGTCTCATTGGAACGCTGGTGGAACAAACTACGTTTCTGTGAACTCGGTGGCGGCAATGCTGGAGTTGACATTGAATCCGTTGCCCGGGAGCTTCAGAGAGCCAGATACAGCAAATGGGTGTTGATTGAGCAGGATACCCATTTGAGTTCCCCGGAATGTGATCTCAGAAAAAGTGCAGACGTTCTGAAAGGTCTTTTTGAATAAATATCTGCTGAATATCTTGTCATGTACGCAAAAAAACACAACAGAAGGAGGGCTTTTCATAAAAACTGTCATTGACCTGGAAAGAGTTCGACGTTTCTGCGGAAAACTGCAGATATATGCAGCATGAAATATGAGATAATAGTCCTCAGAGATAATTTCAAAAGTGTTTAAATAAAGTCTTTCTGAACATGAAGCGAGAGAGAAAAGCAAGGCGGAAAGATATTTAGCGACAGGGATGAGGGATTCGGGGCAACACTCTGAAAAATTTTCTCTGCTTGGAGTTCGGAACGACATCAAGATTTTGATTCGTTTTTACCCTAACCATCGAAAAAGGAGATCATCATGAAAAAAAGAGCAAATCAAGAACATCGGAACAGCTTCACATTAATAGAACTCCTCGTTGTGATTGCGATCATCGCGATTCTGGCCAGCTTGCTTCTGCCCGCATTAAATATGGCAAAGGAAAGTGCTCGTGGCGTTTCCTGCTTGATCCAACTAAAACAAAACTATCTGATATGGGCAAATTATTTACAAGACAACAAAGAATGGGTTTTGCCGGATCAGACAGGTTATCCGCATTTTGGATCCAACGGTGTAGAACTATTTGCTCTCTACAACAGCAGCCCCTCTCAGGTGACGACTTACAACGGACGACTCAAGGCTTCAAAAATGCTTCATTGCCCCTCTGATAACACCAGTTCTCAGGAAACCAAAGAGCAACTCGCAATCTCCGGGCGTACAAACTACTCTTACGGAATAGTCTATTGCAGTTATGGTTATCAGTATTATTTCCAACTTTTCGACACGGGAACCATGGACTACACACAGAAAGTTTCCGAAATCAGAACCAATCAGGACAAGTGCATGATCTTTGGCGATACATGGAAAACGGCGGCCATACTTGTCCCAAACAAAGCCTATCGAGACATAGATTACGGGTCACGCCTCTGCACAGGAATCTATGGTGCACACAAGAATGGTTTCAATGCGGTTTACGCAGATGGCGCAGGGAGGCGTGAGACAAGCGTCTGGCAAGTTGGTTCAGGAACGAACAAAAGTATGTATACATGGTATACTTCAAATGTTTCATCCGTGGTACAGTGGCACTATTGACATTATGATCCCAAAACCGACGGCTTAAGCCGATTCCATCTTAATGAGTTATTCGAAAGACGGGATAAAAACTTACAGGATCGGGGAAATCCGAATGACGGAGAAGATTTTTCTGTGAAGAGATAATAAAACGGATGAAATTAGTCAAAAAGGCTGATTTTGAACGCTAAGGAGTCCGAAGCCCTCCAAAAAAGGCTGTGTTCTTTGAAATTTTACGATTATACGAAGATCAGGTTGCGTCGGCGAAAGATCGGAAACATCGGATTTTGTCTGAACGTTTCAGGATCACGGCAGCCAGAGCCTTAAGGCTCAAACCCATAACTTAAAAATGAACCCTCTGCCTCTTTTTTTCACTCCCTCCAATTTAAATGAGTTAATTTCAAAAGTATTTAACTGAAGTCTTCCTGAAAAAGTGAAAAAGAAATCATGAAGCGCGGACGCAAAAGCAAGGTCGAACTCGAGGCCATGTAAGCGCAGAAAGTAGCGAAAATCCGGACAATTCGTCTTGCACTTCAAGGGAACCGTTCTCTCGAAGAGAATCTGACTGATTTGCCGACCGGCTGCGACTGGGACGACAAGCGCAACAGAAAGGGAGTGCCGGAGTATTGGGCGGGGTTTAAGTTTTACATCACTTTCGGCGACGGCGGAGTGCCGCTTGCGGCAATTTTGACCTTGGCATCGGTTCACGACAGCCAAGTGGCGATTCCTCTGATGCAAATGGCGGCGTTCCGTGGCGTAACAGTGCTTTATGACTTGCAGGATTCCGCTTACGACGCGCCCGAAATCAAGACATTCTCAAAAAAATTGGGACATGTTCCGATAATCGATCCGAACAAGCGCCGCGGAGAAGAAGCGGAACTTTCCCCGGCTGAAAAGATTCGTTTCCGTGAAAAAACGACCGCGGAGCGGGGCAATTCCGAACTCAAAGATAACTATGGAGCACGGAATGTGCGTGTCAAATGACGCTGCAAGGTCTTTTGCCATCTGATGTTCGGGATACTCGCGCTGACAGTCAAGACACTGTTCAACATGTTGTAACGAAGAAGTTTGTTCTCATATAAAACCAAGGACAAGCAGAGTCCCGAAATTCCGGGAATGGGAGGTAAACACTCGAAAAACAGGATATTTCCGGCTTTTTCAAGAAAAAACCAGATTCGGAGCGGCAAGACAAGCTTGCGCGTCAAAAAATAAGTTTTTAACGAAAAAGAGCCAATACTTTTGAAAGAGACTCTTACAAAATAAGGATTTATAAAGCATGGAAAAAATGAACTTTGATATTTTGCACGGCGAAAGCAATCCGAGAAATTCGGAGGGGGCTTTCATCCGGCTTTCAGATGGACGGATCAAACTAATCTATACCCGATATAACGGAAAAGACGGAATCGATGACAGCAGTGCCGAAATTGTGGAACGCGTTTCCACGGATGGAGGAAGAAACTGGTCCGATTATCAGGTCACGGTCAGGAATACAGCCAAGAATGTCATGTCCGTTTCTCTCCTCCGTCTTCAGGATGGGCGTATTGCAATGGTTTATGCTAAAAAATCGGCGATCCCGGGACACACTCAGATCGATTGCCGCCCATATATCCGTTTTTCGGAGGATGAAACAGAATCGTGGAGTGAACCGGTCGATATTGCAGGCATTCCGTCTGTTTATCTTGTGGTCAATAATGACAGACTGATTCAACTGAAGAATGGACGGCTTATTGTCCCTGCAGCCTGGCACCGTTATACTACAGGAACCGTTACTCTTCATGCAATAGGGCTCTTTTTCCTTTCCGATGATGGGGGATATACATGGAGGCAGTCTTCCGAATGCTGTTATCCGCCGCAGGCTATGCAGAGTGGTCTTCAGGAACCGGGTGTAATAGAACTTTCTGACGGAAGGATTATGTCATGGTTCCGTACATCCCGCTGGATGCAGTATAAGGCATTCTCTTATGACGGTGGCGAAACATGGACACAGCCTGAACCGGCAGAAGAGTTTCCATCTTGGTGCTGCTCGCCGTTATCCATGAAGAGGAATCCGGATACAAAGGAGCTTTTTTCTGTATGGAACGAGATCCATCCGCAGCGATGCATCCGTATCGACGAGGGAGAACGGACCCCTCTTGTTCTTGCAAGAAGCACAGATGACGGGAAGACCTGGACAGGACATATCGTAATGGAAGACTCTCCATTGCACGGGTTCTGTTATACTGCCATGCTGTTCAACAAGTCGGAACTGCTTCTGGAATACTGCTGCGGCAGCAGCAGAAGCGGACAGCTGAACGACTCAAGGATAAGGGTTATTCCGTTAAGTCAGATATGAGGAGGATATCCGGCTCGTTCAGGAGAATCATGACGTTTCATGCACCGGATTTGAGCTGAAAAAACAACTTAATCCAGGAGGTAATTTCAAAAGTTTTTAATTTAGACGGAATGAAAAAAGCGTAGACAGTTCAATCTTAAGTCCAGTCTAGCAAACTGGAGGGAAAATGAACGAACTACACTAGTTTTACTTTAGGGGCTGCTGAACCGAAGCCATCAGGCTGCCGTCAAGAAAAATATTCTTACTTCATGTGGATGAAAAAGTCACATAAGATGCGTCAAAATGTTTTTGACACATGAGAAAATGAGTTATCAACAAGAAAAGCCAATAGTTTTGCAATTGGCACTCAGGAGAAAATATGAAACAGTATTACAGAAGAGTTTTAACTGCGGTGTTCACCCTGTGCATGGGTACATTGTGCGCGTCGCAGGTCCCCGATATCAGCAACTGGAAAGACCGGACGAAAGAGAATATGCCGCTTCTTTTAGAGGATTTTGACGGTACTCCCGCAAAAGAGTGGATCATCCCGAAGACAGCAAAGATCACCAGAGGTACCGGTTACAACGGAACATCCGCTCTGATGTTGGAGAGAACCGATCAGAATCAAAATATTTACATCGAGGGGCTTGCAAAAATCAAGCTACCTCTTCAGCCGGGGCACTCCTACTGTTTCAGCGGTATGTACCGGACCGAGGACATCAAGGTGCGGTCCCACATGAACTTCAGTGTCAGCCTTCTGGCGGAGAAAAATGGACAGGAGAGCAATATCGCATCCCCCATGGAATTTGAAGAGTCAAAGGATTTCAAGCCCTTCAGTTTTGTTGTCAGTTCTTTTTCGGGGGACAACTTTATGCTTCTCAGGCTCTTTTATAGTACAAGCGGAAGAATCTATTTTGACAACTTGAAAGTTGAGCCAGTAACACAAGGGATGGGGCAGATTCTCTTTCTTGAACCCTCAAAACTTGAACTTGACGACAAGGGAAGCATCCGCCTGAGATTTATTCTGTCCGATAAGACTCCCTGTTCCGTCATCGTCAGATGCGGCGGGAAAGAGACAATTGCCGATATCGACATGAAAACAGGCGAAGCTGCTGTCGAGCTCGGCAACTTTCCTTTTGGTGAGTATAAAGCCGAGTTCATCCTTATCAATAAAGCTGAAAAGTCCATTCTTAACAAGAGCTCTTCAACGCTGTTCAGACGTGGCCCCTCCAAGGCAAAGGGGGTCATTGCATTCGACAGATACGGAAGAGTCACCATGGACGGAAAAACGTTCTTCCCTGTGGGCATCTTTGTCTCCCGTGTCAGGACGGAGGCCGATGTAAAGCGCATTGCCGATGCAGGATTTGACTTTATTATCAACTACGGTACCATGGGGCTCAATATTCAGGAGAAGGAGAACGAAATCTCCAGAAATGCTGAATACACATCCCCCTATTATACAACGGACGTGAAACGGTGGGAGAAAGAGTACCGCTCCTCCCTCGACATCCTGCAGAAACACGGTCTCAAATACATAGAGAGCACGATGCGGATATATCCGGCTTCAAAGAACGTGCCTGAATACAGAAAAGAGCTTCATCATCCGGCGCTTTTCGCCCATTATATCTCTGATGAGGTATCCCCCCTTCAGATTCCCCTTCTGGTGGCCTCCCGAGAAAGTATCATGAAGAACGATCCGGATCGTATCGTTGTCGCTCTTACCTGCAACAACGACGACTGCGATTCCTATTCGGTCGCCTGCGACATGCTGGGCATTGACAGCTACCCCATTAATTTCAAGAATGAAAAACAGAGCATGCTTCCTGTAAGAAAATCCATGGAGGCGGCAAACCGTACAAAGAAGCCGGTCATGTTTTCTCCCCAGACCTTCTCCTGGAGCGCATGGAGGCCCTCCTGCGGAGCCTCTAAGTATCCAACAGAGAAGGAGATGCGCTCCATGGTTCTTCTCCCCGTCATCATGAATTGCCGTGCCTTCTGCTTCTACAGCTATACATCCATATTTGAGAACTCCGAATTGAATGATCCGGGATCGGCAAAGAAGTTCTGGCCGGGTGTGGTGGAAACTGTAAAAGTGCTCCGCTCGCTTGAACCCTGGATCATGAGTACTGTGAATGTGCCTGTAAAAATGGAAAACAAAGGCAAGTCCATTGTGGATGTGCTGGGAAGAATGGCAGATGGAAAGAGAGTTGTCTTCATCACCTCCTGCGGACCCGATGACGCGGATGCCGTGATAGACGCGGGAAAAGACGGACTCAAATCCCGTTTCGGCAATACCAAGCCTCTCGGAAACGGGAAATACCATTTTACAGGTACAGAAATCGATTCAGATGTTCTCTTTGAATAACTTTTTTGCCTGCGGTCAGGCTGTCCCCGAGGCAAGCCTCGGGGGATTACGCCCGGCTGGGCACAAAAATTGTTTCAAACAGGAACGGGATCTCAACGAAACAACAGGAGGACTGGAATATGACACAGAATGGACGATAGCATGTGAACAGGGATTTTTGTCCATTTTGATCCCGAATTTCGTCTAAAAAAATTCAATTATTTTTTTGGAACGACATCAAAACCGGCAGCAAAACTCGTGAACAGTCCCCAATTCGCGGAGACGGTTCAAAAACAAATCTGAAAAACAAGGAAACTTTAGTTTATGTGGACAAGGGAGATGAAAAATCCGCGGAGGAATATTATTCGAAAGCGGTTGCGGTCAGCGGCGGGGCTTTCGCATGGCGTTTTCAGGCGATCCTGAAACTTTCGGAGATTCTCGTGAAAAAAGGGAATGCGGACAATGCCTTGAGTCTTTATACGGACGATCTGTTCAAGCGGGTGACCGGAAAAAATAAATCCATGCTCTATGCCTCCCGTGCGGAAGTTCTGAAGGCCCTCAACCGGAAATCAGAGGCGACCGCACTCGAAACCGCCGTGAAATTTGCCGATGACAATTCCAGGGAAGCGTTCAAGAAAAAGCTCAACAAACTGGCGGAAGACATGCTGTGATTTCCGACTTCATGTGAAGTTTGAAAATGGTAAAGGAAAATGAAAGTGATGAAAAAAAAAACGGTCGTTACATTCGGCGATTCGACGACCGCGCCTCGGGAGGCGATCAAAGTCTATACTACCCTTCTCGCGGAAAATTATCCGCATTGCGAGTTCATCAATTCGGGCGTTTCCGGCAATACCACCCGCATGGCAAAGGAAAGATTCGAACACGATGTCCTGAAGCACCGGCCGGATGTCGTCATCATTCAGTTCGGCATCAACGATTCCGCCGTGGATCTCTGGAAGAACCCACCGGCCGCCGGACCGCGTGTCCCGTTGTCCGAATATGAAGACAATCTGAGATATTTCATCCGTGAACTGAAAAAAAGCGGATGCCGGATCATTCTCATGACCCCGAATCCCCTCTGCTGGACGGAGAAGCTCAGGGAGCTGTACGGTCGTGCGCCTTACCATCCGGAGGAGGAAGAAGGATTCAATGTGATCCTTGAGAGGTATGTCGCGGCGGTGAAGACGATTGCCGCCTCTGAAAATGTCGAGATTCTGGATGTGCACAATGCCTGCCAGAACTATTGCGGAACGCGTGGAATTTCCTTGATTGACATCCTGCCCGACGGAATGCATCCCGGGAACGAGGCACACCGTTTTGTGGCGGATTTGCTGATGACGCCGCTGAAGAGAATTTTACAGGAAAGCGAGGACTGATATGAATTACAGAGCGGATGAACATCTTGTCCATGAGGAACTGATGGAGGATCACAGGTTTGATTCCGCAAGGGCGGGGTCGGTCTGCGGACTTTCCGACGGAAGCCTCTATCTGGTGTACATATCCGGCTCCTTTCGTTTGTTGGATATGCCGGTAATATAGCACAAACGAGTTTCCATAGTTGCTTTCTGAACGTTGATAATAAACAACTTGCGACTTAAAATTAACAGGGAGAAAGGCATCTGGAATGAACGAATTGAAATTTTTCATGGTTCAAACGAAAAAATACGACAAGTCGCGTCAGGAGGGCTGGAATATGTTACAGAATGGACGATAGCATGTAATGAGGGATTTTTGTCCGTTTTGATCCCGAATTTTCGTCTGAAAAAAATTTCAAGTTTTTTTCAGAACGATGTCAAAACAGGCAGTAAAACTCGTGAACAGTCCCCGATTCGCGGAGACCGTTCAAAAACAAACCTAAAAAACAGGAAAACTTTAGGTTATAAATAACATAAACGGGGAAATATCATGAAGAAATTATTATTTTTGACGGTCATGGCAACAGTATCAGGACTCCTTGCCATGAAAATCCTGATTTTCACTCTATTCTTTTCCTTCAGCTCCGCTCTTTTTGCCCAGGCAGTCTGCGATCCTCTCAACGTAACGGTTGAAAATGGATGTGTGCGTACGGCTCCAGAAAAAATGAAGACGGCGGTCCGTGAGGACTTCACGAAAGAGGCCGACGGCTACCTGAAGATCTACAATTTCCAGGAAAATCTCCGCTTCGAAAGAAAAGTTTTCCACGGCAGAAATGCGCTCGTCCTTTCAAATGCACGCGGTAAAAATGTCGATACCGCTTTCTGGCTCGTTACGAGTCCAGTTCCGTTCAAGGAACCGAAGGTCTGCCGTATTGAATTCGGGGTCGCTTCCGACCTGCCGACCGGAGACTTCATTGGGTGTAAAGGGACATGCCGCAACAGGATCGTTTTCTATGACAAGGACAACCGGATTGTGAAGGAATGTCCGTTCCGTTATGTGGCGGGCAAAGACGGTTTTTCCAGAATTTCTCTGCTGGAGGCTTTTCCGGAAAAAGCCTGTTCCGTTTCTCTGGAGCTTGGTGCGGACCATCCCAATATACTCCCCGGGCAATATGTCGCGTTTGCCGATATTTCCGTCCGTGTGCTGGACACCGCGGGAATGTGGGCGAAAAAGGCTTCGTTCACTTCCGGAATTTTTCCTCTTCGGAATCCGTCTGAAGCCGGAATGAAAGACACGGTTTCATGGAAAGTTTCCGGAAATGGTGCCTCCGCCCGTTTTCAGGTTGCAACGGCTCCGGATGTCAATGGCTTTCCCGGCAGATTTACAGAGTTTTCCGGCTCCGGCGGCAACACCGCTTCCTGGTTTGTGAAGAACGGTTCGGAACTTCCCGTTTTTCCTCCGGATGCAAAGTGGATCCGCTACAGGGCGGAACTCCTTTCGTCGGATGCCGCTCCGGCGGTTCTTGAAAAAGTGAAATTTGCCGGGAATGTCGATTCCGGCTGGAAAACATCGTTCGATATGACGCCGCCGTCGGTTGTGCGCACCAGTGTTTCACCTTCCCTCGATGTCGCGAGCGCCGTCGCGGTAAAGACAACGGATGATTCCGGAATCGATTGGCCGTCCGTTCAGCTGACGCTCGATGGAAAAGATGTGACGAAACGGATTGTCCGTACTTCGGAAGGCTTCTCAGTCCATCCGGAAAAACAGTTCGGAATGGGGATTCATACGCTTCGGGTGAAACTCCGGGATCTCTGTGGAAATTCCACCGATGCGTCCCTGTTCTTTTTCTTCGGAGAACCGGCCCGAACCGGCATCGTCTCTTTGCGAGACGACGGGATGGCCCTCATCGACGGCAAGCCTTTTTTCCCCATCGGGATCTACAACGTGACGAAGCGCGATTTCAATGGAAAAAGCTATGATACCGCTTTCAAGGACCTGAAAGCCGCCGGGTTCAATTTCGCACAGACCTATGCGACAAAACGGGATGCCTCCTTCCGCGAGTTCATGGAGGCCGCCGGGAAGTATGGATTCAAACTCTGGATTGCGGGGGAAGGCGGTTCCAACGACGATGACTGGGCCCGGATTGCGAGGTCGCTTATTCCGGATCGGCTGAATCCTGCGATGCTCGCGTGGTACACCGGGGATGACACTGCCGGTCACAATACACCTGACCAGCTGAAGGACCGTGCAGAACTTGTGGCCGCGATCGCACCTCACCTCATTACGGCGCAGGCGGATATTGTGTTTGGACGGGAATGCTCAAACTACGGGGCGTTTGTCAGGTCGACGAAGGCTTTCCTGCCCGAAATTTATCCTATCCGCGAAAACACGAAAGAAGAGGCCGAAGCCTGCGTCGCGTGCGTCATCCGCGACATGAAGCAGTGCTTTGCCGACATTCAGGCGGAAAAGGCCGCACCAAGAGCCATCTGGCCGATCATTCAGTATTTTGAAGGATGGAAAGATTGGAAGCGTTTTCCGCTCCCTCTTGAACTCCGGGCGATGAGCTATGCCGCAATTGTTCACGGCGCACACGGCATTGTCTGGTATACTTACGGCGGATACGCGGATAATCATGGAGTCAACAGCACTCCAGAACGCTGGGAAACCATGTGCTCGCTTTCCAGAGAACTGAACACCCTGCTTCCGATTCTTCAGGAACGCGCCTCGAAACAACAGCCCGTGGTGAAGATTCATGAGGGACTCGCGAAGGATCCATTCGGGAACGATTCCATCTCGGTTCTTGCGAAGGATCACAGCGGGAAAACGTATGTTTTCTGCGTGAATTCAACCTTGTCGAAAGTCCGTGCGGAGCTGTCTGTTCCGGATGCGAAGATCGTAAGGAATCTCTTTTCCGGAAATCCGGTCAAGGTGGTGAACGGCTCCATTGTCGATGATTTCGAACCTTACGGCGTGCGGGTTTTTGAAGTAGAGAGATTGCCCGTTTCCTTGACGTACTGTGGAGGGAACGCCGGAAGGATGAAATTGTAAAACCGTTTGACAGCGTTTTGTCCCGTGAGGACATTGACGAACTTGCGGAAAATGCTGCTGATTCGCCCGGGTTGCCTGTCAGTCGCGAGTGCATGATCAGCGTTCTAAAAATTGTTTGACGATAGGCGGGGACAACCGCCGCGGCTTGGTCGAGACGTTCGTTGAATTTCATATCCGGCTCCTTTCGTTTGTTGGATATGCCGGTAATATAGCACAAACAAGTTTCCGTAGCGGATTTTGAATGTTTATAATCAACGGGTTGTGGCTTAAGATTGGTAGAGAGGAAGGCCATTGGAATGGACGAACTGAATTTTTTCATGGTTCAAACGGAAAAATGCGATAATTAGCGTCAGGAGGGCCGGGATATGGTACAAAATGGACGATAGCATGTGAACCGGGATTTTTATCCGTTTTGATCCCGAATTTTTGTCTGAAAAAAATTCAATTATTTTTTCGGAACGACATCAAAACCGGCAGTAAAACTCGTGAACAGTCCCCGATTCGCGGAGACCGTTCAAAAACAAACCTAAAAAACAGGAAAACTTTAGGAGAAAATAAACAACAGATGAATAAAACTTCAACAATTTCATACAAGGAGCAAGAAATCATGAACAAAAAAGTTATCAGTGCCACCGTCACCCCTCTTCAAGAAGATGGAACCCTCGACAAAAAAGGGCTCCGCAATATTTTCGAACGCAACATCCGTCACGGACTCGATGGTATTTTTCTGCTCGGCTCCATGGGCGAATGGGGCAGTTTCGACAACGATTTCAAGGACGAATATGTCAAGGAAAGCGTCAAAATCATCGGGAAGAGAATGGAGCTTCTGGTTGGAATCAACGCCACCAGCCTTCCGCTTTCTTTGAAAGACATGGAACGGTATTCAAAATATGAATTCGACAGTTACGTTTTCATGCTGCCCGGCCGGACCTCTTCGCTGGACCCGGTCAAGTCCGTCCTGAAGGTGCTGGACGCCACCGACAGGGGTGTCTACTATTACCATTGCCCGCCGAATAACGGAGTCAATCTTTCGCTGGACGATTTTGCAAAAATCATGAAGCATCCGAAACTCAAGGGGATCAAGAATTCCGCGTCGAACATGTGGCTCCGGCGTGAACTCATTTACATGCGGAACGAAAAGAAACTTAAGCCACTGCTCCTCGAAGGCCAGGAATGGGCCGTCGACGAAGCCCTGATCGCGGGATACGACGGCATGCTCTGCGGAATGGGCGCGCTCGCCTCCAAAGTGATGGTCGGCATCGCCCGCGCGGCGGACGCCGGCAATGTCGCTGAAGCGGTCCGCCTCCAGAATGTCTTCATCTCCGTTTTCCACGGCATTTACGGCATCGATCTTGCCAACGTCTGGAACGGACAGAAATACGCGCTGGTGAAACTCGGACTGATCGAATCTCCGTATACCATCGCGCAGGAAATGGACTCCCTCACTGGTGCGGCAGAAAAACGGATCGAGACCTGCCTGAAACAACTCAAAGAGGAGCTGGACTGAAATGCTCCGCTATCAGGAAGATAAAGAACTGCATAAGGATTTTCACGGCACAACCAACACCTCGCTGAATTACATCGCCGACAAATATGGCGTTGAGGCCCTGAAAACAATCCTTCGCAAAACCGGACACGACGTTTATAAATCCATTCGCGAAAAACTGGCGAAGGGCGACGCCTCCGAACTCATCGAGCACCTGAACTGGTTCTTTTACCGCGAGGGCGCCGAATTCAAGCTGACTGTCGGAAAAGATGAAATCAACTTCGAAGTCATGGAGTGTCCCGCGATCCGGCATCTGAAAAAACTGGGACTGGAACCTTCCCCGCATGTTTGCCTTCAGACAACCGAAGTCAATGCGGGAATGTGCGAAGGGACCCCGTGGGAAAGCTCCGTGGAAATGAAGGGACCCGCCCATTGCGTCCAGATATTCAAGCTGGAGAAGAAATCATGATTCCCAGCGACCATTTCGTCCGCTTTTACAACGAGGTTTTCAAGTTCCTCGACGAAAAAAGCGGGCTGGAGGACTATTACAGGGAGATCAGCCGTCACCAGGAGAAACATTGTCTGGAAAACTTCAAAAAAAACGGATTGCAAGGCGTTTACGACTATTACAAGACCATCATCAAAGAAGAAAATTGTGAATGTGTCAGTGAATTCGCGGGAAAACATTGTTTGGTCCTGAAAATGACCAAATGCCCCAGTTTGTCCAAAGCCATGGACAACGATGCTGGGATGTGTCAGAAATACTGTCTCCACTGTCCGGGCTGGACCATTCCGCTTTACACCAAGGCGGGACTGTATCAGGTTTACGACATCATGGGATTGGACAATCCCCAGTGCTGCGAATGGCTGTATGACGAAATCGAACCGGCACGAGCAAAATACTGTGAATTGCTGAAAACGCGTTCGGTGGACCAGTTGCAGACCAATTTTCATGAAAAATAAACCTGAAAACCATACTTAGTGAAAGAATTCTATAAACAGATATGAAAGAAAGAACGTTAAATCCTTCAATAGAAGCTTTTCCTGAAATACAGACTGTTACTTTGGCGGACAGTGTGGAAGTTTGTCTTCTAAAATATATCAGGAATATGAATATGAAAGTAGGAGATGTTCTTCCGAAAGAAGGGGATTTGTCAAAAAATCTTAATGTTAGTCGCCATATTGTCAGAGAGGGATTGAGCCGTCTCAAGGCACTGGGACTGGTCAAAACGCGGAAGAAAAGTGGTTCAACAATTTGCAAACCAGATTTGTTAGCAGGTTTTCGAAAGATAATAGAAACTGGAATTTACAATAAGCGCGATTACTGGGAATTTTGGGAATTGCGAATTGCTCTTGAATTGGGTATGTGTAATTTTATTTTCGCCCATCGCACTGCGAAAAAAATCACTGCACTTCGGAAAGTAGCAGAAAAGAAAAATGTATTCATTCAAAAACACCAAAATGAGATTGATTTTCATTCTACATTGATGTCAATGGGCCATAATGAAAAGCTTGTTAATTTTCTTGATGTTTTACAAGTCACATTCTTTTCATTTTTCGGGGATTATAGAATGTGTGAAAATTCGGTACCTACACATCTTCAGATATGTAATATCTTGGAAAACGGTACATTTGAAGAGTTTCGTGATGCTATGCTAAAGCATTTTGATTCGTATCGGACTGTAGCATCATAAATTGCAACCATAGAGGACGGCAGAAAGCCCTCCTCCTCAATAGAAAGGAATCGAAATGGAAAAGAAAGAAACCCAATTGTCACACGGAAAGTCTGTAAGATCGAAAATGAGCTTTGGATCAAGAAAGCCCGGTAAGAATCTGACTTCGGCAAGCAAAAACAAATTGCCCATCAGCAAGAGACAGAAATCTCCGATGGATTCCGAGGTTCATTTCGCCCAAAGCAAATACAATGATCCGGAGTTTGTCAATCGACTTTCTATCAAGGAAATCAAAAATATTTTCGATGCCTCTGGAAGTCTGGATTATAGTTCGTCAGAAATA
>Ga0209373_10002078_pt1 | contig 21089 bp, 21 predicted proteins | sample Higcelweek5metaG_FD_187173 | JGI IMG/M metagenome (GOLD analysis project Ga0209373, IMG submission 187173) | Freshwater pond sediment microbial communities from the University of Edinburgh, under environmental carbon perturbations - High... | ecosystem: Environmental > Aquatic > Freshwater >... | reverse complement strand
CAAAGATACTAGACAATCTGGAGATATGCTTGAAGCATCACTTAGTGCTGGTATTTGTTCCATTGGTGTTGATGTTTGGAATGTTGGAGTTGTTCCCACACCTGTTGTTGCATGGCTTATTAGAGAGTTAAATGCTCTTGCTGGTGTTGTTATTTCAGCATCACATAATCCTGCTGAATATAATGGAATTAAATTTTTTAATAATAAAGGCAATAAACTTGATGATGAATTAGAATTTCAGATTGAAGATTATGTAGATACAGATTTGGAAACACTTCCAAAACCAGTGGGTGGATATGTGGGAAGAATTTATAATAAACCTGAAATTACAGCTCTTTATATAGATTTTATAAAAAAGATTTGTGCAAATACATTTAATATTAGAGTTGGTTTGGATGTTGCCAATGGTGCAAATTATATACTTGCTCCAAAAGTTTATGAAATGCTTGGTATTGAATATGAAGTTATTCACAATGACCCTGATGGAACTAATATAAATGATAATTGTGGCTCAACACACTTAAGCTCACTAAAAAAATTAGTTTTGGATAATAAATTAGATGTTGGTATTGCTTTTGATGGTGATGCTGATAGAGTTCTTGCTGTTGATGGTGATGGAGAAGAGCTTGATGGAGACCAAATTATGTTTATTTGTTCAAAATATTTACCAGAATTGGCAAATAATAATACTATAGTTGCAACAGTTATGAGTAATTTTGGTTTTGAAAAAAGTATAAGAGATTTGGGTAAAAATCTTATTAGAGTTGATGTTGGTGATAGATATGTTTCAGAAAAACTAATACATACAGGTGGTAAAATTGGCGGAGAACAATCTGGACACATTATATTCCCAGAATTTAATTCAACAGGTGATGGTTTACTAACCTCTTTAATGTTTCTTGAAGCAATACAAAGAAGTGGTAAAAAACTTAAAGACATAAAAAATGAAATGTTTTCATTCCCACAAGTTTTAATAAATGTTCCTGTAACAAGTAAAAATCTTGATACTAAAAATATAGTTGATATAATAAAAGACGTAGAATCAAAATTAGTTAATAAAGGAAGAGTTCTTGTCAGAGCATCTGGTACAGAGCCTTTGGTTAGAGTAATGATTGAAGGTATAGAACAAGATATAATTCAAGAATGTGCTGATAAAATTGTAGAAGTTATAAAAAAAGAATTATGTTTTGAGCTAGAGCATGTTTAAAATAATAAAATATTCTTTTAAAATATAATATTTATAATTCTTTTGCAAAGCTATTAAAATGAGTAAACTTAGTGATTTTATAATCAATCTAGCAAGTTTGGAAAAAAATAAAAAAGAGCATAGAGATATAAGTTATGCTTATTTTTTAGCTTTGAAAAAATTATTAAATGATATATCTCTTTGGCTCAAAGATGCAATTGATAAAAAAATTGCAACCTATAAAATAAAAATTAGACAAATTCATCCACCCAAAGAATTTAACATTAAAGATAAATATGAAGTAATTGATATTGAAATTACTATAAATAAAAAAATAGTAATCTCTCTAAAAGCCAATGAACTTTATAAAAATGATAATTATACAGGTAGTATGCTCATATCATCTTCTTTGAATAAAAAAACATCTTTATTAGTCTATAAAAAAGATGAGAATGATTGGTTTATTGAAAAAAATTATCAAACTTTGGAAAAACTAAACGAAGAAAATTTTACAGAACTTCTAAATGAATTACTTATAAAATAAATTCCAAAACTTTTTCAAAATTACAATTTTTAGATTTATAAAAAAATGAGAAATTATAATAAAGTTATACCTATACAAAAATCTATAAAATATTATAATTTTGTCAAATCTTTGGCAAAAATCATTCTTAAAACCTTTTTTAGAATAGATGTAGAGGGTAATGAAAATGTCAAACTTGATGAAAGTTTTCTTATCCTTTCAAATCATAATAGTTATTTAGACCCAATAATTATAGGTTGTACCATTGATAGACTTCTTGCATATATGGCAAAAGAAGAATTATTTAAAGTTCCTATTTTAAATGAAATTATGTATCATGTGGGTGCTTTTGCCGTAAAAAGAGGGAAAGGTGATAAAAGCTATCTTGAAAATTCTATAAATGCACTAAAAAATGATTGGTTGCTAAATATGTTTCCCGAAGGTTCCAGAAGTATTACTGGTAAATTTGAAAAAATAAAATATGGTGCTGCAAAAATTTTATTAAACCATCCAATACCATTTTTACCAATTGCTTTAATAAATACTAATATTGCAATGGGAAAACATAAACCAATAAAACTATTTACAAAAATAACTGTAAGAATAGGAAAACTTGTATATCCAGAAGAATATATGCCAAATGAAAATTTGACAGAAGAAGAAAAATTGCAACATATAGGGAAAATATATTATTCAAAAATATATGACCTTCTTCCACAAGACCAAAAATCATTAGAGCCAATAATAAAAAACACATAAAAATAAAAAATTATTTTCATGTAGATTATTTATTTAAAAAATTTGATTCTATTTTTATCTATTCAAATCTTTATTATTTGATAAGCTTATAAAACTTATGTTTATTCAACTATTAACTCTTTGGGTAAAGTTATTGAAAAAATAGTTCCATTTTCTTCATCAGATGTAAAGTTTACATGACCTCCTAAATATCTTTCTCCAAATAGCTTCATACTATAAGTTCCCAAACCTCTACCTCTTCCCTTTGTAGAAAAAGACCTTTGAAATATTTGAGATTTTACACTTTTTGAAAGTATAGTATTATTTTTTACAAAAAAGACTATATTATTATTTTCGTCTTCATCTTCTTTGCAACCTATTACAACCAAATCATTGTCATTAGATGCTTCCAATCCATTCTTTAACATATTTAGTAAAACTCTTTTTAATAATTTTTTGTCTGAAGAAATTTCTATATTGGAATCAATTTTGATTTGAATTTTTTTCTTTTGTAGTTTTTTATGATGTTTTATTGTATCAACCACATCTTTTATAAGAGATTCAACATAAAAGCTACTTATTTTAATTAAAAGTTCATCATTTTCTGCTGATAATAGGTCTCTTTGGGATAATAAATCATCTAATAAAGTATCACCAATTACTTTTAGTTCTTTTAATGTATCAATAGAAATTTCATTATCAAGTAATATAAAATCAAGATAGCCTGTCAGACCACCAGCAGTGTTGATTATGTCATGAAAAAAAACTTTTTCTAAGGCTTTTCTTCTTTTTATATCGCTAATATCACTTATTGATACAAGAAAATAAGGCTCATTATCTTTGTAAAATTTATATGATGAAACTTGTAAATCAAAACTAACTTCTTTACCGTCAATATTTGATGTAATTCTTGATTCTTTTACCACTTTATCATTAAGACTATTACTTTCTAAAAAAGCATTAAATGCTCCACAATAACGACAATCTTCTGAAGAACCACAACCATGAGGTGTTTCATTTGCATGAATACATCTAATTATTTCACCCGGTCTAAAACCCAAAACAGTATTAATATCTTTAATACCAAATGTTTCTAATAATGTATTATTTGCAAAAATAACTTGTCTATATTTATTTAAAATTAATGCAACATAAGGTAATGCATTCATTATTTCTTGTACAAAATCAGATGTTTTGAAATAATCAAAATTATTTAAAATATCTTGAATTTCTTTTCTTTTTTGCTCAACAAGGTCATCATTATACATAATTATTTTACCTAACCAAAAATAAATAAAACTTTTTTAACACTCCATGTTTTAAGTTCTAATTTTGTAAATTTTAGAAATAATAATATGTAGATAATATTATTCTAAAGTTATTTACTGGTATATCACTTTGTGTTGGTAATGGTTTCATTTTATCTGTAAATGTACTTGCATATAATGCTCTAGTTGAGTCAAGCTCAAGACCAAAAGCAAACTTATCCACTTTATACATGATACGAGGACTCACTCTAAAAATATAATTTATATCATGACCTCTTGTAAAAAATTCTTTTGCAACTGCTTTATCAAACGTTCCTAAATTTGTACTATATCCAGAGTATAACCCAATTGCTAGCTCATTTGTGATATTATAATCCAAATCTAACCAACCAGAAAAAACATTTAATGGTTTAAATTTTCCATCATCTGTTTTTATATATCCACCTGTCATTATATGATCAGCCATATCAGAACCAAATAAAGCACTTGCTCTAATTTTTAGTGCATCAATTGGAACTATTTTTGTATAAGCAGCTACAGCACCAGACTCAAAAGTATTTGCTGTCAATTCTGGTCTAATAGTACGTAAGTAACTACCTAAACCAAATGTAAAATTTTTACTTATAAAATCTGAATGTAAATGTAAGCTAGGAACTCCTGATGATTCTTGCTTAATTTTTCCTTCAATATCTCTAAAAGGTTCAGATTGCATTGATATACCACCATATATTTTTATATTCTCAGTTGGTTTTGCTGTTAAAATCATTTGAGGAAATCTTGCAATAGGTGCAATGGGTGCACCTGTATTAAATTCTACTGTTTGAGGGAAAACTTCAGTATTAAAAAGAGGTGACCAATGTTGTCCAAGCAAAAGTTCATATTGTGTCCAATTCATTTTTACATAAGAATGTCTCAATATAAAATGGTTTGATGTATCACTTCTTGAACCAAAAAAATCACCTTCCACAATACCAAAAACATTGGCACCAAAAACATCTGGTGAATATACTTTTATTCTACCTCTTGTAAGTATAGAGCCAAGATTAAAATTTGATACTGCATTTTCATCTATTCCAGCATCATTCTTTTTTATATTTTTGGGATAAAATGTAAAATATGTATCTCTTGCTGTTGTAGTTTGTCTTGTATCATAATAAAGATCAAGTCTAACAAAACCTGAAACCTCTGCACAAAAATCATCATTTGCACTAATTTTTAAACCTTTTACATTTGCACAATCATTTACATTTGCTTCTGCTGGCAAATTAAAACCTAAAAATGAGGATAATATAAGAGAACTTGCTAATGCTTTTGTTAGATTTGATTTAAATAAATTCATAAAAAGACCTACCTTCCCAATTTTGATAAAATAAAAGTATTAAGAATAATTAATATTATAGAGCCTAAAAAAACAAATTTGGAAAAAATTATAAATTTAAACCCATATTAATTATCTATTATGAAAACTATTTCATGATTTTAGTTTTAAGATGTAATTTCTTCTTTTATATTGTTACTTTCATTATTTTTATTTTCAGATGAAAAATAAAGTTTTTTCAATAAAATTAATCCAATTATTAGTAAAACTAAAGAACTATATTGTCCCGGTGTTAGACCAAAGTATCTTATATCCACAGACCTTAGAGTATCAAAATAAAATCTTATTGGTGAATATAAAAGGCATAGAATTATAGAGTAAGTACCAGTTTTCAAATTTTTGTTTTTCAAAAAGAAAAATAATATAACAATGAAAAATGTAAATATTGCTTCATAAAAGCCAAGATCATGTCTCACAATTCCATCTGGAAATTTTATACCCAAGAAAAATGTTGTTTCTATACCGGGATGATCATGTATAGATGCACATCCCAAACGTCCAAAAAACCAACCAAAAGGTAAAGCAAAAGCTATTGTATCAACATATTCTAAAATATCTAGTTTACTTATTTTTGCATAAATAACTACCGCTAAAATGGCACCCAAAAAACCACCAAATGATGAAATTCCTGATAAGATATTAAAAATTATTAGGGGATTTTTTATAAATAAATCAAAGCGATAAACAACTGTATCAAATATATGAGCCATCAAAAAGCCTGATATTAGCATAATGGTGGTCATTGATGAAAATTTTTCTTTGTCAATATTCATCTTTTTTGCTTTCCAATTTGCAACAGCTAGTCCAAGAAGGACACCTATTACAACTAAAACACCAAAGACATGGACACCTCTATTTATAAATGGAATGTCAAATAATGACTTTGAAAACTCATAATATGGGATCATTATATTATTTTCTCCTATCCTAGTTTATTTTTTTCTGTTGCAAAATTGCTTATTGTAAATTAGCTTCTCATTTTTGTCATTATCAAAATATTTTTATCATCTTCTTTTTTATATGTAACTTCATCCATTACTTTATTTATTATAAAAAGACCCATACCTCTTTCTGGAAGATTTGGTATATCATCAGGATCAAAATTAAAATCACTTTTTAATTTTTCTTTATTTATTGATTTTCCTTTATCTGAGATGTAAATTTTGATTTTATCAGAATACATTACAAATTCTATTTCAATTTCACTATCTAAATTATTACTATAAGCGTGTTTTATACAATTGTTTAATGCCTCAACAACACTTAATTCAATTTGGTAAATTACTTTTTCTGAAAATGATAACAATAAACAAAATTTATTAATTGCATTACCTACGAATGGAACATTTGCAGGATCACTATTAATAATAATTTTTATACTACGTTCTTTCATTTATTTTGTAATGCCTTTATAGATTCTTCTTCTGTAAAGAATATATTAAATAGTCTATTCATTCTTGTCAAATTAAAGAGACTAGTCACAGATTCATTTGCACAACATATAGAAAAATAGCCTTTTTTGTTTAAACGTTTGAAAATAACAACCAAAGCTCCTAAACCTGTGCTATCTAAAAAATTTATGTTGGATAAATTTAAAACTAAATTAATATTTCCATCATCAATATATTTCAAAACAATTTTTTTAAAATCTTCTGCATTCGTCAAATCTAACCTTTCTGGTAAAATTTTTAAAATCAGAAGATTCTTTAATAGTTTTTCTTCAACAATTTTATTTATTAAAACAACCATAAAAATCCACCTTTTCAAAGTTTATTATAGCTTAATATTAAATTAGGATAAGTATGAAAAACATATTTTAATTGTGAATTATTTCCTAAGTTTAAACGCAATTTTGTAAAAACGATTAGATTTTTCATTATCATTGATGAGAGAATAAAGTAGTCCCAAATTTTCCCATAACTCTGGCTTATACTCATCTAATTTTAAAGCTCTTTTATAACTAAAAATGGCATTTTTATAATCTTTTGTTTCAAAATAACAATTTCCAAGATTATACCAAATATCAAAATTATTTTCATCTACAGAAACATATTTTCTATAACTTAATATTGCAGATGAATAATCTTTCATTTCATATTGCAAGTTTGCTATTAATTTTCTTGCTATTATAAAATTTGGATTTAATTTTATAAATGCTTCATAAAAATTTATTGACTTATCTAGTTTCCCAATTTTTTTATATAAATTACCAAGTGCATATAAACAATCAGAATCATTTGGGTAAATTTTTAGATATTTTTCATAATTAAATACAGCTTGTTCATAATTGTCTAAATTTTGATAAGATGACGCATTTATAAGGAGAGCTTCATAATTGGAAGGTTCTAACTCTAAAGAGTGATTGAAGTGCTTTATACTTTTTTTATAATTTTGAAAAAAATAATTAGCCAAACCCAAGTTGATATGAGCTTCATAGCAATTATTATCAAGACTTAGTATAGTTTCATATATTTGAATTGCTTTTTCATATTTGCTTTTTTTGTAATAGATATTACCTATTTTTATTAATAAATTTATATTTTGAGGTTGTATTTTCAGACATTTTTTAAAAAAAGACAATGCTTTTTTATAATTTTTAAATTTATAAAAAAAGTAACCTAGAGAACTATATAAAAAAAATTTATATTTTGAAATATATTCTATATTGTAGAATTTTATTATAGGCAAAATCATATTAAAATTATATGTATAGAAGTAATATATGATGATTTATATAAAAATTATAAATCATAAATACAATAATTACAGTAAATAATTTTTAATGGCATTTAAATTTTTTAAAAGTAAAATTTTTAATAAAATAAAGAATAAAAAAATAAAAAATTAATTTTTTCTTAACAGATATTTGTCATATAAAATTTAAAAAAAAGTTACAATAGAAATAGAACTTAACTTCAAAAAAATTTACTGGGAGAAAATATATGATTGATATTTTGAAGAGCATAAATAATTTACTAAATATAGAAGCTAGTAACATTGCTGGTGTTAATGTCAAAGGCTACAAAAAGAAAGAAGCTTCTTTAAATTCAGTTGGAGATAATAGTGTTGGTAATGATGTTTTTGTAAGAACAAATTTTTCTCAATCCTCTGTGAGCTCAACTGAAAGTAATACTGATTTGGCAATTCAAGGTGAAGGTTTTTTCATCCTCTTTGATGGCTCTGAAAATCCAGCTATAGATCCCAATGAAAAATTTGACAAATTAAACCAAGAAAATCGTTTGGAACCACCAATTACAAGTGGAAACTTTACTATTAATGGTGCTTCTATAACTATTGATGTAAATAATGATTCATTAAATGATGTATTTGCTCAAATTAACATTGCTACAGGTGGTCAAATTACAGGTACTTATGATGCAATCAAAAACGAAGTTAAATTAGCTAATAAAACAGGTAAAGAAATTGAATTTGGAATAAATCCTTCAACAAACTTTATAGAATCAATGAGATTAGATGGAGCCGACTTACAAGGTGTCCCAACAGCTGGTACTTTTATTGTTAGCAATAATCCTGTTGGTTCTTCTGAAAAAGACCCTAAAATATATCTAACAAGAAAAGGTAATTTTTCATTTAATGATAATGGCTTCTTAGTTAATGAAAAAGGATTATACATTGCAAGTATTGACTCTAAAACAGGCAATCTTATTAAAACAGACAAAAAAACTTTTGATGGTAAAGGTGATGCTTCAGATATAGTACACATATCATCAACAGGTATTGTATATAATGATACCCACTTAGCAAAAGAAGGTAAACAAATTGCACTTGCATTTGTTTCCAATAAAAATGGTTTACAAGGTTCTTCTTTGGGAGGAGACTTGTATGAAATAGGTGGTTCTAGTGGTGATTTAATTATAGACAATCCAACAAATAATGGTTTAGGCTTTATTCAGTCTCAAAGTTTGGAAGATAGTAATAGTTCTATAGTTGAAAGTCTTACAAACATGGGAATTTTACAAAAGTTTTTCCCATCTACAGTATCAGCAATGAAAACATTACTTTCAAAACAAGATGATTTAAATAATTTGATAAAGTAAACTAAGTTCGTTTACTTGGTTTGCTTGAGGCAAGGGTTATTTTTTTAACCCTTATTTTTTTTTGCTTTATTTTTATGGAATTTCTATTCTATCCAAAATTTTTGTAATAACATCATCAGTTGTTATATTTTCTGCCTCTGCTTCATAAGAAAGTATAATTCTATGTCTCAAAATATCATAAGCCATAGTTTTAATATCTTGTGGGACTACATAACCTCTTCCATTTAAAAAAGCTTTTGCTTTGGATACTTTTGTAAGATAAATACTTGCTCTAGGAGATACACCATATTCAATAATATTATCAAGTGAAAGACCATAGCTTTTTGGTTCTCTTGTAGCAAAAATAATATTTATTATGTAATCTTGCAATTTTTCATCTATATAAATATCTTCTATAAGATTTCTTACTCTCAAAATATCAGATGGATTAATAATTTTTTCAATGTTTGTTTGTGTAGAAACAGACATTTTTTTTACGATTTCTTTTTCTTCTTGTTTGGAAGGATATGATATTTTTATTTTTAGCATGAATCTATCTACTTGAGCTTCTGGTAAAGAATATGTACCTTCTTGTTCAATTGGGTTTTGAGTTGCAAGAACTAAAAAAGGTTTTGGTAATTCAAATGTAGAATCACCTATTGTAACTTGATATTCTTGCATTGCTTCTAATAATGCACTTTGAACTTTTGAAGGTGCTCTGTTTATTTCATCTGCGAGAATTATATTACTAAAGACAGGACCTTTTTTTATTGAAAAAGTGCCTTCTTTTGGTATATAAATCATAGTTCCTATTAAATCTGCTGGTAATAAATCTGGTGTAAACTGAATCCTTTTAAAACCTAGACTTAGAGTATCAGAAAGAGCTTTTACAGCTGTAGTTTTTGCTAGACCAGGTACACCTTCTATCAAGATATGACCATTTGAAAATAAGCCTATTAAAAGGCTATCAATCATATGATTTTGTCCAATGACAACTTTTGCAATTTCTTGTTTTAGATTTTTTATAAAATCGCTTTCATTTTTTATTTTAATATTTAGTTCTTCTACGTTCATTTTTAAAAATAAAATTCCTTTATCTTTTATACTGATATAAATAAAATATTTAATATTATAAAATTAAACAAATTTTTTCATGGCTCTATCCATTTCACGTTTATGCTCTTTTTCTCTTATGGATTCTCTTTTATCATATTCTTTTTTACCTTTTGCTAGACCAAGCTCAATTTTTGCCCAATCTCCAACCCAATGAACATTTAAGGCAGCAATACTATAGCCTTTTTCTCTAGTTTTGCCAATAAGCCTCATAATCTCACTTTTTTTCAATAAAAGTTTTCTTTTTCTCAATGGTTCATGATTATAAACATTTCCATGTTTATAAGGACCTATGTGCATATTATAAAGCCAAATTTCTCCTCTTTCTACTCTTGCAAAAGAATCTTTTAGGTTTACATTACCCATACGTATGGATTTTATTTCTGTTCCAGATAAAACAACACCAGCTTCCATTTTTTCGATAATAAAGAAATCATGGTATGCTTTCTTGTTTTCTGCAACAATTCTATGCTTTTTTTCCATTTTTACCAACTAAAATTCAAACAGACAGAATTTAACTATAATCATTATTTTAACACTTATTATAAAAAATGAGATGATACTTTATGTTAATAAACATCTTTTTCTACTTGTTAGATATAGTAATTTTATGGTATTTTTAAGTACTTATATACTATATTTTGAATAGAATTTAGTGATTTTTTAAACTAAACATATATTAGGAGGAGTGCATGAAAGTTATTCTTACAAGTGATGTAAAATCTTTAGGTAATAAAGGTTCAGTTATGAATGTATCAGAAGGTTATGCAAGAAATTTTTTATTGCCAAATAAACTTGCAAATATTGCAACAGATTCCACAATAAAACATGAACAAGAAAGACAAAAAGTAGAGAAAATAAAAGAAGACAAAATTTATGCTGATGCAAAAAAATCTGCTGAAGAATTAGAAACAAAAGTAATTGTTTTGAGAGCTAAAGCTGGAGAAATGGGTAAACTATATGGAACAATTACAAATAAAGAAATAGCAGATGAACTTCACAAACAAGTTTCATTTGATGTAGATAAAAGAAAAATTCATTTGGAAGAACCAATAAGAACTCTTGGTGATTTCAAAGTTCATTTCAAACTTCACCCAAAAGTTACAGTAAATCTTAACATCAAAGTTGAAGAAGAATAGATTTTAAATAAAAAAATAGAATACATTCTGTAAAAAGATAGTATTCTATTTTTTTTGCTTATTACAAAAAAGAAAACTCTAAAAAAATTAGACATAAAATAGTTTTAGAACTATTTTTGCAACTATTGCATTTATTTATTTCTTGATATTAAAAAAGATTCATCTCTCAAAAGTTGAAAATTGGGGGTTTTATTTAGTTTTTTATTAAATTTACCATATTTATTCATGTGAGACATAAGCCATAATGGCAAGACAGAAACAGCATTTTCACCATTAAGCTCATAAAGTTTATCTACAAATTTATCCCATACAGGTAAAGCCCATTGCTCTATACCTTTTTGTCTCAATTCAGTTATGATTTGGTCTGCTGCCCATTGACATGTAAAAATACTAGATTTTCCCATTATCCTTATAGTAAAATATCCATAAGCTCTACACACTGAGGGTCTAACTGGATATATGCTACATAAGTTATTTAATAAAAAAGGACATGCCAAAGATTCTAATTTTGGTTTGTTTGTTGCTACTGTTATTTTTGTATATGGTATTTTGGTTCTTTCATTTTCTTCTAAGAGTGTATCAATTTGATTGTTATGAAGTTCAATAACATTTTTACTTACAATATCTTTTTGTTCTTTGCTCATATTATTTATCAAGTAATGATGAATTACTTGCCACTCTATCCCTGTAACTCTAGGAAGTCCCGAATCTATACAGCATGAACTGCATTTTTCTTTGCAAGGGATTTGTGGATAAGCAAATTTGACAGCATTAGAAAGATAATCTATGAGATAATAAATATCTTTATAATTTTCAGATAAGCCTACATTTGTAGCTCTTGAAAGATATTCAGCACATTTTATTATCGTCGCTTCCAGTAAATTATCCATCTGTTTTTTCTAAAGAAATTTCATCCCTGCTTACTATAGTTATTATAGCCAAACTTAGCATAAATAAAATTTGAACTTGGGGTCTGTACCATACTGTGTCAACCATGCCATGAAAAACCATACCAGTAAGGCAAACAAAACATCCCATCAAAATTATTTTTGAAGAATAGCTTATATTTGCGATTATACCCCATACAGATCTACAACTGTGTAAAAAAAGTGTAAATGTAAAAATTATTAATCCAATCAGTCCTGTTTCAACTGCTGTTTCTAAAAATATGTTATATGCAGAAAGAGCTTTGAAATTACTAAACATATACAATGGATATATTCTATTAAAAAGGTCATTACCTGTTCCATAACCTATAAAAATACTATCTTGAAACATTTTGAAAGAAGCAATCCAAACATTCATTCTAAAAGAATTTGAAGAATGACCTCTAATTGTAAAAATACTTGTAATTCTTTCCAAAGTTGAAGGTGAAAGAATAATAATTGCAATAATTCCAACAAAGAAAAGTATTATAGCCAAGATAATAGATGTTTTCCAAAATTTTGAGCTTATAATGTTTTTCCAATAAATTATAATAGTACCAAAACAAAGCATCATAGCAATACCAAGTACACCAATCCAACCACCTCTTGAATATGTAAAATAGATACATGAAAGTTGTAAAAATAAAGCCATTGCCACAATTATTTTTTTCCAACCTTTATTTATGTAGAAAAACATAGATGTAAAAGCAATTGTTGGAATGAGATAACCAGCCAATAGATTTGGATTTTTCAAAAAAGAATAAACTCTTGTTGTTTTATAATTCATTGCATTTGGGTCATCCCATAATGCACCTTGATATGGTTCTACTTTTATAATAAATTGATAAATACCATAAAGAGAAACAATAGAAGCTGAAATTATAATTGACCATATAACCCAACGAATATTTTTTATATTTGTCAAATTTACCAAAAATACAAAATATGCAAGTAAAAATATTAGCATTTTTGCATAACCTTTTAGGGCAAGTATAAAGTATGGAGAAAAACATACAGCAATGAGAGCTATTGCAAAATAGAGTAATAAAGTAAATGTGAGAATATCCACTTTTTTGGGAATTGTTTCAGGTTTTAATAGGTGCTTCATTGTTGTTGCCAAAACAGCAAAAATTACCAATGCTCCATTTACTCCTGTTGAAACAAATGGTAAAGAAAAGACTAAAAGCATTATAGATATTAAAGTAATAATTTCGCTAAATTTTGCAAAAAAACTATCTCTTGAAATATCTTTTATAAAACTTTCCCATTTGGTTAAGATTGAATGAAAAATTTTTGCAAAAAGACTATTATTAACAATTTCTGTAAATCTATCTTCTTTATCTTTTAGACTTAGGGTGCAAAAGAATTTTTCTAATTTTGTATTATTCATAAGCTATGTATAAATTATCTTAAATAAAAAATATATGTTTATTGGGCAATTTATAAATTGCCCTAAGTTTGTTTTATTTTCTAAATTTTTATTCTACAGTAGGAGGTGTTGGAGTATCTGTTACACCCACCATGTTTACAGAGATAACAGAGCCTGAAAATTTATATTCCAAAGTTTCCAACTCTACAGGAATACCAGCTTTTATTTTATTTCCACCAAATACAATATCTGTACCAATGAATTGAGCTTTATCACGAATTATAATATCAGCATCTGTTACATAATAATCTTCATCTGGATTTTTTACTTTTATAGCTTTTCTTGCTTGGTCATCAAAAAATATAAGTTCACGTCTCCAAGCTCTTACATTTGTAATTTCTACATCTGTATAAGGTTGATTTCTGATAATAATAAATGCTTTTTTATATTTATTAAATATATTTAGGTCCTCAACTCTTGCTCCTCTTATTGCAATTTTTACTTCAGCTTGACCTTCCATTTTTACAACTTTATTTAGTGGTGAATATCCTCCCACTTTGGTAAATATAAAACCACATAAACCTGCAAAAATTATTAATATTAATACAAGGTCTATTGCGTTAATAACGCCAAAAAGTTTTCCTTTTTTATCTAATGCTGACATCTTTTAACCTCACTATCTGAATGATATTTTTTATGTTGATAAAACTTTTTTCATTTCTTCAATATTTGTTGTACTTGTACCCAAACGTGTAATGACAATACTTGCTGAAAGATTTGAAAGATACATAGCTTCTTTTGGAGTTAGTCCACTTGCCAATGCTAATGCAATTGTTGCAACAACTGTATCACCTGCACCAGTAACATCATAAACAGACCTTTTGTTAAATGCTGGTATATGAGTTATGCTTCCATCTTTTTCAAAAAGTGCCATTCCATCAGCACCTCTGGTAATTAAAATATTTTCTGCATTTATTTTTTCAAGTAATTCTTTACCAGCTTTTTCTAATGTTTCCATATCTTTTATTTCATAGCCTACAACATTTTCAACTTCTGGTTGATTTGGTGTTAGTATTGTTGCACCTTGAAATCTATACATATTGCCTTGAGAATCTACAATTAGATTTATATTTTTTGTTTTGGAAATTTCTATACATTTATCTATTATTTTGTTTGTGACTACACCCATTTCATAGTCAGAAATCAAAATTGTATCAAGTTTATCAGATATTTTTTCCAATGCTGATATTATTTTATCTTCAATGATGCTTGGTAATGGATTGCTTGGTATAGAATCAAGACGAGCAACTTGTTGGGTGACAGATTGTGGACTTGCTGCCGAAATTCTTGTTTTTGTTGTAGTTGGATTTGTATCATATTCCATTAAATATTCTGTTTCAATACCAAGATTACTCATTGTTTCTTTTAATTTTATTCCAGAGTAGTCTGTTCCGATTGTTCCAATTGAATAACATTTTCCTGATAAGGTTACTACATTATGAGCTGCATTTCCTGCTCCACCTGGTATAAAGACTTCTTTTTCTTTTGTTATAATCGGTATAGGGGCTTCTCTTGACATTCTAAATACTTTTCCATATATAAATTCATCAAGAATAAAATCACCCAAAACTGCTATAGATTTTGATTCAATTTTTTCAACAAGACCAGATAAGTCTTTCCCTATGATATTAAGATTTTCAACCATTTTTCCTTAAAAAAATACAATAAATTATAACGAAATCTAATTATATACCAAAAAAAAATTCAACACTAGTTTATATTTATTAAGGGAATTTGGATAAGAAAAATTTTTTTGAATCATTTTTATAATTTTTTTGCATTTTGTATTTATAAAATTTATTGCGATAAAGCATTATTCATAAATTAGTTTATACATTTTAATAAATATTTCTCCATCTATTTGAATAAGAACAGCAATATTGTTTTTTATTATTTTTATTTGAGGTCTATTTGTATAAGATTGTTCTACTTTATTTTCAATTTGCGAGCCAACTTTATTACCTTCATTATCAAAAAATTGAGTAATTAAACTTGCTTCATCTGTTTTATTATCTATTGGTTCAGAATACCAAAAAATTGCAAAATTTCCATCCTTATCCATTTCTACTGAAGGATTTCTTCTTATTATGTCGTTGTCAAAAGAAATAATAATATTTTCACCAATTTTATTACCTTCTTTATTATATCTTTGCATTAATATTTTATCTTTTTCTACATCATTTTTTCTTTCATTAGAATTCCAAACAATAATAAAATTACCATTTTCATTCATTGCTATTGATGAAGAAGTTAAAAATTCATTAGTATTATTAGGATCAATAGTAATATCTTCTCCAATTTTATTACCACCTTTATCAAACCTTTCTATCAATATTTTATTTTTCATGAAAGGTTTACAAGTAACAATAAAATTTCCATCTTTATCCATTGCTATAGAATAACTTTTCCATATTGAGTTTCCAAAAGGAATTTCTATTTGAGTACCAATTTTATTACCATCTTTATCATACCTTTGTATTAATGTTTTTTCTTCAAAAGTTCTACTAGAAGAGACCCAAGCAATAATAAAATTTTTTTCTTTATCCATTACTACTGATGGGTAATAGTGAGTATAATTTTTAATTGGAGTGTTAACATGGAATTGAGCACCAATTTTATTACCATCTTTATCATATCTTTGAGCAAAAATACCACGTTCATCTCCATCTTTATACTCAAGATTCCAAACAACAATAAAATTACCCTCTTCATCCATTGCTGTATCCATTATATTAGAAAAAGCTGTTAAATAAGAGTTTTCAGCAGAGTCATCATTAAGTATAAGTAATGGACTAATTTTATTGCCATCACTATCAAATTTTTGAGCTAATGAAGCTCTTTCAACTATTTTATGATTTATAATAGGTCTATAACTAATCCATGTAAATATAAAGCTATCTTTGTTAGATGCCATAAAAGAAGTACCATCAAGAGAATAATCTCGAAAAGAATAATTTCCAACAGAATAATATTCATCATTTACTTGAATAGTTTTCTCTTCTACAACATCAACTAGTTTAGGCAATGAACTTGGTGATGGTTGAGTAATTACATTTGTTTCTACACTTGAATTTATTTCTTTGTTAAATGTTTGACATGATGAAAAGAAAATATATGAAGTAATAATTATACTAATCAAAAATAATAGTTTTTTTATCTTTTTCATTTTTATTACCTACAAAAACTTGAGAAGTTTTAAAGATATATTTAGGAAAATAAAGTATCAAGTATAGTTTGATTTACTAATTCTAGCCCATTTATTATATTTAAATTCTAAGTTGCACAACTTGAATTTTATATTTAAATATTTTTGTTTATGAATTAGTATAAAATTTTTAGAAATTTATATATAACAAAAAGAAAAACCAATAAAGGTTTTTCTTTCTATTTTTTTTATATATTTTGTTTGCCTATTATTGAGCAAGTTTGTCTTTTGCAAGTTTTACAATGTTTGCAAATGCTACTGCATCATTAACAGCCAAGTCAGCTAAAACTTTTCTATCGATTTCAATGTTAGCAATTTTTAAACCATTAATTAATTGGCTATATGTAACACCATTAATTCTTGCTGCTGCATTAATTCTTGCAATCCATAAAGCTCTAAACTCTCTTTTTTTCTCTCTTCTATGACGATATGCATAACGAAGAGCTTTCATCATGGATTGTGTTGCTGCTGTATTTAGTTTACCAGCACCAGCTCTATGTCCACTTGTAAGTTTTAAAACTTTTTTATGTCTCTTATGTGAAACGTTTCCACCTGTAACTCTCATTTAAATGATTACTCCTTAACTTTCTTATCAACTAAATCAATTAACGTAAATATTTTTTATAAGGTAATTGACGGGTTACCTTGTTAAGATCAGATTCACTAACTTCAACGTTATTGCCTAAAGCACGAACTGAACTTCTTCTTTTCTTTTGAAGTTTGTGATTTATACCGGAATGTCTTCTTACGATTTTACCGCTACCTGTAACTTTGTATCTTCTGGCTGCGGACTTTCTAGTTTTCATTTTTGGCATAGTATTATTTTATCTCCTTTTTTCTTAGTACTAAAATCGTTATTTTTTAGGTGCTAAAATCATTATTATCTGCTTTCCTTCAATCTTTGCTTCTTTTTCAATTACAACAAATTCTTCTACTTCTTTTGCAAATTTGTCTAAAAGAATAATCGCTAAATTTGAATGTTGTTCTTCTCTTCCTCTAAGTCTAACACTTAATTTAACTTTATCACCATGTTCTACAAATTCTTTAATTCTTTTTACACGAACTTGAAAATCGTGCTCACCTATTTTATAGCTAACAGTTAATTCTTTTAAGCTTGTAACCTTTTGTTTTTTTCTAGCTTCTTTATCTTTTTTTTCTTGTTCGTATCTATGTCTTCCATAATCCATTATACGACACACTGGAGGCTTGGCATTCGGTGATACCATTACCAAGTCTAAATATTTTTCTTTCGCAACTTGGTAGGCTTCTCTTGTTGGTAAAACACCAAGATTGGAGCCATCAGGCATTATAACCAAAACTTCTTTTGTGTGTATTTGGTCATTAATTAAAACATCTGCTTCTTTACTAATAAAACGCTCCTCCTATTTAATAAAAGATTAAACTTATTTTTTAGGTTACTTAATGTATTGTAGCAAAACTTTTTGCTCAACCATATTTTTTAATATAAAAAAGTTTAAATTATTACAAATCTTTTTTAAGTTGAATATATAAAAATATACCATTATTTATAAAAGACTAATTGAATATTATAATACAAAGGTTGCTTAAAATGAATAGTTCTAAAGCTGTATATTTAAACCTTTTTAGTAAAAATATATTAAAGCTTTGTATTTCTAACGTTTTTGAAAATTTTTCAAATTTTATATATTTGTATATTTGGAATAAAAAAATGAAATTTTTAGTTATGCCAGATTCTTTCAAAGGGTCTTTGTTATCAAAACAAGTTTGTAATTCTATAAAATTAGGAATAGAAACTGTTTTTGAAAATGCTGAAATTGAAAAAATTCCAATTTCTGATGGTGGTGAAGGTTTTGTAGAATCTTTGGTTTCAGCAACAAATGGAACTATAATAAAAATTTTTGCAACAAATCCTTTGGGAGACAAAGTAAAATCTTTTTATGGTGTTTTGGGAGATAGAAAAACAGTTGTAATTGAAATGAGTGCTGCAAGTGGAATACAGCTATTAACTAATAAAAAAAAAGCTCCTTTTATCACAACAACTTTTGGGACTGGTGAACTTATACAAGATGCTTTGAATAGAGGTTTTAGGAAAATAATAATTGGTATTGGTGGTTCTGCAACGATAGATGGTGGTGCTGGAATGCTTCAAGCTCTTGGAGTTAAGTTTTTTGATTCAAATTCAAAATTAATTAATGGATTTATGAATAATCAAAAATTGGGTTTAGTTAATAATATCTCTATTGAAAATTTTCATTCTGCCATAAAAGAAACATCTTTTACACTTGCTTGTGATGTTGAAAATGTTCTACTTGGTGAAGAGGGGTCTGTTTATATATATGGACTTCAAAAAGGGGCAAAAAAGAAAGATTTGCCATTATTAGAAGCAAACATTGAAAACTTTTATAATGTTGTTGAAGATTTTACTAAATATCAAGTTAGAGATATAAAAGGTTCTGGTTCGGCTGGAGGTTTGGGAGGTGCATTAATCTCATTCTTTGATGTAAAAAAAGTAAGTGGAATAGATTTAGTTCTTGATTTAATTAATTTTAAAGAAAAAATTAAAGATGTTGATTTTATATTTACAGGTGAAGGTAAAATTGATATTCAAACAACTTATGGCAAAGTTATATATGGAATATTGAAAATTGTAAATAAAAAAGTTCCTGTCATTGCATTAGCTGGTCAAATTGATAATAATATTGATGTTTTATATGATTTAGGTCTAACATCTTCTTTTTCTATATATGATAAACCAATGACTCTAAAAGATTCATTTGGAGATGTAGAAAATCTTATAACCAAACAAACTATTCAAATATGTAGATTAATAAAATCTATTAGAGAATAAATTTATAATTTTTATTTTTTGGAACAATTTTAAAAATTTTAATTTAAAAGAGTGTTGATAAAAATTACCAACACTCAAATATAAATTTATAAATTTTAGTTTATTGTTTAGCGAATTTTTTTATAAAACTAGTCCAATTTTTTGTTTCTGTAAATCTTATGTCATTAGCATTATCATATCTTGCATTATAATTTGCTATTGGAAAGTATATAACCAATCCAGTTGCATTTTTTACAGGAGTTCCATAATAACTAGATTTAATTATTGTGTCTTTATATGTAGCAAGTAAATTTTTTCCAGCCAAACTATCAAATTCTTTTAAATAAAGATTTAGAAAATGTCCAAAATCTGAAGAGTCATAATTAGTAAAACTTGCAGTCTTTTCTCTAACTTTAAGTATAGTTGCTTTGTTTGCAGGTAAACTATCTTCGAGTTCTTTTGCAAAAATATTTAATGATGGGATAAGATTATTTTTTAGTTTATTTAAATCTGTTGCTGATAGTACAATATTTGGATTTATACCCTGACTTCCATTTGGTTGGTATGCAAGAGCATAATTTTTTACTATAGATGCTGCTAAATTTTTTGGAGTTATGTTTAAATTTTTGCTCAATTCAGTTAGATAAGCTACATAATCCCAACCATCACCGGGTTCAGTTTCTTCAGAAGCTATAAAAACATCTGCATAGTCAGCAGCTTGATAGGCTGTTTCTAATGTTCCCATAAGACAAGCATCAAAACCAAATATATCAAGTTTTTTTCCAAGATTCTTTTTTGCAATTTCTAAAGCTGGGTCAAGATGACGAAGGAATAATTCACCACCACTAGTGTAGTCTGATGCAAAATTTTGTGTTTTAAAGTTTAAATTTGTGCCAAATGCTCCACCATCTGCAAACATTGATGTTTTAATTATTAAACTATTTGTTAAATATTTGGCTCTATAAATTCCACCACCATGATTCCATACACTCATTACATTTCTTTGAGCTGGATAATTTGTTGTTACAAAATCAACAAATTTGTTAAATACTTCAGGATTACCTGTATTAACTTCTTTGTTTTCTGGGATTACAAGACCTTTGTCATCTATAACTTCGGATATGATTTTATCATCATAACCAGTTTTATCATGAACTATTTTATATATTTTAGAATCGCCTTCTTCTTTACCATCAAACATAATTATTATATTTACATATTTTTCAGCTTCAGCAGAAAGACCTGCTTCCATTTCATTTATATCATCAAGAGCAGAATAATATAGGTCATTATCTCCAGCCATATAAATAGCAAGTGTCCATTTTGAATTTGGGTTTG
>Ga0209373_10002076_pt1 | contig 21093 bp, 17 predicted proteins | sample Higcelweek5metaG_FD_187173 | JGI IMG/M metagenome (GOLD analysis project Ga0209373, IMG submission 187173) | Freshwater pond sediment microbial communities from the University of Edinburgh, under environmental carbon perturbations - High... | ecosystem: Environmental > Aquatic > Freshwater >... | reverse complement strand
GCGTGTTTGATTTCTTCAGAAAAAGCAGGAAAATACTCGGCATGAACTCAAGGAATCTTGAGTTCATTCGTCCGTTCAACAGGCGCCGCGCCAAACGCATCGCCGATGACAAACTCCTTTGCAAAAGAATTCTCAAAAAAAACAATATTTCCGTGCCGGGACTGATTGCCAAAATATGCTCCTATCAGGACCTGGAGAATTTCGACTGGCAAACCCTGCCAGCCAGTTTCGTGTTGAAACCTAATCGCGGATTCGGAGGAGAAGGAATCATCGTCGTATATGGCAAGAAGAAAGGCCGCGACGATGCTTGGATAAAAGCCGATCGATCGCTCATAACCATCGAGGATCTCAAAAGCCATATCAGGAACATCATCGATGGATCATTCTCCCTGTCAGGAACGCCAGACATCGCATTCTTCGAAGAAAGATTGCAGCTTCTCAAGCTTTTCAAGCCATATGCATATAAAGGGATTCCCGATATCCGCGTCATAGTTTTCAACAAGATTCCCGTAATGGCCATGCTTCGTCTCCCGACCAGGGAATCAGGAGGAAAGGCCAATTTGCAGCAAGGAGCCGTAGGGGTGGGAATAGACATGGCGACAGGAACCACGACCAGCGCCGTTGTCGGGAAAAACAAACTCATAGAATATGTCCCGGGAACAAGACTCTTGCTGTCAGGAATAAAAATCCCTTATTGGAAGGACATGCTGCGCCTGGCAGTCGATGCCCAAAGCGTTTCCGGCCTCGGATTCCTCGGCGCCGATATCGCGATCGACAAAGAAAAAGGTCCGGTCATCCTGGAACTCAACGCCCGCCCGGGACTTTCCATCCAGATAGCGAACCTCGCCGGACTCAAGGAAAGGCTTGAAAAAATAAAAAGCCTCAAGATCAAGACCCGCGAGCGCGGCGTCCGCGTCGGCATGGATCTTTTCGGAGGAGAGATCGAGGAAGAATTGGAAGAGATTTCAGGAAAAAAAGTCATCGGGACAGTGGAAAAAGTGAAGCTTATCGGCAAGGAAGGGAAAGAGATCGAAGTCGAAGCTAAGATTGATACCGGAGCGATGTCGACTTCCATAGACATCGAACTGGCAAAACAGCTTGGCTTTTCAGATGTTCTCGATTTTTTCGAAAAAATAGACCTGCCCACGGATTTCCCACGGGAAAAAGCACAGGAAATAATGACAAAACTAAAAAGGATTTATGTCCATCCTGATTTGGTCGACATAGATATTATCTATTCTTCGCATGGAGTTTCAATAAGGCCGAAGGTACGGATAGACTTTGTTATGGACCAACTAACTATCCCCGCCCATGCCAACGTAACAGAAAGGAAAGACTTGCAATACAGCGCTATTGTAGGACGGCGCAATTTGGGAAAATTCTTAATTGATGTAAACAAATAAAACACCATGATTAAAAATACGCTTCTTATCAAAAAAGTAGTAGGTGAAATGGGAGGAGTAATAGAAAAGATCATACCTGAAAGAAATTGTTTTTACATTTCCCTAGGCGGTGAGAAAATATTCGTTTCGGGAAAATTTAAAATCAGCACTAGTAATTTCATCAACGGAGAGTTTGCTAAATTCAAGGATTTAACATACTTTATGCTAAAAAAGGAAGGCATATCAACACCAAAAACCGTATGCTTTTATAGAAAAACTCTATCAAAAGACTCTGTGGATGAAAAACTATCGACACTTAACTACCCTATTGTAGTTAAAGACTCTAATGGAACATATAGCCGGGGCGTTTTTGTAAACATACGTACGCCCGAGGAAGCCAAACAAATCATACTTGAAAATATCAATAAATTTCCCCAGATTATTGCCCAGGAGATGGTTTTTGGAAAAGAGTTTCGAGTTCTTATATTAAAGGATAGATCGATAGGCGTACTGGAAATGATACCTCCTAGAATTTTCGGAGACGGAGAATCAACCATAGACGATCTTATATCAAAAAAACAAGAAAGTCTCCCATGCAAAACTTCTAGAGACTCCGCTCTTGATACTATTTTACAAGAGCAAGGATTTACGCTGAGCAGCATTCCTGCTAAAGGACTCTCCGTATTTATAAAAAAGAATTCGTGTTTGTTAGAAGGAGGCGAGACTATGGACGCATCCGAAGAAATCAATAGCGAAATAGTTTCCTTATGCGCAAAAGCAGCAAGTTTAACGAGGAACTACCTTGTTGGAATAGACATCATATGTGAAGACATAACAAGAAGTCCCAATGGACAGAACCTATATATCCTAGAAATAAATGACAAGCCTGACCTATATATGCACTATGAGCCTACCCATGGAAAGGCCAGGAATGTCATAAGGGATATCTTGGAATTTGCGGTAGATTTGAGAAAAAGAGCGTTAGTGTAATATTCGCTGATCACGAATTTAATTTAAAAAATTAATCAATGCCTTATGAAAATTACCGTTGTTTGCAAAACGAATGAATGGCAAGTTGCTCAACTGAAGAAAGCTGCAAAAGATTTGTCGGTGGATTTGGAAGTGCGTGATGTCTCGCAAAATAATCTTGATATAAGCGATTTTGGAAATATTGTCTTATGGCGTTCATCGTCTCTGGGAGCGAAGCCGGAACGGCAGGAAGTTATGAAAAAAATCATGGACTCCTCCCGAATACTCATAAACAGATGCCTAGCAATATATCCCAACGCCACCGACAAATCTTTCCAGCAAAGCCATGTCAAGAAATGCTCAAGCAATATATCGACAATCCCTACATTTTTATATGAAACTAAAGAATCTCTTGCTGCAGACATTGAAGGAGGAATAATAAGTTTCCCCTTTATACAAAAACCAGCCAAGGGATCGAAGGGCGAAGGAGTGGAGCTTATTTCGAATGAGTCAGACATGGCAACCAAGGTCATCGAAACCAAGGGCAATGTTTATCAGAATTTCATAAAGAATTCCGGCGATTATAGGGTTTTTGTCCTCGGAGGGAAAGTTCTCGGAGTCATAAAAAGAACCGCTAAGGACGGGGGTTTTCTCAATAATATTTCCAAGGGAGGGTCCGCATCGCAAATAACCGACCCTGCCATCCTCAAGGAACTCCACCATATCGGGACAACAGTGGCGTCAGCCATGGAACTCACTTTATGCGGAGTCGACGTTATTTATGACGAGAATTCGAAAAAATATTTTTTCCTTGAGGTCAATACCGTTCCTCAATGGAAAGGATTCCAGGCTGAAACAGGAATAGACGTGGCAAAAGAAATAATTTCCTTTTGCAAAGAACTCTCAGTAAGATTATCAGAAGATCTTCAAGCGTTGATATTCAACTCATATAACAGCAACCTCCATTATTTGTGGGACAAGAAACTTCATTTTCTTTCTAGGATGTTCTTATGGACCAAGGATCCTATATACAAGGAAGATTTGGATGTACTTCGCGAAAAGTATGTCGGAAGAAACAAAGAAGAGACAAAAAAAATATTCAACGATCTTTTTATCCGTCCCGAAAAGACTAATAAGCGAATGAAATTCAAGGAGACGCGCAAGAAATACTTTGAAAAATATCCCGACCTGCAACGCTTCTCGAACCTGCTTTTTCGCAGCAACTTTGCCTACTATCTCTACGGCATGGACACGAAACCATATGTGAAAGAATTGGTATCCAATGAAGAATTTTTGGAATTGAAATCAAAACTGGAAAATGATTCTGATGCATTGCAAGCCCTTTCAACACATGCTATAAACTACCTTTATTTGCTAAGGGAATACTTGGGCGAATCGGCTTGCGAGCTTTCTCCGGAAAGGTTCTATGAAGTGGGACAGAATTATAATAAAGAAAATCATGGAGAAAACCTCATATCCCTTCAATTGTATTTCTATACCCATTGCATAATAGGAGCATCCGCTTTTTACGGCAGAGAAATTCCAACCCATGAGATTCCGGTTTATCACAAGATGTTAAGCTATATCGATGAACTGATCCGGTCAAATGCGGATAAGATATCCATGGATAATAAATTCGAATTCCTCGTCTGTGCCAAGCTTTGCAAATATACGCCTCAATCAGAAGAAATCATCATGACCGAAGCTTCAAAATCCCTTTCTCCGGATGGAAATTTTATAATTGACATCCTGAATTCAGAAGCAAATCCTGGAGCAAGGAACAGTTTCGCCGGATCAGAACATAGGAACGTCCTATATCTGATGTCCCGTCTTCAAAAATCATAATATAGCTGATAACAGGATTGCTAAGTCATGCTTCACCCTACTCCTTGAACAATTCCCAAAAATCAGTTAAACTGGAACAAATTTGTTTAATTGACATGTCTTTTATTTTATGTGGCAATCATTCTCACCTAAGGATTTCCGGAGACCGGCAAGAAAATCCCGCCTGAGCTTGAAAAACTGGGATTGGAACAAGATCTTCAAATATTTCGGCATCCTGGCCATAGCCGGGTTCGTTTTCGTGCTCGGCGTGTTCGCCTGGGCCTGGAAGGACCTTCCGAGCCCTGGTTCCGTCAGCAACCGGAAAATCATCGAATCCACAAAGATATATGACCGCACAGGCAATCACCTCCTCTATGACATCCACGGCGAGGAAAAAAGGACCCAGATTGATTTCGCCCAGATGCCCGATACGGTGAAATATGCCACCATTTCCCTGGAAGACCAGGATTTCTATACGCATCACGGAATAAAGATAACCTCCATGTTCCGTTCGGCCCTTGTCGATATCTTCCATCGCGGAGCCAAGCAAGGGGCTTCCACCATAACCCAGCAGCTCATCAAGAATTCCATCCTGACTTCCGAGCGGACACTCACCAGGAAAATAAAGGAAGTCATCCTGGCGCTTGAACTGGAACAGAAATTCTCGAAAAACGACATTCTCGGCATGTATCTCAATGAAATACCATATGGCTCGAACGCATACGGCATTGAAGCGGCATCCCAGACATTTTTCGGGAAACATGCAAGCGATCTTGCCCTTGATGAAGCAGCGCTTCTCGCATCGCTTCCCCAGGCTCCGTCATATTATTCCCCCTATGGGAATCACACCGACGCCCTCGTTGGCAGGCAGATGTATGCGCTCAATCAGATGGCCAAGCTCGGATATATCACACAGGAGCAGGCAGATGAAGCCAAAAGCGTCGACGTGCTTTCAAAAATAAAGGCGCCTTCTGAAAACATATCCGCGCCGCATTTCGTCATGTATGTGAAGGAATATTTGGAAAACAAATACGGCGAACAGGCAGTGGAGCAAGGAGGATTGAAAGTATATACCACCCTTGATTGGGACAAGCAGCAAGCCGCTGAGAAAGCTGTGAAGGAAGGCGCTGCCAACAATGCCAAATACAACGCGTCCAACGCTGCGCTGGTTGCCATGGATCCGAAAACCGGGCAGATTCTTGCCATGGTCGGATCAAAGGATTATTTCGACAAATCCATCGACGGCCAAGTCAATGTCGCCATCCGCGATCGCCAGCCTGGATCATCTTTCAAACCCTATGTCTATCTGACTGCCTTCTCCAAGGGATATACCCCCGAAACCAATATCTGGGACGTAGACACGAACTTCTCGACCGAGGACGGCAAAACCTATGATCCGAAGAATTATGATGGGAAAAACAGCGGCCTCTTGCAGATGAAAGACACTCTTGCAAGATCGCTCAACGTCCCGGCAGTCAAAGCCCTCTATCTGGCAGGCATAAAGGAGTCGATCAATACCGCCCACCAAATGGGCATAACCACCCTCAACAAGCCTGATGATTATGGCTTGTCCCTCGTTCTCGGCGGAGGCGAAGTCAAACTCCTTGATCACGTGAATGCCTATGGGACATTCGCGACCGGAGGCGTTCATCATGACAAAACCGCGATCCTTAAAGTCGAAGACAGCAAAGGAACCGTGCTGGAACAATACAAAAACAACCCGGGAAACAGGGTGATCGATGAAAAATACATCTCGATGATCGATTATATCCTTTCGACCAACAGTTTGCGCGCTCCCGTTTTCGGCGACAACAATCCGCTGAGTTTCCCGAATCGCCCAGTAGCCGCCAAGACTGGAACCACCAACGAGTGGCGCGATGGTTGGACCATGGGATATACCCCATCTCTCGTTGCCGGAGTGTGGGCTGGAAACAACAACAACACCCCCCTGAAAGCAGGATCAGACGGAATCTATGTGGCCGCTCCGATTTGGAGGGCGTTCATGAATGCCGCCCTTCAGAATTCCCCTATTGAGGATTTTCCGAAATACGAAGCCGAGACCACAGGCAAAGACGTGCTTGACGGAAAATTGAATGTCAAGAAAGAAATCAAGGTCTGCAAGATTTCCAGCAAGAAATACTGCGTTCCTGACGGATCATCATGTCCCAATGGAAAAGACCGCGTGAAAAAGAAATTCACTGACGCGCATTCCATCCTCTATTATGTCAACCGGAACGATCCCCGAGGCGATGCGCCGAAAAATCCAAAAGACGATCCCCAATTTGAAAATTGGGACAGCGCCGTCAAGAATTGGCTGAAATCCAACGGCTATTCGACCAGCTCCACTCCCGACAGCTGCGACGGAAGCAGTTCCGATGATGAAGGGAAGCCCTCCGTTCAAATAAACTCCCCTGAAGACGGAGACACCATAACCTCAAGCTCGTTCGACATAAAAGCCGACATATCATCAAAAGACGACATAAGCAAGGTGTCGCTTAGCATAAACGGATTGACCGTAAAATCAAGCCAGGACAAATCATTCGAGTATACCTATATCGTCCCCTCCAGTGAAAAGCATTCTTCATTGGAAATATCAGTGAAAGCAACTGATACGAATGGCGATTCCGATACCGATACCATAACAGTCAACACAGATATCAACGATTAGTCTCCTGATCAGCAGCACTATAATAAAAGTCCCTCCAGAGGGACTTTTATTGTTTCGTTTTTATATCTTCCAGTGCATTATCTCCAAGTTCCTTATTTATTTTTTCTATGATCCGCTTTTTGTTCATCCAAAGCTCCGCTGCCCAAGCGGAGCTTTCCGGTTTTATAAAAAGGATTCCTTTGGCGAAATAATCGGGAACGAATTTCTCTATGCCGATATTCCCAAAATCCTCTCTGATCACTTTCTTAAACACATAAAAGACAGTTTTATCATCCAAAACCGTCGGCGAACTGAATTTCTTCTTATCAAGAAGCGATTTAAGCGCCTTCACACTTATTATACGGTTAGTTCTTTATCGGCATCACTATATAAGTGTACCCCTCTAAGACCTCCTTGGTGCTCTCGTCAACTTCTTTTATAGCGACCGGGGAAGTTTCTGAATTCGCCAAAAGAGCGACCCTAGGTGTATCGATCATATTTATCCCATCTAAAAGATATTTCGAATTGAAAATAATCTCTTGGGATTCGCCCAAGGACTCAAAATCAATCTCTGTAGCATTTTCCCCTGCCTCAGCGCTCCTAGCCCCTATGGAAACATTCTTTGTTTCCTGGTTGATTTTAAGCGTTATATCGCTGGATTTTCCCGGAGCGAATAAACTAGCCATCTTTATAGCATTTTGGATCTGAGCCTTGTCCCCAATAATAGTCGTTTTGAAATTTGTCGGCATTATATGCTTATACTCAGGATATTTTCCATTGATAAGCCTGGAAACTATTCTCGCCCCTCCGATTTCAAAAAACACCTGCCCTTCTTCCAGTGTGACTTTCACGCTATTCGAAAGATTATTAGAAATGATCCTTCCCACTTCGATCAGTGTCGCAGCTGGAATGATGATGCTGACATTCCTATCAATAAAAGCATTATAACTGTCACTATTCACATTATTCTTGTCGCTGAGCCTGAATGAATATTCAGTGAGACGGAAACTGTCGGTTGATGCGAAACAAATATCACCCTTATTAAAGATGATATTAACCCCGCTAAGTTCCTGTCTTGCTTCGCCATGCGCCACTGATACTATTATCCTGTTTATTATTTTTTTGAAATCTTCCGTATCTATTTCAAAAAGGCTTTCCGTTGTTTTTTTAGGAATCAATGGAAAATCACCTGAAAGGAAACTTTTGATAATCGCCTGCGTCCGGCCGCTTTTTATTTTCAGGTTCTGCTCTTCCAATTCCAAGCTCACATTTTCACCCTCCGGCAAATTAGCTGAGAAACTGCTGATAAGCTTAGCAGGAACTGCTATCTTGCCTTCTTTTTCGACCTTAGCTCCTATTTTTATTTGGATACCCATTTCCAAATTAGTTGCTGAGAGCCTAAGCGACCCTTTATCAGCCTCGAAAAGGATCGTATTCAAGATCGGCAAAGTATTCTGTTTCGAAACCATTCTCTCTGAACTGGAAATCGCTTTCTTAAGATTATCCTGGGTGCAAATAAGTTTCATATGGTTGTTCCGTATTAAATGTATTTAATAATTATATTATATATACTTAGATTAACTACTATTATTACTACCAATCGATTTTTAGTGGATAAATGGATTTAGGAGCTTATCTTAGGAAAAATATCTGTGGATAACTAAGGGATAAATCAGATAATTGGGTCCTTTATCGCTGTTGATATCCCGAACGGATACGGCTGATTAATCTAAGCGTTACAAGATGATAACAGCCCAACGAAGAGTTTATCAGACAGTATTTGATAAGGATATTGATAGGTTATCCACAGGTTATTCGTATTTTCAGTTGATTTGGTATAATTGTTCGCGGAGTTCGCCGATCTCTTTGACCATCTTCTCATCCGACAGGAGAGCTTTTGAGATCTTCTCAAAAGCATGTATGGCAGTCGTATGATCCCGCCCTCCTAATTTCTCGCCGATCCCCGGATATGAAAATTGAAGCTCGCTCCTCATGAGATACATCGCGATCTGGCGCGGCCTGACTACATCCTGTTTCCTGTTTTTCGCCACCAGATCATCAAGATGGATATCATAAAATTCAGAAACGGCTTTCAATATATGCTTATGAGTTATTCCTTTCTTTTTACCGCTTGAGATTATTTCCGAAAGCTGATTGGCGACGAATTCATCAGTGATTTCCTTGTTAGTGAGTTGGGCTGATACGACTACCCGATTAAGCGCGCCTTCCAATTCCCGGATATTGTTCTTTATGTTTCCCGCAATGAACCTGATAGCTTCCGGACTTATGCGTATATTGTCGTCCGCTATCCTTTTTTCCAATATCGCCATCCTTGTTTCGAAATCAGGCTGGGTCACATCCGCAATCATGCCTCCCTCAAACCTTGATCTAAGCCTTTCTTCCAATATCTGGATCGCTTTCGGAGGCCTATCGCTGCTAAGAACGATCTGTTTGTTTAATTGGTAAAGATGATTGAAGATATGGAAGAATTCTTCCTGGGTCTTCTCTTTTCCTGAAATGAACTGGATATCGTCAATGATAAGGAGATCCATTTTCTGATAATATTCCTTGAATTCATTGATTTTCTGGTTTTTTATAGAATCGATGAGCTCGCTGGTGAATCGCTCGGAGGTAATGTATTTCACCTTGCTTTCCGGGTTGTTTTTTAATATCTCATTGCCGATGGACTGGATCAGGTGAGTTTTTCCCAGGCCCACCCCGCCATAAATGAAAAGCGGGTTGTATATCCTGCCGATATTCTGCGAAACGGCGAAACAGGCAGCCCGGGCAAGCTCATTATTGCCGCCGATAATGAAATTGTCGAAAGCGTAGCGCGGATTAAGGTTGGTTTCAAAGCTTATCGGTGCGGCTATTTCGCGTTGGAAGGTTCTTTTAGGCGCTATGATCGCATCAACCATCGGTGGCATCTCATTGACAGGCTTTGATTCTGTCGGAGTGGAAATAACACAGGAAACGCTTTTTATTTCAGGCTGGATATTGCTAAGAGCCCGCAATATGTATAGGTTATATTTGTTTTCAAGCCATTCCTTGGCGAATCCATTAGGAACGCCGAGAACGACATGGCCGTTTTCATTGGATATGATAGAGGTGTTTTTGAACCAAGTGATGAAGTTGGCTTTGGAAATCGACAATTCGATTTCACCCAAAGCGGCCTGCCAAAGTTCCTCGTTAACCATAATATTAGGGTTATTTTATAAAGACAAATATCCCGATAGATAACTCTATGGCCCCCGCGGATTTGTTTAAAAAAAGTATAGCACGAAAAAAAAGAAGATTACAATAAATGTGGGGATAAGCATGTTGATAACATGTGCTTAGCGTTATAAAAACTGGCAAATAATAGAGAAAAACAGCAATATGCGGAACATGAAAAAGGCGGAATCGATTGACTTTTATTTCTTTAATTGGTAAACTTCTAAATGTTAATTTATTAAGCGTAAGACGACAATGAGCGTTACCTATAAGCCGAAAAGTCTCCGAAGAAAGAGAAGGCATGGTTTTCTTGAAAGAAAGAGCACCAAGGGCGGACAAAATGTCCTGAAAAGCAGGATGCAGAAGGGAAGAAAAAGGCTTACTGCTGCCTAAAAAAGAAAGTCGATGCTATCCCATAAGAATAGACTTATAAAAAGAGGTGATTTTGAGGCGGTTTATCGTCAAGGAAGGCCTCTTTTTTGTGGTATCATAGGATTGAAGGTCAAAACGAACCTTTTGGATGCGACCCGGCTCGGAATATCGGTCGGAATCAAGTTTTCAAAGAAAGCTGTCGAGAGGAACAAGATAAAGCGTCAAATAAGGGAAATTTTCCGCAAGAATATAGACAGTGTGAAAAAAGGGTTCGATATGGTAGTCTTTATTAATAAGAAAGATAACAAAGAAGAGGTCGGCAGCGATGAATTGGAAGAGATGATCGTTGGCGCTCTTGAAAAAGGGAAATTGATCCAGCAATGAGGCGAAAAACAAGCCTTTTAATATTTAAGAAACAAAAATGTCCTTCCTATTCAACGAATTGATTTATCAGCCGATATATAATCTGCTTGTTCTCATTTATAACATCATCCCCGGGCATGATTTCGGCATAGCTATCATCATAGTCACGATTTTCGTGAAGCTTCTTCTCATTCCTTTCAGCAGAAAACAGATCGAATCGCAAAAGAAGATGCAGGAACTTCAGCCGAAAATAAAAGAAGTACAGCAGAAATACAAGAACGACAAGGAAAAGCAGAGCCGGGCAATGATGGAGCTTTATAAGGAAAATAAAGCCAATCCATTCTCGGGATGCCTGCCGATGATCCTCCAGCTGGTGTTTTTGATCGCCATTTATCGGGTCCTGTTCAACATCTCAAAAGACGGAGCTGCTGCGGAAGGGATTTATCCTTTCATTCATAATCCAGGAATAGTGAAACATATGTTCCTGGGATTTCTTGATTTGTCGGTCCCGGCGAATATCCACGAATTCTCTATCTTCAATATAATCCGGTTACTGCTGGTGGTTGCCGCGGCTGCGGCTCAATTCTTCCAAACGAAGATGCTCATGGCTAAAAGCACGAAAGCCAAAAGCGTCAAAGACGACAAGAAGGACCCTGATTTTTCCCAGGCTATGTCGCAGCAGATGCTCTATCTTGCGCCGGTGATGACGCTTCTTATCGGCCTCAGGTTTCCGTCCGGGCTAGCTCTTTATTGGTTGGTTTCGACGCTGTTCATGATTTTTCAGCAAGGCTATCTGCAGCGCGAGGAGCTGAAAACGAAAGAATCCAGATAATTATTTATTTATATAACGCATTCTTTGCCAACGAGCAAAGGAGCCGCGCAAAGTAAATCAAATGGAAAGAGAAGAAAGAAACAAGGAGCTAAAAGAAATAGTAGAGGGGCTTCTTTCGAAAATGGGATTCGCTTCGGAAGTCGGAATAGAAGAAGCTGAAGAGGAGGGAAAAGACACGATAATCTGCGATATAAAATCGGAAGAATCCAATTTCCTCATCGGCCAATACGGCGTCAATCTTCAATCCCTTCAGCATATCGCCAGGGTTTTGGTCAGGAAGCATTTTACGGAAAACGTGAATTTCATATTGGATGTCAATTCATATCGGAAAGAGAAGAACGATTCCATCGTGAAACTGGCCAAGAGTCTTGCTGAGGAGGCCGTTTCGGAAAAAAAGGCGGTCGTAATGCGCCCCATGACTCCTTATGAAAGAAGGGTTGTGCACTTGGAACTATCAAAAGATGAAAGGATAAAAACGGAAAGCATCGGTGAACGTGACGACAGGCGGATAGTCATAAAGCCGATCGAGCTGGTATAGGGCAAAGGCTGCCTACGCGGATAGCGGATTTCAATGACAAACCCCGGGAATATTCCCGGGGTTTGTCATTTGGTAGTTATGATTTAAGGGCGTATAATATCATAAGATTATCCTTCTAATTGGGATTCATAAAACCGCCATGATCGTTGCCAGAAAAATAGCCTACAATGTGCTTATAAGCAGTATTTCAAAAGTTTTTTCAACCGTTCTCGCTCTTGTTGCCGTCGGATTCATAACGAGATATCTCGGAAAAGACGGATTCGGCGACTATGCCACGGTGCTTGCGTTCCTCTCATTCTTCTCAGCCGTTTCCGATCTTGGCCTCTATCAGCTTTCAACCAGGGAAATATCCCATAAAGGAGCGGATGAAAGCGAGATAATGAGTAATATTTTCACGCTTCGGCTGCTTTCTTCTTTAGTGGTTTTTCTTTTATCCCCTATTCTCATACTGTTCTTCCCTTATTCTGAAGCGGTAAAGCTTGGAATAATCGTCATTTCCGGATCGTTCGTGTTTTCCTCCGGATATCAGGTTCTCAACGGAGTTTTCCAAAAGCATCTGGTTATGGATAAAGTGGCCGTTTCTGAGCTTTTCGGCAAGATCGTCCAATTGTTGGTGGTTATCTTGGCTGTCAAATTCTCGCTCGGTTTCGGCTGGATCGTCGCCTCGCTGCTTTTCAATGGGATAGTCAATTTCATCCTGGTCTATTTGTGGTCGAGGAAATACGTCAAGCTGAGTCTCAGATTCGATTTCGGGTATTGGAAAAAATTCCTCGTCACGTCCTATCCGGTGGGAATAGCCGCGGTGGTGGTTTTCATTTATTTCAAGATGGACACCATCCTTCTTTCGATGCTCAAGACCAACTCGGAAGTCGGGATATATAATGCCGCATATAAGGTCCTGGAAAACATATCCTTTTTTCCCGCCATGATTATGGGGCTTATTTTCCCCATAATGGCTCAGAACATCTTTGCTGACAACAAGAGATTCATCGATATTTCCAACAAAACCTTCAAGGTTTTCGTGCTGGCGGTCTTCCCGTTGATCATCGGAACGATGTTCCTTTCGGAAGGCGTCATCGGCCTTATCGGCGGCGCAGGATTCGCTGAGTCAGCCAACGTGCTGAGGATCCTGGTTCTGGCGCTGTCTATGATCTTCTTTTCCAACTTCTTCAATTCCGTCCTGATTGCTGGAAATATGCAGAAGAAACTGATGTATATCCTGGGTGCGGCTGCTGCTCTCAACGTGACCGCGAACCTGATTTTCATCCCGATCTATTCATATAACGCTGCCGCGTGGATATCTTTTTTGACAGAAGCGTTCGTTTCCTTGCTGGGTTGGTATCTCGCGTCGAAATATCTTTCATATAGCCCGCGCGTGGAAAGGTTCCCAATGATAATCCTTTCGGGTATCATGATGGGAGTGGCGCTTTTCGCTCTCAAAGGAACGAATTTCTTCATAGCTGGATTTTTGGGAGTAGCGGTATACATAGGAGCTGTTTGGATAACGAAAGCTGTCGAGACATCGGAAATAACAAGCATATTCACTAAAAAGGGCATCAAGGAATATGAAGAACCCATCATGTAAGGTCAATATCGTCATTCTTAACTATAATGGCAAGGATGTTTTGAAAAAATGCCTGGCTAGCGTTTTCAGGCTGGATTATCCCGATTTCGAAGTGGTTGTAGTGGATAATGATTCCAAGGACGGATCGCTTGAAGAAGCTAAGAATGGTTTTTCCCGCGCCACTTTCATAAAGAACGAAGGCAATCTCGGCTTTTCAGCGGGAAACAATGTCGGAATCAAATATTCTTTGGAAAAACAAGCTAAATATGTCTTGCTGCTCAACAACGATACGGAAGTCGAAAGAAACATGCTTTCGGTCCTTATCGATCTTATGGAAAAGCAGAAAGGGATCGGAATCATGAGTCCCCGGATAGTCAGAGGAGATTCGGAAGAGTCTTGGTTTTCCGGTGGGAGAATAGATTGGATGAGGATGAAGACGGTTCATGAGGAAGTTTCTTCTGAAAAAACTAGGGAAGGATTTTTCGAAACAGGCTTCATTTCCGGATGCGCGATGCTCATAAGGCGCGAGGTGTTCGCCAAGGCCGGGCTTCTGGATGAGGACTTCTTCCTTTATTGGGAGGATGTCGATTTCAGCGTGAGGGCGCAAAGAGCCGGATTCAAACTGGCTGTTTCTCCCTTGTCCAAGGTCAGGCATTTTGAAAAAAGCGAAAACTTTTTGGAATCGAAAATATATTGGCTGGTTGTTTCGGGCCTTTTCTTTTTCAAGAAGAATTCCAAGTGCTATCTTCGCCCATGGATATCCTTCTATACGGCTATGCGCAAAATGAAAAACCGGATGGATATCAGAAAGAAACCTGCTGATGCTATATTTCTCGCTGTTTCGAAAGCCTATGATGATTTCAAAAACAACATCCGCCAGAAGACATAGTCAGGCAACTTCTATGAATATTCCAAGGAACTCGCTTTCCATTGTCATCGTCAATTATAAAAGCGAAAAATATCTTCACGATTGCATCGATTCCATCCGAAAAAAAATAAATAACGATATTCTTTCGGATATCGTTATTGTTGATAATGACGGGGCGGCTGATTTGCGATCTTTGGAAAAAATCCTGTCAGTCAAGATAATAAGGCCTTTGGAAAACAAAGGTTTCGGGTCGGCAAGCAATCTCGGCGCAAGAAATTCGCAAGGTGAATTCCTATTCTTCCTTAATCCGGATACTGAAATAGTCTCTGAAAATATAGAAGGGATACTGAACGGCTTGCAATGCGATCATTCGATCGGGATAGTCGGAGGAAAGCTCCTGAATAGGGATGGCGGAGCGCAGGACTGGAGCGCCGGAAATGAAATAACCCTCGGCCGGATAATTTCCAATAACCTGGGATTCATAAAAGACAGGCGCATCTGGGAGAACGAAAATAGAATTCCGGCAGGATGGGTTTCTGGCACGGCTTTGATCATGCGCAAAAAGCTGTTTGAATCAGTCGGAGGATTCGATGAGGATTTTTTCATGTATTTCGAAGACGCGGATCTCTGCAAAAGAGTGCGCAGCCTTGGAAAGGCCGTTCACTTCGATCCAAGCCTTGAAATCGTTCATTATGGCGGAGCAAGCTATGAAGGCGAATCCGATTCGATGCAGAAGAAGCATTATTATATGTCCCAGGACAAATATTTCAAAAAACATAGGCATCCCATCGAATCAAGATTGCTCAAGGCTTTTCGCAAGGCGCATTTCTCTTTCTTCTCCCGGTCGTAGGATAGCGACGTGGTTATCCAGGAGCGAGATGATGGTCGACGCTTTCCCTTCCAATGTTCCTTTGTCGAAATAAAAATCGACGCTTTCTTTGAAATAATCCTTTGCTTCCGCTATGGTTTTGGCGGGTGGTAATCCTTCCGGGTTGGCGCTCGGAGCAACGATCGGTCCTGATTTCTCAAGAAAGGATCTGAGCCAGGGATCATCAGGGATCCTGAAAGCAAGGGATTGCGTTCCCCTGTGGAGATAGGCGAGGTCTTCTTGTCCGACTCCAAGCACGACGCTGAATTTCCCGGGCCATATTTTCTCAAGGATCCTGAGTTCTTTTTCAGTCGGCCTGATTCCGAAAAGCCCAAGATCTTCGAGCGACCCTATAAGGATGATGAGCGGCTTTTTCGAACTCCTTTTTTTTATTTCAAAAATCCTCTCGACGGCATTTTCATTGAGAGCGCTTCCTGAAACGGCATATAAAGTGTCGGTCGGAAATATGCCGATCTGTCCCGATCTTATTTTTTGCAAAATTTCTTGAATCATAAATTTATTAGGGCCCGTGCATGTTTGCATATGCCAACTAATGTTCCGGCACAGGCCCGCATAGTTGTTATTTTATCCGATAAATGCTAGAAAATATAGTATATGAAGAATAAAACTATTTTTCTGCTCTTGGTCGGATTCTGCTTCTATCTGCCCTTCGGGATTGCGCTGAGCCCTGCGAATGATGTCGATTTGTCTTCGGTCCGGGTGCTTATCCTGATTTTTTTCGCAATCTGGATCCTCGCCGGTTTTCGAAAGGGAAAACTTCTTTTTCCAAGCTCGTTTTCTGGCATGCTTCTCATGAGCTTCCTGTTCCTCAATGCGTTTTCCATCTTCTTTGCGAGAAATACGGATTGGTCGGCAAGAAAGCTCCTTTTCCTTCTTTCTGTTTTTCCTCTCTACTTTATAGCGACAAACATCATAACAAGTCAAGCAAGACGAGAGAAGATAATGAAAGCCTTGGTTTGGGGCGGATTTTTCACTGCGATCATGGGAATTTTCCAATTCCTCATGCAGTTCGTCGTCGGAATCGACAGCGTCTATGGGTTTTGGGCGAAAAATGTGGCGCCGCTTTTCTTGGGACGCGCTTTTTCCGAAGCGGTGCTTCAGAATCCCAGCTGGCTGGTCAATGTTTCAGGAAAAACGCTCCTTCGCGCGACAGCGACATTCCCTGATCCGCACATGCTTTCTTTCTTCCTGGGCATGCTCATTCCAATCGCTCTCGGATTATACATGAATTCGAAAAAAACTATCTATGCAATCATCCTCACGGCTCTTATTTTGACCGACATGCTTACTTTCTCCCGCGGAGGGTATCTGGGGCTCTTCGCTGCTGCAGTCGCCCTCATAGCTCTTTTTTGGAGGAATATCTCTTCCAGGTATAAGCTGGGAATGATTTTTTTGTCAGCAGCCTTGTTCCTAGCACTGATCGTCCCTAGTCCCATTTCAAGCCGCTTCATTTCCATCTTCGATTTCAATGAAGGGTCGAACGCTGGAAGGCTGGAGATTTGGAGCGAAGCCATCAGGGTCATTTCCCGGTATCCGGTTTTCGGCGTCGGCCTAGGCAACTACCCGTTGGAAATAAAACCGACTGCCGGCTATCGCGAGCCGATCTATGCCCATAGCCTTTATCTCGATATCGCGACCGAAACAGGGATCCTGAATTCCCTGTTTTGGATAATGTTCGAAGCGGCTCTTGGATATGCCTTCTTGCTGAGGGCGAAAGAAGAACCTGTCTATCTGGCTTTTTTCATAAGCATCCTCATTTTCGCGACACATTCCCTGGTCGAGATGCCGATCTATTCGCCTGTCGTCCTGTCTCTTTTCCTGGTCGTGGCAAGTTTCGATAATCCGAACCTGAAAAAAAATGAAGAAATATCTTAGTCTCGAAAACCTGGCAATCCTCATCGTCTTCGCTTTGCCGAGCTATCTTTTGCGGATGGATGTTTTCGGCATTCGGACTAATGCGCTTGAATGTCTGATACTGGTTTTTTTGGCGGCATTCTTCCTGTCGGCCCGGAACAGGGAAAAAACAGGAGCATTCCTTCTTGAAAACAGGATGCTGTTTCTTTTCGCAGGACTTATGCTTATCGGACTTCTCATTGCAACTATCGGAAATCCGGATCTTTGCGGGAACATAGGAATAGTCAAAGGATGGTTCGTTCTCCCTTTCGCTTTTGTTCTTGCTGCGAGAACGATTTTGGGAAAAGGCGGATATGGCAATCTTTTCAGAAGCCTGTATTGGTCGGCGTTCTTGGTGTCCATGATTTCGCTGGGATATTTTTTTTCAGGAAAGCTCACATATGATGGCAGGCTGGAAGCTGTTTTCAATTCTCCCAACTATCTGGCCATGTATTTGTCTCCAGCGATCATCATCGGCTTTTTCATGCTGAAAGATGCTTTTTCAAAGAGTGACTCCGAGGACGGATTCTTGTGGAAAGCATTGTCTGCCGTTTCTTTTTCAGTCATCGCTCTCGTTGCATATCTGACTTTTTCATATGCCTCCTGGGCCGCGCTGGCGGTGTCGCTGATGCTGCTGGTTCTCTCAAAGAAAAGGAATGCCAAGCGCTGGCTTATCGTCGGGATGATCATTATCGTCGGGGTTATCGCTTCACAAGCAAGCACAGGCAAATTCAAAAGCCTAGCGACGCTTGATCCGCGTTCGTCATTGGCGTCGAGAACGATGATCTGGAAAGCGGCGTTCAGGATATTGGATGACGAATGGTTGATCGGAATCGGTCCCGCTGGTTTTCAATCGCGCTATCTGGCCTATCAGAAATATTTTCCGCCCTATCTCGAATGGGCGGTCCCTCATCCGCATAACCTCTTTCTTTTCATATGGCTTTCATCGGGCATCGTCGGCATAGTCGGATTTTTGGGAGTCATTTTTTTCTGGGCGAAAAAAGCCATCAGCAGCTTCAGGAAGAATAGGACGATCGCGATTCCCATAGCAATAATGATATATATATTGCTGGTCAGCCTGCTGGACACATATATGAAAAATGACCTGGCGGTCATTTTCTGGCTGGCTGTATTCTCGATCTGATTTCCTATAGCAATACGCGATAAAGCTTTCCGTCCGCCTTGTTTACGAAGAAAAGAATACTTTCATCGTTATTGAGGAACAGGTCGGTTGCGTCATAGGCGCCTTCCATCTTGTCGAGGCTGACTATCCGAGTTTTTTCTCCAGTGGCGGCATTCATCTTCCAGAAAGTGTCGGCCGTTTGGAACTTTCCATTATTATAGTCGTTCGGCATGACGCCTGATTCAGGAATGGATCCCGGAAGGGCATAATATATGAATTTGTCGTTCTTAGACCAGGCGCATTTCGAGGCGAACGTGGGGATGTTGAGATTGGTGAATTCACCGCCGCTCGAATTTATGGTCGCAAGCTGCAGCTTGTTTCCGCCTTTGGCTGTCACATAGCTCACAAGAGCCTCGGTTCCGCTATTGTTCCAGAGATAGTCGGCACCAAAGAGATCTTTCATGATCGTTTTCGTATCGCCTCCCGCAAGCGGAATGACATCGAGATTCGTGGGCGTATACGAATCCGGCTTGTTCCAGAAAGAGACCAATCCGCTCTTGGGAACCTGGGAAATGAATATGTCCCGGAAATCAATAGCGGAAAGATCGCTCCATCCGGTTCCGTCCGGCTCGGAGATGCTGAGCGTCCTTTTTTTCGTTCCGGCGTCAAAATATTTATAGAATATCTTATTGCTGGTTCCATTCCAGGCGATCTGGTCTATGTTGTCCTTGAGCGGAGTCGCTCTGTCAGTGGCATAATCATAGAAATAGAATTTGAAATTTCCATCAGCAGCTTTGAATTTGGTGATAACTTTCGTTTTGTCTGGAGACCAGAAAGCGTCGATAATGCCAATAAGCTCTTTTTCCGCAACCGTTTTTTTGCTGTTGCCATGCATGTCTATCTGAAAGACTTTTCCTGTCGAGGCGGAATAATATTTTATGGCATTCCCCTCAGGGACAAGCGTAGGAGCGATGACTCCCTCATCCGAAACTGCGGCAATAGGCTCTTCGGCATTGTTCTTGAGGGCGACGGGCTGCTGATTGTCGGCCGGAGCCTGGGTGTTTTCCTGCTTTGTGACAGTCTTTTTGAAAGACAGGTTGTATACTCCCCAGAAAAGAAGGGCAACGATGAAAACCAAAAGAGAAACATAAAAAGTTTTTTTGATCCAAGTCATATTTTGTTTTTTCAAGTTAGGAGTCTTTGATAATACTAACCTTCTTTGTTCTGGTTGTCTATCTTATTTCGGGAAAGGTTTTCCGTTTGAGCAGAAGCTCAGGCCATAGTTGTATCCGGAAGCTTTTTCGCTTACGTTCTTAGGAACAGTCAGCGAGACGGATAATTTGCAGGCTTGCTCTTTGGATATTCCAAGAGTGGAAAGGAGGGTTTCTTCGCCGAGTCTTCTGGCGTTTTCGATATCGAAAGAAAGTATGCTCACGAGGAATGACGGACCCTCATTGTAGTTGTAATACAATATCTGATAATCGTTCGCGGTTTTCAATATGATATCCTTATCATCAAGTTTCTTTTCCGCTATGCTGTTCGGATTGTTTATTTCGATCCGCTCTCCTTTCGGAGTGGTGATGATTGATTTGTCCTGTTCATTTGACCGGGAGATTGAATATTTTCCGCCAGGTCCTGATGGAAAAACATTTTCTTTGGAAACCGAAGAAGATGATGCTGATGTTGATATTGCTGATGTTTCAGGGATATCTGCTGCGGGCTGTTTTTTCTTTGTGGAAAAAACCAGTATCAATAGCGTAGAAAGTATGACAAAGGCAGATACTGCCAAGATTATTTTTTTCTTATCCATAGGATTGGAATTTAAAAATAAAGATTTCCGATAATGCTATGACCCACATTCGTTATTCCAATGTTTCCATGAGCTGTTCTTGTATAAACTAGAAGCGTATTCAAGGTTGGTGGTCGGATTGGTGGCGGCAGCTACGCACTGGTCATACAAGCTTTGGTTTTTGACGGTGGCGCTATAATTCTTCCCGCTGAATGCGCTTGGGCAGTCAAGACCGCCTATCTTGTGCTGGGTGATGTTTATTTGGAATAGTCCCCATGAGAAAGTCTTTCCATCGGCCGTTTTGTCTGTCGTACTTGCAAGTCCCGCGTTTCCTCCTGATTCCTTGTTGCACACTTTCGATGCTGTTTCTGCTCCGCTTCCGAAATATTGTTTCAGATTGTCGACCGTGCATGGTCCGCTTTGCACGGCGGTGCATTTTCCGGCGTTCGGGTCGGTTGAATAGCTTGAGCTGGAACTAGAACTGCTTGTCGCTCCTTCACAAAAAGAACTGTTTTGCGAGCAGTCGCCGGTTTTGGATTCCCCGTTGCAACCGCCGGAAGGATTGGTAGTACAGGTATATTTTCCAGTGGAAGAATCATATGATTTGCAGCATGTGCTCCCCCCGCTGCTCGCCGAACCAGAAGCGCTCCCCCCGCTCCCGTTGCTGCCGCTGCTTCCTGTGCTTCCGTTGCTCCCTGTCGATCCGTCGCTGTTCCCCACTCCCAGCTGCCCGGCGCTCCCGGAGACTCCCATGCTGGCATCAGGAAGCTTCACCTTGAGGAGGTCGGGGTTTATGGTATAGAGGATGAGCCAGGAAGAAAGAGCCA
>Ga0209373_10002075_pt1 | contig 21096 bp, 21 predicted proteins | sample Higcelweek5metaG_FD_187173 | JGI IMG/M metagenome (GOLD analysis project Ga0209373, IMG submission 187173) | Freshwater pond sediment microbial communities from the University of Edinburgh, under environmental carbon perturbations - High... | ecosystem: Environmental > Aquatic > Freshwater >... | reverse complement strand
CCCTGGTCTGCGGCGGCAGAGCATCTGCTGATCTGATCAGGACCGGAGAAGATGAGGCAACGGTAGAGGCGCTGTTTGACCTTTCGCACCTGCAAAGCGTGCAGGACAGTCTGCGTACAGCCGGTATTGATCTGACTGACGAGCTGCTGATCAAGCGCTGCCTCAGTCGTGCAGGTCGTAACCGGGTGTTTATCAACGGCTCTCTGGCAACGCTCTCCCAACTTTCCGACCTTGGACGCCAACTGGTAACCATTCATGGTCAGCATGAATCCCAGGCGCTGTTGAAACCGGACTATCATCTGCTGCTGCTGGATGCCTTTGCCGATGCCACAGAGATCCGCCAGCAGTTCAGCGCAGCCTTTGAACGCTGGCGTCAACTGAATGAACAGCTGGCGCAGTTTGATGGACAGGAACGGGACACCGCCCACCGTCTTGATCTTCTCACCTATCAGGTTAACGAAATCACCTCGGCTGATCTGAAACCGGATGAAGAAGAACAGCTTGAAGAACAACAGCGGCTGCTGGCCAATGCCGAACGGTTATCCGGCATCACCGGCGGAGCCTATGAAGCGTTGTACGGCGGTGATCTGGCCCTGCTGGGAGAACTCAAGCGGGTTACGTCTGCCCTGCGGGAGGTAGTTACGGTTGATCCTCTGCTGGGCCCGGTACACACCGTGCTTGAAGAAGGCTACCTGCAGCTTGAAGATGCTGCCCTGCAGTTGCGGGATTACGCATCACGGATCGAGGCAGATCCTGAACAGCTGAAGGTGATTGAAGACCGTCTGGATCTGCTGTCGCGCCTGAAACGAAAATATGCGCCAACGGTTGCCGAAATCATTACGCTGGGTTCAGACCTTGAACAGCAACTTTCCGATCTTCAGGGCCGCAGTCATTCCAGGATTGAGCTTGAACAGGCACTGGCAGACCAGCGGACCCTGCTGGAGCAACTGGGAGATGGATTAAGCAAAAAGCGCCGTTCAGCAGCCGAACAACTGGAACAACAACTGGCCTCAGAGATCAACCAGTTAGCCATGCAACACGCTGTAGTACAGGTTGCCTTTGAGCCCCTTGCAGAACCACGGGCCAACGGTTTTGAAAAGGTAGAATTTCTTTTCTCCCCCAACCCCGGAGAGCCACCTCGTCCCCTTGGCAAGGTTGCTTCCGGCGGTGAGCTTTCCCGCCTGATGCTGGCCTTTAAACAGGTACTGCCGGAAGGTGAAGCACCAACACTGGTCTTTGACGAAGTTGACACCGGTGTTGGTGGTGCCGTTGCCGGTGTGGTAGGGCGTAAACTTAAAAACGTAGCGGCAGCCCAACAGGTTTTCTGCGTAACCCATCTACCCCAGGTTGCTGCCTGGGCAACCCGGCATATCAGGGTAGAAAAACGGGTTGATGCAGGTCGCACCCGTACCTCGGTCACCTTACTTGATAAAACCGGCCAGATTGAAGAGATCGCCCGTATGCTGGCTGGTGAGCAGGTAACCGAGGCTGCCAGAGACCATGCCCGGGAACTGATTACGCGGGCGGTCTTGCCAGTCTGACGACATTGTTACCCACCCCCTAAAAACGCCAATACTGTTGGCGGCCCTCAGTTGCCAGTTGGCGACACCTCACGTCGTATCACACTAATATTATTAACATCAATAGTTGGCATACAACATGCTATATACCTATCGTAGCGATAAGGCAATTAGTGAAAAGGAGCTGAATATGAAACGATTGTTACTCGGTATATTGGTCTGTTGCAGCCTGCTGGCAGCAAGTGGCGCTGCCTGGTGCGGTGACAACGGTAACGGCACCGTAACCCTTGGTAATCTGGTAGTACTGAAGGATGCCGGGTGTCTGGAACGACGGCCTTGGAAAGATGCCATAACCATAGTCAACTACTTAAGTGACCGGTGGTGTGGTCTAAGCGACAAATCCCAAGCAGGTGACTGGCGTCTGCCTACCATAGATGAATTACAAATTATGTACGCTTCACAAAGCCAATTCAAGAACGTCAAGCCTGCACGCTACTGGTCTTCCAGCACCTACTCCAACAACTTGTACTTTGCCTGGTTCGTAAATATGAGTAATGGCAGCATTGAAAACGAAGGTAAAGGCAACCACTTCTACATCTGGCCAGTTCGCAAAAAATAGCTGATTTGATTCTTTACTGCGATCACGGTATTCAAGACAAAACTATGCTAAAATTGCTGCAAACCCAGAAAAGGAGTTGAACATGAAACGTTTGGTATTGGGGATAATGGTCTGTTGCGGTCTGCTGGCGACATCCGTCGCAGCCTGGTGCGGTGACAACGGCACCGTAACCGTTAATGGTCTGGTCTGGCTAAAGGATGCCGGGTGTCTGGGATATATGAACTGGGATACTGCCATGGCAAGACCTAAAAGCCTTGCAGACGGCCAGTGCGGTCTGACCGACAAATCAAAGGCTGGCGATTGGCGTCTTCCTGCTCTGGATGAATTGAAGGCTATTTATTTTGCAAAAAGCCAATTCAAGAACGTCCAGGCTAACTACTACTGGTCCTCCCGTACCTACGCTTATGACTCAACGCTTGCCTGGTACGTGATTATGAGCTACGGCGGCATGAACGGCGGCAATAAGGGTGCCTACCACTACGTATGGCCCGTTCGTGGCGGACAGTAGGTTATTTGGTTATTTACTGCGATCACGGCAATCAAGGCAAGCTATACTGAAAGACCTGCAAACCCTGAAAAGGAATTGAACATGAAACGCTTGGTAATCAGCATGATGGTATTTTGTAGTCTGATGATGGTATCCGCTGCTGCATGGTGCGATGACAACGGCAACGGCACAGTAACTATTGGTAATCTGGTGGTGCTGAAGGATGCCGGGTGTTTAGGGATCATTACTTGGAACGATGCCACCGCAAAAGTCAAAACCATTGCGCAAGGTGCCTGTGGCGGTCAACTGACCGACAAATCGAAACCCGGCGACTGGCGCCTTCCTACCTTGGATGAATTAAAGGCCATGCATGCCGCAAAAAGTCAATTCAAGAACGTCCAGAATAGCTGCTACTGGTCCTCCAGTACCTACGCAGGTGACGCTGCCTACGCTTGGGTCGTGTGCATACGCACCGGCAATGCACTCGGCGGCTATAAGGGCCACTACTACTACGTCTGGCCAGTTCGCGCCGTAAAGTAGGTTATGTGGATTATGGCGTTCAACACAGGTGGTAGCGTCGTAATCATACTGTCACAGAAACAGGCTTGACAGCAGATCGCTATCTGTGCTTTTATCCCGACCTATGAACTCCTTCTATCGCTTTACATCTTTTTTCGGGTTTTTTTGGTACGGCTTTTATTTTACGCCGTCTGCCCGGGCAAGGGTGTACGCGGTTTAGGAGCAAAAAACCGATTACACAACCAAAAGCCGGGGCAGACGGAAAAGTCTCCCCGGCTTTTTTCGTTTAACTTGGTAGAAACGATACAAGGCCGGGGGGACTCCTCCAGGCCTTTTTGCTTTTGGGAAAAAGGAGCGAGAGATGATCATCGTAATGAAGGCAGGCGCAGGCAAGAAAGACAGGGATGAAGTGGTGAAGCGGATCAAGGAACTGGGCTACAAGCCCCATATCATTCACGGCACCACCAGAGATGTCATCGGCGCCATTGGGGACGAACGGGGCAAGCTGGTACTGCAATCACTGGAGAACATGCACGGGGTCGAGAACGTCGTACCGATCCTGCAGCCGTACAAACTGGCCTCCAGCGAGGTAAAGCATGAGCCCAGCCAGGTAAAGGTTGGAAGTAACGTAGTGATCGGCGGCGATCAGGTCGTGGTAATGGCTGGCCCCTGCTCGGTTGAAAGTGAAGAACAGATCCTCGAAAGTGCCCGTCTGGTTAAAGCAGCAGGTGCAACCATGCTGCGTGGTGGCGCCTTCAAACCCCGCACCTCCCCTTACTCTTTCCAGGGACTTGAAGAAGAAGGTCTGAAACTGCTGGCCAAGGCCCGCGAACTGACCGGCCTGCCGTTTGTAACCGAGGTTATTAATCCTGAAACCGTCGATCTGGTGGCTGATTATGCCGATATGCTGCAGATTGGTGCCCGTAACTCCCAGAACTTCGCCTTACTGAAAAAGGTTGGCCAATGCGGCAAGCCGATCCTGCTCAAACGGGGCATGGCCATGACCATTCAGGAATTTCTGATGAGCGCAGAATATATCATGAGTGAAGGGAATCAGGGAGTTGTCATGTGTGAGCGGGGGATCAGAACCTTTGAAACCGCCACTCGCAACACCCTTGATCTATCAGCCATTCCGGTACTGAAGCTGAAGACCCACCTGCCGGTGGTGATCGATCCCTCCCACGGCACCGGCAATTACCATTATGTTGCACCGATGTGTTATGCAGCTGTGGCAGCCGGGGCAGATGGTCTGATTGTAGAGGTACACCCTGATCCTGAGCGGGCCTCAAGCGACGGCCCGCAATCGTTAAAACCGAAAAAGTTTGACGCCATGATGCAAAAGTTACGGCTGTTTGCAGAGGCAGATGGAAGAACATTGTAGCAAATCCGTTCAAACCGTTTCAATCCACGCCCGTCCAGACAAGGACGGGCGTTTTTTGTAACCTGCAGGTGGGGCAAACCAGGTTCGTAAACAATCTGGTCCATCGTCAATCACACAATGACTCAAAACCTTCTTGTCAGGCGCCGCATTGTGGCGTTGTACGAGCAAACCTGCCAAAAGAGCAATCCCAAAATTATTGCAGTACTGGAAACAGGCAATCCCGAATAGGTAAAGATATCCTGATTTCTAAATTCGTCAGCATCTGCACCGACTTGTTTGGTACTTTCCAGCAGTTTGAAGTTAAGCCCCAAAGAGACAACGCCGGTTTTGCCATCAAGGGCCTTTTCCGGCGGAACCCGATAGACCGACACCTGGAAGCAGGAGAGACAGAACAGAAACAGGAGAATGGCTAGAGTGGTCAGAAAGGTCGTTTTTGTAGCCTTTCCGGTCAACATAACTTCACGTTCATCCCGTTCCTGAACAAAGGTTACGCGGGACAATAGCTGATCCCTGAATGGCCCGGAAACCATTAGACGTATACTGAAAACAATACAAAGGGTCATCCATGCCGCGTAGACAAAACCGGCGAAGGCGTTGCAGAATTGGGCAACATCAGTGGTACGATCAACCATACCTGTGTTGTATAGATACGAAAAGAGGCCACATAGCAATACGACGGGCAAGCTGCACACAAACACCTTAACCAGGGACGAATCAACTCTCTTCATCTGCTTTCCTCCTCAACTGAAAAAATAGAATTGATATCGCTATTGAAATAGCGGGCAATCCGAAATGCCAATTCCAGTGACGGGTTATATCCGCCGCCTTCGATTGCAACAATAGTCGCACGGGTCACGCCGATATCCTTGGCAAGCTGCTCCTGAGTCAGGCGACGCTCCGCTCGTAACACGTTCAGACGATTGATAATGGTGAGTTTCGGCAAATTTTTGGACATACATACTCCCAACAGTTTATGGGACAATCAAGTACAGTTTATACAGCATAAAGTCAAGTTTATTTATCATTCAGACATAAATCAGCCTGAAACCGGCATTGAATCTCTTGGCTATAGGCATAGCCCTGACTATAGACATTCGCTTTCCTTCTGTTATATTAGCAACATGTGGATCATCGGCTTATTCTTTATACTGCTTTTGGCAGGCTGCTTCTTTCCGCCACTGCTGGTGCTTATTCTGTGTGGCCTGGCTTTACTGGTGGCTCTGTTACTCATCGGCGTGGTAATTGGCACGCTGCAGGGTCTCTGGCAAGGACTGACGGCCAGTAAAGAGCCATCTCCCTAACCCTCTCCTTCCGCCTTCTGTTTACTCCCTGAGTCCCGTCAACGTGCCGTATCCAGTAGCAAAGCTCCGCCAGTGTCATGCGCTCAACATGGCTTGATTTGAACGCTCCTTCGTGGATAAGACAGATGAGCCGCTCGGCAAGACCACTCCCCCCAAGTCCAGCTCTTTTTACATGTCTAAAAATCCTTACTTGCTATCCGCTCCAACTCTTCAGCAATAGTTATTGTGAGCAGCTTTTGTTTGAGTTCTTCCACATCCCCACAGGTGCGGGGAACGGAGGGTACCCATCATAATGTTGCGGTCATACATCGGTTCATCCCCGCGGGTGCGGGGAACGGCATTACAACTATAACAATTATTCCTACTACGGCGGTTCATCCCCGCGGGTGCGGGGAACGGATCAGCCACAAAGAAGGCTCTGGTCAGCATCTCGGTTCATCCCCGCGGGTGCGGGGAACGGCTTACCACCACCAACAGCGGCACTGATACCGGCGGTTCATCCCCGCGGGTGCGGGGAACGGGCAAACTCTCTGCAGATGTCCAGTCAGGCAAAGGGTTCATCCCCGCGGGTGCGGGGAACGGTTAAACAAGGCTTTGTTGATTCATGGGATGCCCGGTTCATCCCCGCGGGTGCGGGGAACGGCAAGCCATTACCGGATCAGCAGGATTAAACAGCGGTTCATCCCCGCGGGTGCGGGGAACGGTCACTAAACTGGACCCAGAACCGCCAACCACCCGGTTCATCCCCGCGGGTGCGGGGAACGGTTCCGTAATCGCAGATCAGCACTGAATGACGGCGGTTCATCCCCGCGGGTGCGGGGAACGGTATTTTTGCAAACCAACAGCATACCGATCGGTCGGTTCATCCCCGCGGGTGCGGGGAACGGATTTTGCGTGACAGGGGTAGGAACATGGTGCCCGGTTCATCCCCGCGGGTGCGGGGAACGGTCGAAGAAACCCTCAGCCAAGCCCATCTGAGGCGGTTCATCCCCGCGGGTGCGGGGAACGGCTGGCAGCTGTGCCGAAGGTCTGGCCTGCGACCGGTTCATCCCCGCGGGTGCGGGGAACGGATGGTTACGGGCGTGGTCATAGCATCAGAGTCCGGTTCATCCCCGCGGGTGCGGGGAACGGCGGTAATTGATGATTGCATAAGAGGCGTACAGCGGTTCATCCCCGCGGGTGCGGGGAACGGCGATTTAAGGGTTATGTGGTCCATCATCATTGCGGTTCATCCCCGCGGGTGCGGGGAACGGGTTCAATGCCCCGGCTAGTGATGTCCACAGTCCGGTTCATCCCCGCGGGTGCGGGGAACGGGTTCAATGCCCCGGCTAGTGATGTCCACAGTCCGGTTCATCCCCGCGGGTGCGGGGAACGGACATGCTCACCCGGATCAGGCATCCAGTATTGCGGTTCATCCCCGCGGGTGCGGGGAACGGTGTTACTGAATGCTCTGGAAAAGCTGGCTCGCCGGTTCATCCCCGCGGGTGCGGGGAACGGTGACGGGGCGTACCCCTGAAACCGCCGGGTATCGGTTCATCCCCGCGGGTGCGGGGAACGGCAGGTCATCAACCAGCGGCTGCCTAATCTCCACGGTTCATCCCCGCGGGTGCGGGGAACGGTGTAAATGGATGTCGTAACGTATTGTAAATTTCGGTTCATCCCCGCGGGTGCGGGGAACGGTCTTTCTTAGCTGCAATGTTGCTGCCGTAACCCGGTTCATCCCCGCGGGTGCGGGGAACGGTGTTAATTCTGCGGGATCATGGTGGCTGGTATCGGTTCATCCCCGCGGGTGCGGGGAACGGAGCCGGTCACGCTCTGGATCTGTCAGCGACACCGGTTCATCCCCGCGGGTGCGGGGAACGGCTGCTGTTTCGCATCGGCAAATTCAATCACCCCGGTTCATCCCCGCGGGTGCGGGGAACGGTCGAACCGCAAATATTGCGAGTGCTCTCTCCCCGGTTCATCCCCGCGGGTGCGGGGAACGGGGCATGAAGCGGGATATGGGTGGATTCAAGGCCGGTTCATCCCCGCGGGTGCGGGGAACGGTCATAAAGGTCTTGCACGTTGGCAAATGCCATCGGTTCATCCCCGCGGGTGCGGGGAACGGCTGGCCCAAATACCACCACTGGAAGCTGATGCCGGTTCATCCCCGCGGGTGCGGGGAACGGGCAAAGAAGAGTCAATCCGGGGCGCTATCAGGCGGTTCATCCCCGCGGGTGCGGGGAACGGAAAGGTTGCAGAAGAAAGAGCCCGTGTAGTTGCGGTTCATCCCCGCGGGTGCGGGGAACGGATGCGGTACGTTGTGGACAATTATTTCTGATCCGGTTCATCCCCGCGGGTGCGGGGAACGGTGTCCTTGTCGTCAGTGCGTCCTGTTAATGTGCGGTTCATCCCCGCGGGTGCGGGGAACGGGGACATCCCCACCCTGCCGCCGTTTGACCGGCCGGTTCATCCCCGCGGGTGCGGGGAACGGGAATGGCGGTGGGTTTATCCGCTTCCAGCGTGCGGTTCATCCCCGCGGGTGCGGGGAACGGACCAGCCTGATGAATCTGATGCCGTTAACCCCCGGTTCATCCCCGCGGGTGCGGGGAACGGTCATGATATTTGTATTCGCAGCCTCTGCAGCGCGGTTCATCCCCGCGGGTGCGGGGAACGGTAAAATACAGGGATAAGTCTGCCAGTTATGCGCGGTTCATCCCCGCGGGTGCGGGGAACGGGATATGTATAGCGTAAGGTCGAACACCGGCGGCGGTTCATCCCCGCGGGTGCGGGGAACGGGCTTCGTTGGCCTGGAATAGTGCTCTGTATGCCGGTTCATCCCCGCGGGTGCGGGGAACGGAACTATCCCGATAGCTAAAAATGGTTTTACCGCGGTTCATCCCCGCGGGTGCGGGGAACGGACTTGTTGCAGTTATATGAAATCACGAGCAATTTTCAAAGACCAAAATGTTACCAACTTTTGGGCACTAAAATTGCCGTTAATCAACCAACATTTCTTTGAGCACAGCTTTCACGTTCTGAGCCTGCTGGGTGGTTATTTTACCCAGTTCTTTCACCAGCCGCCTACGGTCCACCGTGCGAATCTGGTCAAGCACAATCCATGCTTGTTTACCGGTAAAGGCAAGCGATACACGGCTTGGGTAGTTATGGGATTTGGTGGTCATGGGGGCAATCATAACCGTTTGCAGATGCCGGTTCATCTCATCAGGAGAGATAATCAGACAAGGCCGTGTCTTTTGAATTTCATGTCCAATGGTTGGGTCAAGATTCACCAGATACACATGGTATTGTTTCAGCTCCACTCCCAGTCCTCCTGATCAAGCATTTCGTCAATCAGCAGCGCATCATCTCCGGTGGCATGCATGGCAGCAAAGGACTGATCCCAGCCTTCGCGGGGCTTAGCTTTTACCGGACGAATAGTAATCTCATCTTTGCCCGGCAGCAGCTCAACCGTGTCGCTTAAACCGTATTGACGCAGCAACGCCGCAGGTATCCGTATGCCCTTTGAATTACCTATGGAAACCAATTGTGCAAGCATCTATGCCTCCTTTACGTACATACAATGTAATTACACGCTAGCTGATTATAGCTTGAGAAGTCAAGCGGCTTGATTCGCCTCCGGTAGAAACGAGACCAGCTTGATGCCGTCCATCTCCACCGGTATCCGCCGGTTTGTGCCCAGGGTCATAAAATCAAAACCTGACTCATTGTTGGATGTCCAGGCCATCACGGCGTTACCATCTTCAACCCCTTTTTCCAGGTTTTCCCAGATCATCTCCCGCACCCTGCGCGAGACATCACCGACATAAACCCCGGCCCGCACCTCCACCAGCCAGAGCCCCAGTCTACCCCTTAATCTGGGTGGCACATTTTCAGTTACGATGACCAGCATCACCCAGCCCCTCCTTGTTGGGAATTGCGATCTCTACCGCCTCTTCATGGGCCTTTGGCCGCTCCACCTCGCCTGCTGCCAGCACCTCTTCAATGGTGGGGATAATCTTGTCCAACAGCTTACTCTGCCGGAAGGCATCACGACAGGCCAGACGCACTTCACGCTCAGGATCACGGGGCTTTTTGGCAGCGATACGGAAGGCCACCGGCACCACCGTCTCAAACTTGAAGATATCAGCAATATCATACACAAACGATTGCGGCTTGCCGGTATGGATGAACCCTACTGCCGGGGCATAGCCTGCAGCCAGAATCGCTGCCTCGCAGATACCGTAGATACAGGCGGTGGCCGATGAGAGACAGCGATTAGGCAGATCGCCGCTCTCCCATTCAGTATGATCATAGTTTCGGCGCTTCCACTCTACCCCGTACTGCCGGGCCAGAAGCTCGTAGGTCTTACGCACCCGCACCCCTTCAATGCCCCGCAACTGTTCCACACTGCGCCGCTCCGGCGGTTCTTCCTTAAACCGCAGGGCGTACATCTTGCGCACCACCTTCAGACGCGCTGAATCATCCAGTGCCAGTTTGGCCTGATAGAGCAGACGATCCGACCGCGCACCGCCCGGCTGACCGGCAGCGTACAGCCGCACCCCGGCCTCACCGATCCAGACCAGCAGGCACCCTACCCGCGCTGCCAGCACCACCGCAGCATGGGAAACCCGCGCACCCGGCTCAAGCATCAGACAGGCCACTGATCCGATGGGGATATGGGTGCGGACGCCGGTTGCATCCACCACCACAAAGGAGCCGTCGATAACATCAAGGTTGCCGCGCTCCACATAGACCACAGAGATGCGGTCTTTGATCGGCAGCGGCTTTAATGGGGGAAGGATCGGTACGGTCATGGCTTTTTCACCTGTGCGCGACGCTCCAACGCCCTACGGGTCTTGTCAATCTCTGCCACCAACGCCTTTTCATCGGGCAACGCCAGCTTATACTCCGCTGCCAGCACCTTATTTGGCAGATTTTCCAAAGCATAGTGCGCCAGGGCATGATCTTTCTGAGCGCAGAGAATAAGCCCTACCGGAGGGTTTTCTTCAGGATGTGTCCAATGCTCACGGGCATAATTTAGATACATGTGCATCTGACCGGCATCGGCATGGGTAAACGTGCCAAGCTTCAGATCAATTACCACCAGACAGCGCAAACGACGGTGGAAGAACAACAGGTCAACCCGATACCAGGAATCGCCAATCCGTAACCGCCGCTGCCTACCAACAAAGGTAAAATCGCCTCCGAGTTCCAGCAAAAAAGTTTCCAGATGCCGGATCAGCGCTTCTTCAAGGTCGTTTTCCGAATACTCATCCTTCAGGCCAAGAAATTCCAGCACCAGCGGGTCTTTAAGCTCTTCTTCCGGCGAAACAGCATCTTCGGGGAGCGGCTTGCCACCTTTTTTCAGCATTGCTGCTTTATTGCGAGATACGGTAGTACGTTCGTAAAACAGGGTGGAAACCTGTCGATTAAGCTGCCGGACAGACCAACCGCCCCGTAAGGCTTCTTCCTCATAAAATCTACGGGCTTCGTGGTTGTCGATTGATAGAAGGCAAACATAATGTGACCAAGGGAGAGGAAAAGCTCTTACAAACTCTGTTATTACAGGTGTTTGATCCAATTGTGCAGACACTGTCTGCGCAATTGGCCACTTAAGATAAAAGAGACGCATCTGTTCTACATTTCTCTTGGAAAACCCTCGTCCAAAACGGGTCGATAAATCTTGCGCTACTCGCTTGATCAAGGAAGATCCGTACTCCGCCCTTGCTTCACCTCCCTGTTCAAACTCCACAATTCGCCGCCCGATTTCCCAATAGGTGGCGGTCATAATGGCATTAACAGCCCTGACGGATGTTCGCCGGGCCTGCTCCAGCAGATTAACCACGCCGGATAGCATGGAATCATAACCGATTGCCGGTGCTACTTGTTTCCCAGAGGGTTTCTTTCTGTCCGCCACGATTATCCTCCTGCGCTGCAGCATTTCAATTGGGCAACCAACAGTAAAAAGGTCACAGGCTCTATCTCAAGGGTGGGGGCAATTTGTACCCACCCTTGCCAACTGGTAAGAGTTTCTTACAAGTTCAAACCCGTCTCACCAGCATCAAACCACATCCAAAACCTTTTGCCGGTCCGATGCCGTCAAACAACGCTTTGGTAAACAGCTCCGCGTCCATCACTTCAATTTCACCTTCAAAATCGACGGAACTGAATCCAGCATCTTTTCCTTTTCTGGGCAGTGCATGCCATTGGTACCCCTCAGCCTGGAACTTCAAGCGCCTTTTCAAATCATCCCGAACCATGGCACAACCAAGCCTCTCACACTTTCCGGCAAACCATGTCTCAAGCGCCTTATCCATTTGAGCTTTTAAAGCCCAATCAAGCAGTTCAAACGGTTTCAGGCTAGTTATCGGCACTTCAGCATATCGATCATTTTCAGCTATGATGCCCTGTAATCTTTCTTCAATAAGCGGTGAATTGCCAATCTGATGCCATGCCTCAATAATGTTCTTCTTGATCTTTGATTTATCACCGAGGGTTGAAATTGACATATCAGCGGCAATCTCACGTAACAGATGATACTGCGCATCCATCACAACATCATGACGGGAAGAGTTTTTCTTGCCCTCTTCCTTGCGGGCAATTGTCGGATTGGCGCGCAGCCTGAAGGCAAGGCGTTCTCCATTGGCAAGTTTTGGCGCGTACGTTTTAGATTCAACGTCAAATATAGGATGATCGGATATTGGTTGTGATCCCGATACCAGATAAAATACCGGCTCCCCCTTTACGCCCTTATGAAACGGCATCTGTTCCCTGGCGACTTCTTCACGGAATATAAATGAACGTTTTTCGTCACCCGGAAAGAGTTTCCACAGCAGCTGATGTGCTCCATAGCCATTTCCACTGACTAACAGATGAAGATCCCGAACATCCGGCCTGATGCGTATTCTGGAAAAATACATCAGCAGTCCTCCTTTCCGATGCGCAGGTATTCAGTACGCTGGGTAAATTGCCACCTGCCGCGAGATAGTGGCTGGTCATGGCGGGTTAAAGATTGCTGTGATTCAAGGTCTCCGGCATCTCCTTCCCAGTAATAACGCACCGGCTGTTTGTTATAGGCAAAGACATTTTCGTCTTCCCTTGAGAACTTCGCCAGCGATGGTACTTCAGCCAGTTTTCCACCTTCCACGATTTCTTTTTGCGCTGTCTTCATCAGCCAGCTTGAAACAAACAGGGCACCATAGGGATAGCTGTCCAAGGCATCGCCAAAACCAACAGCATCCCGCACAAGAGGATTCAGCGGCGCTGCCACAGGACAGGATTTACGACCAAGATAAAGATGAAAGCGTGGTTTCATCAACGCCTCCCGGATTTCATCCAACGAATACGGCGCGTCATCTTCAGCCACGACCGCCACCAGAGAGAACGCATCACAGCGGTATTCACGGCTGGAAAGGATGGTGCCAAGTCGTTCCTTGCCTAGCACCAGCTCGTCACGACGGGTACGATAGACAAATTTTCCGACCGAATCAGGGGCCTGGGCGGTATGGTAATCCCGGAGAGGATGACCGGTACTGATAACCTTGACAGCAAAGCGGTATCCGCTAGCCAAGGCTGCTTGACGCTGTTCTTCGTCTCTACGGATACCGAGCGCCGCCGCAATCAGCCCCAGCAGGGCCGATTTGCCGGGATAAACTGCGGAATGTCGGGATTCCCCCACCGCAATTTCACCCCAGCTGGCCAAAGGGCCATACAGGCGAAACAGAAGATATTTCATGATCGCCCCCTATTCGGCCACAAATTTCAAGAGTTCTGCCAAGGTTCCTTTACCTTCAAACACATTGATCTCGCATGATGCATCGGCACACGGGCCATAGACGGCATCAATGTTTTGACGCTGAGTGGTCAGGGCATCCACCGCTGCTGTGCCGAAATCAGTACCTTCAATCCCCTGGCTGGTAACCGGCTTGAGAAATGCCACCGACAGAGAACGCGGCTGCTGATCCCCCTTTTCAGCTAGGACATAACTGGCATAGGCACGACTGCCGAAGCTGTTCTGCTTGCCGTTGGGCGGAACCTTCACCGCCGCCTCGATCAAGGCCTGGATAGATTTTTGCGCCAATGCCTCATCACCGCCAAGGTTTTCCACCAGCAATGTGCGATTGATGCAGATGTAGGAATAGAACAATCCAGCGGCAAAACCGGTTTCACCAATGTGGGCCGCCCCGGCGTCTTCGCTGCCGTCATTCAGGTCGTCCACGGCGGTGAAATAATCGTCCTCAATCACCACCGGATGTACGCTGATAGCATGGGCCACCTGGCAGGCAGCTTCAACGTTGTATGATGGAGAAGACGCGAGCATGCGACCGAACATGGCGATGTCAGCAGACTGTCCTTGGATGCGCAACAGATCAAGCTCTGTATCTTCTGGAGCCCGGCCTTGGGATATGAGCGTTTCCAACAGACTTTCAATGGCCTGAATCTCTGAAGGACTGACATGTACAAGCTGCTCAATTTCCAAATCAACCAGAGAGTCCTTCTCTTTGGCTTTTTTCAACGCTCCAAAAACCCCGGCGATTTTTTGCGCCGATTCCTTGGCCTGCTTTTCCTTTACACCACCGGCGACAAGTTTTTCGTATGCCATTACACCCAATAGCTTTGTTCTTGTCCCAACATGTTCGGTCAGCGCTTGTTGAAATAAATCAGATGTTCTCCAGGCCCGTTTCAGGCTCTGGGACGAAACGCGCAACCGATCATAGCCGCCCATCTTTGCGGTCTTGGGGCGTCCCTGGTCGTCACGGTTAAGGTTGGCAGGGGGATATGATGTCAGCAGGTGAATTTGTACGAAACGGCTCATAGGATAGTTCCTCCTTTGGAATCTTATTTGGATTGTTTTTTGGGTAATGCCCGGTAGTAGTCAGCTGCCCAGCAAAAGGCGAGACGTTTTTGCGGGTTGCGATCAACGCCTTTGCGGTATTCATGCATCCAGTGCAGGATGTCATTAGCCAGTGAAAATAGGTTGGCGTTACGATCAAGCATCTTCACTGCCCGGACTAGACGTCGGCAAAACTCTGTGGGATCATGGCTCTTTTGTAACTGCTGAAAACGGATTTCGCTCATTCGGGGTTTATCTCCGCCCTCCTTTGCAGTGGCTAATTGTGCTGCAAAACTTGTTGAATCATACTGGTTCATCTCATGCAGATTCGCATGCGCCAGTACGGTGGCTATTAGCGCTGAAGCTGGCAGATGAGCAGATTCAGACCACTCTTCTGGCATTTCCTGCAAAAAGTTAAAAAAGGCATCTAAAAGCAACATATCATCTGGGCTTTCTGCACGTCGAAGTCGGGCGCGTTCTCCAGGTTTTTCATCAATCAACTTTCGCCAAGCCAGCAACCTGACACGAATAGCTGGATCTTTAAGAAAGTAATACGTCAGTTTTCGTTCCATCCGTTCCCTCCTTTTCCGGTAATGCCCTCGCTTTTATTGTTTTCATTGACTTGCAGCCATACACCAATCGTTTCAGTCCATCACGCTCCGCAATAATTCGCTTCATATCCATATCTTCATTGGCCGCTTCCAGCACCCAGGCATCGAAGAGTTGCAGAGATAGCGACACCAGCATTTTTTCCCACTGTGAATACAACTCCGGCGGCGGTAGCTCCTGCTCTCCCGATACCTTTGCCAATTGATCCAACAGTTCATAAAAAACCGGTTCGCTCCGCTGCCAGAAATCCAGAGAAACCGTGTTCATATCCCCCTTGGCATCCTCAGGGCGTCTGAACCATGCAGCCTTGACCTGTTTGCGCAGGAGACTGCTGACGTCGTTGGCAACGGTAATCAGATCATCAGCCCATTGCAGCAACTTCTTGCGCTGTTGCGGAGCAAGATTAAAGAGCGGAAAGGTGTGGTCATACCAGCAACGGGCCTTCATGTTGTCCATGTCGAAACCGAAGCACCAAAGTCTGGCAGTCCGCTGGATTTTCAATTCAGGTGCACGTTGTTCCGAGTAGCGCCTGACGATCTTGGCAGCTGCGTCCCCATTTTCCGTGTCGTTGGCAAGGGTCAAGGCGAGCCAATGGCGGTATCCCAACCCACCCTGCTGCCCTTTCAGCGACAGAGGCGGTTTTTCTTTCTTGGGATCAAAGCGGTAAGGTGTTAGTGGATGCACCCAGTTACCGACATAATTAACCCCATAATTACGCGTCCGGTACTCCTCCACCAGCGCGACGTTTTTGACATCGCACACGTCGCAATCACCCATGCTAGCCTCTGCGGGAAAGTCCAGCCGAATCCGTCGCGGCATCCCCCAATAGGCATGAAGCGCATGGACGCTTTCCGGTGTAGTTTCCGCGCCATTTTTCTCCGAGGTACGAGTCGGCCCCATCCAGGGAAATACCCCGGCGACCCGATCTTGCCTATATTCCGGCATATCTTCGCGATCAAGGACATTCAGCCAGAGCGTCTGCCATAGCGGCATCTGTTCCGGCGGCAGCACAAGGGTTGTCAACGGTCCACCGCCACGCAAACCGACCCGGTGCCCGACGCCACCCGATGGCGCATTGGTCTGGAGTGTGAAGAGCGCCATGGCCGCACAACTCTTACACATATGCTTCACTGCATCCCGTTTAATAAAGTGATCCAGGTTATCCTTGACCGTCTTACCGCCAGGAGACTCGATCAACAAAGAGGCTATACCCTTCTTCTCACCATCAGGCATCGCGTAATCCTGCATAAATGCGGGGCTATCAGGCTTGTCAAAGTCAAAGGCAGCTGCCAGCGTTTCCAGCCTGGTTCGCAGCAAAGTTGCATCCGGTGGTTTGCCCCAGTAATCCAGCCATTCATCAAAATCTTCCGGCGCAAATCCCGTTTGCAGCAGCCCTATCAGCAACTGATACATTGCTCCCTGGAAATCCGGTCTGGGTGCGGCCAGCTCCATAACCGGGTCGTCCAGTTCCGAAATCTGCCAAGGGGCAATCACCCCCCTGCCGCTTTTTGCCCGGATAACCGGTATCCAGGCATCTTTAATCAGATTCATCGGCACTCTCCTCCTTCTGGATTCCCCACCCCATCAGTTTGTCGTACCAGCTCGAAAGCTCCGCTGTAAGCGGAAACAGTTCGATCCATTTTACCGCCTTAACCTCTTCCTTGAACTTCTCCAGCGAACTCCGTACATCCGTCGGAATTACCTCTTTAGCTCTGAGCCAGCTATTTTTAGGCACACTCAACATGCTCATGTCCCAAGCAAAATTTTTACTATCTGCGTATGGTCGCCACATTTCCCCATCCGGCAGCACCAGTGCCACACGCACCGTGTCATCACCAAGACGTGTTGGAATTTTCGTTTCCTCTTCCCACCCACCTGAATCCTCAGCGCTATCTCTCGAATACCCTTTGGCAAGCTTCAAGGCGTTCATACGGGCAATGCCCAACTTTGCGTAGGCTTCTGCCTCAGCTTTATCACTCAATGTCTGAAGAGAAGCAGGGATAGTCGCTTGCGCTTCATCGCTGTAAACGCCCTCAATCAAGCTCCTTGCATCTCCCGGCATACTCAATTTTCCTGCCTTGGCGAGCAGCTTTTGCGTTAGCCACAATTGCCCAACATTCTGGTAAACCTTTTGTGTGCCCGGCAACACAGCCTTTAGCCAATTTTCCGCCGGAGTCTCGCTTGCCGATGGCCCAAATATGTAAAAAACCGGCGCTTCCCGCTTATCAACCGCACCTTCGTGCTCCAATCTGGTTCCATCTGCATCACGAATATGCCGGTGTTCACGCCCAACGCGCTGAATAAGCAGATCAATGGGAGCAAGGTCAGAAATCATCATATCAAAGTCCAAATCCAGCGACTGCTCCACCACCTGGGTTGCAATCAGCACCCGACCGCGCCGCATCTCAGCGGTTGATTCCTTGCCAAAGAGACTCAACGTTTCCGACTCGATCCGTTGCCGATCAATCATGGCAAAACGACTGTGAAAAAGGGAAAGGCGCTCCTTGTCTAACCACTTCTGCCGCGCCAGCAGACGATAAGTTTTTATGGCATCGCCAACCGTGTTGCGCACCCAACAAACACACTGTCCCTGCTCCACCGCCTGCCTTATATGTTCCAGAGCGTTATCAACAGTATCAAGAAGCGCCACGGTAACGGTACGCTCCACCTCCTGCCGGGTAGACAGCCCCGTTTCCAGATGACTGATTGAGGGAAAGTGAGTAACAAGCGGATACTGCTCTGTTTTTTTCAATACCGACACTTCTGTACCAGCGCCCTTACAGAAGGCGCACAGATACTCTACCCGCATGCTAAACGGCAAAGTTGCAGAAAGCATGATGACGCTACCCCCCTGAGCAGCGTGGTATTCCAGCAATGATTGCAGCAACTTGTTCATATAGGGATCATAGGCATGTACTTCATCAATAATCAGGATCTTCCTTGCCAACCCAAGACAACGCAACGATTGATGCCGGGCAGGGAGAACCGCCAACAACGCCTGGTCAAGCGTACCAACCCCAACTTCAGCCAAGAGCGCCTTTTTACGGCTATCTGCCAGCCAGGCACTGCAAACCGCCTCTATGGTTTCTTCATCATGATCATATTTTCTTGATTCACCAGCCTCTGACAGGGAAAGAGATTTTCTGAACGCTTCGGACAGATGTCTGGCACCATGCGCCAACACCAGTGATGGCGCATGGTCATCCTCATATAGACTCCGGTAAACCTTGCCCAGACGCTCGTACATGGCATTGGAGGTAGCCATGGTTGGAAGCGCAACATACAGACCATCGGCAAAGCCGTTTGCCATCAGGCGGTGCGCCAGAATCAGCGCGGCTTCGGTCTTGCCTGCACCGGTAACGTCTTCAAGAATGAATAGCTGATTGCCGGAGGTAAGTTCGACATTCTCAGCCCATTGCTGCAACGGTGTCGGTGTTGTTATGAAGTTGAATAGATTTTGTATATTCAGGTAGGGAGCGACGGGGGAAGGGATAAGTTGCGCCTGTTCAACAGCCATTTCAGCAAACGCCAAGGCGTTGTTTTGCCAGTAATCATCAAGAGATATTTCCTGATGACAAAACGAATCAGGCTGGCGACTGGAGCCGAGCCAGTCCGCCAGCACCACGAGACCGGCCAGAATCCATGACGAGCTTTTCAGACGTGTGCAAAATGTCTTATCAGACAGAACAGCAACCATCTCTTCATCAATAAACATGCGAGACAGTTCCAGCAGGTACTGCCAGGCCGCCTCATTGTCTTGCGAATCAAAATAATTGGTTAGGTGAAGATCTGTTTTTGGCGGCATTCCGTGATGCCCTGTTACAATTTGCATCCATACATCAAGCGCCAACTTTAAATGCCTGGAGTTATAGCTACTTAAAAAACAACTATCCTCCATCTCAAGTCGATCACGCAGACCATCCTCTGCCCTCCACAGGCAATAGCCAAGAGAATCATGGCGTTCTTCATACCTCTTCCGACTATTAGGCTTGACCAGGTCGTCGGATAAACCGGTTACCTGCCCTTGAAATACAACCGCAAATTTACCAATATCATGGAGGCAGAGAAAAAAGGTAATCCAGCGTTGCAAGTGAGCTGGTGCTATCTCCAATTGTTTGGCAAGCCGCTTGCAAAGTGGCTTTTCAGGATCAAACAGCAACCAGCCCACCGCTGCCACATCCAGACAGTGGTAGGGTAGCAGGTGATACCGTAGCCCGTCCTTTTCAGCTTTGCCCCAATAACGATAATAGTGCCGCACACCTCACCTCCTTCTACTTATTCCTGATGACACTTACAAGCGCCACAAGCAGTGCAAACGTCTCAAGGGGGTTCTTGCTTGACACGTTAATCACGAGTACAAGCACTGCCAAGGCTAAAATACTCAACACGGTATTGTCTCTCCATGGGCACATAGGGAGAGCGTACCACCGGAAAAAGATATTTCAATAAAGTGTTTAAGTTTTTTAAATACCACTGTTCTTAAATTTGCTACACTACCGTCACACGTTCCCTTGATGAGGGATGAACCATGTTTTAGTTTTTTGTACAAACTGGGGTTCTTCCTGTTCCCCGCACTTGCGGGGATGAGCCTGGCAATTGCTTGCCAGGCTCACGTTTTTAAATCTCCGCCACCGCCCCTACCCAAATACTAACCAGCACAGAAACACCACCAGCCCCACAAGAAAGATCAGACTTACCAGACACCCAAGACAGCCACCAGATTCATCGCCACCACCCACAGCTGACTGGGGCTGTTCATCGTGCTGTTCGCTATGTGCGCCCTTTTCCAGTTCTGCAAGCCGCCGGGCATTTTCCCTGGCCTCTCGCGAATTCCGGTTATGGCGATCCCACGCATACAAACCACCAAGAATCAACCACGGATTAGCCATATAACCTCCGACCTGTATTTCTTTGTCGTTCCCAAACCACAAACATTTTATTGTCATTTTGGCGCCAATTAAATATTATCAAAACAGGAGGTGCATTATGGCTCAGACAATTGCGGAAGAACGGGTTCCCGCCCGCATGCCGACCGCTGTGTACGAAAAAATTTCTGCTGCTGCGCAAGCTGTTGGTGCTACGCTTAACCAGTTTCTTGTGCAATCTGCTCTGGAAAGAGCTGATGCAATTCTGGAACAGGAACGGATAATCAAACTTTCTGCTGCAGCCTCTGAAGAGCTTTTCAGGATTATGGAAAACTCGCCTGAAGCAAACGAGTATCTAAAAAATGCCATGCAGCGCCGGAAAGATACGTTGTGCCTGAAATAACCCTTCTTGACCGGAAGCATGACCGGGCCGGTTTTGATTGCGGCGTGCCGGAGCTGAATGCATTTTTGAAGGTTACTGCCCGACAGCACACACAGAAAGGTATTTCCCGGACTTATGTACTTACCGATAACGACAGTGCGGCTATTCTTGGTTTCTTTACGCTTACGTTGTGCGAAGTACAGCCTGTTGGGCTCCCTACAACTATTTCCCGTTACTATCCTCTTCATCAGCTCCCGGCTGTCAGGCTTGCCCGGCTGGCTGTTTCCCGCAAAGAGCAAGGGAAACGCTTTGGCGAACTGCTCTTGACTGAAGCTCTGTACCGCACCCGGCTTATTGCTGAACAAGCCGGCTTAATCGGTCTTTTTGTGGATGCTAAAGATGATTCAGCACGACAATTTTATCTCCGCTACGGTTTTCTTTCCCTTGTCGACCAGCCTTTGCAACTGTTCTTGCCTATTGCAACCATCAGGATGATTACCTGACAAACTCCCCTCCCAGCTCCACCCAGACCCACGCGGCCATTCGTGCATCGTCTAGGGCGCGGTGACGTTGCAGATCTTCCGGCAGTCCACCAATA
>Ga0209373_10002074_pt1 | contig 21099 bp, 26 predicted proteins | sample Higcelweek5metaG_FD_187173 | JGI IMG/M metagenome (GOLD analysis project Ga0209373, IMG submission 187173) | Freshwater pond sediment microbial communities from the University of Edinburgh, under environmental carbon perturbations - High... | ecosystem: Environmental > Aquatic > Freshwater >... | reverse complement strand
ATAGTTGTAATTCTACTACTCCTAGTAATGCGACATTAACTGCTTGAGCTCCAATAACTATTAATCAAGCTTGGCAGAATACTAATTCAAGTAATGCTTGTTATTTTAGTTGTAATAGTTGATATGGGTGGGATTGAAATAGTTGTGTTACTATTTGATCCACTAGTACATCAGCATGATTGAGCTGTAAAGATATACTTAATAAATGATGAAGTAGCTGAGATTGAGTATATTGGATTGATCCTGATGGAAGTTGATGAAATGCAGCATTCAATGTTTATTGTGATATGACAAATTGATGATGGACATTAGTGGTATGAATTAGTAGTACATGAAAATATCATTGGCTAACATGATCAACCACACCCGAAAATCTTATTTCCCCAACTTGATATGGTAAATATACTGATACAATAATTAATCTGATTAAAAATAGTTGAAATAAAGAATTAAAATGAATTTGTTTTGCGAATGCTTATGCATGAATAGGAACTACAATATGGACAAATTGTAATTTCAATGCTAGTATTCCTGCAAGTTGAAGTTGTATGCAAGATACTTGAGTTTATTCTAGATTACTCTGAGTTACATCTCAAGCAGTAAGGTATATTGATACAAGAATGGCAGGTTGTTCTCCTAATTGATTAGGAGTTTCTAATGGCCAGTTATGGGCCAGATAAATAAATTGTATTAAAAAAATGCTACTAGAAGAATTCGACTACATTCTAGATGAGAGCAAAATTGCTCAAAAACCAATGAAACCTCGCCATAATTCGAGGTTATTAGTTGTGAATAGGAAAAGCTGAGAAACAGAAGATAAAATGTTTCATGAAATTGAAAATTACCTAGATGAGAATTATGTAATCGTATTCAATGAAACTAAAGTTATCAAGGCTAGACTGAAATGATTCGTAATTCTTAAGGATTGAAGAAAAAAGGAGGTAGAAATATTTTTACTTACTCAAAAAACTCTTAATTCTTGGGAATGTGCAGTTTTCCCAGGTGAGAGATTAAAAGTTGGGAAAGTTGTAAATTTTGAAAATAGTAAACTTAAATGAAAAATCAAAGAATCCACCTACAGTGGTAGAATTATAGAATTCAATATTTGATGAGTAGAATTTCTTGAAGAAATAGATAAAATTGGTGAGATTCCTCTACCTCCATACATTAAGAAAGATGAGCAAAAGATAGAAGACTACAACACGGTATTTGCGAAAGAAGAGTGAAGTGCTGCGGCACCAACTGCAGGATTACATTTCAGTGAAGAATTACTGGAGAAATTGAAGAATAAATGAGTTAAAATAGAAAAAATCATACTTCACGTATGACTTGGAACATTTAAGACTATCACAACAGAAATCATAGAAAATCACGAAATGCACGAAGAGAAAATATTTATCGAGAAAGAAACTGCGGATAAACTAAATCAGTATAAAAAGGAGTGAAAGAAAATTATTGCAGTCGGTACAACAGTAACAAGAACTCTAGAGTCTTTCTCAGACAATAGTTGAAAATTAGAGCATTGAGAAAAAGATACGAATATATTCATCTATCCTTGATACAAGTTCAAGTTCATAGATGAATTAATTACAAATTTTCATTTGCCAAAATCAAGTCTTGTAATGCTTGTCAGTGCATTCTATGATAGAGAAAAAATTCTAGAAATATATCAAAAGGCTCAAGAGAATAATTATAGATTCTTCAGTTTCTGAGATGCAATGTGGATTAGATAGTTTTGCTTGACTCATTATTATCTTTTTGAACTTCTGAATTACCTAATAATTCATTAATATCGTGAACAGTTTCAGAAGGTTGAGAGATAAAATACAATCTCATCTCTCACATATTTGCAGTATCTCATTCTGTCAAAATAACAATATCTCAGTAATTAAATATAGACCCAAGAAAATTACTTACTTTACTTGTGATTGTTTTAATTTTGTCTGAATTAATTGTAACTAAATTCCTCAGAATTCAACTCTGATTATAAAATATAATTCTACCCGGAACAATAATACTAAAATCCATCTCTAAATCACACATTCTTTTTTTGAACTTAGAAGACATGAAAATTTGTAAAAACATAAAAATAATACTTAAGATTCAATATATTCAAAAATCACTAAATCATTTAACAAAAAAAATATAATAAACTATGTAAATTGCAGTTCAAATTAATATCAGATAATTAAAAATTGTTTGATTAAAGAATTTTGTAAATGCAATATCTCATTCAACTAATTCATCTTTTAACTCTCAAACAGATATAACCATATGCCTAGCTCAGTATATTCTTCTGAATTTTTTAAAATAAGAAATTACAGAATAAATCCAATACAAAATATTAAATCAAAGGATTCAAATGATAATATAAGCGGAAATTTTATCATCAAATTCTAAAAAAATCAAATAACTATTGATTAGCATTAAAGCAAAAACAACAATAAACATCCAAGAAATAAACAATCAAAAAATCCAAGATCTTTTTATAATCATTAATTTTTCAATTCAGTCTTTCTCAAGTTCCTCAACCATTTTCGTATCAGCAGCAACATCAAAAGAACTAAATAGTTTCTCGTAAATAGTTCTAAAATTAATTAATGCCATATAAAGAAAAATTAAAAAATATTAATTAAAAATCTCATCAGCGTCATTCGCAACATCATAAAATCTCATGAACTTTTTTTCAAACCTAAGATCAATCTGTCCAACTGGTCAATTACGGTTCTTACGAATAAATACATTAGTAATTCATTTGTTCTCTGCAAATTCATCATAGTAATCATCCCTGTACATCATCATTACGATATCTGCATCTTGTTCAATAGATCATGATTCTCTTAGGTCAGATAGAATCGGTTCTTTATTAGTTCTTCATTCAACACTACGAGATAATTGCGAAAGTGCAATCACAGGAACATTAAGTTCACGCGCAAGTGACTTGATTCAACGACTTATTTCTCAAACTTCTTGTACGCGGTTAGCAGGATTACCCGCTGACATTAATTGTAAGTAATCAATTATAATCACATCAAGTCATGATTCCATTTTGAGTCTTCTTGCTTTTGATTTGATTTCTAGTAAATTACCAGCTGCAGAATCATCAATGAATATTTGAGCCTTTGATAACTTCTCAAGTGCATCTCACATTTTCATAAACTCTTCATCTTCTAAAGCTCATTTTTGCAACTTCCATCCATCAACTCACATTGCACTACAAATCATACGATCAGTTAGTTGTTCTTTGCTCATTTCTAGAGAAAATACAGCAACATTTCTTTTATGTTCTCAGATATTCTGAGCCATATTAAGAGCAAGGGCAGTCTTTCACATTGAAGGACGGGCAGCAACAATAATCATATCTCCCCTTCTAAGTCATCAGATTTTATTATCAAGTGATTTGAATCAAGTCTTGATTCTAGTTAATTCTGCCGCTTCTGGATTAGCATGTATCTCAGCGAATTCTTCATATCTTAGATTAATAATATCTTTAATTGGAACTAATTTATTTTGTATAAATGTCTGAGTAACTCAAAAAAGTGATTGTTCAGATTTTTCAAGTAATCTATTGAGTTCGGTTTCTTCGTCAAATCAACTAACAGTAATTTCATTTCAAGCTTTAATTAACTTACGCAGAACACTCTTATTTTTCACAATTTGGGCATATTGATAGATATTTGCACTTGAGAAAAATTCATTAGTTAATTCAACTAAAAATAGATTTCATCAAATTTTATCAAGTAATCATCTATCATCAAGAACTTCTCTAACTGTAAGTAGATCTATAGGTTTATTTTTTGAGTACAAATCAATCATTGCCTGAAAAATAAAGGTATGATTTGGATCATAAAAATCTGAAGATTCTATTAAGGATGTAATTTGAATTATTCAATCTTTATCAATAAGAATTGAACCCAAAACTCAACGTTCTGCTTCAAGTGAATGTGGAGGAATTTTTGATGACATTATTCTGATTTTTGATTATTAAAATTTTTTGCAAGTTCAATTTCTAGAAGTAATTTATCCATAAGTTCATTAACTTTCACATTATATGGCTCGAGTTGTCTTACTTTCTTAAGCATTTCTACAGCTTCAATTCTATCTTCTAGATTGATAAGATTGAGAGATTGAAGATAGAGCATATCAACATTCCTAGGATTTTTCTTAAGAAATATCTTGGCAAATAATCTAGAATCCTCATAATATCAAAGATGGTGACCAATATTCGCAAGCATTTCTATTGCCTCCATATTAGCCTTATCTAGATAATGTAATTTTTTATATATCTCAAATGCAACTTCGAATTTATTCTGAATAGAGAGAAGAAATCAGAGTTTTAAATATATATCAGGATCATGCTCATTAAGAACTATTAAATCTTTATAAATTAATTCTGCTTTTTTATAATCTTTATCCTTTTCATAAATTGAAGCTAATAATATATTTAACTGCTTATTGAATTTATCAATACTCAGTCATTCTATTATTTTTGCCTTAGCATCACTATATTCTCATCTGTTAATTTTTGTTTGTGCAATTCTTGCTATTTCAATTAATATATCTTTTTGATCTTTAGTAAGGTCTTCCTGTTCAGACTTATTGTCTTGTAATTCTTCTGTATTTTTATCTTGTGAAGTTTCTGGAACATATGGAGTTTCATCAGATAATTGTTCTTCCTCTATTTGTTCTAGTTTTTCTTCAATTACTGCCTTGATTTGTTCATCTTCAAGTATTATTCTTTTTGGTTTAACTATATTCTTCATTATTATGAAGATAGAAAATGATTCGTAAATAATCGAAAAGGCGAGATAAGCAAGACAAATTAAAAGAAATAATATTTCTATTTTTACAAAACTATCTGTAATCAAAAAATTCATAAAAAAATATCGATTTTAAATTAAATTAATCTTTTGTAATATATAAAAATATTTCAAATTTACAAGTTAAAATTAAGAATAAGTATTAATTAGGTAATCATTAAATTGAATTATAAAAATTACATTTTTGGTTAATTTGACAATTAATACATTTAGGATTTCTTGCAATGCAATTATAACGCCCAAAAAGTACCAAAGAATGATGAATCTTCTTTTTTAAATCTATACTAATATTATTTTCTAAAAATTTATCTGTTTCTTCTGGAGCTTTGGTAGAACAAATTCAGATTCTATTACACACTCTATGAATATGAGTATCAACTCAAATATACGGAGCATCATATAGAACCCCCAGTACAACTTTGGCTGTCTTAATTCATACTCAAGGTAACTTCTGAATATTTTCTAAATCACTAGGAATAATTCAATCAAATTCAGAAATAAGAATTCAAGCTGAATTATAAATCGATTTTGCTTTAGTTTTAAAATAATTAAGACTTTTTATATGATTTTGAATTTGCTCCAAATTCAATTTAATTAAATCTTCAGGAATTTTAACTATTTCAAATAATCATTTTGTGGCGATATTTACTTGTTTATCCGTGGTTTGCGCTGACAACATAACAGCAATAAGAAGTTGAAATGGAGTTTCATGATTTAATTCAGTTTTCGTATCTGGGAATAGTGAATATATTTTCTCAAAAATTGATTCTATTTCTATATTAGTTTTTAGCTTCATAAGAATAATTACAAAATATTCTTTTATTTTAAGAAAAAATAGATAATATCAAAATGAATTAAAAATTCAAAGTTAAAAATTAAAAATATAAAAAGAATATGATATTTGATACACACTGTCACATGCAATTCGATGATTATGATAATATAGAAAAAGAGCTTGAAACTATGGAAAAATACTGAGTAAAATATGCAACATTAATCTGATCAGACTATGAATCAACTATAAAATGTCTTAATCTAGCAAAGAAATATTCTCAATTCTTAGTTGTAGTATGAATAATGCATCCAATAGATGCTCCTAAGATTGAAAATTTTGATTTTGAGATAAATAGAATGTTTGATTTAGTGGAAAAAAATAAGGATATAATTTTATGAGTCTGAGAAGCATGATATGATTATTTTCATATAAATAAAGATAATTATAAAAAGGAACAACAAGATCAGACTAGAATATTTGAAGCAAATATCGAATTAGCCAAAAAATATAATCTTCCTCTGATTATTCATAATCGTGATGCATGGGAAGATACTTATGAAATAATTAAGAAGCATAAAGTAGAAAAATTCGTAATTCATTGCTACACAGGTAACTATGATTGGGCAATGAAATTTATAGATTTATCTCCAGAAGCACATATTTGATTCAGTTGAATTGTAACTTTTAAAAATGCTCAGAATGTGCAAGATACAACTAAGAGAATTCCACTAGAAAGAATTTTAGTTGAAACTGATGCACCATATCTTGCACCACCACCATTTAGGGGTAAATTAAATACTTCCTGATATACTAAGTTTGTTTTAGACAAAATAAAGGAGCTCCGCAGTGAAGCTCCAGAATTAATAGAAAACCAAATTTATGAGAATAGCTTAAGATTTTATTGAGTTGAAAATTAGATACAACTTATAATCATTTAGTTAAGTAACTTTTTTAAAAGTCCTACTTGTAATTAGAATTAATATACCCATTAAACAATATTTAATGGTAAAAATCATTTAAGTACTAAATAAAATATAATTATCTTGTGGCATTTACTTCAGCTATTGATTTTCTTATCTGTTGCATTCTATTTCATATAATATCAACACTATTTCACTCAAATTTTAAAAATCAATCAAGAATAATTATTCAATCATCAGTCAAGCTATAATCCATTGAAAATGTATATTTTGATTTTCAGGTATTAATATCATCTTCAAGGGTTGGAAGTTTAAAATTTAATGAAATAATATTCTCAACAATGGTATTAATATAATTAAGTCACATTTTTCTCTCTTCCTGAACTCTTCGTAATAATATTTGATCCAAAGTATTTTCTCAAGAGAAAAAAATCCATCATAACTTAATCACTGGTAAATTAGACAAAAATTCATGATTTCAAGTTATAAAATCAATTCAATAAACTCGATTAATATTATTCCTGAGAAATATAAAAATTTTTTTTAATTCCTCATTCAAATAAGTTTTCGCCCTGTCAACATCAAATCAAGAATTTAATCAAAAAATTTGCATATGATATTCAAGATTATTATCAACAAGAATTTCAATATAATGCTTTTGTTCAAGTGTAATTAAATTAAGTTTATCAATATGAAGAGAATTATTTACAGCTATATCCATATAAAAAAATATTATGAATTTAAACAATACTTAAGGAGTTATAAGAAAATATTTCATTTTGTCAAAAATATATTCTTTACAAACCTAGAAAACTCAATAAAATGCCAAAATACTAAATATTCAAACTTATGAAAATATTTGAAACTACATTATTTTGAATAACAATTGCACCAAGTTATTACGGACTTATGTATTCGTTAAGTTTTCTAGTAAGCTATTTAATTCTTAGAAAGAAGAATTTTATCAAGGAAAAGGAGCTTGAAACATTATTTCTATATTTATTCTTGTGAGTTATTATCGGCTGAAGACTAGGATATGTCATATTTTATAATCTACCATATTATACTCAACATTTAGTAGAAATATTTGCATTTTGGAAATGATGAATGAGTTTTCATTGATGAACAATTTGAGTAATAATTGCAACTCTAATTTTTTCTAAAAATCATAAGTTAATATTTTCAAAAATAATTGACGAAATTATAGTGGTAATTCCTATTTGTTTAGGTCTATGAAGAATCGGTAATTATATCAACAAAGAGTTACTTGGATCAGAATATTATTGATTATTATGTGTGAAATTATCTACTAAGTGTTACTTCCCTACTCCACTTCTAGAGATGTTTTTTGAGTGAGTTATTCTATATTTTATACTTCAATATTTATCAACAAAAGTTAGGAATTACTGAAATCTTTCTTGAGCATTTCTTTTATTTTATTGATTATTCAGATTCTTTATAGAATTCTTGAGAATGCCAGATGTACAAATTTGATATATTTTTGGGCTAATTACAATGTGACAGATGCTTTGTATTCCTATGATGATTATATGAATATATTTTTGGCTATTTTATAAGAAGTATCCAATTAACAATAAATAAATATGAAAAAATTAACGTTTACAAATGAATTAATATTTATTTCAATTATAATTACAATAATATCATTTTTCATAAGTTGATTAAAAATTTTCTGAATGCATTCGGGATATATCAATAATTGAGAATATATTCTATTTGTATTACAATTATTGATATATCAATTCATTCATGCCTGATTCTCACATATACTATCAAATTCAATATTTTTATTTATATTCTGAAATCAACTTGAGATAATTTTATGAAGAAATAGATATATATTATTCTTTGCATTAAATACAATATTTGTTGCAATTTGCTTACTGATTTTTTCAAAATGAATCACAATTGGTATAAGTTGATTGAATACTGCAATATTAGGTTATCTAGTTATTAATATCAAAAAAATTAACAAAAATGAATATATCTGAGGAATAATATTAATTATAATGAATATTCTTGCATGACTTGATGCAAATATAAGCCTTACATGACATCTTAGTTGAGCTATATTTGGAATATTATTTTATTATATTTATAATGCAATCTTGAAAGTAAAATATAAATAAACTTGAAAAAAATTATATTAAATACTATCATTAGCAAATAATTAAATAATAGTCAAATTTATGCTTTGAAATTCTTTAAAATTTTCTACAGAAAATTATAGTAATAATACATGAAATATTTTCTGAGCCAAAAAAATTGCCCATTACATTGCATGAAGAATTAGTCATACAATAGTTTCTGATGATATAGATTCTCAGACAATTAAAATTTGAAGTAATATTCCATGAAAAAACTTAAAAGTAATTGCCACCTGAAATAAAGAAAAAATAAGAAATCAACTTGCAATTGAAGTATTATTAGAGGATGGAAAATGGGTTTGTTGTTATATAGAAACAAAAAAAATCGTTAACATACCAAATACACAAGATTTTATATCAAAAATATGAGATAAAAATCATGTCAATTGAAAAGAAGTCATAAATGTAATTACTGATAAATGAGAACTGACTTGTCTATATACAAGCAATCTTAATTCTGTTGGAATATCTTGATGATACGATAAATGATGAATAGCAAAAAAAGTAACTCACATTTTCAGATCAAGAAAGTAAAAAAAATCTCTTATAAATAAGAGATTTTGACTATATCATCATTAAGAAATAAGCAGAAATAATTCAAATTATACTTCACGCAAAAGCCTCTTTAGGTAAATGTCATATAGATTCATTGAAATTATATTGCTTACCAGTAAGTTCGTTTAGTATTTTGGCATGTAATCAAGCTTCAAATCTTACATTAATTGCATCATAGATTATAATTGTAGAAAAAACTAGACATACAATAAATAGATCACTATATATTCATTGCTTAATTCAAATTGCTGTAGTCACACTAGTAACAAAAGCAGAATGAACTGATGGCATTCATCAAGATCATAGTGCAGCACTCAAAGAGAATTTGTTACCAAGAGCACTTGTAATTCATTTAATTATGACAGAAATGACCCAAGTCATAACTGGAATCAAAATGATATGATTTGTAAAAAAATGATTCATTATGGAATTATTTAATTTCTAAAATTTCATATTCAAAAACTCAAGCTGGAGATTTAACAGTTGCTATTTCTCAAACACTCTTTCCAATAAGTGCTTTACCTATTGGAGATTCATTTGATATTTTATTTTCATAAATATCAGATTCTGTAGTTCAAACAATTTTATAAGTTTCCTTTTCTCATTTATGTGAGTTAGAAGAATATTTAATTATAACCGTAGAGCCAATATTAACTTTTTTTTCTTTTTTTGAAGAGTCTTTTTCATTAATTAATTCATAGTTTTTTAGAATTTCATCAAGTTCGATTATTCTTAATTCAACTTGTGCCTGTTCATTACGAGCATCTTCATACTCAGAATTTTCAGAAAGATCTCAGTATGAAATAGCTTCTTTAAGTTTTTCTGCAACCTCTGTTCTTTTTATATCTTTAAGATAATTAAATTCATCTTGGATTTCTTTTAATCATTCTTTAGATAGTAATATTTTTTTAGTACTCATAGTATTTTAATAATTATAATATAAATTTTAATTAAGTAGATTTTCTTTTAGTAACTCATAGTTATTTTTATATAAATCAAATCAAACAGCTTTTCATTCTATTTGAGTCACAAATCTAATTTTAAGATCTTTTTTAAGAGGATTTAAGTAGAAAGAAAATCAAAAAAAGTTATCAGATTCATTGACACTAAATTTAGAATTAAGTTTAAACAATTTTTTTATCTCATCATAAGAATCATTAAAAATATAAATTTTAATTCTTTTATTAGAATCACTAAATGTTATATATTTTAGATCATCAAATATTTTACTATTTTTAATATCAAAAACTCAATTATTTGTAACTTTAAGTGGGTTAATCTTTGGTAATAATTTTGTAACTAAAGTTGTTGGCATTTCTAGAGTTTGGGCAGATTGAGAAGTTTCTCAAGAAGAAATAAGTTCTCAACTGGCAGTCAAAATCAATCAATTAGTGTGTTTTGTATCTTTATTTAACTTATCTATATTTTCATTTAACTTATCAATTGAATTAAGAATTTTTGTATTAATTTCAACTTGATCTTTACTGAGTTTTTCAATAACATCTGTTTTAGATACTCATAGCATCTTATCTTTTGTATCTTTTAGAAAACCTCTGTAAGTTAAAGAAGAATAAGACAAAAAAATATTAAAAAGCAGTACAACAGCTATTCAAGAAATTATGTAAGAAGCATATTTCATTAAACAGTAATTACGGTTATTTTTTAACTTTTACATTAGCAAAATCTAGTTCCAATGGAGTATCACGACCAAGAATATTAACACTAACTTTTAATAATCATTTATCCTCATTTATTTCAGTAATTTTTCATTCACTTCATTCAAATGGTCAAGTACAAATAGTAACATAATCTCATGTTTTAAAATTTGTTTTATATTCTTCACTTTTTTCAGAAAGTACTCATTTAAGTTGCTCAAGCTCTTCTCATTTAACTGGAACTGGAACGGTTCAAGCACCAAGAAATCAAGTAACATTTGGAGTATTTCTAACTATATACCAACTTTCATTAGTTACAATCATTTTCACAAGAATATAACCAGGAAAAATATTTTTCTTTTTACGAACTTTTACTCATCAAGCTCTAATAGAAACGCTATCATGGGTAGGAACAAAAATTTCAAGAATATAATTCTCTAGATTAAATGCTTCTCTTCTTTGTAGAAGTGATTGTCTCACGTTTTCCTCAGTTCAAGAAATAACTCTTATAACATACCATTCTCAGTCATTAGGTTTTATACTAGAAAACATAGTTTTATAAATTTAAAAATTATTTAGTTGTAGTAGTTGGAATTTTAACATCCTTAGTATTAGTTGTAGATCAACTTGAATTTACTGTGGTATCAAGAGTACTTTGTGTAACTTTAATAGGATTAACTTGTTCTTTTGCTATAAATAAAATATAACTAAAGAAAGTACCAATTATAAAAAGAATAAGTGCAAAAACGGTAATAATTGAGGTTACGCTAATAAAGTAATTTTTTGTTTCTTTATTGGTAGGCCATACTACGTGATCAAACTCTTTTATAGATTCTTTCAAAAATTTAAACATAATTATTTGGGTAATACAATAAATAGGTATTAAAATAAAACATTGGGATTATATTAAGAAATCCCGATTCGTCAAAGCAAAATTGAAAAAAGTATATTCAATATCAAAAATAATTATTTTAAAATAAAATTATCTCAAAAAAGTATATCATATTGAAGTAAATTATGACCATCTAAAGAACCTGAACAATAAGCAGAATTTGAATTATTTCTATTTAATGTAATCTTGCTAGTACTTGCCGCAATACAATTACTGAACTCATAAGATAAAAAATCATAATATTTACTCTGTTTTTTGAATCAAATAATATCTAGAACATAATTTCCTAAATAAGATGCGCCGATATTTCATATATTATTTTCTACTTTATCAAAATTATTCCGAATCAAAAAAGGAGTTGAATACATTTGTTGTAGTTCAGTATTAGACCACTCATTTTCAGTGGAAGCTTTAATAAAACCTGTTTGTTTGTAAGAATAATAATCGTCTCACATAGCTCCAAGATGATCTCAGAAATATACGAGATAAGTCGGTTCATCAATAGAATCAAGATAATTTACTAAGTATTTTAATTGTAAATCTGCATCACTAATTCATTGTGCATAATTATTAATAATCTGAAGATTTTTAGGGGTTAAAATACTTCATGTTGCAGATATTGAATAGTCAGCGAATTTATTTCACTCATAAGTGAAATGATTTTCCATTGAGATTCAAAAAATAAACTGTGGCTTACTTGTTTCTTTTTTATTTAACTTAAAATAGTAAACGAGATCATTAATAAATTCTTCATCAGAAATGAAAGGACCTTTATATTTTGGATTAGTTAAATCTTCTTGTCAGATGAATTTATCAAATCACAAAAAAGGATATGTATTTTTTCTGTTAAAGAAATTTTTTTCATATGTATGAATAGCTAATGTTGAATATCAATTACTCTTAAATTCATTAACAATACTTGGAATTGGTTTTTTTATATATTGCTGATATGGAATACTACCAGAAGGAAGAAATTTCATCATATTTCAAGTCAGAACTTCGAATTCTGTCCGAACAGTTTTTCATCAATAAGTTGGAACTATTAGATTTCAATAAGTTCACTGTTTTTTTATTGTATTAAAATTAGCTAATGGATCATTAGAAAACTTAATTCATGGAAGTTTATTAATATCCCAAAAAGCCTCACTAAGAATTACAATTACATTTGGTTTTTTTGAAGAAGTTATATTTGTTAGTTTATTTGTAGAAGAAATATTAGTAAAAATATTACTGATGGAATCAGCAGAATAATTACTAGGTTTTTTTACATAAATATTGCCAATATTAACATAAAATCCGCCTATAAATCAATTGTGATCATAGTTATAATTTTGTCTCCAAGCTAATGAATCCATATTAAGTCCAGTATAAGCTTGAAGTCTATTTATTCTAAAATCAGTACTAGCAAATATATAATAATTAATAACAAGAAGAAATCAGAGAATTGAGAGTTTTAATTTTCTATTAAAATTAAATCCATGAAAGCTTATGAAATAAATAATGTTAAATAAAATAAAACTTAAAATACTGATATAAAAAGTAGTATTGAATTTAAAATTGATAAATTTCATAAGTTCTCAATAAGAACCAGAATGAAGAAAAATATCAGCAGGATAAAATGGCTCTCATAAAATTAATAATTTATATTTGTTAATGAGAACAAGTGAAATAAATATGAGAGAAGTAAGGAAAAAAGAGAATCTATTAAAAATTAGAAATAATGTTGAGTTTATTAAAAAAATTAAAAAATATGAAAAAATAAAAAGTGGCATATTATTATTATATAAAAAAAGGGCTTTTGATAAATCTCATCTAGATATAAATTCAACAATACAAAAAATAAACAAGGGAAAAAATAAAAATAATAGGAATTGCAGACAAAATAATATTACTCCTCTATTAGTTCTTAATGAGGAAATTGTAGTATTAAAATATTTTTTAATTTTTCTGTTCATGAAATATGATTATGTGAAGATTATATTAAAAAATAAAATGTTGCAATTAAAAATCAAAAGTATCTTCTAATAATGATTTATAATATTTGCCTTAATATAATTAATATGATAATATTATTCATATAATTAATGTAAATAATAAATGTCTCTAGATTCAATTTCTTGAAACATATCTTCACTTGAAGAGCAGACAAAAACAATCAACAAAACTTATAAAGATTCTGTTGATATTGTTTGATGATGAGCAGATAAGATTGTATGATTCCTTTGAAAAATATGAGTTCCATGAGTAGAATCAGTGAAAGAAAAATATCAAAAACAAATTGAAAGAATACATAAACAGGCTAGAGATAATCTCGCAATCCTCAAAGCTGAAGTTGAGAAAGGACTGATTGATTCTAACAAAGATAGCAAGATTGTGGATTTACAAAAAAGAGCAGATAATCTTACGAAGGTAGAATTGTGAGAAGTATTATTTCTTGATGCCACAAAAAATACTGATGTAGTTAGTTTATGAAGGAATGCTGCATATGGAGTTAAATGAGAATTTGTCTGAGTTTATCATTGACTCAAATGAATTGTAACTTGTTCTCTTGATCTTGCTATATTTATAGGTAAATATAGCTGAAGTTTACTTTGATATCATCCAGAATACAAAACAGAAATTGATAAACAAGCTACAACGATCTATGATTGGGTTAAGAAAGAATGATTGGAGGGAATGTGAAATAAGATATATGAATTTTTAGGAGAAGAAATGATTAGAATTCAAAAGCTACCAGGAAAAGAACAAGCAGAAGCAATTGGTAATATTGCGGGTAATATTATAGCAATGTTAACCGCAATCAAAGCTGGAACTATGATTATAGAAAAAACTACAAAGGTTGCTTGACAACTTTCTCGTGGTTGAAAACTTCTAGCTAGAACTACAGAAGGTTGAAAAGCTAGTACAGAAAGAACTGCAAGATTAAAAGGACTTATGCATCAAGCAACAATTTGAAAAAATGTACTCGAAATAGCAAATACATTCCTTAATTGAGTTGCAGAATCTCTTATTTGATATTGACTAGCGAAAAGTCTGTGAGCTACATTGTTACTACTAAAATCAAAATGAGCATCAAAAACTGAAAAATTATTTACAATTAATAATTATATTGAAGAAGCACAGAATGCTCTAAAAACAGAAAATAATCCAGAAGTTAAACTGAAAATTGAAGAAACAATAGTTGGACTAAGAGAAGAAAAAGTAAAACTCGAAAGACCAAATCAAAATATAGAAGAAATAAAAACAAATGCTGGACTTTCTGAGTCAGAAAGAATTAAGAAGGCAAATCTATTTTTATGAAAAACCTTATCTCCGGAACAAGAAAAAGTAGTTATTAATATACATAATAAACTTAGTAAATGAATTTTCTGAAATGACCTAGCTACAATTCGTAAAATGAATATCGAATTAAAGAAGGTTTGATTAACAAAAGAAGACATAAGAATATTAATGGAAAATTGAATATTATGAAATCTTACTCAATCAGAGAGAACTTGAATGATTGATAAAATTACATGATTGTTTGATTGAGACAAGATTGATGCAATAAAGTCTAGTAAATCAGTTGCTGAGAGGTCGGAATTAGCCAGAGAATTATGAATTGTACCAAGATTTGTGGGTAAAAAAATTGAGGATGTAAACCGAGTTCTTAAGTGAGAAATTGAAATAATTCAGAATGCAAAACAATCATTATGACAAATACTGAAATGAATAGACTGGACAGACAGAAGTCTTGTAGAATCTTTATTAAAAAGATCAAATGAATGGATAAGTATAAGATTAGCTAATCTAGAAAAATTTGTAATATTTGTTGAGGAAGCTTCTCTTCAGAATATGAGCGATGTTAACTTAGTTAGTGCTACTAATTCATTCAAAGAAAAAATATTTAGAGAAGGAATACTTGAGCTATGAAATACACTAAAAGAACTTAAAAAATCATGAAAAATAATAATCAACTGAGATAATCAATTACAAATAAGAGAACTTGCCGCAAGATTAGATAAAGTTAAATCGTATAAAATTCCAGAATAAAAATATATTAATTATTTATTTTAAAATATATGTGAAAAAATACAATGCTAGAACAGTTAGATGAAATAATGTGATTTAAAAATTGGGAAGAAACAGAATTGGCAGTCAGATTAGAAATTCTTGAGGAAAAAATGCTATTAATTGATAGAGATAAAACTCCTGAAGTATGGGATATGATGGAAACATACTATAGATGTTTCAAGGAAATATGAGATAATTCAATGCTTAAAAAAATATGATTTGATAGATTTAATTATATAAGCAAAACACTTGAAGAGCTTAAAGTAATTCCAACAACATTGGAATTTTATGAAATGATTCAACAAAAAAAAGTAGAAAGATCAAATAAAACTTGAGAAGATATTGGAGAATATAAATGAAGAATTCGAAGAATTTTAGATAAATAATCTACTCTAAACTTCTTTTAATATCAATAATATTACTTTGAACAACAAACAATTTCTCACTCTTTTTACCAAAACAATAAACTACCTTGCCAAGAAAATATACTTGACAAAATAAATCTTCGTTTATAATAAATCTGTTTAATTTTAAAAATTTATGAGTATGAATAAAAGTAGTCTTTGAAAAAACTTGCGATTTACAGTTGGGATATGATTATTAACATTATGACTTGCCTGTAATCCTTTACAGAGTGAGGCACTTGCTTGAAAAACAAAAGAGAGAATTTGTAATACATTATGTAATGAAGAAGCTGAGTTTTGATTAATTGCCTATAGTGTCTGAGAACATGAATTTATAAAATGACAAAACGTTTGGATAGTTAAAAAAGTATGTTATTGAGATGAAGAATTAGATTGAGAGTGATGATGATATGCAATGATGCAAATTAAATATAATCCAAAAATTCATTGAAAATTTAAAGTATTAAAATGCAATACTGAGGTTTATTGATGAAATCAACCAACTATAGAAAGAAAAGATGATGTTACTATACTAGTTGCTAGCGATAAATATGAATTGCCATGAACAGATATGTTTCATAGAGTTAATCTTGAAGATTATTCTAAATAAACCTTGGGGGCAATAAATTACCGAATAAAATAACTAAATAAATATGAGAAGATCAAATGAGAAATTATGATTCGTAAAAACAGCTTTATTTACGACAATTATTACATTAATATCTTGAAGTACGGCACATTGATATAGATTACAAGTTGAAAAAATTCTCAAAGAATGAAGTAATGCGATAAAATCAAAAGCTAATAATGAAGGCCCAGAAATTAAAGATATAATTTGTAGATACAATGAAGAAAAATAACAAGCCTTGAATACTAATAAATACACTGAGTTCACTGTTAATACTATGAACTATTTCTTGATGTGCAATGCTAACAAAACAGACTAGTGAAGATATTAAATTAGTATTAAATGAAGATGAATTACATCTAAAAAACAAATTTAAAATATTTGAGAAAGAAACTGTGAATCCAGGAGATTATAATATGATTTGATACAAGAAATGAGATTTAGTGCTAGTTTTATACAAAGATGACAATTGAAAAAAATATATAACTCAAGAGCAATATTCTGAGAAACATTGTGAATATTTTCTAGTTAATTATGAATACAATTGAAAGGATTGATGCATATTTTTAGCATGAATTGATGATGAATTTGATTATGAATCATTAGTTACAGATTGAAAATGAATTGAAATCATATCGTAATACTATAAATTATGTTTTGAAAGAAATTATCATGAAATCCAGAATCAAATAAGCAAAAGAGATTATTAGATAAGGCTAAAAAAGTAGAGGAAATTGCAAAATTAATGTCATCATCAGTTGAAGAATTATTATGAAATAACGCTACAAAAAAACAAGAAGCAAAAAGTAATTCAAAAAAAATAATTATAACATTATCAATTGCAAGCCTTGTTTGAATTGGTTGAGTAATATATACAAAATATGAGGATATAAAATGAAGGATTGATGCAATATTTAAAATAGCTGCTGTAACCAAACCAATATACAAGGTTTATGAAACTGAATCAATACCATGAATACATCAAACAGAATGATATATATATGTTATGTACACATTAAAAGAATGAGAGAAAATTATAGCTAAAAGAAAGTATTCAAATTATTTTTTAGATTGCAAAGTATATGAAACTAGCACTCCTGACTGAGATACTATTTATGTTTATGTATCTAGAGATGAATTCAATAAAGAAGACTTACCAAGATGATCAATTATAGAATGAGTAATTATTAAAATAGTGAAGAATGAAAATAAAAATAAAGGCGTGCAAAAATATTTTTTTAAATAATAAACTATGATAGAACAAGAAATAATATCAAGCTGTTGATTATATTGCAACAATTGCAAAGCATTCATAAAATGAAAATGTTCCTGATGTCAGCAAAATATTAAAGCTGAGAAGCGGTGTGCAGTTAAGAATTGCTGCAAAGAAAATAAAATATTAAATTGTGCAGAATGTAATAAATTCACAGATTATAAAAAATGTAAGAAACTAAATAATTTCATCTCAAAAGTATTTGCAATTGTATTTTGATCTAATAGATTCGCATGTATTGATTTTATTAAAAAGGAATGAAAAAATGAATATATTAAACATATGAAAAACATAAAATCATACAATAACCCAAATAAGAAATAACAAACAAATAATAATTTCTCCAAAAAAATATTTTATTTTATATCCTTTATGAGTATAATGCTCAAGCAAAAAAGTTGAAGAACTCTACCTAGAGTTTTTCTTTAGATATAGAGGAAAACAAGGTTATTAGAATAAATAATTTGAACATAAATGTTAAAAAGTCCCTACAATAAATAAACTCCAAGACTTAAGTTCAAAATAGTTGTACAAGAAGCCACTGTCAAATGTTTTTTAAACTTTGACAAAGAATAAGAAATCATTATAGATATAGCAATGTTTTTAGTTAAATAACTTAAATATATTAAAATGGATAAGCCTTCAGAAATAATCTTTCTAAAAAATATAATAAAAGAATTAGTAATCAAAATTAGAAAAACTGATTTCCTCACATATTTTAAAAAATTATCCATCATATCAATTGACGAAAACGTAATTACATTCTGAGTAATTTCTAGTTTTGCTAAAGATAATATTTCACACAAATTCTATAGTGATATAAAAGAAATAGTTGTAGCGTTAGAACCTAATATCCAAGTTATTGATTTTCAAGTTGATAGTAATATTGACAATCCATCAAATCATAAATCTATTGACTGTCTCAAAGAATACAAAGAATTACTCACAAAGAAGAAAAAAGAAGAAGTATGAGAAGCAACAAGCTCAGACTGAACAGAGATCAAAATCATTAATGATAAATATAAATTCGATAATTTCATAGTAGGACCATCTAATCAGCTCCCATTCTCTGCTTGTGAAGCAGTATCACGTAAACCAGGTTCCGCGTATAATCCACTATATATCTACTGAAGTGTTTGATTGGGTAAAACTCATTTATTACAAGCAACAGGCAATGCTCTTAAGAATAAATTCAAAGATAAGAAAGTAATCTACACTACTGCCGATAGATTCACTAACGACTATATCCAACATGTTAAGAAACGTGCATTAGAAAAAATGAAAGAAAAATACAGATCAATTGATGTATTAATTATTGACGACGTACAATTTCTAGAATGAAAAGAGCAAACTCAGGTAGAATTATATAATATCTTCAATATTCTATACGAGTCAAATAAACAAATCATCCTAAGTTGAGATCGTCCACCAAGAGAACTTACTCAACTAGAACCAAGGCTAAAAAGCCGTTTCGAATGGTGAATTATAGTTGATATTGTAAAACCTGATTTTGAAACAAAATTAGCTATATTGCAAGAAAAGGCTAGAGCAAGGGAATTCATTATTCCTCAAGAAGTAGCAGAATTCATCGCCTATAATGTTGATTCTAATATCCGTGAACTTGAATGAATTCTTAATCAAATGATTGCAGAATATGAGCTTCATAATACTCCACCAACAATAGAGAATACTGCGATTCGCCTTAATAAGTTATCAATTACCGATAAACTTCTTGGTAATAATAAGAAGCAAAAAATGACAATTAAGAGTTATGAAGATCTTATTGATGTCGTAAGTGAACACTTCGCAATAAACAAAAAAGACTTATTGTGAGATGATAGAAGAAAAGAGAATATGATTCCAAGACAAGTTGCGATGTATCTTCTCAAGAATTACTTAAATTATACACTTGAGAGAATTGGCAATATTTTCTCATGAAGAAATCATTCTGCAGTACTTTATTCATGTAGAAAACTAGAATCAATATTAAAGAAAAATCAAAACCTATTCTACGAAATCAATGTCTTAAGAGATAAATTAGGTATCTAAAATATGGCAAAATTATATTTCATGTATGGTGCAATGTGAGCTTGAAAATCTATGGAACTCATTAAGGTTGCCTATAATTATATTGAGAGAGGTAAAAAATGTCTTATATTCAATTCCCTACTCGACACAAGATTCGAGAATGGAAAAGTATCATCAAGAACTTGAGGTTCACTACCATCAATATGATTTGATAGTAATACCAATATTGAAGATATAATTAAAAATAAATTAAATAAATGAGAAATTGATTGTGTCCTAATCGATGAGGCACAATTTTTGAATTCTGCACAAGTTGAACAATGTGCAGTAATATCAACAAAATATAATATACCGGTAATCTGCTACGGCATCAAGACAGATTTTATGTCAAAATTATTCGAGTGAAGCAAGAGATTATTAGAACTTGCGGAGCAGATTGAAGAAATAAAAACAATATGTTGGTGTGGTAAAAAAGCAACCATGAATGCAAGAGTAATTGACGGAAAATTAACTCTAGAATGAGAGCAAATTGATATCTGAGCAAATGAAAAATATATCTCACTTTGCCTTAAACATTATCTTGAAAAAAATATTTGAGTTAATTAGTAAATAAAGTATAATTCTTACGTTTAATAATAACTAGGAATTATGTCCCCCATCAAACAACCAAAAAATACTGTCATTCTGAACTTGATTCAAGAATCTAACCAAGAGTCTTACTGTTGTAAGGCAGGTCTATCTAAAAACCACTCTCTAAAATCTAAAAACTATCTATTCTGATTTACATTAGTAGAACTAATAGTAGTAATAGTAATACTCGCAATATTAGCAACTATTGCATTTCTATCATTTAATAGTTATTCATCAGCTACTAAAGATAGTAAGAGGATGAGTAATGTTGTACTTATGGCTAAGTGATTTGAGGTTA
>Ga0209373_10002073_pt1 | contig 21100 bp, 20 predicted proteins | sample Higcelweek5metaG_FD_187173 | JGI IMG/M metagenome (GOLD analysis project Ga0209373, IMG submission 187173) | Freshwater pond sediment microbial communities from the University of Edinburgh, under environmental carbon perturbations - High... | ecosystem: Environmental > Aquatic > Freshwater >... | reverse complement strand
TGATAATTGAAGAACAATTAATCAGATAGGAGTTAATAAATGGCACATGAAATCAAAATTAAGCAAGTCGAAGAACCTGATTTGCTCCCAGCGATGGGTTTGTTTACGATCCTGATTCCGTTGCTGCTGTCCATGACCTCATTCCAGAAGCTCGCGATTGTTGAAGTCAGTCTGCCAGAGCGCAGTATGATGAATCTGAGTGACGAGCCACCTCCGGAACCGGATCAGCAGGCATTGAATCTGTCCTTGGCCATTACTAGTGACTATGTGGTTATCGGAGCTCGCGGCGGTTTTAATCCTAACATCTATTTCAAAGAGATGTGGTCGTTCCGTTGCAAATCAGATAATCAATTAGTAACCTATTCCCCTGAAGACGTTAAGGCTACAGTTGCTGCAGGCAGCGGCCCTAAGTGTAAAGATGGGGTAGAATTGGATAAGGAGAAATATCTCTACAGTATTGAATCAATCGAATTGTGGGCTGTTGAAAAGAGTTCAGACGAAGATCCAGGTCGGGTCGTCTGGGGTACTTATACATCTGTAGATGCTGGCGTACCTGATAGTATCTTTGTTGATGGTAATAATTCGTTCTTGGCTATGGCTGGTGAAGGCACCATGGGCTTGACTCCTCCTCCTGCGTTGAAGAAACCAGGTGCGGGTGTCGCTGTGGCAACACTGACTCCGAATTCAGCGCGCAAGCTGAAGCCGGAAGATGCTGCCAAGGTGATCATTTATCCGCTTTCTGCGTATGATATGATTGCTAAAGAATTGATCCAGATTCATACGGCTTTTATTGACCTTGAAGATGTGGATAATATCATTATCGTTGCCAATGACGATACCCAGTTTGATAAGATTATCGGCTTGATGGACCGTGCAAAATCTGCGGGCTTCACCAAGGTCAACCTTGCAAAGTTGGGAGGCTAATTATGGGAAGAAAACTTCGTAGTTATGCTAAGGATGTTCCGTTTTCATTGACATCCATGATGGACATGATGACGATCATTCTGGTGTTCCTGATCAAAAACGTGGATACTGAAGGTCAATTGATCACGCAAGCAGAAAATCTGATTCTTCCAGTATCTACTTCTAGGGTTCAACCTAAAGAAGTGACGTTGGCTGTTGTGGTGGACGCAGGTTATGTGGTGGTGGATAATGCAAAAATTATTCCTACACCTGATGTGCTCGCCCAAGAAGATTTATTGATTACCAAAGTGGATTCAGTTCTTAAAGAACGTCGTCAGACTGAACAGGAACACGCATTGAAGTCCGGTTTACCGGCTGACGAAGCGGGTAGTATTATCGTTCAGATCGATAAGAATATCCCTTACGATGCGATGTACAAGGTAATGGCAACGTGTGGCTTTGCTGGCTATACCAACATTGCTTTTGCTGTGATGTCGAAATCCGGCGGGGAGGAATAAATATGGCTAAGCAAAAAATGGCTGTAGACCCGTTAGTAGCTTCCCTGATGCCAGAATCGGATAAAAAGTTTGCTGGCGTGGCTGCTTTATCAATTGTTGCTGCTATGGCACTTTCTTTCTGGGCTTCTATGTACGAAGCGGTGGTGGACGAAGTTATCTTCGAAGAAACCGCTGCTGCGGACCTTTCTGCTTCTATGAAAATTGAAGAGAAGAAAGAAGAGAAGAAAGAAGAAAAGAAAAAGAAAGATCCTGAAAAGCCTCGTAAAAAGGCTGGTGGTGGTGGAAAGCCTCGCGGTAAGGGTCAGCCAAACGCTCCTCAGACTCGTGGTGTGCTGAAACTCCTCACAGCGCAGACAACCAAGGCGAACTATGGTGCTTATGATCTTATGAAAGATCAGAAGTTTACCAAGGATATCGATAAGGTTCTGAAAGATGTCGCAGGCTTGCAGACTACTGGTAAGACAGTCCTCGGTGGTCGTCGCGGTAAAGCCGACGGTGGCTTTAACGAAGGCTATGCTGAAGGTGGTTCTGGCGGTATCGGTGATGGTCTTGCTGGACTTTTGGGTGGCGGCGGCGGTGGTATCGCCACTAAGACCCGTGGTTCCATTAAAACTCCATCTGAACGTGATATTGATATGGGTGCTGGTGGAGGTTCTCGTAGTGCCGCGGACATCATGAAAGTGGTGCGCCAGCGTACTCCAGGTCTTCGTCATTCCTATAACAAGTTCTTGAAGCAGAAGCCAGGCTTCTCCGGTAAGGTAACGCTTCGGTTTACTATTGCTCCAGGTGGTGATATTATCAGCATATCTATTGCGTCCTCGACGACTGGGTATGATGAGTTTGATAATGATATCAAGAAAACTGTGAGTCTCTGGACCTTTAGCAAGGTGAAGTCAGGGAATACGACGGTTACAATTCCGTTTACATTCTCTGAATAGTATTCAACTTGTAGTAACATTAAAAAGGTCAGAACAGTATGTTCTGGCCTTTTTTTCTGTATTTTTTTGTTGCTGATGAGAATTTAAGGAGTTAAGTTTATCAAGTAGATTTTATCACAGGAGTTGCTCAATGAATTTTAAATCTGTTGTTGTGGCCGGTGTCACTTTTGGTGTCATTGGTGCGGGCTCCGCTTTCGCAACGTTTGCGCGTGTGGAGTCTATGGGTAAAAATACCACATATATTATGGATGATGTGAGTATCTTCGATAATCCGGCAAATATTAATTTGTACCCAAATTATCTTATAGGTGGCTTTGGCCCTTATACAGAAGACGTTACCACGGGCACGAACAAGGATCCACAAAGTCCTACGTTTGGTGGTATTTTTTCCTTTGGATTAGGCGAAGGCGAAACTCCTGATCCTCGTTTGACAATTGGCGGTCTTTTTGGGCGTCTTGATGATGAGCTTGCGGGATTTCTTCCCACATATTATGTAGGTGAAACGTCTTCCGAGGTTCATGACGTTCCTCAAACAGTGACAAATTTTGATGGATTTCTGGGGGGCACATTATCTAATGGAAATGCTTTTGGTTTGCATGTCTACATAGCGCACCAAGATGGCGGATATGAAACAGAAAGCGGAACCTATCAAGTAGATTCGGATGCCTATGCTTCTATTATCCGTGGTGATGCCGGTATTAATTGGCAGTTTGCGAATAGCATTGATTTTGAATTGACAGGGGGTATTGCTCGCGTTCAATATGGTCCAGAGCATAAAGGCTTCTTTGAAGATGGGGATTTTTCTTATTTGGCAAGTTCTCGCGCTTTCTTTACTTTAGATGCAATTGATGGGGAAATTATTCCTGCGGCAAGCGCTCATTTTATCAAGGCCCCGGGCATCAAGGAAACTCATGCTCAGGTTGGCATAGGTATTAATGTGGCTCTTGATCGTGGCTTTTTCTGGATGGGATGGGACTTTATTTGGAATAAACAACAGGCTCATAACTGGACGTTTGATTATGACACAGGGGAATCTACCTATAATTCCCAGTACGATGATAAGTTCTGGGATGTAAGAGAGGATATTGGGGGTCAAGTCAGTTTTGGTATCGAACGTAATATCTGGTGGGATTGGTTCGTTGTTCGTGTGGGGGGGCAAAAATCAATTTTGTATACACAGTGTGATCAGAACGATAATAATGTTGGCAGTAAGGGTATTTGTTCTGGTGATGGTAATTTCTTTACAACCAATCCTACGGGAAATGGTACTACGAAGGATCATGTTGGTTGGGGCTTTGGAATCAATATTGAAGAAAAGTTGAAGATTGATGTTACTGTTGCGGAAGATTTACTTTTCAGAAATCCGTTTCAGGGTGAAGGCCGTTTTCTTTCCCGCATTGATGCAACCTATTCTTTTTAGTTAAAAGTCGGTTAACTCTATTTGTAAAGCGTTCCTATAAGGAACGCTTTTTTTATATTGTATTACCATGTTCAAAATATTAATGCCCATCTGTTGTTTATGCTTGTTGTTGGGGTGTTCTGAGCCGCCAGAACGCATCGAAATCAAATTGACACCGTACTTGCAAGAAGACTTAAAATTTATGGTAGCGGAGAAGTTACGAGCATCGAAAGATCGGGCGAGTCTTTTGGATTCCCCTTATTATAAAATTCGAGATTTGAGATTCTTTGATGGGGCTAAGGCTGAGATTTATTCCGCCTACGCACAGGTTGATTTTTACGTATTCAAGAATATCAAAATGTATGAGACCAGAAAGTATCGCTATGATGTGAATCGCCGCTATTGGGACCGTTATTTAAAGCAGTTGCATTTTGGTGTAGACACCGATGAGAAATGAGATTGTGATAAAAATTTAAGCTATATTATTGACACCACTATAAAAGGATAGCATTTTGTTCGGACTTTTTTCTTGTGACATTGGTATAGATCTTGGTACTGCCAACACCTTAGTGCATGTGGCTGGACAGGGCATTCTCATTAACGAGCCAACAGTCGTTGCGATTGATCGTAAAAATGATAGAGTCTCTGCAATTGGCAGTGAAGCAAAGAAAATGTTGGGCCGTACTCCTGGTGAAAGTATTGCTGTTCGCCCTATGAAAGATGGTGTGATTGCGGATTTCCAGTTAGTGGAAATTCTTTTACAGACTTTCATTAAACGGGTACAAAAGTATCCCCTTTTCTTGGTTAAGCCACGAGTGGTGATTGGTGTTCCTTCTGGTATTACAGAAGTCGAAAAACGTGCAGTTACGGATGCTGCTCGTATGGCAGGAGCGAAAGAAGTTCATTTAGTTCATGAGCCTATGGCCGCCGCTATCGGTATGGGCATTCCTGTCGAAGATCCTGTTGGCAATATGATTGTTGATGTGGGTGGGGGAACTTCTGATATTGCTGTGATCGCATTGAATGGCACCGTATGCAGCGCTTCTGTCCGCGTTGGTGGTGATGAGATGGATGAAGCCATCGTAAATTATCTTCGTAAGACCTATAATCTTTTTGTGGGTGAAAGTACTGCGGAGCAGATTAAAATTCAAATAGGTTCCGCGTTCCCATTGGATAAAGAACTTTCCATGGATGTGAAGGGACGAGATATTATGGCTGGTGTTCCTCGTACCATGACGATTACGAGTGAAGAAATTCGTGAAGCTTTAAATGAGCCTGTGACAGCGATTGTAGAAGCCGTGAAACAAGCTCTTGGTATAACCCCTCCTGAACTTTCTGCGGATATTTTAGATCGTGGAATTATTATGACGGGTGGTGGCTCTCAATTGCGTGGTTTGGATTCTCGCATCCGTCAAGAGACGGGACTTTCGGTGAATGTCATTGATGATGCTCTGATTTGCGTTTGCAAAGGCGCAGCACGCATTCTTGAAGATCTGGACAGATATCGCCCAGTTTTGATTGCGTCTTCCATTTAAGGTACATAAGCGGGTGCGGTGATGATAAAACTTGCCCGTCTTTTGAGTTCTTTCTTTGCCCTTGGGCACGGATTGGTTTTGTTAATTGTTCTAATAGCCCTATGCATTGTAATGCGTAAGGCATCGAATTCCATGCAAGAAAATATTATCTCTGGGGCTTTATCTTCTGTTTATTATCCGGCACAGTGGGTACTTTCTTCTGTAAATGAAATTCGTTCAGTGGCAAAAGAAAATGAGCTATTGAAAAAAGAGAATGCCCGGCTTCAAATGGAGAACAACAATGCGAGAGAGGGACTTCAAGAACTTTCTCGTCTTCAGGAGTTGGTGCATTTTGATAATAAGTGGGATTATCCGATTGTCACTGCCCGTGTTGTGGGACAAAACCCAGGACGATTTTTAACGACGCTTATTGTGAATCGCGGTACTAAACAGGGTATTCAGGTAGATATGCCTGTGTTTACTGTTCGGGGCCTTGTAGGGCGAGTATCTCGCGTTTCTGAGAATCATTCACGCATTCAATTATTGCTGGACCCTAATCTCAAACTTTCCGTTCTTGAAAAAAAATCTCGAATGGTTGGCTTTTTAGAAGGTGCCAATGGGCATCATATTTCTGCAATGATTCCTGCAAATATAGGGGTAAGAGTGGGTGATACTCTTTTGACTTCTGGTCTTGGAGGAATTTTCCCGAAAGGAATAGGTATTGGTACTATAAGTTCTATTCGCACGGGTGATGTCGAAGTTATTTGCCATATGGAAGTGACTCCATTCCAAGAGTTTTATCGATTGGAAGAAGTTTTCATTATGCAAAAAGAGCCAGATTGGGTGGTTCGGGAGCTACTGACCGATGATTAAGCTACTGAAATTCCCTATACTTTTTTTGATCAGTGTGGTTATTCAGACGACATTGATTTCATGGATTCGTGTATTTGACATTGGTCCTGATTTTATTTTGATTTTTGTTGTCTTGGTGGCTTTGCGTCGCGGTCCCATTGTGGGAATGTTGTGGGGCTTTTTTGCGGGTTTCTCTCAAGATGTTTATGCGCCTGTAGAATGGCTCGGGGCTCACACTGTGGCACTCACGGTGGTGGGATTCATTGTGGGACAATTTGAAGAACGTTTTTTGTCTTTAAACTTGGTGACGAAAGTGGGTGTCTTGGGGCTAGGGTTTCTCATTCGCGACATAATTTATTTTGTTGTTATTGGGGTGAAGGTTGATGGTGAGTTTGCATCTTTACTTTTGATGAATACTTTACCGGAATGTATTTATACGATGTTGTGTGGTACGCTTGTATTCCATTTCGTATTTCATCGCAACGGTCAGCGCCCGCATGCTCGATAGTGTGTTAAAAAATGACGAGAAACAAGATCGCAATTTTAAGATCTTGATATATATCGCAACGGTCGCTATCGTTTTTCTTGCTTTGGCTGGGCGATTATTTTATTTGCAATATATTCAATATGAGGAAAATTTTCAGCGTTCTGAAAATAATCGTATGCGCCGCATTGTTCTCACTGCAGAGCGGGGCTCTATTTTTGATCGAAATGAGAAAGTGCTTGTACGGAATCGGCCTTCCTATCAAATTGCGGTACTGCCTTCGGAGTTAAAAAACAGAGACTCTGTTTTTCAGAGGCTATTGCGCATTAAGGATTCGACGGGGGCTCGAATATTTGATTCTGCTTCCGTGGATACGGCATTTCAACGGAGTCGTTGGATTAAGCATGGTTTTTTGCGCATTTTGGAAGATGCCTCTCCCGAGCAGGTCTCTATTATTGAGGAACGCTCTGCTGATTTACCAGGCGTAGTCACATTGGTGGAATCGCGACGTGAATATCCTTATGGGACTATGGCCGCTCACGTTTTTGGATACACGGGAGAAGTTTCAGAAGAGCAACTAGATAAAGAGGAATTTAAAAATTATTCCTTGGGAGATCGCATTGGACAAAAAGGCCTTGAAAAAGAATATGATCATGAGTTTCGAGGAACAGATGGGGTAAAATTTATTGAAGTGAATGCGTTTGGTAGGGAAGTGGGGTTGATTCAAGGGATGGGAATTCAAGAGGCTATTCCCGGTTATCATATGGTGACTACTTTGGATCTAGATTTGCAAAGGGTGGCGGAAGAAGCCCTGCCGGATTCTGTACGCGGTGCTATAGTGGCACTGGATCCACGAACTGGTGAAATTCTTGCAATGGTAAGTTCTCCCCGTTTAGATCCCAATATTTTTTCTTTGAAACGAAGGGAACGTAATAAGGGCTGGGCAGAAGTCGCTTTAGATTCAACGCGTCCTCTTACGAATCGCGCTATTTCTGGTGTGTATCCGCCAGCCTCTGTCTTTAAGTTAATTACGGCGGGTGCAGGTTTGGAAAATGGATTTTTGTCTCGTCATTCTTATATGCCAAAACCATGTACTGGTGGGTATCAGTTTGGTTCGCGTTATCAGAAATGTTGGGGGACTCATGGGCGCCTGGATCTGGTGAATGCAATTCGTCTTTCTTGTGATGTTTATTTTTATCAGGCAGGGTTAGCCATAGGAATGGAACGTATCAATGAGTTTGGAGAGCGATTCGGTTTAGGATCTATTCTGGGAGTGGATATCCCTGGAGAAAGAGGTGGCTGGCTTCCTGATTCGGCAAGTTTTAATGCGAGAAATAAGCGCAATGGGTGGCGTTGGGCTCGGGGTTTGATCTTAAATTTGGCTATTGGACAAGGACAGTTAGTGACACCATTGCAGCAAGCAGTCATGGTGGGATCCATGGCTACAGGGAAAGGTGTTTATCAACCTCATTTTATGAAAGAGCTTCGTAGTTTTGATGGTAAGGTGGTACGACGTTATGAGCCTGTGAAAATTCATGAGGGTCAGATGAGCGCGGAAACGCACCAAATTTTATTGGATGGTATGGACTCTGTAGTAAATCATCCTGGCGGCACAGGCCGAAGGGCTGCTCTTCCCGGAATTCGAGTTGGCGGAAAGTCAGGTTCAGGAGAATGGAAAAAGGGTGAGAAAACACATGCTTGGTTTGTTGCCGTAGCTCCTTTAGAAAATCCTCAAATTGTCGTTGCGGTGATTCAAGAAGCAGAAGGTGGAGGTGGTGCAAAATCTGCTCCCATATGCCGTAAAATCATGGAACAATATTTCTTTGGAAGTGTAGAGGATCAGGAAAAGAATAAGAAGGAGGTTTTACCGTGAGAGGTTCAGGCCGATTTCTCGATAATACGATGAAGGTGGATTGGTTTTTTTTATTGCTCGTTTTATTGCTTATGAGCATCGGTTTGACATTGGTCTATTCTGCGACGGCAACTCGCGAAACTATTTGGTATCAGTCTCTTTGGTTTCATCAGGGGATCTATTTTTGTGCTGGTTGTATTCTTGCAATGTTTATTGCTTTGATTAAAATTGATTATTGGAAAAAAATGGCCTGGCCCTTTTATTTCATGGTCATTATCTCATTGACTTTTGTTGCATTAGGTGGGGGAGATACAGCAAAGGGTGCTGGAAGGTGGATCGATCTGGGTTTCATAAGAATTCAACCTTCTGAATTTGCCAAAATTGCCTATTTGCTCGCTATTTCAAGTTGGCTCTCGGTGCATCCAGTAAGCTTAATTCGACTGAAAAGTTTAATAATCCCGGGGCTTATTTTTATTGTTCCATTTTTGTTGGTATTAAAACAGCCTGATTTGAGTACGGCGCTTGTATTTACGGCTGTAACGTTGGTGGGCTTCTATTGGGCGGGGTTGACTCTTATTGATCTATTTATTTTGCTAAGCCCTGTATTTTCTGTGTTGCTTTCCTATCCGCAGATTCCTTATTCGCAAATTTTATGGGGACTTCTGATAACCGCAGTGTTTTTTGTTTTGATAAAGTATCATTATCCAAAAAAAATAACGATTCTCTTTTTAGCACTCACTATTATTTCTGGTTATGCGAGTTCTATGGCTTGGAATTCTTTGGAAGACCATCAAAGAAGCCGTGTAATGACATTTATGGATCCGATGCGTGACCCTCAAGGGGAGGGTTATCAAGTGATTCAGTCAAAAGTCGCGATTGGCTCGGGAGGGCTTCTAGGAAAGGGCTTTGGTGAGGGCTCTCAGACGAATCTTGCTTTTTTGCCGGAAGAACATACGGATTTTATTTTTAGTGTGTTGGGAGAACAATTTGGCTTTTTGGGTGGCTTCACCGCACTTACCCTCTATTTTCTTTTCTTGTGGCGAGGAATGTCTATTTGTCGGCTGCATCTGGATCCGTTTGTGAATCTTGTGGTGGCAGGAGCTTGTACTATTTTTCTTTTTCACATTACCGTGAATATTTCCATGACTCTGGGAATGATGCCGGTGACTGGATTACCATTGCCTTTTCTTTCCTACGGCGGTTCATTTTTGCTCACCTGCATGATGCTTGTGGGGTTATTGGTGAATATGCGTTATCAGGGAAGCCAGCTGGAAAATAATTACAAGAACTAAAAATATTATTCTCTCTTTTCTTCTCTTGCGCGTTTTAAATAGTGTCTATAGAGGTACGAAACAAAGCAAGGGATAGAAATGTCGGTTTCTCAATATTTTTCAGGATTCTTTTTTGGTAATATCTGTTTGGGGTGTGGACGATCTAATGAAAAGTTAGATCCTTGGTTGTGTCCAAATTGTCGAGAAGAATTATGTTGTATGGGACGGGATTTTTTGATGCCACATCCAGATGTTGTTTGTCTTTATCCCATGGTTTCCTTGACACGACATTTGGTGCATGCGCTAAAGTATAATAGTATGCCTGGGCTAGGGCGTTATTTAGTACAACATTCTTCTGTGGGGCAGGGCGGGGAGGCTTTGCAATGTCTCCGGGAGTGGGGAGCATCGAAAGTATTTTTGCCCGTTCCTCTCCATTCTGCACGTTTACGAGAACGAGGATACAACCAAGCGGAAAAGATTGCAAACGCGCTCGCTCTCAGAATGAGTGGACGTGTGGGTGCTTGTTTGGAGCGCCAAACTTTTCGAATTTCACAGACGACGCTTTCGGCGAAAGAACGAGAAATGAATGTTGCAGGTGCGTTTCGAGTAAGAAAAAAAATGGGAAATTTTTTGTCCTCATCTTTGCCGATCGTAGTGGATGATGTTTATACCACGGGGGCCACCACAAACGCGTGCCTGTATGCGTTATCAACCGCAGGGATTCCTAATGGTAAAGTTTGCACATTAATTTATGAACAACCCACTTCGGCGGCACTCGACTATGTGGCTGATTCTCAAACAGAATGGAATTAATCATCTCTTAAATTTTTGATTTTCTTTAGGGTTCGTCTAAAATGGCTTTGCGGTAATGAAATTAAGCTAGGCTGAGCTAAAGTCGGAATGAAAGATCACTCATTATAGTGAGCTCACCGTTATTCGTTTCGATGTTCTCTAGTGGGAATCAGCAATCGAGTCATAGAAAATGGACTTTTAGAAGGGGTCTTTTGTATATTTATTCGCATGACAACAATTTTTTTATTCTTAAATAAAATTATGGGGGCTCGCGAAGATATCGCGAAGCTTATTCTACGCTTTACTGTGGGAGGTTTGATGCTTTTTCACGGCATTGCAAAACTCATGCACAAAAGTAATTTTATTGAATTGCTGTTAACGAATCATGGCTTGCCGACTTTCGTTGCTCTCGGAGTTCCGGTTGGCGAGGTACTTGCTCCGTTTTTGCTTATTTTAGGCGTGTGTACGAGGGTCTCGTCACTCATTGTGGCTTTCACTATGGTTATGTCTATTTACTTAGCGTTGGGCCCAACGGCCTTTGCTTTTACTGCCTATGGAGGCCCTGGGGGAGAATTAAATTTCTTCTATTTCTTTGTTTCTCTCGCCATATTCCTGTTGGGTCCAGGCAAATATTCTCTGTATCGGGGTAATAAGACCTATCTACAGTAGAGTAGGCTTGCTATGAATTTTGCCACTTCTTTTTAGACTTTTAAAATGAAAAACCACCGAAATCAGTTTAATGATCTCGGTGGTTTTGTTTACGGAGGAAGAGGGACTCGAACCCCCAAGCCTTGCGGCGGCGGTTTTCAAGACCGCTGACTTACCAGTTAGCCTATTCCTCCAAAAGGTGGCGTAAGGATAAAAAAGTAAAAAAGAATCGTCAATAAAAGGTTCTGAAAAAAACAAAAACAAAGGCCTCGAATATACCGAGACCTTTGAGTTAGAAGTGGCTCCGAGCGGAATTGAACCGTTGACACGCGGATTTTCAGTCCGCTGCTCTACCAACTGAGCTACAGAGCCATTTAATCTGAGCCAAAGTTAGTACCTCGCTTTTGGGTTGTCAAGGGGGATTGTTCGGAAAGAATTTTCTTTTTTGTGTGATATACGGAACACCCTAAAAGTTTTGGAGACAGATGTAAACAGACTTTTACCCCAAGATATGCCCTTTTTCTCTTATTTCATATAGATTTTCGTTCAAATAGACTCCGGTAAATTTGTTTCCAGAGAAAGGCCTTTTTTATGCAAGTTAAGTCTCTACTACAGGCAAGATTGGTTTTGAGTTTAACTCTGACTTTGCTAGTAGGATGTGGTAATGATTCAAGTGAAAATGCCGATCCAGAAATCAGCAGTAGCTCTAATGTGGAACTTTCCAGTGGTGTTATTTTAAATAGTTCGTCTTCGAAAATTACGGGAGATAGCTCTTCTTCCTCTTCAAGTATTTCTTCCTCCTCAGGTACCCAGGGAAGTTCTTCTTCTGGAGAGATCTTGCCCCAGGTAAAATGGGTCGGAAATTCTGCTTTGGTAATTACAGAAATTGCCACGGTGAATTTGACTTGGTTGGATGACCAAGGGGAAGATCCTAGTTGGATTGAAATTTATAATGCGGGTTCTGAGTATGCCAATCTGAACGGTTATTCATTGGTCGAAAATTTAGGAACTCCTCGCAAGTGGGTTTTTGGCGATGAACTCATCCCACCAAAAGGATTTCGCACTGTATTTTGTTCAAATCGAAATTTGACAGTCGCTCCGGCAGGAACCGATACTGATTCCACTCATTATCGCACGCATACAAACTGGAAACTTGAAAAGGATGGAGGAGCCGTCTATCTTATTGACCCTAACTGGAGCATTCGTGATTCTGTTCGTTATCCAATGCTCCCTACAGGAACGAGTTGGGGAATTATGAACGGGGGAACTTGGAAGTATTTCGGAACTCCGACACCAGAAAAGAAGAATATTGAATCGACCGCTTTTGACGGCATTGGTCCTACGGTTACTTTTGGTAGTACTCAGGCGGCAGGGTTCTATAAGAATCCGATTACTTTAGAAATACCCACGGCGAGTAGTGGGGCGACTGTGCGATGCACGTTTGATGGCTCTGTGCCAACGTCATCCACTTCGAAGATGGCATCTCCCTACTACATTGATTCCAATACGGTGGTTCGCTGTGCTGCTTTTTTGGCTGGTTATCTTTCCGGTAGCGTGACAACAAATACGTTTTTCATTGGAGAGTCTGTATCGCTTCCGGTCGTAGCGATTTCCGTAAACCCAGATTCTATGTTTGATTCTAACATTGGTATGTATGAATTTGGAGCGGGACTTGGTGAGTATTGTGCGGAACCTTGTGAGGCTGCAAATTTCTGGAAAGACGAGGAATTGCCCGCTCATGTCGAGTTCTTTGAAAATGCGAATGTGGGAACAAAGAAAGGCTTTGAAATAGATGCGGGGATTTCCATTATGGGGGCCTGGAGCCGATACAATCTGAAAAAATCGGTCAGTATTTCTATGCGGGAACAATATCAGGATGGACGTTTGGCTTATAAGCTATTCCCAGATTATCCCGAACTAAAGAAGTTCAAAGGTTTTGTGCTTCGGAATAATGGAAATCGTTTTGGTTTTGATTATTTCGAAGATGCTATGGGCTCGAGCCTTTTGAAGGGCACTGGCATTGATTATCAAAAGTCCCGCCAAGTGGTTGTGTTTTATAATGGCGAATATTATGGTATTCATGACATGCGGGAAAAACTCAACGAGCATTTTGTAGAAACCAATTATGGCATTGATGCAAATACGGTGGATTTTGTGACGCATGAGGGTGCGATTGTGACTGCGAGCGGAGGCTCAACAGCAGGGTATGAATCGCTTTTGCAGTATGCGGCGACGACGGATCTGTCAATTGCTGCTAATTATACAACCATTCAGACAATGATGGATGTGGGTAATTTTGCGGATTATATGGCCGCTGAAATTTATTATCAGAATACGGATTGGCCCAATAATAATGTTCGTGCTTGGCGCGAGAACTCACCAGAAAGTCAGTGGAAATGGGTTGTATTTGACTTAGATCATGGCTTTGGCTTTGATTGGTCTAATGCGTGCAAGGCGGAAGGCCAGCTTGCGGGATGTTACAACTATAATATGTTTGATTACATTGCTTCGTATGCATCCAAAGCACAATATTTGGGAAAAATGTTTACTCAGCTTCTTATCAATAAAAACTTTCAAAGACTTTTTATCAACCATTCCGCAGTCATGTTGAGTTATTATTTTGAGCCAACGCGGGTGGTGGCTGCGATTGAGAAAAAGGCAAGTGAAATTGCGACAAGCGAGATTACGCGTGATCTGGAAAAATTTCCTTATTTTGGCGGTGGCTACGGGTTATTGCGAAAGGACTATATTTCGACTTCCGGTTCTCATATGATTACTTTTGCAAACAACCGCATTCCTGTGGTGCGTGATGATTATCGCGAAAAATTTGATTTGGGAGATGATATCTCTGTGACGATTGGCGCGAGTGGAAATGGTACTGTGAAAGTAGATGGAATGACTTTACCTACTACGAAATTTACAGGCGAATTCTTTAGTGGACATCCCATTCAATTGTTGGCTGTAGCTTCTAGCTCGGGTTCTTTTGTGAAGTGGGAAGATGGCTCCACAGAAAATCCGCGCTTAGTCAGTCCAAAGGCAGATGTGACGTATACCGCGACGTTCAAATAACCAAGAATAGGTATAAAATTCTAATTTGCGGACATGATAAGTCCTGTTCGCAAGATGTTTGATGGAATTGCCCATCGCTATGACTTCTTGAACCACGCATTGAGTTTATTTCGCGATGTCGCTTGGCGACGAGCCTGTTGCCGCAGTTTGAAAAAAAGAGTGGCTCAAGATGCTTGCGTCTTAGATTTGTGTGGTGGCACAGGCGATTTTGTGATTACTTATGAAAATTTGGTGGGAACGCCCAAACTTGCTTTAGTGGGTGATTTTTCGTTCGGAATGCTTTTGAAGGTGAATGGAAAAACAACGGTTCCTGCGTTACAAATAGACGCGATGTCTATGCCCTTTCAGAATGGGACTTTTGATGTGGTGTTGAATGGGTTTGGAATGCGCAATCTTCCCGATGCTCGCAAAGGATTGGAAGAAACTTTTCGCGTCCTTGCACCTCGCGGTTATTTTGTGACTCTGGAATTCTTTTCTCCGGAAAATATTTTCAATAAATTTTTCTATGGCATTTTGGCTCCTTTTTTTATTCCTATAGTAGGCGCTTTATTTAGTGGTAAAAAAGAGGCCTACGAGTATCTGGTTAATTCAGTGCTTCACTTTTTGAAAGTGACAGAATATGCTGCCATGGCGCGAGAGGTAGGCTTTGAAGTAGTTTATGTGAAAGCGTGTGATTTTGGTATTGCCTACCGGGTATTACTTTCCAAGCCTTTGCAAAAGGGGGCAATCTCATGAGCCGCGTTATTCTTGGCATTACAGGAGCTTCTGGTGGTATTTATGCAACGCGCCTTGCGATGCATTTAAAAAAGCTGGGTCACGAAGTGTGGGCTATTCCTACAGAGACCGCTCGCAAAGTTCTTGACTATGAAAAACAAACGGATGTATTTTCTTATTGTGATGGGATTTGGGATGTGAATGATTTTTTTGCCGAATGTGCGAGTGGGAGTTCCTCTTTTGTTGGCATGGTGGTAGTCCCTTGTTCTATGGGAACTCTCGGAAAAATGGCGAATGGCATTGCGGATAATTTACTTTCTCGTTCCGCAGATGTGTGTCTCAAGGAACGCCGCCCCTTGGTGATTGTCCCACGGGAAATGCCTTACCATGCTATTCATTTGGAAAACATGTTGCGATTGACACATGCGGGGGCTATTGTGATTCCTGCTTGTCCCCATTTCTACAATCATCCCGACTCCATAGAGTCTTTGGTGGATACGGTGGTAGCGAAGATTCTTTCGCATTTAGGAATTCCTCATTCTCTTTCTCCGACTTGGGGTGCTCCGAATGCTTAAACGAATGGTTGAATTTGGCCACCTCGTCCGTTTTAGCCATACCTTGTTCGCACTTCCTTTTGCGTTAGGTTCTATGTGGGTTGCAGCAGAGGGACTGACTCATTTGACGTGGAAAATATTTCTTCTGATTTTGGGTTGCATGATTACGGCGCGCAACAGTGCCATGTCTTTTAATCGCCTTGTGGATGCTTCTTTTGATGCCGCCAACCCTCGCACAGCAAATCGTCATTTGCCGGCTCACAAAATGGGCAAAAATGCAGTAATGCTTTTTATTGCCTGTAATGGGATTTTATTTGTTACCTTCGCCTATTTTTTGAATCCCCTTGCCTTTGTCTGCGCATTTCCCGTGTGGTTATTTTTGCTTTCTTATTCTTTTTGGAAACGCTTCTCATTTTTGTGCCATTGGTTTTTAGGGGTTGCAGTCGGGCTAAGCCCTTTAGGGGCTTGGATTGCCGTGCGAGGCGAATTCGCGGCTTTTCCCATATTCCTTGTTTTTATTCTTATGCTTTGGATGGGCGGTTTCGATATTATTTATTCGACGCAGGATGAAGAAATTGATCGTAAAATGGGTTTGCACTCAGTCCCTGTTCGTTTTGGCCGCGCCCGCGCTTTGCAAATAGCTCTTGGAAGTCATATCGCCATGCTTCTTCTTTGTGCCCTCTTTGGGGTGGTGTGGAACATGGGCGTTATTTGGTGGGGTGTCACAGGTCTCATGACTGTAGCCATTCTTTACATTCATCTGTTCCGCAAAAGTGATGATCTGGATTCTATGAATCGCGACTTCTTTTTAGCGAACGTAGGTGTGAGCATTTTAGTAATGCTCGGTCTCTTCATTTGGGTTCTTGCTGGAGGTTCCATTGATGTCTTTTCCTTCTAATGAAAAAAAACGTAAAATTTGTCAGAGAGTCGGCGCATGCATTGCCGTTCTTATCACTCTGCTAGTTGTGGTCATGGAAGTAGGGAGTCTCTCGAAAGATCTCTTCGCCTTGGCGGATCAACTGATTACGGTATTCGGCTTTTTGCTTGCCATCTGTATTGCTGCTAGCTTCTATTTCAAAAACCGAGAGTGAATCTAGATTTCCAAATCTCCAGAATAGCGAGTCATGAGTTCGCCGTTTTGAGTTTGGAATAAAAGACTTCCGTTGTCATTAATGTCCATAATTGTGCCATGAATCGCCGTATCTCCTTCGACCATACGTGCTTGACTGCCAATAAAGTGATCCATCTTTTTCCAATCGGCAATCCAAGGCTTTACACCCTCTTTTTTGAATTGCTCCAAAGACAACGCAATTTGACCGACAATTCGTTGTAACAAGGCTTCTCGGTTAAGAGGCCGGTTCAATATTAATCGCAGACTGGATGCCAAACGATTCAAATCTTTAAAGTCCGATGCGTCGGAATTCACATTAATTCCGATTCCCAGCGATAAGTATTCATTAGGAGAACGAATGAGAAGCTCCGAAATCATTCCTGAAATTTTATGTTTCTCCCAGAGAATATCATTAGGCCATTTCACGGATGCGTTTACTTCGATTTCTTGAAGAACATGAGCAATGGTAATGGCTGCGACTTGCATCACTTGGGTATACTGATGCCTTTGGAGGCCTTCTAGAGGGAGCAATAAATTGAAGTATAAATTTTTGTTCACTGGAGAGCACCAGACCCGATCATGCCGGCCTCTTCCTGAGGTTTGAGAATTTGCAACGATCAAAGCGCCGGGAGTAAGACTTGCGAAATGTTCTTTCATGTAAACGTGCGTACTTTCACTTTCTTCAAGTAGGATTGCTGGAGCCCCAACAATGTCTGAAAGTTTCCATTTTGAAAAAGGACGTTCTGCATCAAAAATAGAGTTCACTGTATTCTCCAAAAAAAGACATCAAAGACTACCATAAGGTACCTCTAAAAACTCCGTTTCTGCAACCAGAAGTCGGTTTCCTGTAGGGAAACATCAGGCTTCGCAGAGCTGACCCACAGCCCCGCAGGGGTGAGGATGGAACAACGTGACACTGCAACAAATTGGCTGTGGCACATCGTTTAGTGAACTTCGCTCTGTTGTTCCGCCTCAACAGTGTCAAAGCAAGCTTTGTCGTTGTATTCGGCTTTTGCAATAGTCGTTGCTAAAAGAGGCTATTAGAACAACATTATCAATTTTGTGGCTGCAAACCAATTTTTAGAGGCGTCCTATAATTTAAGATTATTGTTCTTTATCCTAAGAGCGAAAGCTTCTCGTTATAGCTATATTCTTGAACATGATCGGTGTATTTGATTCCGGATTCGGTGGCTTAACCATTCTTCGCGAATTGCGAAAGGTGCTTCCACAGTATGATTTTCTGTATTTGGGGGATAATGCGCGTGCTCCTTACGGATCTCGTACCTTTGAAACCATCTACCGTTATACGTTGGAAGCCGTTACCGCTTTGTTTGATAAGGGTTGTCCTTTGGTGATCTTAGCGTGTAATACCGCTTCTGCAAGAGCTCTTCGGACCATTCAACAACAAGATTTGCCGCATATTGCCCCGAATAATCGGGTTTTGGGCATTATCAGACCTACTGCAGAAGAAATAGGAAACATTTCTAAAACAGGTCACATTGGTATTTTGGGCACTACAGGGACGGTTGCTTCTGGGAGTTACCCCCTTGAAATACAACATTTTTTTCCGAACTTGGCGGTTTCGCAACAGGCTTGCCCCTTGTGGGTTCCTCTTGTAGAAAATGGAGAATTGAATTCTGATGGGGCTCGCTACTTTGTACATCAAGATGTATCCAAACTTTTAGCGCAAGATCCTCAAATTGATACGGTTCTCCTCGCTTGTACACATTATCCTTTACTCGAGCCTCTTATTCGTCTGGAGTTGCCTTCACAAATAACGCTCGTTTCTCAAGGGGAAATAGTGGCTTCCAAAACGGTTGAGTACTTAAAGAAGCACCCGGAAATAGATTCAAAGCTCAAAAAAGACGGAAAAATGCATTTTTTTACTACGGATACCCCAGAATTTTTCGAAATGGGGGCTTCTTTATTTGGAGAAACTCAAATTTTTGCTGAATCATTGACTTTTTGATAATCAAATTATATCTTGCGGGGCAGAGAACGAACCTACTTAGGTCCGATCAGTTTTCTTTTATTTAAACGTCACCTTTTTTATGACTGGAAGAAAAAAATGCCAAAAACACAGATTAACCTTGAAGGATGGCAGGATTACCGCGGTAATATTACCGGTGCCTTGCTATACGTTGAAACCAGCCATCAGTCCATTGTTCCTGTCCGCGACCAACTGAATGAAAACGGTAAAGGTTGCTTTTTTGAGCCAAATTACGAGACAAGTACCTATGGGCTCATTAGCTGTTGCAATGCTAAGAACATGAATAGCATTGTCAAAAATAAATCTCGATACGTTTTGTTTGGTACTCGCTATGAAGGAATGAGTGCTTCGGACTTTAAGAACAAGTATGTGATTATGGGGTATATGCGCATCGATAAGATCAAAGATGTTCGTACACGTCACATTCAAAAGTATATGGCCACTCCGGGGGCTGTAGAACCCGAATGTATGCAGTTAGAAAAAGATATGGCTGTTTGGGGGCCAATGTATTTTGTGGCTCTTGAGGATAGTTTTGTCATTTCCGATGAACTTCTTAAGGAATGGGATTACAAGGGCCGTGCTACTCGCCAGTTGAAGGCCGTGTTTCGAGAAGAGCACTTGAATATCATTTTGGGCCACTTGAATTCTAAGAAGAACATGATTGAAGAGTATGTGGCAACCGTTGAAGAACAAAGAAGCACTCGTCGAAAGCGACGATGCTACCCAGAGTACTTAGCTTTTTTAGTTTTGAACAAATTAATGCTCGGCGCGTCGAATGGCGTCGAGCATTTCTTTTACAGCGCGATCCATGCCGACAAGAGCGGCTCGCCCGATAATGCTGTGACCGATGTTCAATTCTTCAATGCCTTCAATAGACGCGATGTAACCCACGTTCCGATAGTTCAGTCCGTGGCCCGCATTAACGCGCAGTCCGTATTTCCTAGCAAGAACAGTCATGTCTTGCATGGCGGAAAATTCGCGGTCGAGATCTTGTGCCGTACCCATATCAAAAGCGTTTGCAAAACGACCTGTATGGAATTCGACGAAGTCGGCACCCACTTTACGAGCTGCTTTTACTTGATCTGTTTCCGCATCAATGAACACACTCACTGCGATATCATTGTTTTTAAGTGTTGCAATGACTTGACTTAAGTCCTCTATTTTGGCGGCAACATTCAGTCCACCTTCTGTGGTAATCTCTTGTCTATTTTCGGGGACTAGGGTGACCATGTCTGGTTGAACGTCAATCGCAAATTGAACCATTTCTTGTGTAGGGGCCATTTCCATATTAAGATGTGTTGTGGTCACGCCGCGAAGAATACGAATGTCACGATCTTGGATGTGACGTTTGTCTTCGCGTAAATGAGCTGTAATTCCATGACAACCGGCAAGTTCTGCAAGGACTGCGGCGGCGACTGGATCTGGTTCACGGATTTTCCGAGCTTCGCGGATCGTCGCAATGTGGTCAATGTTTACACCTAACTTGACTGCCATGTTCAACTCCTATTCGCCAGTGGCGATAACATTAGAAAGGTTGACTATTTCTGTCCCTTGTACAGAAGTTTTTTCTTTAAGATCTTTAACGACTCCTAAGGATTCCTCTGTAAGAGGAAGTACTAATACAGCACTGCCTGTACGGGTAGCAGACCATAACCCATCGCTAATATACTTTTCCAAAGAGACCTTTGTTGTATAGGGGGTTATTTGTTTGCATGTCATACTGAAATTTTTGCAAGCTTCTGGAACTTTTGAATAACGATTCTGTGTCAAATCTAAAAACCACCGTTGGTGTTCGCTGATGGGTTTGAAAAGAGCATTGAGAAGATTGCGGTGCTCGACGGCGCGTTGACCCATGCGTGTCGCCACCCCTGCTGCATTTGGAATTCTGCTGAACGCGTTTTCAATTTTTTCCTCAATAGCTTTTTCTGTATGGTGAATGCAAATAGCATCTTGAGCGAGCCGGTTTTCTTGGAGGGAATAAGATTCCATCGGTAGCCAGATAACCAGTTCCTTATTTTTTAATCGATCGAGATCGTAAAATAGACTCGGAGGTGCCTGAAATGGAGTGATTAAAAGGGCATAACCAAAAGGAAGTTTGTTGAGAGCATCTAGAGATGCTAATGTCAAGGTATCCACCATAAAGGCTACTGCTATTTGAGAAGCGCTATCCAGGAAAATTTCTGAAGTGCGTAGTTCGATTTGGAGCGTATCCCCATCGGGGGTTCTAAAATCAAAGTTCACGGCATTCGGTTTCGCAAGTTCTTCCATGTGAAGTACCCGACCTTGTTGCTTTTCAAGATGCTTTTGTGCTCGTAACAAATAATTGGGTAAGGAAATTCCTTTTCCCACCATCCAAACTTCTCGATTGGATTTTCTTGCGGGGATCACTTTAATGACAGGGATTGAATTTTTTAACTGGTCTATGTAGGGAAGTGTATCTGTGGGGATTGTATCTGTGACTTCGGGAGAACTCTGAAATTGAGAAAGAAAT
>Ga0209373_10002071_pt1 | contig 21126 bp, 13 predicted proteins | sample Higcelweek5metaG_FD_187173 | JGI IMG/M metagenome (GOLD analysis project Ga0209373, IMG submission 187173) | Freshwater pond sediment microbial communities from the University of Edinburgh, under environmental carbon perturbations - High... | ecosystem: Environmental > Aquatic > Freshwater >... | reverse complement strand
TATTCTGAAAGATGATACTGTAAAAGTAGTAAAATGTATTAGTGCATGGGGGCGAGGATCAATGGATCTTATTGGATTCATTGTATGGAATCCTGAAGGTTTAAAGGATGTCGCACTCAGTGGACAAGTGAGAAATCTGTCGCTGGATCTTTCTGATATTGCGAGTGGCAGAATTCAGAATTTTAACTTTGCATTTTCAAAAAGGAATGAGCAATATTTACTTTCGGGTAAAGCGGAACTTGGAGCGACCAGAATTGTCCGCGATATCAGATTTAATGATCTTATTGAACAGATCACCTATGCTAATGAACTTGAGAAGGAAGAAAATCAATTTTTAAAGGATTTAAATCTTAATATAAATGTAAATTTTATCGAGAATCCTGTTCTTGATATGAATTTGGGATATCTTGAATTTTCAGGCGATATGAGTATCATGGGTACTGCAGCATATCCTACATTTATCGGTGATTTATCAGTCAGCAGCGGGAGTTATGTGTTATATCTTGACAGACAATTTGATGTTACCAGCGGGCATTTGTCAAATTACAATCAGCATGTTTTTAATCCGACGATAGACCTCAATGCCACCACAGGTGTTTCATTCATAGGTACTGATACAAGTCTTGTTCAGGATACAATAAAACTGCGTATTTCCGGACAAATGAAAAAAATAGGTTTTCGTCTGTCATCCGCAACATCATCGCTGTCTGAGGCTGACATAATAAGCATTCTTACATTTGGTCAAAAGCTGAGTTCTGTCGGAAGTGACCGTAAAGATCTTACTGATAGAATAAAGACATTTGCCGGGCAGAGTCTGCTTGGTCTTGGAACAAGAAAACTTGAACAGTTACTTGATATAGATAGAATAAATGTCACTGGTAATATTTTTGATATGTCAAAAGAAAAAAGTCCGACATTAACTGTCACTAAACGGATTTCTCCAAAACTTATGGTATCGTATACAACTGCAATTGCAAATCTAAGCCGGAGAAAAATATCAGCTTTTTATAGTTTGACAAAACATTTCTACCTTCGTGGTGAAACTGAAAATAAAGGTGAATCTGGTGTTGATCTTATTTTTAAAATCAGCAAATAACAATATTTAACAATTATCAAGCAGCTTTCGGATTTTAATTACAGCAAATGCATTTTATTCTGTTACTGCCGGAGTATGTTTATGTCAGGTGAATTGAATTGATTACCGCAAAAAACAAGAGTGATGCAATATGTGTCATTTGGCGACTGATAAAAGTCGCCTGTATAAGCATTGTGTTTTTTACATCATTGACAGATGCGCGTACAAAAGAGTGGCAGGTCAGAACAATACGTTTTCAGGGAAATATTACTTTTAATTCCCGTGAACTGCTCAGTCTTACTTATCTTCAACCTAAAAAAGTTTTCAAAAAAGTGCGTTTTTCGGAGTGGAGACTGCGTTCAGATGTTGATGTTATTAAAAAGTATTATCGCAGTCAGGGTTTTTTAGAGAACAAAGTGAATGTTTCTTCAATGAAACGTGATACTGCTGAAATGAAAGTTGATATCATGTTTGATATCACAGAAGGGCCGAGGACTGCTGTAAATAAGGTTCGTATTGAAATGACAGACTCATTATTTGATTCTGCACTTTATAAAAAATTGTCTATGAAAAACGGCAAATATCTGATGAGCGGTCTTATAAATGCTGATATTCAGTATTTAAAAGATCACCTGTCGGCAAAAGGTTATCTTGACAGTAAGGTGTCTATTGCCGTACCAATTGACACTGCGCATTATCAGGCTGCAGTTTTGTATAAAGTCAATGAAGGACCTCTCATCCGTGTTAATAAGATCAGTATCTGCGGATTGGAAAAAATAAAAGAACGTTATGTCAAACGTGAGCTTAAGTTCAGAGAAAATGATATATTGACAACAGATAGAATCCGCCGATCAGAACAGAATCTTTATCGCACAAATCTGCTCAATTCAGTATTGATTGAACATTCTGCCGATTCAACAGAATGTTCTGGAAAATCAACTGTTGCAGTCAGTGTGACAGAGACTGATTTTTTCAAACTTCAGACTGGAATAGGGTATAGTTATTATGGTGAAACATACAAATATTACAAAGGGATCAGGGCTCATCTCGAATCATCATATAGCAATCTTTTCGGTCTTGGTCATCAGATATCATGTGATCTGAAAGGATCGTTTCTTCAGCAATACGGCGGAATTACTTATTCAACCCCATGGTTTTTTTCAATTCCTCTTCAGTTTGCAAGTACTTTTTATGTTGATAGATTGACAAAAACAAATATTGACAGCACGATGGTTCGCGGTATTGAACTGTCATTTAATTATCAGGCTAACAAAAATCTGGAGTATGTTTATCGTGTCAAGTGGGATGATATGGTGTGGTTCAGTCCCATCGAATCTGGTAAAACTCCTCAAAATACAACCAAGATTATCGGAGCCGATATAGTTTATGATACCCGAAATGATATTGTCGATCCATCAAACGGATTGTACAATCTTGCAACAATTGATGTGGCAGGATTATCTGATAAAAAATCTAACAGGTACATAAAGATTACAGATGATTTTCATCTGTTTAAAAAATGGAGGTCGTTTACATTTGGAACTGGCCTTCAGCTCGGATTAATTTACGCATACGACAAAAAAAATCAGGCAATTCCGCCGCTTGAACAGTTTGGTTTAGGTGGAACAAAAATACTCAGAGGTTATCCGCTGGATTCGCTGCATATTGACACAGGAAAAGTGTTCAAAGCTGCTGCTAATCTGATTGAAATACGTTTTCCGATTATCTGGTGGTTCAGCGGTGCGATGTTTCTTGATGTTGGAAATGTATTTGAATTACCTTTTGAACACAGTGTATTCAGGCATCTTAAATGGTGTGCAGGCCCAGGACTTCGGGTAAAAACACCGCTTGCTGTTTTGAGAATGGATGTCGGTTTCAGGCTGGAGGATCCGGGGAAATTCGAGATTCAATTTGACATTGGACAGCCATTTTAATTTATTGGCGGTAAATAAGTAAAAAACATGATACAGAAGAAAAATATAATCAGCAGTGCAGTTGTTGTTGTGCCTCCGATACAGGATTTTTATTTCACATATCACAGGTTCTCTGCACTTGGTGCCAATATAGTTTACGAAATTGTCAGGAAATATTTTCAATCATCAGAACTGTTCAATTTTCCCGTTGCCGGAAAAAAAACATTATCTGCCCGGCTGCCCGCAGAACTGTCGTATCTTAAAGAATATCTGATTGACAATGAGACAGGTAGCCTGTCTTTTTTTACCAGATATAAACATTTCGGACCTTCCATTGATGATTGTGTGTCAATGGTAATTAATACAAATGCAAATTTGTGTCTGATCTCTTGCTTTGCATTCTGCTATGCGCAGGAAACCCTCCGTTTTGCTGAAAAACTCGCGTCAGCAAATAAGGATATGATTATTATTGCCGGCGGCGCAGGTGTATGTTCATGCCCCCAATATTTTCTTCATTCAGATGCAATTAATTATGCAGTGACCGGAGAAGCTGAAATATCACTGCCTCAGCTTATTGAGTTTGTTGCGTTTGGAAAGGGTGATCGTTCTGAAATTCCCAATCTTTATTGGAAAGAAAATGGCAGCACTGAAAAATCTGAAAAGAAATCATTTACTTCTGCACAGCAGATTAAACCATGTCTTGTGAAAACATATGAAAGCAAAACTACTGTTTTTCTTTCAACAACACTTTCCCGCGGCTGTCCTTTTGTCTGTCAATTCTGTTCAAATCATCTGTCACAAGGCAAAGAATTCAGAACTATTACTTCAGGCAGTTCAGAAGTTATGATTGAACAGGTTTTATCTCTATGTAATCACACTGGAAAAGAGATCAATATAAATTTTGAAGACGATAATGTTCTGCTTGATTATGAGTTTCTAAAAAACACAATAATAAAATGTAAAGAAAAAACTGACAAATTAAAAATTACTTTTGAAAACGGAATTGATTATCGTCTTCTTACGCCTGCGCGGTGCAAGGAACTGATCGGGCTTGGTGTATGTCAATTTAATTTCTCAATAGCTACTACAGACAGACAAATTTCAGATAAAGAGAACCGATTTTCTCATTTTGAGCGTCTTGATTCGCTTTATAGTATACTAAATGAATATAATGTTCCTGCAATTACTTATTTCATATGCGGATTCCCCAATGATACACATCTGACTATTGTAAATAATCTGATTTATCTTCTGCAAAGACCAACACGCTCGGGAATATCTCTTTTTTATGCAGTTCCAGGTATGGAATCATATACAAATACCACTGTAATGGAAAACCTCGATTTTCCATGCAGATTCGCCGGATCTTCCGCATATCCATGGAATAGTTCCTTGTCAACGGAAACACTTATTACTGCATTCAGACTTTCACGACTTGTAAATATTATGAAATCTGAACATAAAACTGATGATGATAATTTATTAATCAAAACAATAATGGCTGAAAAAAAATTATATACAATGATTAAATCCAATGGAAATGCTTCTGTTATGAGGGATGTTCCCAGGCAGGATCATGAACTGGTTAGACTATTTATCAATTCAATTGTCTGAGTTGTCAATGTAATATGTCAATTTATAACTTTATTATTTGAAAATACTTTATGTTAAAATCGTATTTACATTTGAACTATCGGCAAAGATATCATTAATTGTATCTTTAAAGTCCTGTACAAATGCCGAATCAGAAAATTTCAGTGGTTTTTCAATATATCCTTTTGCTCCGGCACTCATGCATTCAAGCATTGCATTTCCACGAACTGCAGAGATCATGATAATCCTTGCATCAGGGAATTCATTCAGAATGTTTTTCATTGCTTCTGTGCCGTCTCTATTAGGCATTGTTATATCAAGTGTAATCAGATCAGGTTTATATGTACGATACAGATCTATTGCATCATTACCATCATTACCTGTTGCAACAACATTAAAACCAAGTTGTCTGTTAAAAAAATCCACGATCTGTTTTATTAAAAATTTTGAATCATCAACTATAACAACTGTTCTGGCAGTCATAGAGCTAACTCCCTTAATTGTGACTTGTGATATTATCAGCAATACATCTGATTATCTTGAATGTAAAGAATACTTATAATAACAGAATGTTGTGCAGATCTGCAAGTCAGATTTATCTGTAATAATAAATTATAATACCTTTTTAGCATTTACTGGTCTATAAATTTCTGATTGCCTGGGAAAATTATTCAGGATGTATCTAAATACGGATCTGTTATAGAGGCTTGAAACTGTATAGAAAATTTTTTTGTCTGATAATTTCAGCAATAAACGTCTATTTTTATCGAAAAAATGAACGTTTTAGTTAAAAATCAGGATTTTTACAAATATCAGCTTTCTATAAAAATTATATTTCCATACATACATGATTCTGCTATCAGTTTTAAAGCAGGTATGGTCAAATCTGTACAGTTATTTTACCAAAATGCCAGGTAAAAGATAATTTGAAGTAATTTATACCTTGGCTGAGTGAAAATATTTTGGAAAAACGGGACTTTTTAATGATTAATCACATTGTCTTATAAAATTATTCATCTTTAGCGAGAGTTGTTGGTTGTATGAAAAAAAACATTGCAGTTTTAGCTGGTGACGGCATAGGACCTGAGGTTGTTGAACAGGGACTTAAGGTAGTTAGAGCTATCGAAAAGAAGTTTGGACACGAATTTACCTATACACCTGCACTTGTAGGTGCCTGTGCTATTGACAAAACGGGTGACCCGTATCCACCTGTTACACATGATATATGCATGAAATCAGATGCTGTACTTTTTGGCGCGATCGGATCTCCGAAATATGATAATGATCCAAAGGCACCGGTACGACCTGAGCAGGGACTTCTCCGCATGCGTAAAAGTCTGGGTCTCTATGCAAATATTCGTCCTATCACTACATTCAAATCACTTCTGCATAAATCGCCGCTCAGAACAGAACTCGTTGACGGTGCGGATTTTATTGTTATCCGTGAATTGACAGGGGGAATATATTTCGGTGAACGCGGCAGAAGTCCGGACGGCAATACTGCTTTTGATACATGCACATATACAAAAGATGAAATTATACGTATAACAAAGCTGGCTTTTGAATATGCCAGAAAACGCAAAAGAAAAGTCTGTGCTGTTGACAAAGCAAATGTTCTTGAGAGTTCACGTCTGTGGCGTGAAACTGTTCAGGATCTTCACAAAGAATATCAGGATATAGAGCTTGAATTTCTGTTTGTTGACAATGCGGCAATGCAGCTTGTGACATGGCCTAAAAAATTTGACGTAATGGTGACAGAGAATATGTTTGGTGATATTCTTACTGATGAAGCAAGTGTGATCACAGGTTCTCTTGGAATGCTGCCGTCAGCATCTGTTGGCATTCACACATCGGTTTTTGAACCGATACATGGATCTTATCCACAGGCCGCAGGTAAGAATATTGCGAATCCGATCGGAACAATTCTCTCAACTGCACTTATGTTCGAGTATTCACTCGGCATGCCTGAAGCAGGTAAATTGATTCGTGATGCTGTTGATGCATCACTTGCAGCTGGAATTGTTACAGTTGATATCGCAGGTGATAACAAAGCATATTCCACTACAGAAGTGGGTGACTGGATTGCTTCATACGTTGCAAAGCAATAAGATCTTTTTCTGAAATCTATGCTGACAGGTATGTACAAATGGCCGTACATATCTGTCTGGCTTTAATCGCGTAATATTTGTCTGCAATTTTTAATAAGTATCTTCCCGGTAGCAGGCGTTTTAAATGGAATACATGGTTTACTGACTATCATTCTTTCAACGAAAGAGCTGTTATGCATATATCAATTAAGTTGATAAGAGATAATGTGTTTACTGGTTGTAAGCTGTATGCTGTAATTATGGCAATAATTCTGCTTTGTGCTATGTATTCTGACTCCGCAGCAGGCGGTGGATGGCAAAACTCATGGAGTGATGAGTTCAATGGAACTGTTATTGACAATACGGTATGGGGATATGAAAACGGTTATGTACGCAACAGCGAACTGCAGTACTATACAAACCGTACTGAAAATGCCCGTATTGACAGCGGCAATCTTTTAATACAGGCTAAGCGTGAAAGCTACAGCGGCTACAAATATACATCGTCAAGCCTTAGAACTATGGGTAAGAAGTCATGGCTCTACGGAAGATTTGAGATCAGAGCGAAGATTGATATCAGGAAGGGAAGCTGGCCTGCATGGTGGTGGCTGCCGAATTCAGGCGGCTGGCCGAAAGGCGGAGAAGTTGACATGATGGAATATTATAACAGCAAATGCCTGTTCAATGTAATGGATGGCAGCCAGAAATGGAGCGGTGTAAATAAAACGATTTCTTCACTTGGCGGTGATGCATGGGCAGATGTTTTTCACGTCTGGACCATGGAATGGGATTCAACAAAGATCGATCTTTACCTTGATGGAACTCTTATGAATCACTATTCAGTCGCAAATGCAGATGGTAGTGGCCCCGGCGGTGCAAATCCATTTCGTAAACCTGGATATGTTCTTATCAATCAGGCTATTGGCGGCACAAATGGCGGTGATCCCTCGAACACGACTTTTCCTGTTGAATACCGTGTTGACTGGATTCGTGTTCATGTCTGGAGTCCAGATGCATCCAATACACTGACTGTTAATAATGGGGCAGGAAGCGGTCCGTATGTTTCAGGCGCAAAGGCATCTATTACTGCAAAATTACCTGTTGACGGCAATGTGTTTGATAAATGGGTAATTGAAAACGGCGATGCAGTGATTGATGATGTCAACTCTCCAACTGCTATATTGACAATGAATAAGTCAGACGTGACAGTGACAGCAAAATTCAAAAGCTTTACAGATGTTACGCATCATGTTAAAAATCATATAAATAACAGTAACGCAGATATTCATAAGATTTCAGCAGTTTTTGATATTAATGGGAGAAAAATATCTGCAAGTGTCAATGGGACTGAAAATATAGCTGCAGGAGTTTATATCAGGCAATGTTTTGATTTGCGGACAAACAGGGTTATGATTGAGCGGTGGTGATTATCAGGCATGTGCAAAAATAAATATTGTAATATGCAAATAAGAATAAACGCATACTGTCAACTGAGTGCATCCTTTGCGCGAGCTGCAGACATGTATGCAGAATGGATGCAATTCATTTCACCGCAGGTATTGATTTCGGGTGGAAAGAGCTGCTTGATTTTAGAAATGATGGCAGGAAGACTGAATAAGCCTCAGAGTTTCTTTGTATATTGACATGCGATTTACCTGTTTACCGTCATAATCCTGAATGCTATAATAAAATGTATTCTTTTTTTAACAGGGAATGAGGAAATTGGTAAATAAAAAAAATACATTTTCACAGGAAGAGTTTGAGGAAAATCTCAAGAAACTGGAAAAACAGAAGAATGCCATTGATGCGTATCGCGAAGAAATAAAAAATATATTTTCATACAGGATGGAACGGGATCTCTATTCTGAACTGTCAATGATATTCGCAATGGCAAGGGACTTTGATGATGTATTCAGGAAAACACTTGAAACCATATCGAAGCATCTGAAAGCAAGATACTATGGTGTTTTCTGGATTGATGAGCAAAGTGATTCGTTAAGTTTCAGGATTGGAAATGGGTATAACGGATTGTCCTCGAAAATCATACCATGCAGAGGCAGCATGATGGGGGAGTGTCTGAACAGCCGAAAGGTTTTATGGGAACAGAAGTTTATATCCCGAACTGATTATATTAAGCTGAATCAGGATCCTGATGAGTATAACGTTCTCTGTGCACCAATCATGCTTGTTGGTAAAAGTGCCGGTGTAATTCGTATTGCAAATATTGATCCGGTTTTTACGTCAAAAGTCGCTGGAATAATGCAGACCGTTGTACAGTTGCTGTGTTCGAGTCTTGAGCGTCTCATGTTTCAAAAACAGAACGAATCTACACTGCGTATTATTGATACAAGTTTCTCAATTGTCCGCCTGCTTGAAAATACATTAGACAAAAAAGAAATACTTAAACAGGTATGTTTACAGGTGCATAATCTGTTTAAATGTGCCGGATGTATCATTGCGATACATGATTCTGATGGTCATATGGCATATGAGGTTTCCAGACCTGAGAATTTTATATTGACAGGAAATAAGGTGTCCTGTTCAATCTATCTTCGTAATCTGCTTGACCGATTTCCATCAGGCCATTGTATCATTCCAAATATACATATTGAGAATAAATTCCTTGCCTTGTCTGATCCTAAAATACAGTCACTCTGTATGGTACCAATAAAGACTAACGGGCACATAAACGGTGTTATTATTGCTGTCGGACCATCAGGAGAAACCTATACATCTACTCAGGCAAAACTATTAGATATTGTTGCATCTCAAACGTCAATAACTCTTGAACGTGCATCATATTTTGCCATGCAGGAGGATCTTGCACAATATGATGGACTTACCGGTCTGTATAACCGCAGAATGTTTCAGATTATTATCAGTGAAGAATTCAACCGGGTTAAAAGATATAAAAACAAATTGTCACTTGTTATATTTGATATTGATCATTTCAAAAAAATTAATGATACTTACGGGCATCAGGTCGGTGATGAAGTTATAAAAATGGTTACAGGTACAATTAAAGCAATGATCAGAACCACAGATCGCGCCTGCAGGTATGGCGGTGAAGAATTTGTTGTGCTGCTTCCGGAAACCTCATCAGATAACGGATTGATTTCTGCTGAAAGAATCAGAAAACAGATTGAATCAAACCATTCTATCAATGATCTTAATGTAACAATAAGTGGTGGATTAAGTGAATTCAGAGAATCTGATACAATTGAAAGTTTTGTCAGACGAGTTGACAATGCGCTATACAGTGCAAAAGAAAACGGCAGGAATAGAGTAATTGTTGAATAAAGGTATCTGCAGTGTTTATATCCAGAATTCCGATCTGATTGATTTTAAAAAAATTGATTTAACCAGTTATGCGCATCTTTACACTTAGTAAAAAATGCAATTTTATCGCTTTCCATAAATTGTTTTTCAGACCTGAACTTAGGTGAATCGTTAGCGACTACAGCTACTTTATTAATATATCTTATTACTGTTTCATTTTCTCTGAAACAAACCGCCCACATCTTATGTGTTGACAAATTATATGAAGATTTATCAGTAAATTGTGAGAAGTCAATCAGCAGGTTGAATCTTGTATCGTTTTTTGTAATATTTTCAATTAATGTAACAGCATATTTCAGTTCATTTATGATATTTTTCTCATCAGAAAATGATGAAATTTGTTGATAAACAATAACCGGATTTTTGCATATTACTTTTGTTTTTATTATAACAAACCTTTGTTAGTCAGCCTGTAATATTTAAACATAATATTCTGTGATAACCATTATCTTGATTTTGTCTTTTTTTATTGGTATTTTGGAAATCCTGAGCCACTCTGAACAGCTGTTCATTTGTGATAACATATGATTTTATTAATAAAATGATAAAAATGAGATACATCAATCCTGAAAATAGTTCCAATTCCACTGAAGTTGCAGACGTTTCTGATTCATGCAATGATGAAACGATTCGCAGACTTGAGCAGGATATTGTTTTTCTGGAAAAAGAACTCCAGGAGATTGAACAAAGAATTCACACTATGGAATTGCAGATTCAGTGCAGATTCCGCACTGAGCTTTCACGCATCAGGGAGCTGGCTTCGATTTACAAAAAACAGAAGCTTGCTAAAAAAGAAAAACGGCGTGAACAGAAAAAACGAGGAAAAAATTACCGTGAACCAACTGGTCTTAAAATCAGTACTGATACTATGCCTGCAGCTGCCGTATCAGATGTAACTGACAGACAGGAAATGAAAAAATTATACAGGGAAGCGGTTTTACTCGTTCATCCTGATAAATTTGTCAACGAATCCGAAGAGAAATGTAAACGAAGTGAGGAGCTGACTGTTCAGCTTATTGACATATATCAGAGTGGAAACATTGAAGAGCTCAGGCACATTTATCACCACATTGTAAGCGGTAATGCAATGGATTACGGTACTGATCAGACTAAAAGCTTTATTCCTGATCCTAAGGCAATGCATGCATATCTAAAGAAAAAGAAGGATGATCTCAGCGCCGCGCTCAGCGAGGCAATGCAGTCGCGAATTTATGAGGTGCTTACAACCTATGATCAGCCGTTGAAATTTATTGATGAACTTGCACTACAGATTACGATTCGAATCAGTCAATTGGAGCGAAGAACCAGAAGCTGACATTGAAATAAAAGCTGATATTAACTTTATAACTCCAAGTCCTGCGGCAACTGCTGTGATTCCAAAATAAGGCACCATCAGAGTAGAGCAAAGTGTCATGCCAAGTACTCCTCCGGTCAGATCAGCTGCATAGAGTCCGCTCCATGAAGTGTTCTTTCGTGTAACAAATTGTGCGCCGCTAAGAATTCCAATGCCGCCATGAAAAATAAAAAACAATACAAGTGGCGGAAATGGAATGGTTATAAGAAGAACCAGTGTGCCGGCAGTATAAATGCCGATCACCAAATCAGAGAAGGGAAACTTTTTTATACAGCTTCCAATTACAAACCCTGCAGTAAGCGCTATCATCAGAAGAGAAATATTGGAATATAGCGTACCATAAGTAAATTGATAGATAAGGAGCAGTGTCACTGAGTATACTCCGGTTGCAAATCCACTGGTTGCAATTGATTGTGCTGCTTTGGTCCGGGGTAGAAATACAAACGCAATAACAATGAGCACTGCAGAAATTGCGTAGAAAATAAGAAAACGTATTCCAAAAATATCAAGCCACTGTTTCTGAGCCAGAAGCAGGGCTTTGGGCTTTTCAATTGTGTTGATATGCATTGTGTCAAGACGACTGTTTGCCTGATCTATACGTTCATCTGTGAGTGACGCAAGTGTATAGGCTTCAAGGTAGCTTGTTGGAACAAGTGGTTTTACAGGCCATAGAAGTCTGTTGTCAGATGCGATAAAAGTATATCCGTCACCGGGAATGACAAAGACATGCCGAAATACATTTAAAAGTGTAGTCTGAAGAAGATCCTTGAGTTTTTTCTCCTGTGGTGAAAGATAATTTTCGCTTAACTGAAGAGTAAATGATAATACCCCATTTGCGCCTGTCAATATTCGCATTCTTTTAAAAAACTCAAGTGTAAAAAAGCGGCATGTGGCACCGCTTGATGGAAGACCGCTTCCAATCAGCACAAGATCGTATGGCTCAATACTGCGAAGTGCCTCAACAGCTGCGCATTTGCATCCATCAACAGCCAGAAGCGGCTCTGTTTCTAAGCAATCAACATGAAGATCTGGATACTTTTTCAGTTGTGCGATCTGACCCTGATTGCCGATTACCACTACCCTTTGAATCTTTTTTTCAAGCATTGCTGCGGGAAGATGTACTGCCTGCTCAATAGACGGACGAGAAATATCCGACCTGTAAATTGTACCGTCAAGAAATGTAGTTGTACCGCCATCACTTTCTGTTATAGCCACTTCACCCTGTGCACCGTTCTGTATCAGATCAATTTTACCGGGATATTTCCAGTGAATTGACACAGAGTCAATCATAAGAAAAACTGCAAGAACAATAAGCGCTGGAAACAGAAATTTTGATTTGTAAAAAACAGAAACTGAGAATAATAACAGCACAGAAGTAATCATATATCCATTTGAAATATTTGACAGTATGCATATTGACAATATTACGAGACCAAGTACAGAACCGCCATTTTCCGCAAGGTAAAGATTGGGTCCTTTTTCTGCCCGTGACAGCCATCCGAATACAAGTCCGCCGAAAAAAGCAGTGTCAGTCTGTGTGAGAAAAACGATTATGATAATATGCCAGGGTGCAATGACTTCACCGGGTTCAAATAATAATCTCACTGCCCGAATGATAATAATTGCTATAATAACTGAAAAAATAAACAGCAGGGGAAATATATTATTCCATTTTGTAAGTCTGCCGCCTACTTTACTCCCTGCAGCGGTTGCAATAAGCCAGAATGCCCAGATAACTCCAATGACAAATTCATTACCTGAAAAAACAGAAAGGTATTCACGCAGAAACATTGTCTGCATTGCCGCGCATGCCAATCCGGCAGAGAACATAAGTGCGAATCGATGTGACAAATTATCAGTGATCACTGCAGGCTCCAGACTCCTGCAATCTCTGTATTGCATTTCGTGCATTGAGCACCTTTCATACCCTTGACTTTCACATTATAGCCATTTCGTTCAATAAGTAAAGAATTGCATTTCGGGCAATAGGTATTTGTATCTATATCAGGTACATTACCAATGTAAACATATTTGAGTTTTTCCTCCAATGCTGTTTTTTTTGCTTTAAGCAATATGTCAATAGGAGTGGGGTAGAGCTGAGACAATTGATATAAAGGGAAAAAACGGGAAAAATGCAGCGGCGTATCTGCGCCGGTATTGTCTCTGATCCATGCGCACATGGATCGTATCATGGTAAGGTTGTCTGTCCACTGCGGGATAACGAGATTTATGATTTCAACCCAGACTCCCAATTTCCGCGCATTTGCTATAGTGTCAAGAACAGGGGCTAGTCTGCCCGAGTTTAGGTTTTTGTAAATTTTATCGTCGAAACTCTTGAGGTCGAAGTGCGCCCCGTCAATGACTCCGGCGAGATCTGCAAGGGGTGTGGGATTAATGTAGCCTGATGAAACAAGGACATTTTTTAATCCGGCTTTTCTTGCAATTTTTGCTGTATCATACATATACTCAATCCATACTGTCGGCTCAGAATAAGTGTATGCAATTGATTCTGCACCTGAACTCTTTGCCTGACTGACAAGTTGTTCCGGTGAAATATACGGAACATCAGTGTCAACAGGACTAACTTGACTGATGGAATAATTCTGACAGTTTTTACATCTGAGATTACAGCCGGCAACAGCGATTGAAAATGCATTCGATCCGGGCAGGAAATGGTTGAGTGGTTTTTTTTCGATCGGGTCAATATGAATCGCGCATGGATATCCATAGCCCAGAGTTTTAAGTACCCCGTTTTTATTCTGTCTTCCCCGGCAAATTCCTGTTTTTCCAGATGAAAGAGTACAGCTGTTCGGACACAAGTCGCACTTGACAATATTATCACCGGATTTATGCCAGTACTTTGCATCATGATCGCTTTTGCGTTCATTTGCAAACAGGCTTGAAACTGAAATAGGATGTATAGCGGCAAGCGCGGTCATCATTGTTATATTTTTAAGTGCATCGCGTCTGGAAGCCATACAGTTTTTACCTCTGCATTATAATAAATGTTACAAAGAAAAACATAGGTTACCATTATTCTGCTATGAAATCACGAAAAAATTATTGCAGTCTTTCTATTACTGCTAAAACTGATAATGTTAAAGGACACAGAATGTAAAGAAATAATCTGTTTACTTAGTTTAATTATTTCTGTTGGTCTTTCTTGTGATTGAACTTCTTTGACATAATCATAAACATAAGCCATGCAGCTGTAATTGCAAGCGGAAATAAAAACGACCATTTAACAAAAAAGAATATGAACGTTGAAAATACAAGTGATGTTATACTGACAAGTACACCATATTTGTTGCCTTTAAGCAGTTTGACTCCGGCAGCACATCCACCAATATATGAAAGAATATATGTAGCATTTGGAATCTGAATCAGCATTGTGAGTGAAATTATTCCTGTACTGAATATTATGATTAAAATCAAAAAACAAATTGAAAGAAATAGAAGGGCACCTGCAGGTGTATTGTGTTTCTTTGACAAATATGCAAATGGCATGGGTGCATATCCACTTTGTGAGAGCGAGTAGATCATACGGGATGTTGCTCCGATGTATGCAATTGCCGGGGCCACGCATACAAATAAAGCAGCAAATCCGGCAATTATTGCACCTGGCAGGCCAAAAACCTTTTTTATTACATGTACAAGCGAGGCGTCAGAAAGCTCAGGGCCATAGCTGTGTGTTCCAACAATGACAAGAGCGGTTAAAAAATAAATTATACTTATAATTACAGCCGCAATAACAGTTCCTCTTACAGCATCTTTTGCAGGATTTTGAAAATCTCCGGACATATTCGATACAGCTTCCCATCCTAAAAAGCACCAGAATAGAATTGTCATTGTAGAGCCGATGCTTATCCAGCCGTGAGGCATGAACGGCTTGAAGTTGACAGATTCAATATGTGAGATACTTCCGGCAATCGTGATTACTAATAGTGTTAAAATCGTTATAACAACCGCGATCTGAATCTGGCCTGTCAATTTTATTCCGAAATAATTTGTCAGCAGACCGGAAAGTAAAATTATGACTGCTATTAATATGCGGTAATTTTCGCTGAGCCCCAGACTGCTGCATAAATATCCTGAACCGGTAAGAGCCATAACCGGTGCCCCGACCACTACTGCCATTGTAAAGTACCAGCCTATGAGTGATCCTGTCTGTGAATTAAATGCTTTTGTTACAAAATGGTAGATACCGCCTGCATTTGGAAACTTTGCTGATAAAAATGCCATTGTAAGAGCCATTGGCAGCATGACAATGGTCATTATGCCCCATGAAAGCAGTGATGCGGGTCCTGAGATGTCTGCAGCAATACCGGGAATTATTAAAATTCCCGAACCCAGGACTGCACCAATATATAAAGCGATTATCTGTGGTAACTTGAGTGTTTTATTAAAACTTACGCTGTTTTTCAATATGACTCATTTTCATTTGGAAAGTTCTTATCTTTTATATCTTTAATATAATTCTGAACTGCATCAGTTATTACTGAATGTAAATTTTCATATCGCCTGATGAATCTTGGAGAAAAGTCAATGTTTATTCCAAGCATGTCATGCATTACAAGCACCTGCCCGTCGGTTTGCGGTCCTGCACCGATACCAATAGTCGGTATTGACAATTTCGATGTTACTTCAGCAGCAAGTTTTGAAGGAATTTTCTCCAGTGTAATAGCATAGCAGCCGACACTTTCGAGTAGCAGTGCATCACTGATAAGCTTATCTGCTTCAGATTTTTCTTTTGCCCGGACATTGTATGTTCCGTATTTATTTATAGATTGAGGCATTAATCCCAGGTGTCCCATAACCGGGATTCCTGCTCCTATAATTTTCTTAATATCTTCAATTATTTCTACTCCACCTTCGATTTTTAAAGTATCAGCACCGGTTTCTTTCATAATCCGAATAGCTGATTCCAATGAATTAATTGGATTTCCAGAGCAGGTTCCAAATGGCATATCAACAACAACAAGAGCCCGTTTAACTGCTTTTGCCACTGAAGTTCCATGATAAATTATCTGATCAAGGGTTATTGGAAGAGTTGTCAGGTTTCCAGCCATTACATTTGATGCTGAATCGCCTACCAGAATCACATCCATTCCTGCCTGATCAATAATTGAAGCCATCGAAAAATCGTAGGCGGTGAGCATAGAGATCTTTTCTCCGCGAATTTTCATCTCTTTCAGGCGATGTGTGGTGACTTTTCGTTTGTTTTCTTCTATAACTGTTGACATATTTAACCTCTTTTATGATTAAATTAAATTATCTTACAATAAAATTAGAATTCAGTTATAAAAAATAATATAAATCCGATTCCAATTTCTGATTTCATATTAAAACTTCTGAATTCCTTTCTTTGTAATTTTAAAACCTTAATATAATTTTTAATCTCCGCTGCAAATGCTGGCTGGATTATTAAAAAAAGAAAAACTCGAAGAAAAATTCTTTTGCCCTCTTGACTCTAAACCCAATATATTGTATCTTGAGAAGGTAGTTACAGCAATCTGTGGTATTGTGAGATACCAGAATCTGGCAAACAGCTTAAAATAAAGGGATTTACGATGATTCTACGCAAGCTCTCAATTTTTGGATTCAAATCGTTCGCTGATAAAACTGAGCTTCGGTTTGGTGAGGGTATGACTGCGGTTATTGGTCCTAACGGGTGCGGAAAGAGTAATGTTGTTGATGCAATTCGCTGGGTTTTTGGTGAACAGAAGGCATCAATGCTAAGAAGTTCCAATATGGCTGATGTTATTTTCAGCGGCGCACAAAGCCGCCAGGCACTGAATATGGCTGAAGTAACTCTGACTATCGAAAATAATAAAGGCATTCTGCCCGTTGAATATAGTGAAGTAGCTCTGACACGAAGAATTTATCGCAGCGGTGACAGTGAATACCGCATTAATAAAGTGCCCTGTCGTCTGCGGGACATCCACAATCTGTTTCTTGATACCGGAATTGGAAGCAGTGCTTATACAACGATTGAAAATTCAATGATAAATGCAATTCTCAGTGATAAGGCTGAGGAACGCCGGACACTTTTTGAAGAAGCTGCCGGAATCGGCAAATACAAACAGCGCAGAAAAGACAGCTTGCGTCAGCTCGATAAGACCCGGCAGGATCTTCTACGCATAAATGACAAGGTGCAGGAAGCTGATCGCCAGGTGCGTATGCTTGCACGTCATGTGGAAAAAGCTAAACGATACAAGACATATTTTGATGATCTCAAGGCGCAGGAAGTCGGATACGAAAACCGCTCTTATCAGATGCTTGGAGTGGCAATGAAAGAGCGTAAATCACGCCTTACAAATCTGGATACAACCCGTGAAACACTCAAAGCCGGTATTGCGACTGCACAGTCACGTATTGAACGTATGCAGCTTTCTGCACTTGAAAAAGAGAAAGAACTCGAGATTGCTTCACGAAATGTGAGTGAATCAAATGAGAGCATAATAAAGCTTGACCGCGATATTTCTGTTACAACAGAACGTCTGAACAACCTTCAGCAGAACATAAGCAGGTTTGATCAGGATGTGCTTACAATAGAGCAGCAGATCGAAGAAAACAGCCGTTTACGTACACAGATTGAAAAAAGCATTATTGAACGTGAAACTCAGCTTCAGAAAAGCAGTGAACGTGTAAGTGGCGCGACTGATGAGCTCAGGCAGTTTGATACCAGAATGCAGCTTCAGCGTGATAAAGCAGATCAGCTCGGGCGGGATCAGATCGAATTGATCAATCAGCTTGGAGAAACACGCAATATTCTCAGTACTCTCAAAAGTAATCTCAATAATACTCTTGAGCGTCGTGAGCGTGATCAGCATGAGGTACAGAATCTTGAAGTCCGCCTTGAAGAGTATCAGGAAGCAATTATTGTCTGTCGTCAGCAGCTTCTTTCGATGGATAATGAAAACCGTAACCTTCATCAGTCAAGAGAAGTCCTTCTCAGCCGTATTGAGAAAGAGGACAAGCGTTATCAGGAACTTGTCGGGCGCGAAAAACATCTTGAGGCGCAGATATCATCAAGTAAATCACAGCTGAAATTTCTTGCCGGCCTTGATGCTGCATACGAAGGCTATGATGCAGGTGTCAGGGAGCTTCTCACAAGAAAAGCATCCGGGCTTAGAGGTATTGTCGCTGATCTGATTTCCGTATCTGATGATAAGGTCGTTGGTCTTGTAGAAAAAATTCTTGGAATGTCAGTTCAGACAGTTGTTTTTGACACTGACGCGCAGCTTCAGAGTGCAGTTGAACAGTTAAAATCGGAACGGGTGGGGGAAGCCTGCATGGTTTCTCTGGAACGTCTGTCTGCATTAAAACGCAATGTATCAAGTGAATGTCCGCAGGGTGAGAGACTGCGTTCAATGGTGAAAGTTGCCCCCGGATGTGAAATACTTGCAGATCATCTGCTTAATCATATTGTAATTACCGATGATTCGCATACTGCGATGCAGCAGTCGCTCAAATACCAGTCACAGTTTCTCTTTGCAGGTCGTGATGGTGTAATCTGCCGCAATGACGGTACCGTGCTTGCAGGAAATGCAAAAAAAGAGAAAGCCGGAATTCTCCAGAGAAAACAGCAGATTGAGAAGTTGACTCAAGATATTGAACAGTGGGGCAGGGAGTATACGCAGATTGTCAATGATAAGGATATCTGCATAATTAATCGCGATGAAGCGAAGGTGGCTCTTATTGAGGTTGATGAAAAGATCAACAAGGGTCAGCGCAGGCAGCAGGAACAGCAGACAAATATCAAGCATTATGAAAATGAGACCCAGAATATTCTTAACAGAATACAGAATCTGAATCCTGAACTTGCTAATATGGCAATAAAAATCGCTGAGTATGAGGAACAGATAAGTACCAGTGAGGCAGAGGTTGCGACATTTCAGAGCCGCAAAGATCAGCTCGAATCTCAGGTTGATGAGGCCCGCGCTGAGGTACGTTCTATGGATGATCAGCGCAGAATACTTGTTGAACATCTGAAGAATATCGAGCTTGATGTACATGGACTGAAAAATCGTCTTATTCAGGATCGTCAGGATATTGACCGTCTGACACGTGATATAAAGAACAGCGGTGATAGAAAACAGAGCAAAATTGAAGACAAGCAGCGTGCGATCTCTGGCATTGCTGATCTGGAAAATCAGATGGTGTCTTTGAAAAAGGAACTTGAAAAACAGATTCAGGTAAGATCCGACTTTGAGAAAATCCGTGATGTTGAGCGTGAAGGATATAATGGTCAGCTGCTTGAAATAGAAGAGTTACGCAAAGAATCCCGCATTAATCAGTCTGAACTTGACACAATCTCAAATCAGATTCATGATCTTGAGATCAAGTTTACACGTGACGAACAGGAACAGAGAAGAATTCGTGAACGTATCTGGGAAGCATACGAGATTGATCTTGAGACTCCCAAAGAGCCAATTCCTCTTATTGAAGAGGAAGATAGTGAAATATTGCAGAATATTCAGATGCTTAAAGAGCGCATAAAACATGTCGGTCAGGTTAATATGGCTGCGCTTGAAGACTACGAGACTGAAAATGCAAGGTTAAAAGAGCTTACAACTCAGCGCGATGATCTTCAGACTGCAGTCGATGAACTTGAAAGAGCGATAAAAAAGCTTGATAAAGAGGCCCGCGTGCAGTTTCTTGAGACGTTTGAAAAGGTTCAGAAAAACTTTGTTGAACTGTTCACTACACTCTTTGAGGGTGGAGAGGCGCACATCGCACTTGAAGAAAATGTTGACCCGCTTGAAGCCCCGATACATATTAATGTAAGACCTGCAGGAAAAAAGATGCGTGGTGTACAGCTGCTTTCAGGTGGAGAGAGAGCTCTTACAGCTATTTCTCTTCTTTTTGCACTGTATCTGGTGCGTCCTTCGGCCTATTGTATCCTTGATGAGCTGGATGCACCGCTTGACGAAGCGAATGTCGGCAGGTTTGTCAATGTCCTTAAAAAGTTTGCAGAGAAAACACAGTTCATTGTTATTACTCATAACAAACGTACAATGGAAGCTGCAGATCTTCTTTATGGAGTAACACAGCAGGAGAAGGGTATTTCTACTATAGTGTCGGTAAAGTTTGACGATCCGGCACTTCAGGCTGCATGAAAGGCGGACGACTGAATAATGCTTAAAATTGCACTTTCTGCGATATGCGGAGTTGTTGTCATTACATCTGCACTGGTTTTTTTTGAAGCCGGTGTATTTGACAGAGTGAAATTGATTGAAGAGCAGCGCGGGCCGTATAATCTTGTATATAAAGAATATTTCGGATCGTATTCAGCTGTAGGCCCGCGAATTAAAACTGTTCATCAGTATCTCTCTGATGTGAAAAAAGTCGAAAACATTAAAGGCGGATTTGCTCTCTTTTATGATAATCCTATAAAAAAAGGAGATGACAGTCTGCGAAGCATCTGTGGAGTGATTACAGATTCAGTTATTTCAGTTGAATCACCTTATAAGTCAAGTGTTTATGGAAAGTCCTACTGTATCGTCGGTAAATACCCCCTAAGATCATACTTCTCATACATGACCGGCATTTACAAGATATACTCATCACTTGAAAAATACGCAAAAACTAAAAATGTATCAATTTCAGGACCTGTTATGGAGATGATTGATACAAATAAGAAATATATTTATTACGTCTCTTCAGTCAGTTCCACAGCCGTAGTTCCTGTTTATGGTAAGTAAACATTGAGTTTTTTTTTGTTTATGTTGCACATCCTGATTCGCCCATACATAATGCTTT
>Ga0209373_10002070_pt1 | contig 21156 bp, 18 predicted proteins | sample Higcelweek5metaG_FD_187173 | JGI IMG/M metagenome (GOLD analysis project Ga0209373, IMG submission 187173) | Freshwater pond sediment microbial communities from the University of Edinburgh, under environmental carbon perturbations - High... | ecosystem: Environmental > Aquatic > Freshwater >... | reverse complement strand
CCGCGCAGAAGTTTTTTAGTCATAAATTCTAAATTTTTGATAGATGCAGAGACGATCCGGTCAAAAATTATGGATTTACATCCGAAATAAAAGTTCTATAGTCAAGAATAAACAATCTCTTCCTTCAGAATTTTCCTGAGAACAAGTATTTCATTCAGCCTTAAGTTGAAACTTATTTTAAAACCTCATGACACTCTTTTAACTGATCGATAATTTGAATTTTCTGCGGACATTTTGATTCACATTCCCCGCATTCGATACAAGCATCGGCACGGGTACCCGGCACCCATTCGTTCACACCAATCTCGGCATAGCCATTACGGGCATAATCCTTAATGTCGTAAACCCGGTAATAATTCATCATCCTGAAAATATGTGGAATATTAACACCCTGCGGACAAGGAAGACAATATCCGCAACCAGTACAATAAAGGTCAGAAAGTTTTTCATTCTCTTTCATAATTCCGTTAATTGCTTCAACTTCTTCGGGTGAAAGCGGATCGCGACTTGCTGAAATCCGGGCATTTTCATCGACCATCTGTATGTTTTCCATCCCCGAAAGAGCACAATCAATATTCGGGTTTGCAAAAACAAACCTCAGGGCCAATTCGGCATTGCTTTTCACCTTGATACCCAATTTTTGAGTTAGTTCTTTTGGAAGTCCAGCAACACGGCCACCTCCCAACGGCCCCATAATAATGACGCCCAACCCTTTTTGTTTGGCATAAGCCATAGCTGCCTCATTACTTCTGTCAACAACGCTATACTGGCATAGAACCGATTCGAACAACCCCAGATCGATTAACTTGAACATATTTTCCGGTTGGTCGTGAAACGAGAATGAAATTCGTTTAATCAAACCTTCCGATTTAGCCTTTTCGGCTTCGGCAATCCACCCTGAACGTTTATCTGTTTCTAAAAAATTGTTATAACCAATCCCATGAAAATGATAAAAATCGATAGAATCGATATCGAGCCGTTTCAATTGAGTTTCCAAAATACGCCTGTAATCGCCGGGCTTTTTTAGAAGATGACCGGGACTCTTGGTAGAAATAAAGATTTGATCGCGAAAATTCTTTACACCCTTCCCCAAAGAAGATTCACTCAAACCATTGTTGTAAAAATAGGCACTGTCGAAATAGTTAACACCCAATTCAAAGGCATGTTTCAACATTTCAGAAACTTTATCTTCATCAACTACCTCAACATCTTTTAACTTAATCATTGGGAGCCGCATACAGCCAAATCCTAACGAAGAAATTTTTATCCCTGTTTTACCAAAGTCTTTGTATATCATGTGTTCATTTTAAAATTTTAACATCTGTCAATTATGCAATACAAAACTAGAACTAAATCAATTTATTAATTCAAAATTCCGATCGTTGATTGAGCATAATTATAGAATATGATGAAAAATACCAACGATATTGGTTTTTAATGTGATTTAAAAATAAAAAAAGTAATTATATTCGCTTCTTAGAGACCAAACCAAATTTCATGTCGTCTATTGCAAGAAAAATACAAATTACAATTATTTCAACAATCGATTGGGTTCATAAGCCCTTTTCAAAGTACATATCGCATGAAACTTTTCGATATGGAGTGACAGGAGGTGCGAATTCTATTTTCGACATTTTCCTTTATTTCATTTTTTACAACTTCATTCTTGATAAAAAAATTCTTGATCTATATTTCATTTCTATTAGCCCTTATATCGCTGCTTTCTTGTTTGTATTTCCTATCACCTTCACAACCGGCTTCATTTTGGCAAAATATATCACCTTCACCCAATCGGTTTTAAAAGGTAAAGTACAATTGTTCAGGTATGGTATTTCAGTGGCAGGATCAATCCTCTTGAATTATCTTTTACTGAAACTTTTTGTCGAAGTATTTGGCTTGTATGCTACACTTTCAAAAATTCTTACAACGGCTGTTGTTATCTGTTACAGTTTCATGGTTCAAAAACATTTCACCTTTCGTACAAGTAAAAAAGCCTTAGCCGCTGCAATTCAATATGTGAATAAAGATAATCGACACGGGATACAATAAGAAAGCCACCTTGTTAAAGTGGCTTTCAAAATCTAATAATAACCCAGTCAATTAATTAAATAAACCTACTATTTAACAATTGATTTTTCTTAAATGTCTTTCGTATTTTTAATTCGCATCGAATTGAACAATCATTTTTTCATTTCCTTCAACAATTACAACAAAGCTTTATTAAGCATTTTGAAACCAGTAATTGCTTTGCAAAGATAGTCGATTCAAATATACTTCTTTTAAAAAATGAAATTATTTGAATCCCATCAGGACTCAAATATATGAATTTGTTCCATTTTAACAATGTACTAATTGTTCACATTTAGTGGACAAATGATAAATTGTAACGGTTATAAATAACTCAAAGAAACTAAATTCAATGAATCTAAAACAAACAAATTAAATTCATTTATAGTTAGTTGCATTGATCACATATCACAAAAACGAAAAATCTGAGCAAAAAAAAGAGGCTTTCTAACAAAACAGAAGCCTCCTTTTTAAAGTTCCTCTATTTTATAATTCAGAATTTAAAAATTTATTCTCTATCTCGGCAAATTTAGTCACATGATCGTCTTTTGGATTATAATAAAACCAATCGACATCAATTGATCCTTGACCATTACTTTCATTTAAACAATAAAGCCCAATAAAATCGGTTGAAAGAGCGCTTAACTGAAATAATGAACCTAATTGGGTATAAGATATTCCATCAAAACTATATTCAAACCAACCTTTTGTATTTTCGATTTTGATTCGAAGCACAACAGAATTTCCGCTTATTTCGGGACCCCTGAAAACCTGATTATCCACCTTCGCGATCAATCTCTTAATCTGGCTATTGGCTTCAACACCAATACAATTTATCCTTTTCGAACTAAAATACAAACCAGCAAAAGAATTCTCAGATAGATTCGATAAATCGATATAACTAATAGCCTCCCCAATTGTATTATACTTCACTTTTTGTGAAAAAGTGTTTTCAGGTAAAAACTTATCATTATCAGTGATTTTCTGCCCTTTAATCCTTAAAAAACCCGGGCGTTCCTTCAACGACCAATTACTTTCACTAATCGTTGTTTGCCAGAGCGAACGAAGTTGGGGCAAATTAAAGTCATCTGAAAAATTTGTTTGTTCACTGTAGTTCATTCCAGCTATCAGATCGTAATTAAATTTCACACTATTACGAACAGCCGGACTTGTAATATCACCATGAAAATCATCGTTACCATTATTACCTGCTCTTCCCCAAAAGCAAGTAACTAAAAGAATAAGTATTATTTGAATTTGCTTAATCATCTTTACTCTCATTCTTAATGTAACGTTTCGATACAAACATCCCCATATTTATATCTGAGTTATTATAAAAATAGAACAAAAATCAATAGAAACACTACGTTCGTCAAACTTTTTTTGCCGTTCGTCAAAATTTACAAAATTGCCTTAATTGAAATTTGCAATAATACCAAGGGATTGAAAATGTAAGATGAAGTAGAAGAAGATGATTAAATATATTTATTCTAAATTAAGCTTTAACTGAAAATCTATACTGATCAACTTCCAGAAAAGGGGTTTCAATAATAGAATTTCTCTTTTAAAAATTGAGTTAAATCATCGAGGGGTTCTTTTACAATTTTTCCAACGTTCAAATTGTACTTCTCACATACAGGTACGAGAAGATTACGGTGCACATAAGCAATTGAACCACAAAAATGAAGATCGAGTTCCGTGACATTTTTATATTGAAGAATGTTCCTTTTTAAAAAACAATCAAACTGTCCGGTTATCAAATCCAAACAATAATCTTCTTTGATGTTTTTTTCAATAAAAGGGGCAAAACCGGCTAAATACCGGTTGGGCATTTGTAACTGATATACCCTATCGAGTACAATCTCCGTAGAAACATCATACTTTTCAATAAACTTAATTCGCAAGTTAAGCGGCATCTGGTTTTTAAGAAAATCTGATATCAACTGTTTTCCTAAAGAAACACCTCCGCCTTCATCACCCAATATATATCCCAGAGACGGAACCTTGAATTCGATCTCTGAACCATTCCACAAACAAGAATTCGAGCCTGTCCCGAGTAATCCGATAACAGCGGGTTTATTACCCGCCAAAGCCAAACATGCTGCCAATAAATCGGTGTCAACAATTATCTCATCTGCTTGAAAGATAGAAAATAGAGCTTTACCAACTTTTTCTTTCAGAGAAACGGATGAACATCCGGCACCAAAATAATATATTGCTTCAACCTCGGATAGTGTAATCTCTGCTAAAACCGGACGTACGATACTTTCAATTTCATCAATACTCAAAAGAATTGGGTTTATTCCCGAGGTATTGTGCAATTTTTCGATCTTATCAGAAAAAATTGCACACCACTGGGTTTTTGTAGAACCACTTTCAGCCAGTAGGATCATATATTACTTTTTCTTACGAATATTGAATTAAAAAATGAGAACAAGCTCTCTACAAATTTTTTCAAGCAAAATCTCGTCATCGTTGGTAAATGGAGCAGGTGAATGTGAGTCGATATCCAGCTCGGCAACAAATTCACCATCTTTCAGAATCGGTACAACTATTTCAGATTGAACATTAATGCTGCACGAAAGATAGTTTTCAACCGTTGAAACATCCTGTACAACCATGGTCTGTTTATTTTGGGCTACTTGTCCGCATATACCTTTTCCCACAGGAATAAACGTATGATCGGTGTGAGCTCCGGTATAAGGTCCCAAAACAAGCCCGTTTTTTTCTTCGTTCAGAATATAAAATCCGACCCAATCATAATGAAAGACCTTCTCTTTCAGCAACCTTGTTATCATCACTAACGATTGGGTCTTTTCATTGTGTTCCGATAAAATAACCGAAACTTCCTTTAAAATAGCAACTGCATCAAAATTCATCATCGAATAACTACCTGATTTTCAAAAGTTATTTTTTCGCAATAACGACATTTTAGTTCAATAGGATTATGGGAGATGACCATAAAACGAGTTTTAATGCTTTCGTTGTTGGTAATACATTTGGGATTAAAACATTTAACAATGTTTACAATTTCGTCGGGAATCTCAACAACGCGTTTTTCAACAACTTCATAGTTTTTAATAATATTTAGTTTCGCATGAGGGGCAATAAGAGCTATTTTGTCAATCTCCTGATCTTTAAAAAAACGGTTGGCCACTTTAATAATTCCCTTTTTCCCAAGTAGTTTACTATCCATATTGGTTCCAAAAGTGATCATCTCCTGGATGTTGAAAAGACCGAGTATGTTTATAACATCGAATAACCTTTCAGCCGGGATATGATCTATAACGGTGCCATCTTTAATGGCGCTTACCTGCAATTCTTTTGCTTTATCCATGACTAATAATTATTTAATTCCCATGATATGTGAAATAATTGCCTGACGCGTAAAGACGCCATTCAGAGCCTGAGTAAAGTAATACGCTTTCGGATTATCATCAACATCGGGATGAATTTCGTTTACCCTTGGAAGCGGGTGTAAAATTTTCATTGTTGGTTTTGTTTTCTTAAGCATCTTATTTCGAAGAATATAAATGTTCTTCACCTTTTCGTATTCAATCGGATCAGTAAACCGTTCTTTCTGAACGCGGGTCATATAGATAATATCGGCTTCTGAAATGATGTCGGAGAATTCGGTGTGCTCATAAAATTTTATCCCTTTATTTATCAGAAAACGTTTAAACTCATCGGGCATTGCCAATTCAGGTGGGGCAATAAAATTAAAAATTGGTTTTTCAAACTCCGACATAGCCATCAAAAGTGAATGAACGGTGCGTCCATATTTGAGGTCACCAACCATGAAGATGTTAATATTGTCGAGCCTTCCCTGGGTTTTTATGATCGAATACATATCGAGCAATGTTTGTGAAGGATGCTGATTAGCACCATCGCCAGCATTTATTACAGGCACCGTTGAAATCTCGCTGGCGTAACGGGCACTTCCTTCGAGTGGATGCCTCATCACGATCATATCGGCATAATTGCTTACCATGCGAATGGTGTCGTGCAATGTTTCACCTTTCGTTACACTCGAAGAAGAAGAATCGGAAAATCCAATAATTCTCCCGCCCAACCGGTTAATCGCTGTTTCGAAACTCAACCTTGTACGGGTTGATGGTTCAAAAAATAGTGTGGCAACTACTTTCCCCCTCAGTAAATCGTGATTGGGGTTTTTTTCAAATTCAGCAGAAAGATCCATAATTCGCAGGTAATCTTCTTTACTGAAATCGGTAATTGAAATCAAATCTCTTTTTTGCATTATATTCTCTTTATCAAAAACATGTACAACAAATGTTATAACAAAAAAAAGCCAACAGATAAAATCTATTGGCAATATCAATTTCAGAAATCGGCACCTTTTACTACAATTAGAAAGCGCCAGTCGTATCTATTATCAAAGCAAAATTTATTCTTCATCAAGGTCTAAATTTATAACTATTTGCATTTGAAAACCACATTTAGGTGAGTAATTTATAAACATTATTCACTTTTTTCAATTTTCAATCCCTCGATCAGGTTTAATTTATTCATAACCACATCAACCTTGTTTAGACGAATCAAAACATTCAATTTACAATTCATTTCAAACACCGAATTACAAATCTCCAATTGCTCATCTTTGATAATCCTCATCACATTGTTTTGAATTTGGTAATCAAACACCAATTCGTATTTATCTTCGATGATTTTGGTAACAATCTGAGCGTTCTCAATGGCACTTGTTGCGGCGCTTTTGTATGCAATGATTAAACCGCTTACCCCAAGCAAGGTTCCGCCAAAGTATCGCACAACAACAATCAGAACATTTGTCAGATCATGACTCAACAATTGCCCATAAATGGGTCGTCCTGCAGTTCCTGAAGGCTCTCCATCATCGTTAACCCGGTAACGTTCACCCCTAAATCCCAACCGGTATGCATAACAATGATGCCTTGCACTGAAATGCTCTTTTTTAATCTTTTGAATAATCTCTTTCACCTGATCTTCATCGGAAACGTGAAATACATACGAGATGAATTTACTGCCTTTATCTTTATAAAGCCCTTCCGAAAATTCAACAATTGTTTTATACGTATCTTTTATTTCCACCATTCCAAATCATAAAATCAACTCAAAGATATAACAAACCCATTCGAAATGAATGGATGAAAGTATGAGAGAAAAAAAATTTATGAACAATATGATAAAAACAAAAAAGGGTATCGAATGACACCCTTTTTTTGTTTTTATATCTTAAATTTTAATGTGGCCTGTTTGATAAGAATTTACTAAACTTTCCTGCACTTGATGTATTAATAAAATCGACCCCGGTTGTAAGCATCACATCCCAAATATTTTCTTCCTCAGGACAATTATACACCCTTACTTTTTTCCCTTGCTCGTGTGCCTTACGAATAACATCCTTGATTTTCATGAATTCATCGAATGGCATTTTCCCAACACCGTTCCAACTTAAATCATTTTCAAAATTAATACCGATGATAGGCATTGTTTTCGAATCGTAGTTTTTAGAAATATCATCGATTGTACCCTGAGCTGCAGCAAATGAAACCCGCTCTTGTTGCAAAACACGCAGGGGAGCATTTCCAACAAAAACAATTCTCAATTTTCCCTCATGCCATTGAGGCCCTATTCTATAAGTAAGAATTTCATTGTATGGGCTTAACTCTTCCCATAGTTTCTGATACGTTTTTTTGGCATCGAATTTTATGTCAAGGAAAAGATACATTTCACCATCAAAATTCTCATGAACTTTACCACCATTCTTTTTATACTGACTATAAATAGGAAGCAAATAAGATGAACGGAAAGTTGGCATGGTATGTTTTGCGCTATCGGGCATTTGTGAAGTAACATAAACTTCTCCATAGATGTACATGATCTGAGCTTCGTAATGAACAACACCTTGGGTAAATGTAGGCCAAATATCTTTTTCAGAAAAGAACTCTTGAGTAAGGACCATATTTGGCATTACCTGAACCTGAGAAATCCCCTTTAAAATCCCAACAAAAAGAAATAAACCAATCAATAAGATGTATTTTTTCATTCTCCGAAGTTTTTAGTCATCGCCCAAATTTACTAATTTCTTTTTCATCCAAAAATTATTTTCCAAATATACTGCCAGAGATTTGAATGAAACTGAATCTAAAAAGAATTAAAGAAGAGAAGAATACTAAATTTTACTCTGAAAATCGAATTATCCTTCCATCATCTGTTTATGAAGCGCTACCATTTTTATTGCTGTTACAGCCGCTTCATCACCTTTGTTCCCAAGTCTGCCACCAGCACGATCAAGCGCTTGTTGCTCTGTTAATGTGGTGAGTACACCAAAAATAACGGGTAAATTATAACTCATGTTCAACCGGGTTGCCCCTTCGGCAACACTTTGACAAATGTAGTTAAAATGAGGTGTTTCACCTTGGATGACACATCCCAGCAAAATAATGGCATCAACATCGGTATATTCAGCAAAAAACTGCCCGCCCAACGTTAATTCAAAACTTCCAGGAACATGTTTCATTACAATTTGATCTTCCTTTACACCATGTTTGATGAGAGTATCGACAGCTCCCTGTGCCAATGCTCCTGTAATTTTATAATTCCATTCGGCTACTACAATCCCAAATTTCATGTTTTCGGCTGAAGGAACAGTAGAAATATCGTATTCTGAAAGATTTTTTGTACCCATTTTTTCTGATTTAAATTCAATGTTAATAAAAAAACGGGCTGACTAACAAGCCGCCCGTTGAAAATATTATTTTGACCGTTTATTACTGATTTAAACGAGCGATCATTTTATCAACCGTAACAATTTCGCTGCAAACAGGAAATTCTTTTTTAATTTCACTAAGAACAGATAAGGCTTTATCGATTTCGCCTTTTGCTTCATAAACCAAAGCCAATTTAATTTTAATGGCTGGTGTGGTAAAATCATTCGCATCGTTCGACACCGCATCTTTATACGCATCAACAGCTTTATCGTACTTACCCATTTCAACCCAGGCATCACCAATAGCTGCATCGGTTAAGGGAGCTAGCAACATATCATCGGTGTCAAATTTCTTCAGGTATTTAATTGCTTGTTCATACTCACCTATGTGAAGAAAAGAAATTCCTGCATAATACTTTGAAAGGTTGCCTGCATCGGTCGAACCGTATTCGTCGATAATATCAAGGAACCCCATTGAAACGCCATCGCCGTTCAAAGCAAGGTTAAATGAATCTTTACTGAAATAATTTTGCGCTGCGAACATCTGTTCCTGTGCATCGATATTTTTGGGGGCGACAACATATTTATGTATTCCCAAACCACCTAACACTACAATAATTACCCCCCCGATAACATATAAAATTGTTTTTAAATGATTTTCGAGAAATTGTTCGGTTTTAGTCAACGCGACTTCAACTTCACTAAAACTTTCGTTTTTCTTATGACTTGTATTTTTTGCCATTGTATATAAGTGTTTTTTCAGAATTGCCCACAAAAATAGCTTTTTTTAAAAAAATCCACTCAAATTCAATGACAATTTTATCCTATCAGGGAAATTAGCTGGCTGGATGAGATAATCCGAATTCACTTTTACAAATAAAACATCTAATTAATAACATTTTATGCCACTGATTGAATAAAAGAAGTTGAATAATAAAAAAATAAAAACTTTGAATTTGATAGTTCCCGATCGTTTAAGTTCCATTATATTTATTTCACTTTTTTCAAATCAAGGAAATTTCTCAATTTTGCTGAAAATATTGATTATGCATCTCCAGTCGCTGTCGATTCTCGATTACAAAAATATTGAACAGGTTGAAGTCTCATTCAACCCCAAGCTCAATTGCTTTCTGGGTGATAACGGAGCCGGTAAAACGAACCTTCTCGACGCAATTTATTACCTAAGTTTTTGCAGAAGTTTTTTCAATCCAATCGATAGTCAGAACATCAGGCACGGGAGCGATTTCTTCATGATTCAGGGTAAGTTTTTCCGTAACAACGACGATGTTCTGATTACCTGTGGATATAAAAATGGACAGCAGAAACAATTCAAGCGAAACCACAAACCATACAAACGGTTGAGCGACCACATCGGACTTTTCCCGTTGGTGATGATCTCACCTTCCGATTCCATTTTAATATTGGGTGGAAGTGATGAAAGGAGAAAATTCATGGACGGTGTTATTTCGCAATACGACCGTTCTTTTTTAGAAGCACTGATTCGTTACAACCGGGCCTTGCTGCAACGGAACAACCTGCTCAAACAGTTTTCTGAATCGGGAAAATTCGATGCAGAAACATTATCAATTTATGATGAACAACTAATTGATCAGGGGACAATTGTTTATCAAAAGAGAAAAGGATTCATCGAGAAATTGATCCCCGTGTTTCAGGAATTTTATGAATATGTTTCAGGTGGAAAAGAAAATGTAATCCTCGAATACTCATCATGTATGGAACAAGGTTCTTTTCGCGATCAGCTGAATACTTCTCTAAAAAAGGACAGAATAACCCAGTTTACCAATGTTGGGATTCATAAAGATGATTTGAACCTGTTACTCGAAGGTTTTCCTATAAAAAAGCTAGGCTCACAGGGACAAAATAAAACCTATCTTGCCGCATTGAAGTTTGCCCAATTCGAATTCCTCAAAAATGCGAGTGAAATAAAACCAATACTTTTACTTGACGATATTTTTGACAAACTCGACTCCAACAGGGTTGGTAAAATTATCGGGTTGGTATCCGAAGACAGGTTTGGACAAATTTTTATTACTGATACAAACAGGGAACACCTGGAAAAAATTATTTTAGAGACAAAAACCGATCATAAAATCTTCAGGATTGCTGAAGGGAAAATTATAGACTAATGCGCCGAAAAGAGACTCAGAAAATAAGTGATATCCTGAAAGAATTTACGAAGGAATCCAACCTTGATCAGAAACTTCAGGAAACGCGCCTGGTCGAAAATTGGGGGAAGATGTTAGGCCCCATGATTGAAAACTCAACCCGGAAAATTTTCATTAGTAACCGGGTGCTGTTTGTTTACCTGGAATCGTCGGTGATCAGGCACGAGCTTTTCATGATGCGCACAAAAATTCAGGATGCACTCAACAACAGTGTTGGTGAGAATGTTATTGATAATATTGTTTTCAGATAAGATACATTTTATGAGAAAGATATTTTTATCAGCAATTCTCTTTTGCCTTACAATCAGTGGTTTTGCCGAAAGAACTACCATCGATTTAAAAAACAATAACTGGTTTATTGGTATCAATAATCCGTTGTCTGTTTCCGAATTTCAAAACAAGATTTCAGCCTTTTCACAATTCGACGTGACTACATTACCTCAACAAAAGAATGAAAACCAAGCAATTTGTACCATACTGAACCTTACCCCCGGGCAAGCAGGAAAACTGATTGTTTCGATTGAACAAGGAAACAATTTTTTTGATGTGCTGATTGATGGTAAAAAAGCTGAGAACAAGTTGCAAAATGAAGATATTTTGTGCGAATCGGATTGCGAGTCTGAAACCGGGAAAATTTTATTGACATTAAAAATGAAACCTGGAGCTAGTATCGATGAGACAAAACTCTTCTCTATCCTTCAGAATGTCAAAATTGCTTCCCTTACCGGGATTTTTATTTCGGAGGCAATTCCTCTGAAAGATCAGTATTTCGGCTGTCCCATGCTCCAAATTCATGTATCGAATTTTCTTGGAAAAGATATCGACGGAAAATTGTATGCCAGAATCTTCAATTTCGAGAATCACGAACTTATATCCGAGAATAATAATTGTGCCTTTTCACGTAACGGACAGGAATCAATCATTGACGTCATTTTTCCGGAGATCAAAACTACTTTTATTGGAAAATATTCCGTTGAGATTCAATTGGTTGATAAAGAAAACAATGAAGAAATCATTGACCAACTGTTAGTTCCTGTTGAATTTAAATAAAAAAATTGGTGCTATGATAAAATCATTAAAGCAATCGTTGTTTCTCTTCATCATTCTTGTAATGACCGTTTCAAACGCTTTTTGTTCAAGAACAACCACCGAGTCGGAATTCAAAAATTTCATCACAGTTAAAGGAAATAAACTGATGGACAATGAGCAGGTTTTCCGGTTCATTTCATATAACATTCCAACGCTGAATTTCAACGAAGATGAATTTGAATTCAGTAAAATGTATCCTTATAGTTTACCCGATGAGTTTGAATTGAGGGATGTTTTCGAATCTGTAGATCAAATGGGCGGTAAAGTAATCAGGCTTTATACCATTCCGGCAAAATTTGCTTTTGAACCTAACGGTGCACCCTCGTACGTATTAGCTCCCAACACCTTTTCGGAAGAGGCTTTTAAGACAATGGACCTTGTGTTAAAACTGGCCAATGAATACAACATCCGTATTATATTTTCGGTATTGAACAACTGGCAGTGGATGGGAGGCCGTCCTCAATATGCCGCGTTCAGGGGAAAAACTGCTGAGGAATTTTGGACAGATCGTCAATTAATCGAAGATTTTAAAGCAACCCTGAAGTACACAATCAATCGAAAAAACACACTCACCGGAGTACAATACAAGGACGATAAAGCAATCATGTGCTGGGAAACCGGGAATGAACTGACTTGTCCGATGGAATGGACCATTGAGATTTGCCGCTACATTAAAAGCCTCGACCTAAACCACCTGGTGTTGGATGGATACCATGCCATTGATAACCGCCCGGTCAGGGAAGGTTCGCTGATTGAACCATCGATCGACATCATCCATTCACATCATTATGAACTTAATCCGGCTGATTTTATTGAAAATGTGAACCGTAACATTGCCATTGTAAACAAACGCAAGCCTTACCTCATTGGTGAATTTGGATTTGTTGGAACCCCTGCCATTGAGCAATACATCAATAAAATTATTGACAGCGACATTGCCGGGATGCTCATCTGGGGTTTTCGCGGACACCGTTCAAAAGGTGGATTTTACTGGCACTCTGAACCATTGGGTTACGGAAGATACAAAAGCTATCACTGGCCAGGGTTTGAATCAGGAAAAGAGTACGACGAAACAAATCTGATGAGGCTGATGCGCGAAAAAGCATATCAGATTAACGGAACAACGCCACCAGAACTTACAGGTCCCAGGGCACCTGAACTTTTACCAATCGACCACGTTGCCCGAATAACATGGAGAGGTTCAGCAGGCGCTTCATCATACAATCTTTACAGGTCTGAATCGGTGAAAGGCCCATGGAATCTCATCGGATTTAATCTCTCGGATGCGGCCAAACAATATTTCCCTTTGTTCAACGACCGAAATGTTGAAATTGGAAAATCGTATTATTACCGGTTGACGGCAATAAACCAAGCTGGAAGTTCAGAACCTTCAAGAATAGTCGGTCCTGTTCAAGTAGAAAGTTTGGGTATGGTCGATGATATGGAAAATTTTGGTGAACTTTATTATTCTTCGCAGGAAATTACGTTAGAAACCTCCGATGACCGTCAATTCAAAGAAGATATGTACCGAATGAAAGGAAATGCCGGTCAGGAGATGATTTACCTCGTACCCGGAAATATCCGTGAAATGAAAATCTATTCATTCTGCAAAGAAGATGTTGAAAGTCTTACATTTGAAATTTCATCCGACAATAAAAATTATATTCCTGTAAAATCAGAAAGGATAAGCTATAACAACGGGAAAGGCGATTATGCTTATTGGGTCCCAGTTGCTTATAGTTTTAAGACCGATGGTCAAAATCATTATTTAAAAATTAACTTTACAGGCGAAACCCAAGTGGGGCGTTTAGAAATTTATTACAAATGATTATTCCTTTTTTTTAGAATGAAACTACAAGTTAATCTTTTAAATATCATTGCAATACTCCTTATCTATTTGGGAGTTGGATGTTCAAGCATTCCGAAACAGGAGTTGGAAATGGTTCCTCTTTTTAGCGACAACATGGTTTTACAACAACAAAAAGAGATACCTGTTTGGGGAATAGCACCTCCCGGCTCAAAAGTTACCATCGATTTCAGGAAACAGATTCTTAAAACAAAAACCGACAAAAACGGCAAATGGATTGTGCGTCTTAAACCGGAAACTGTTGGGAAGAATGAAACGCTGACCATTAAATGCCGCAATAAAAAGTTACAATTCAAGAATGTTGCAGTGGGTGAAGTATGGATCGCATCGGGGCAATCGAACATGGAAGTTCCGATGATTAACGATTGGGGACCGGTTAAAAATGGCGCTCAGGAAACAGCGAATGCTAATTTCCCTGACATCCGTCTTTTCATTGTCAACAAGAATAGTACAATCGACCCTGTTGATACAATCTCTTCCGATGGATGGAAACCGTGCTCCCCACAATCGGTAAGAAATTTCTCGGCTGTTGCCTATTTTTTCGGTCGGGAATTATACAACCAGTTACATATTCCGATTGGTTTGATTGAGACTGCATGGGGTGGAACAGTTGCTGAAGCCTGGACCAGCGCCGAATCGCTTGAACTAATGGAAGACTTTACTAGCAGTGTTCACAAAATCAAAACCTTGCCCAAAAGTATCGAAGGTCAGCAAAAACAATTTGAAAAAGATGATTTCCAACTTCACATTGAGATGTCGAGAAAAGATCCGGGAATTATGGGTAAAGACACACTCTTCAAGGGAATTGGATTAAACGATTCAGGGTGGTCAACAATAAATTTACCCGGGTTGTGGGAAAACACCCCGTTTGGTGTCTTCGATGGTTCAGTCTGGTTCAGAAAACATGTCGATTTACCATTGGAACTTTCGAGAAAAGAGATGGTTTTAAACATTTCTTCTTCCGACGATTTTGACGAAGCATGGGTGAACGGTGTAAAAGTAGGACAAAGCGGATATTGGGGAGAAGCCCGTCATTATAAAATACCTGCCGGGGTAATTCGATACGGAAACAATGTTATCACTCTTCGGGTAAGCGATTTTCAGGGAGCCGGTGGTTTTAACGGTAAACCAGAAGAGTTCTTTCTTTCAGGCCCCGAAAACTTTCATCTCGACATCAGCGGCGAGTGGTTTATTCACGCGGGCTACAACAAACGACATATCGAAAAACTTGCTATAAAACCCGGAGATCCAAACCGGCCCACAACGCTTTTCAACGGGATGATCAACCCTCTGATCCCCTACTCTTTCAAAGGTGTAATCTGGTATCAGGGTGAAAGCAACACAGGAATGGCCTGTCAATACCGAGAATTATTCTCAACCCTGATCAAAGACTGGAGAACTCATTGGGATTCGGATGATTTTCCATTCTATTTTGTCCAGTTGGCCAACCACATGCAACGAAACGATCAACCGGTCGATGATATGTGGGCCGAATTACGCGAAGCACAAACCCTCGCGTTGCAACTTCCAAAAACGGGCATGGCCGTTGCTATCGATATTGGTGAAGCCCTCAACATTCATCCTGGAAACAAACAAGATGTAGGCAAACGCCTTGCATTATGGGCATTAAATAACGATTACGGAATCGATGTTCCATACAGCGGCCCGCTTTATAAAAGCAGTGAAGTTATGGGTGAAAAAATCTTTATCCATTTCGATCACGTTCATAATGGGCTTTCAACGACAGGCAATGGTTCTCTTACCGGTTTTTCGATTGCCGGCGAGGATAAGATATTTCACTGGGCCAATGCAACCATTGCCGGAAATTCTGTAATCGTTTCGTGTAAAGAGGTTCCGAATCCCGTTGCTGTCCGTTATGGATGGAGCGCAAACCCCGAATGCAACCTGATTAATTCGGCAAACCTTCCGGCAAGCCCGTTCCGAACAGATGAATGGAATTTAATTACAGAATAATGACTGAACAAAAAATATCATCATTGATTTGGCAGAACAGTCAGTTTCACCTTTTGCTTTTTAAATGATTTTCTGCAATTTAAAGCTTGGAATAGAATAAATAATATGTATCTCAAAAAAAAGCTTTTAAATATAATTACGTTCGTATTGTTTCTAACAATTGCTGGTTTATCTTCCGCGCAACAGAACCTCCATATCGAAGACCTGACCAGTAAAACCGATCTGCCCGAAGGAGCCATCAATTGTTTGGCTCAAGATGAATTCGGATTTGTTTGGATTGGAACTTATCGTGGCCTGTACCGGTACGATGGTTATCAGGTAATTAATTTCTCGACGATTAACCCTGAATTTAAAGCCTTCAAAATCAAGGAGATTTTCATTAACCAGCAAACCCTTTGGGTAGGTTCACTTGCGTCGGGTCTTTTTAAAGTTGATTTGACCAACTATTCCATTGTCCACTACCATAAAGATGCACCAAAAGAACAAAAAATATCGGATGACAATGTACTCTCAATCAACGCCCTGAAAGGAAATACGATACTTGTTGGAACCGAATGGGGCGGATTGAATATCATCAATCCTTCGGAAAACTCATCAGAGATAATCCCTACATCCGACGGATCGGTTGTTCTTCCACGACCCGTAGTTTCAGAAATTTGCCTTATCGACAACGATCAAATTTTGATTGGGAATAGCGGCATACTCCTGTACAACCTGAAGAAAAAAACCTCGAAGCAAATACTTCCATCTGTATTTAATAAACACGTATATGAGATTTCGAATTTAGGGAACGACGAATTCCTTGTTTTTACTGTCGATGGTATTTTCAAAGTCAGACTGCATAATGGGAATGAAGAATATAGTAAGATCACCGACCGAAGGATTAAAACAGCGATTCGTCTAAAAAACATTACCGATCCGGTTTACCTGATCGGTACAAATGACGGTTTTATAGAATACAATGCAAGAAAGAACAATTGGATCAATGTCATTACCGAACCATTGAATATTGTACCACAAGACATTACGTCGTTTTTAAATACCCGTGACGATGTCATACTTGTTGGAAGTGAAAATGGTCTCTTTTCAATTTCGAACCGCAACAAACATTTTCAACATTACGCAATTACAACCGAGAACAAATCGCCCGATATTATTAGCAGCATTGTTAAAACCGACAAAAACCTTTTTGCGGGAAGCTGGGGAAAAGGGATTCTGAAACTCAACAAGAAAACACAGTTGCTCGAAAACGTCAGGTTCTCTTCTTTCCCTGATTTGGCATCCGGGTTTGTATACTCAATGTTGGAAACGAACAATACAATCTGGTTCTCCACAAAAGAAAACTTGGGGATTTTTAAATTCAACGACGATCAGGAACCTTATCAATTAACTTATTATCCCTCGTTGCTCGACGAAAACAATAATTTACGTAATTACACGATAACCTACATTTACGAACTGAAAAACAAAACAATTCTTTTGGGAACATGGGAAGGCGTATTGTTTTATTACGATAAAAACAGTAATTCATTCCAGGCACTTAAAGATCAATCGGGTAACCTATCGCTTCTACGCGATTTTTCAATTTTTTCAATTGCTGAAGACCAACTTGGAAATGTATGGGCCGGAGGTAATGGCTGTGGATTAATCAAGATGAAAATTGAAGGGAACAAAATTGTGAACCAGCAACTCTTCACCGAAAAAGACGGTTTGGTCAGCAATTATGTTACCACAGTTTATCCCAGCAGGAACAACAAAATTTGGGTGGGGACCGATGCCGGGCTTACAGTCATTGAAGGCAATAAATTCACGAAAACATTTAATAAAGACATTATCTATAACATCCAGTCGATTGCGGAAGATGCCATAGGCTTTTTATGGATCGGTACTCAAAAAGGATTGCTTCGAATTAATTCGAACAATATGGATGAGTCGATCAAGCTTTTCGAAACAAACGATGGCTTAAAAAACCGTTCGTTCTACCTGAACAGTATTTATACCGATCCTGATTTTACCTTCTATTTTGGCGGGTTTAACGGTATCGATTACTTTATGCCTTATAAAATCGATTACAATTACAACAAACCAATACCTCACATCACCAATTTTTACCTTTTCAACGAACGGGTTTTTCCCTGCAACCCTGTTTTCCAGATGACCCGGGAAAAAATTATTACCGGTTCTCAATCGATCGAACTGCGTTACAATCAGAATACTTTTTCGCTTGAGTTTGCTAACCTTGAATTCAATATACCTGAAAAATGCCAGTTTGCCTATATGCTCGAAGGAGTCGATATTGAATGGAACCTCCGCGATGCCCATAACCGAATAGCTTATTACACCAAACTTTCGCCCGGGAGCTATAAATTTTTGATAAAAAGCACCAATAACGACGGAGTTTGGAGCGAACAGCCCGCTTCAATCGACATTTTGATCAGCCCTCCTTTCTGGGCTACAACATGGGCCTATATTATCTATTTCGTTTTTTCAATGTTCATTATTTTCATGTTCATGTTCCTCCGCATCATGAAAGAACAGGAAAAGCACAAACAACAATTAAAAGAAATTGAGTATCAAAAACAACAGGAACTCGATGAATTAAAGCTAAGATTCTTCACCAATATTTCCCATGAATTCAGGACACCACTTACCCTGATATTAGGGCCACTCGCCAAAATTCTCGAAAACGAAGAGAATAACCCTCTGAAGGAAAAACATCTGATGATATTCAGGAATGCCAGCCGGTTGTTGCAGCTTACAAACCGAATCATGGATTTCAGAAAAAACGAGAAGGAGCAGTTGAAACTAAAAGTTGAAGAAACCAATATTTCAGATTTCATCTACAATATCTTCCTATTTTTCAATTACGAAGCACAAAAACGGAACATCGATTACCGGTTCATTTCAAAATTTGATCAACCCATATTGATTGATCAGGAGTTTGTCGAAAGCATTTCGTTCAACCTGTTGTCGAACGCATTTAAATACACCCCCGACGAAAAAAGCATTACGGTTGATATTGACCATGACGACCAGTGGCTGAAAATTGCATTTTCTGATACCGGCAAAGGGCTTTCTGAAGAACATCTTAAACAAATTTTTGACCGTTCTTTCAGTTCGAGGAAAAGGAACAGTTCAGGTATTGGACTCAGTTTTTCACGACGATTGATCGAGATCCATAAAGGTAAAATTGCGATCGAAAGCAAATTGGGTACGGGTTCAACTTTCACACTGTGCCTGCCACTGAAAGATGTGTATTCAACAGAGGAAAAAACAACCATTGCAAGCAAAGAAGCAACGGTTGATTGGAAGAAAATTGACCAGTCGATACATAAAAACGTTTCTGATGATTTCGACAAACTGAAATTGCAGTATGACAAAGAACGTTTGATTGCTTTGGTTGTAGACGATAATTTTGAAGTACGGCAGTTTCTCCGCGATTTACTTGAATCAAATTTTGACGTCATTGAAGCCTCCGATGGCAAACAGGCGCTCAGTATTGCATTTGAAACAATTCCCGATATCATCATTTCAGATATTATGATGCCTGAAATGGATGGTCTGGAACTTTGTTCCTGTCTTAAAGGCGACGAACGCACCGACCACATCCCTGTTGTATTGACAACTGTTTTATCATCACAAACCGATAGAATTGAGGGATTAACCAAAGGAGCCGATTCTTATATCCCAAAACCCATTGATCCCAATCATTTAATGGTTAGGGTAAATAAACTGGTAGAAAAACAACTGAGATTAAAAGAAAAGTTCAATCTGGCGAATTATTCAACCGATGGAAATATCGACGGTGAAGAGAAAAAGGAAGAGATTCACCCATTGATTGAAAAAGCCAGAAACACTGTTTTGAAAAATCTCGACAATTCAGATTATAACATCGATGATTTTTGTTCCGATCTGGGGTTGAGCCGCATGCAGCTTTATCGTAAATTTAAAGCAATCACCGGGTTATCTGCCAATAGCTTTATCCGTAAGGTTAGGTTGCACAAAGCAGCAGAATTGCTCCGATCAGGTGAACTTACAGTGAAAGAGGTAACCTACGATGTAGGCTTTATCGATCTGAAATACTTTAGAAAATGTTTTTACGACGAGTTTGGTGTCAATCCTTCTGAATACGGACAAAACCCCCCAACCCCCTAGTACCTCCGCAGGGTAGCTACTGCGCCCGCTGAAGGGGGGGGTTACAGTTGTTAATATTTGTTGTTACCGCTCATTTACTTAAATATAATTGCTTCAAACTTTAAGTCTTGTAGTTTTTTACCCCCCCTTTAGGGGGTTGGGGGGTACATTCTTCAAAAAAATTGAAAATTAAACGAATATCATTGTTATTTTCGTATCGAATTTTAAATCAACATTTCTAATTAATACATTCTGAATAAATAAAATGAGAAAATGGCGTATTGAAGACTCAGCGGAGTTATACAACATTAACGGCTGGGGTGTCGATTATTTTTCAATTAACGAAGAGGGACATGTTATTGTTACACCTAAAAAAGAGAACGCTTCAGTCGATTTAAAAGAGATTATAGATGAGCTTTCGTTACGAGATGTCTCTGCTCCAATGTTGATCCGGTTTCCCGATATTATCGATAACCAGATCGATACCATTTCACAATGTTTCAGCGGTGCCGCTAAGGAATATGGCTACAAGGGGCAAAACCACATCATTTACCCCATCAAAGTAAATCAGATGCGCCCGGTGGTAGAAGAAATTGTAAGCCACGGAAAAAAATACAACATTGGACTCGAAGCGGGATCGAAACCCGAACTTCATGCCATTATTGCCATCAACACCGACCCAGAATCTCTCATTATATGCAACGGGTATAAAGACGAAAGTTACATTGAGCTTGCGCTTTTAGCACAGAAAATGGGAAAACGCATCTACATTGTTGTTGAAAAGCTGAACGAATTAAAACTTATTGCGGCAATAAGCAAACGACTGAAGGTTAGACCAAATATTGGCATTCGCATTAAATTAGCCAGTTCTGGTGCCGGGAAATGGGAAAGCTCTGGTGGTGATGTTAGTAAATTTGGGCTATCGTCGAGTGAACTGCTCGAAGCGTGCGATTATATCCAGAAAAACAAATTGGAAGATTGTTTCAGATTTATCCATTTCCATATAGGCAGTCAGATTACCAAAATCAGGCGGATCAAAAATGCCCTGCGTGAAGCATCACAATTTTATGCCGAATTATGCCGGTTGGGGTTCCCAATCGAGTTTGTAGATATTGGCGGTGGACTTGGTG